>OKWK01000018.1_pt1 | contig 302013 bp, 275 predicted proteins | sample 1607181 | NCBI WGS metagenome assembly OKWK01 (sample SAMN07501053, study PRJEB24779) | human gut metagenome | isolation source: stool | host: human infant | place: USA: Pittsburgh, PA | reverse complement strand
TCACCCACTACATCACCAGATCCCTCCTGGAGACCGGAGGATTCAGACCCCGACTACACCCTGGATCCTGAAGAGCCGGTGTACCGGCTGCGGAAGAGAGCCCTGAACTGGGGCGCCGTATTGAAGAAGGACGCATTGAGGCCGACGACGGGAAGCATAACGAAGCGGTGCCGTATGTCTAACGGTGATGTCGGCAAGACCATGACCGGCAGGAGACTCACCACGATCAGAGCGAGGAAACAACCTGTGGTTGCTGGAGCGCCGTAATACAGATTGATGTCGTGGAAGACGAGGGGCCAGACGGTGAACGGTTCTGGGGAGGAGGTGATGGCAGCTAGCATGGTGGGCATCGACTGCCACAATGCGAGGACGATGAGGAAGAACACCACTGCAAGGATTGGTTGACGGGCGCGACGAAACGGGGTTCGGGCGAGCGCGAGGTCACAGCACCGGTGGGATAGTTCCAGGGTCGCATAGGTGGCGGTTGCTGGCATGACGTGATCTTCCCTGATACCGAATATCGTGTCGCGCGGTTTTGCCGTGGCCGCAGCTGACCGCAGGATAACTCCTCAACGGGTCACAGTCTGCGGGGTGTCGATTTTTCTGTTGACCTCGGCACATCGGGACACAGCTGTCAGCCCAGTGTCAACGTCGGCATGACAAGCTCGTTCACCGGTGACGCTGTCGTGATCGTCGAGGTAAGCCGATTGTGTCATATTGTACGCAGTATGTCTTTTCAACGATTCTTGGCGGGGGTGGCAGCCATCTTGCTTCTCCTGCCTACTGCGTGCGCTGATGATGCGCAGGCGCCCGTTGTCGATAACCTCGGGACGGTCCTCAGCCCCTCCAACTCCCTCATTCGCGAGCCGGCGAATTCGTCAGTCAACGGGACGCTCAAGAGCACATATGAGTACCTCCGGCTCATCGACGGTCACGATCTACCCGACGACGATGGCTACGCTCATGATCATCTGGTCGCGGCTTTGCGCCCGTATTTGGTGAATGGTGGAGACAGTCGGCAGGCCCACGTCACCCAACTCATGGCGGCGTCATCCCTGAAAACCCTCAACGCGTTGTCCGACAAGGAGAGATCAGAGGTCGACAAACGTACCCGCCTGCCGAAGGGCTGCATCACGAGAAAGACGGTGATGACGGATCTGCCCATCGCGACGATGAGGCGGGAGATCGGCCTGTCCAACGACGGGTTGTGCCTCACACCGTGGAAGGTCAAGACGACTTCTTCCGAGGAGGCTCGGTGGGCGATGCAGGCGCTGGCCAGTGCCGACCTATTCAGCAATGCTAAGGACGCCGAGAAATGGGGGTGGGAGTCGATCTCGGACGGGTATTTGCGCCATCTCGAGACCTACAGTGGCCCGAGTACGACTATCGCGATGGCCTTGTCGGCGGCGAATACCGTCTCTACATTGTCTCGTTCCCAGTTGCAACGCATCGGCGACAGTCTCGCGGATGCGCCATGTCCGAGGAAGGACCTTGGTCCGGCGCTCATTCGCAATGGAAAGCCGGTCAAGGACAAGTGCAGTATCGAATCGGCGTACCTGTTGAGGTACTCAGGGAACTGGGCGTGGTGATCAAGGCATTCCCGTTCGACTATTCGGCCCGGGCTGGCCGTTGGGTGCCTGCCGCGCACCATTGCCTCGGTGAGGTCACATAAGCCCTGTGAGTTGCTGCGTGAGCAGTGGCATCGACATGAAGAATGCCCCCGGGTTCGTGGAACTCGGGGGGATCGTCATCACCAGATGGCGACTCTCTTCTCGGGATCGAGCCACATCGGGTCATCCTCGCTCACGCCGAAGGCTTCGTGGAAGGCGTCGATATTGCGGACGATCTGGTTGCAGCGGAACTCGTTGGGCGAGTGGGGGTCCGTGGCGATCCGACGTCGAGCGGCCTCGTCTCGGATGACCCCGCGCCAGATCGAGGCGTAGGACAGGAAGAACCTCTGCTGCCAGGTCAGTCTGGCAACGGGTTCGGGCTCGTTCCCGTCGAAGGAGATCTGAAGGGCCTTGAAGGCGATGCCGGCGCCGCCGAGGTCGCCGATGTTCTCTCCGATGGTCAACTCGCCGTTGACATGCGGGCCGTCGGGGCCGAGCTGCTTGGGGACCAATTCGTTGTACTGGGCGATGAGACCTTTGGTGCGCTCCTCGAAGGCCGCGCGATCGTCAGCAGTCCACCAGTCACGCAGCAGACCCTTCCCATCGCAGGTTGAACCCTGGTCGTCGAAACCGTGACCGATCTCGTGACCAATGACGGTGCCGATACCGCCGTAGTTGACGGCGTCGTCGACATCCGGGTTGAAAAACGGCGGCTGCAGTATCGCCGCCGGGAAGACGATCTCGTTGCGCAACGGGTGATAGTAGGCGTTGACCGTCTGCGGGAACATCATCCATTCGTCGGGGTCAACCGGCTTGCCGAGCTTCTCGACGGTGTGGTCGACGACGAAGGAGATGACCTCTTGGACGGCGTCGACGAGGTTGCCCGGGCCAACTTGCAGACCGGAGAAGTCACGCCACGAATCGGGGTAGCCGATTTTCGTGCGGAAGTTCGCGAGTTTTTCTAAAGCCTCCTTGCGGGTGTCCTCACCCATCCAATCCAGCTGGGTGATGGACTGTCGATAGGCGGCCAGGATGTTGGTGACAAGCTCGTCCATCCGCTGCTTAGAGGCCGGCGGGAAGTAGCGGGCTACGTACATCTTGCCGATGGCTTCCCCCATCGCCGACTGCACGAAGTCGACCGCCCGCTTCCAACGCGGACGCAGGGTCGGAGTGCCGTTGAGGGTGCGGTCGTAGAAGTCGAAGTCGCGCTCGACGAAATCAGAGCTGAGGACCTCGGAGTAGGAGCGAATGACCTGCCACTTGGCCCAGGTGCGCCACTGGTCGATGCGCTCGTCGGTGAGTAGGGTCTCGACGCCGTCGAAGAAAGACGGCTCGGAGTTGATGAGGTTCGTGACGACCTTCATCGGGATGTCGGCGTTGCTGCGCCAGACCTCCAGGTGCAGACCTGGGTGGGCCTCGTCGAGGTCGGCGAAGGTGGTCGGGTTGTAGGATGCTTGCAGGTCGCGGCAGCGCACTCGATCCCAGTGGTGGGAAGCGATTTCGGTCTCCAAGTCCATGACGGTGCGGGCAGCCTGCTCGCCGTCAGGAATGCCGGCCAGCTCGAAGGAAGCCTGGACGTGACGCACATAGGCGTCGCGGATCTCGGCCTTGTCCTCGTCGCGGTAGTAGGCCTCGTCAGGCAGACCGATGCCACCCTGGCCGATCCACAGCACCTCGCGGGTGGGGTCGCCGGGGTCGGACTCGTCGGCGACGTCGAAGAGTCCCGTAATGCCCCGGCGTTCGGCCTTGCCGAGGAAGGTCACCAGGTCGACGACGCTGGATATGCCGTCGATTTCCTCGAAGAAGGGACGCAGTGGCTCGGCACCAGCCTTCTCGACGACGTCGACGTCCATGTAACGGCGGTAGAGCTCGACGGCGACCTCCACCTCGTGCGCGGTGGCCTTGTCGCGGATGTCCTCGCCCTTCCCGGACGACAGGTCCTCGAGGATCCGGTGGACGGCCTCGCGGGACTCGTCGTCGAGCTGGTAGAATGGGCCGTCACCGGAGCGGTCGTCGGGGATGACGGCCTGGGATATCCAGGTGCCGTTGACGTGGCGGAAGAGGTCGTCGGCTGGACGGACGGAAGGATCACGGTCCTCGAAGGTGGCGGTCATGGGGCCCAGCCTATAAGGCTTCACGACGGTGGTACGGCCATCGTCTCAATGTAGCCCGCCGATTGTAGATGTTGGTCGTACGTGACTAGGACATCAACTGGGTGTCATCCCTGGGCCTGCCAGGTGTCGGTTCCGGTAAGGAGAGCTGCCAGTGCAGCGTTGCCATCATTGGTAGGTGATGCGTTTGCGCTGTCAACGAGTCTTGCCAGTTGCGCTTGTGGGGTGGATGTCAATGGTCCAGAGATGGTGGTTGCCATGGCGATGCCGGCCGTCTTGACTCTGCGTTTCTTTTTCGCCGGAGTTGTGCTATTGCAGGCTGTTCTGCCCCACAAGCCAGTTATCCACCCAAGTACAGGTAACGTCAGGGCAATAAAAGCCATTTTGATGTTCCGCGAATACCCGCCCATCGAAAATAGGAAAGGTAGTCAAAACTCAACCGCCCAGAGCACTCCAACGATGGCGCCGATGGCGAGGCCGTTGAGGGGCGCGCGGCGGTGCTGTTCCCTAGTCGTGTTGTCGTGAATAGTCATGGTTGCCCCGTGTATTTACGAAGGATGACGGACGACCTAGTTGCGTAACATGGATGCATGGAGGGTGGCAGCAATTCCACACTCGCCAATGTCGCCACTCAAACAGTACAAACCATCAGAGTCCAAAGAAAAAGATCATCATAACTGAGTATAAATAGACCCAGGCTGCCACGGTTATGAAAAGCGTGACCACTGAAGCAATGCTCATGCTAAGAATAAAAGGGACTTCGCTGTTCTTGAGTCTGATTCCGATATCGCTGAGAGCCAGTCCAGCACAAGGAAACACTGCTAACGAAAGTGAGTGTATTGCTGCTTCTGCACTGCTAAGAGATATATGATCTGCAAACAGGAAGAATTCGGTCGAGAACATGAGTATGCCAGTGAAAGTCGCCATGGCAGCACCTATGATTTTGGTTTTGAGCCTCCGTTTCTCCGGGTTATCGCACGTGTACATCTTCCGTTCCCGCAATCCTGTGGGCCACCCAACCAGAGGGAAAATGAACGACATGGTAAATAAAGACGGATACTCTTTGGGGTCGATCGCCTCTTGGGAATTGACGTAGGACATCACGAATACCGTATCCCAGGCGGCTCCAACGGTGGTGCCGATGATGAGGCCGTTGAGAGGTGCGCGGTGGTACTGCTGTTCAGTTGTGTCTTTGTGGGTGGTCATCGTGGTGCCTTAACGTCAGACGAGTAGCGCGTCGTGGGAGTGTATTTAGAACTCAAAAAAGAATAATGTATTTAAAAATAAGCTGATTGCGAACCAAGCTGCTGTAGAAAGATATAGACCAAGAGCAACCCGGGCGCTCATTTTTGAGATTACCGAGTGGCGATCACTTGGAGTATTAATTCTAGCAATACTGAGCCCCCATCCGGTAATGGGAAACACGATCAAGGGAGCCAGGAACATAACAAAAGCTTTGCAACTGAAAGTGGCATGATCTGGTACCTCCAAAATTCCTATGCCCGCAACAAGACTGTAATAAGTGATGGACATAAGTACCCCGATGGTGGTTGTCATAATGATGCCGGTCGTCTTGACTCTACGTTTCTTTTTTACTGAGGTCGTGCAACTGTAGGCTGTCCTGCCCCACAAGCCAGTTATCCATCCAAGCACAGGTAATGCTAGGGCAATAAAAGCCATTTTGATGTTCCGCGAATACCTGCCCATCGGAAATAAGAAAGGTAGTAAAAACTCAATCGCCCAAGCGGCTCCGACGATGGTGCCGATGATGAGGCCGTTGAGGGGTGCGCGACGGTACTGATCCTTGTTCGTGGTCGTGTTGTCGTGGATGCCCATCGTTGCCTTTCTATAGGCGCTGGCGGCGTCTAAGTCCTAATTTAGTATTTGTGGTTTGGCGATAGGAGGACTATCTAGGGGTAGCTCCACTGTCATCGGTGATGGATAATGACCGCAGGTCACGTCTTCTAACGCTTCAGAGCAATGATATGAACCATTCAAGTCCCAAAGAAAAAACACACCTCTATGATATTGAATACATAAAAGGAGACTGCCAAGGATGCGTATAGTGCGATCAGTGTGGCTATGATTATCTTGGCAAGAAAGTGATTGTCATTCTCCCTGAGGGTAATTCTTGTCGCGCCAAGGGTCCATCCTCCCAAGGAGAACACCGATAGTAGAATGAGGTAATATATAATGGTTTCTTCGCCGCTAATGAACCTCAGAGTTGACAAGAAGCGCTCAATGGAAGCCATAAGTACACCATTGAGGGCGAATATGGTAGCGATGGTAGCCTTGACTCTATGCTTTTGCTTCGTTGAATCGTTGCAGTCGACAGCGGCTTGTTCCCACAGTCCGGCGAGCCACCCCGTCACAGGGAAAACAAAGGACATGATGAATTGGGGCGGAAAGGATTTAATGTCTTGTTTTGCTAGGGGCGGAGTTATGAGGAATCCCAAAATCACGAGTGCCCAGACGGCTCCGACGATGGTGCCGATGATGAGGCCGTTGAGGGGTGCGCGGTGGTACTGGTCCTTGGGTGTGTTGTTGTGGGTGGTCATCGTGGTGCCTTGGTGTGGGGGTCGCAGGCGTCTCCTACACCGTTGTGGTCGGTGTCGGTCTGGTCTTGGTTGGCGATGGTGGGGCAGTTGTCTTGGTTGTCGGGCACGCCGTCGCCGTCTCGGGTGACGTGGATGGGGAAGGTGAGGGTGTCACTGGTGCCCGTGCCATCGGTGATGTGTAGGTGTGCCCGATACTTTCCCAGCTGCTTTAGGGTGCGGGTGATCCTAGGTGTGGCACTGTCGATTTCGTAGTGGCCGTCCCCGTCAAGGTCCCATTGCCAGCGGTGGATGCGTCCGATCGAGGTGTAGGACGAGGAGGCGTCCAATTCGAGGGGTTCACCTGCACGTACCAGGTTTTGCCCGATGACGTCGGCGCGCATCCGCACCCCAGGCACCGGCGCCACCTGCGAGACACCGGCAGACAGGCCATACATCCTCGGCGGTTTGACCAAGGGACGCACCATCCCGGCAATCTGCTCATGGCCAATCACATTCGGATGATACCAATTATTCTGATCCCAACTTGGAAGTGACCAGGTCTTCCCGGTCCACCCCTCATCGCCGGCAGTCTCATGGAACTCGTTGATCCAGCGATAAGGATTGTGTAAATCAAGATCAATGAAGGACGGTTCTGGCTCATGGGTGTTGAACAGGCTGGTGGTGGGGGCGTAGGTCACTTTGAGGCCATGAGACGTGTTCCAGGCCTTGATGGTGGCGGCCTGCCGGGCGCGGAACTCGTCCTCGGCGGCCCGGACACGGGTCGCCGGTATGCCCGTGCCAGGAACGTCCTCGGCAGCCGGGATGAGGTAGGGGTAGCCGATCAGGATGACACGGGTGTGAGCCGGATCCGCCAGTCGGTGCTGGATATGTGACAGCAATGTCACCGTGTTCGTCATCGTGGCATCAGTCTTCTTGCGTGCTGCGTCAACCGTCCCGCTGCACTTTTTTGCTGACCATGCTATTTCTGCAAAGCAGTTTTCGACGACGTCAGCGAAGTTGAGGTCGTTGCCTCCGGCGGTCATGAGGATCACGCCGGTGTGGGGATTCATGGTATCGGCCTGGCTGATGATGTTGTGGTCTCCGGTGGCGATCTGGGCGCCGCTCCAGGCTTTCACGTCGAGTTGGTAGGTTGTGTCCGTGCTTTTCTGGTTGAGCATGCCGGTGAGTACCGAACCGTAGTTCTTGGGGCTGCGATATGACCCATCGGCTGGATACCCATCTTTCAGGGTTCCGTTGCCTGCCGAGTACGAGTCTCCGAGCACGGTCATCTTTACCAGTCGGCGAGGAGGCACCCACCCATGAACCGTGACCGCTCGGGCCGGATTGGCACCCACATTGTCATAGGACTGCAGGCCACGTAGCGCCGGTACCACCTGTATCGTCGCCAGCATCGGGGAGTAGTACCCGGGGAATGATCCGTCAGGCCGCTGTTGGGCGGCAAGCCATGTCTGGCCGGCCACGGCCTGTGCTCTGTGGGTGGCATCACCAGCCCGGTACAGTCCCGGTGCCGCCCGCGTGGTCGCACGCACATTATCCCCCCGTGCCCCTTCGGAAGCCCACGCATCACCCTGCCGAGCGGTATCCAACCGTGCCATAAGACGCGCTTTCGCCGCCGCAATCGTCTCTTGCTGGTCTTTCGTGGCCACCACATGCGATAACGCAGTCAGCATTAACCCATCGGTACTGGTAATACCCGCCGGCATCTTTGGTAGCCCGTGCCACGCATACCTGGTCACCTCTGCAAGCAGGGCCTCGGGGATCGGTTTGCCCAACCGCTCCAGAGCGATCATGTCCAACGCCTGATGAAAAGGATGCTCATTGAACTGGGACGCATGGGTCACCGGTTTGGCGTAGTCAACTCCGCCATAGGTGGTCGACTCGCCAAGTGCCAGCAAGGTGATCGTCACCTTCGCACACCCACCCACATTCGCCTTAGTGCAGTAGGTCCGCCCTTGGGCCTTGATGGTGTCCTTGACCTTGGCAACGGTAGGCGAACCCTTCTTGCCCGCCGCCACCAACGCCAGAGCCCCATCCAACTGCGAACCCAACTTGTTCTTGGTCAGATCGGCCTGGTGACTATCGATGTAGTCGGCCGCCTTCTGGGCTTGGGTGGCATAGTCGGCAGGTCCAGACGTCTGAGCTGCCTGGGCAGGGGTCGCCCCCGCTGCGCCTACCATCAGTGCGGCAGCCACCACTGGGCCCACCACACGCTTGCACGTCGTCGTTGCTTCTACTGCCATGGCCACTCCTCAATCTTGGAGCGTTCCGAGAGGAGCCACGGGGCAGCACAGGCGTAGCAAGCGTCGGTGACGATCCGTAACCCTCGACGGAACCAGAAACCAATCTCCACGGTGATCTGGTACTCCGACTTCCACACACGAGATGCGGTCACGGTTGCGGGACAGCGCCGGATTCCCACCGACTTCCCCACATCACCTGGGCATCAACCCACCCATTGGACTGACAGAGAAAAAGATACACCCCAAGCCTCTAGGAACACACACGACACAGCACGTGCCGGCGCCAGGAGGCTTTGGGGCCAAGACCCATTCCTGGCCCCGGAAGTTTCAGTCCTGGACCTGCCAGGTGTCGTTCCCGGCCAGCAGAGTGGCCAGAGCGGCGTCGCGGGACTCCTGGTCGGTGGCGTCCCCAGCGGCGAGCGTGACCTGGGCGCGAGCCTGGTCGTCATAGGTGGGACGCTCGACGTCGCGGAAGATTCCGACCGGGGTCTGGCTGACGATGACGCCGTCATCCAGGTGAGCAAGTTCGAAGGCCAGCGACGGGTCAGCACGGTGGGAGTCGTGGACGAGCACGTGGTCCATGCCCACCTCGGCGACGTCAGCCACCGTTAACTGGCCGCTTACGGGGTCGCGCACCACGCCGCGGGAACCGTCAGCTCCGACGAGCACCGGCTCCCCGTCAACCAGTCGGATGAGGTGCTGGGCGGCCTCGGGCCCCTTGTAGTCATCGAACGCCCCGTCATTGAAGATCGGGCAGTTCTGATACATCTCGACAAACGAGGTGCCCCGATGCTTGGCGGCGGCGGCGAGCACCTGGGCGAGATGCTTCCGATCAGAGTCGACGGCACGAGCTACGAAGGAGCAGCCCGCCCCCAACGCCACTGCCAACGGGTTGAACGGTGCGTCGATCGACCCCATCGGGGAGGACTTCGTAACCTTGCCAGCCTCCGAGGTGGGGGAGTACTGCCCCTTCGTCAGACCGTAAATCCGGTTGTTGAACATGAGGATCGTCAGGTTGACGTTGCGGCGCATGGCATGGATGAGGTGGTTGCCGCCGATGGACAGAGCGTCACCGTCACCAGTGATGACGAAAACGGCCAGATCCGGGCGAGACACTGCCACCCCCGTCGCGATGGCCGGGGCACGGCCGTGGATGGAGTGCATGCCATAGGTGTTCATGTAGTACGGGAAGCGCGAGGAGCAGCCGATGCCCGAGATGACAACGGCGTTTTCCTTGGCGATGCCCAGATCCGGCAGCACACCCTGGAAGGTGGACAGAATCGCGTAGTCGCCACAGCCGGGGCACCAGCGCACCTCCTGGTCGGAGGCGAAGTCACGACGCTTCAGCGGCTCGATCGCCAGCGGCACACCGGCAAGTCCGGCGGGACGATCCTCGGTGGTGATGTCAGTCATCTCAGGCCTCCTCGGTCTCGTCGTTGCAGTACTGGCACAGTTCCTCACACAGGTCGACCGGGGAGATCGGTAGCCCGCGCACCCGCGAGATCGTCTTGACGTCGACGAGATACCTCGAACGTAACAACATCGCGAACTGGCCGGTGTTCATCTCGGGGACGACCACTCGGCGGTAACGATGCAGCAGGTCGCCCAGGTCCTCCGGCAGTGGGTTGAGGTGACGCACGTGGGCCTGAGCGATGGACAGACCACGAGCACGGACTCGACGCACTGCAGCGGTGATCGGACCGTAGGTGGAACCCCAACCCAGCACCAGGACGTCAGCGTCACCGGACGGATCGTCGACGACGGTCGGCGGAATGGTCTTGGCGATGCCCTTCACCTTGGCGGCTCGGGTGGTGACCATGTCCTCGTGGTTGGACGGGTCGTAGGAGATGGCGCCGGTGCGAGCCGACTTCTCCAGACCGCCGATGCGATGCTCCAGACCCTTGGTCCCGGGCAAGGCCCACGGACGGGCCAGGGTCTCCGAGTCGCGGTGGTACGGCATGAATCGCGGTGAGCCGTCGGCGGCGGAGGAGTTGGGCTCGGTGGCAAAGTTCGGGTCGATGCGCGGGATCTCGTCGAGGTCCGGCACCTTCCACGGCTCCGCGCCGTTGCCGAGGTAGCCGTCGGACAGCATGATGACCGGGGTGCGGTAGGTCACGGCCACCCGGCAAGCCTCCAGAGCGGTGTCGAAGCAGTCCGACGGGGACTTGGCCGCGAGCACGGGGACGGGGGACTCACCGTTGCGGCCGAACATCGCCTGCAGCAGGTCAGCCTGCTCAGGCTTGGTCGGCATTCCGGTCGACGGGCCGGCACGCTGCACGTCGACGACGACGAGCGGCAGCTCGGTCATGACGGCCAGGCCGATGGCCTCGGACTTGAGGCTCATACCAGGTCCGGAGGTCGTCGTCACGCCCAGGGAACCCGAGAAGGAGGCGCCGATGGCGGAGCTGACACCAGCGATCTCGTCCTCGGCCTGGAAGGTGACGACGTTGTGGGACTTGCGCTTGGACAGCTCGTGCAGGATGTCGGAGGCCGGGGTGATGGGGTATGAGCCCAGGAAGAGCTGCAACCCGGCCCGGTTGGCACCGGTGATGAGGCCGTAGGCGGTGGCGAGGTTGCCGGTGATCTGGCGGTAGGTGCCCTCGGGCATTGGTGCCGGGGCCACCTCGTAGCGGACCCGGAACAGCTCGCAGGTCTCGCCGTAGGCATGTCCGGCCTTGAGGGCGGCGATGTTGGCATCGCGAATCTCCGGCTTGGAGGCGAACTTGCCGGCCAGGAACTTCTCGGAGGGGCCGAGCGGACGCCCGTACAGCCAGGTCAGCAGCCCCAGGGCGAACATGTTCTTGGCTCGTTCGGAGTTCTTGCGGCCCAGGCTGAAGGGCTCGACGGCGGCCACGGCCAGACCGGTGAGGTCCAGCTCGACGACCTGGTAGGACTCCAGGGTGCCGTCGTGACGCGGATCCTCGGCGTATCCGACCTTCTTCAAGTTCTTCGCGGTGAACTCGGCGGAATCAAGGACGATGAGGCCGCCGCGGCGAAGATCGCCGAGGTTGGCGGCCAGGGCAGCCGGGTTCATGGTCACCAGGACGTCGGGCTGGTCGCCTGGGGTGGCGATGTCGTAATTGGCGAAATGCACCTGGAAGCTCGAGACGCCGGGGATGGTGCCTTGGGGAGCACGAATCTCGGCAGGGAAGTTCGGCAGGGTGGAGACGTCATTGCCATGGATGGCGGACTCAGCGGTGAAGCGGTCACCGGTCAACTGCATGCCGTCGCCGGAATCGCCGGCGAATCGAATGACGACTCGGTCGAGGGACTGGACCTCTCGCTCGTCAGTGGTGTGATGTGCCGTGTCGGTGGAAGGCACTCTGACCTCTTTTCTCGTCGCGGGACTCCGGTGGGGACGTGTCACGTGGTGGCGAATGGTCGTACCCGCGAGGCGCGTCCGGATGCTTCGGAACCGGCTCCCAACGCTACCATTGCGCCGCTGCTCGTCGAACTTGGCCATCGTCTGGGTTGAGCGCCTACCCACGGCACAGATCTGGCTGGACGACATCGTCGGTACGATGGCCCGGTGAAGTTCATCGACTGGTTCGCCGACGAGTCCGTGTACGTCGTCGACCTCGCCCTGGCCTGTTGCGGGGTCGAGAGCGGGGCGGCAGTGCCGACTGCGGCCCCCACCTGTCAGGACGCCCCCTCGGGGGTGCCGGTCGTCGCGGTGGTGTCGGGAACCATTTCGACGGTGTTGGCGCCGGTGGTGTGCTCGACCATTGAAACCTTGCGTGAGGACCATCCGGTCGACGTCGTGGCCTTCGGGGCCTGTGCTTGCGCCGGTGGCCCCTATTGGGACTCGGCGGCAGTCGTCGACGGACTGCCCGCGATCGGTGTCGAGGCAGATCACTGGATCCCGGGTTGCCCGCCGGCCCCGGACGCTCTCACCGGCTTCCTGTCCTCCTCCCGGGAGGCAGCATGACGACCATCGATGTCCCTGCAGACAGGTGGCATGACGCCGTCGCCGAGGCGATCGCCACCCACCCGTGGCTGGCCCATCTGACGGCCATCGACGGGGCGGGCGAACGCGGACAGGACCCCGACATCATCGTCGTCTGTCGATGCGAGAACCATGACGGCGACGACGTCACCGTCTCCACTCGTGTGCCACGCGATGGCGGGAGCCTCGACTCCGTCGTCGACGTCGTGGCAGGAGCTGCCTGGTATCAGCGAGAGATCCACGAGTCCTTTGGGGTGACCTTCGTCGGCCCGGGAGCTGACAATCGTGCCCTCCTCATCCGCGACGCGCCCAAGCCGCCGCTGCGCAAGGAGGTCGTGCTGGCGCAACGAGCCGAGACGACGTGGCCCGGCGTGGCCGGCCCGGGCACCTCGACGTCAGCGAGCCGACGCCGTGCTCTACCTGCCGGTGTTCCCGACCCCGAGACCTGGCAACGCATCAAGGACGGTGAGGATATTTCTGACGTCGAGGTCGTCGCGGCCATGTCAGGGCGACGTCCACGATCGAGCGCCGGACGAGGGAGGCGAGCATGAGGCATTCCGCCATCGACCTCGACGTTGACGCCTGCACCTCCTGCGTCATCTGCGCGCGGGCATGCCCGGCCTGGTGCATCACCATCGACGCCCACAATGAATCCGTTCCCGACTCGGACGCCCGTCGTCCCCGCACCGTCGCCGTCCTCGACGAGTTCACCATCGACTGGGGATTGTGCATGTACTGCGGGATGTGCATCGAGTCGTGTCCGTTTGACGCCCTGTCATGGAATGACGAGCGGGTACCGGATTCGGAGACGCGAACGGATCTCGTCAGCGCGTGGGGATCGGACGGTGGCCGGTGAAGCAGCCGGTTGGCTGGCGTCGACGCATCCAACTCAAGTGGTTTGCCTACCTGCGCGCCTGGCGGTCCCGGTCAGTCCTGGAAGGACTGGTCGGGACGATTCTCATCACGGCCGGATCCCTGACCCCGGCATATCTACCGTTGAACTCACCGTGGTGGTCCCGGCTCGACGAGGCCGGGCTGCGTGGCTCGACCTGGCGCATCGTCGGAACCCTCCTCGTCCTTGTCGGCGTCGGTCTGCTGGTGGATTCCTGGCTTTGCTTGCGTCCCGGCCGTGAGCCCCGTGACCTCGGCGCCGAGCCGCTTCCCAAACATGTGCGTCGGTACTTCAAGCGTCGTCCGGGAATCCGCGCCGGGCTGCGCCCGTGGGCCGTCCTCGGCGTATGGGGCCTGCCCTTCCTACTCGCCCCACCCATCTTCAGTCACGACGCCTACTCCTACGCTGCGCAGGGGTGGCTGCTGGAGAACGACATCAGCCCTTATGAGGGGTACCCAGGTCTGCTGCCGGGGGCCTTCGCCGACCAGGTGGCCCAGGAATGGCGGTACACCAAGACCCCCTATGGCCCGTTGGCCCTGGCCGTGCAGCACCTGATCGTTCATCTCACCGGTGACAACCCATACTGGTCCGCGGTGTTCATGCGGATCCCAGCCGTTCTCGGCGTCATCGCCATTGGCCTGCTGATGTCTCGGGTGGCCCGCAGGGTCGGCCGGGACCCGCACTTTGCCGCATGGTTCTCCACCCTCAACCCGATCCTCGTCGTCGACTTCATTGGCGGAGCCCACAACGACTCCCTCATGATGGGGCTGGTCGTCATCGGGTTGTGGCTGGCATGCATGACGAGCTGGTCGTGGCTCCTCGGAGCAGTCCTCGTCGGGGCGGCGGCGGCCGTCAAGCAGCCGGCCCTCATGGTGGCCGTGGCATTGCCATTCATCCGTCATCCCATGGAGTCGTGGCATCCCCGTCACCTCTTCCCAGCCCTGGGGCGAGCGGTGTGGTCGCTCGCTGTCTCGGTGGCGGTGTTCGCGGGTATTTCATGGGCATCCGGTCTGGGATTCGGCTGGTACCACGCCGTCGACGTCCCGGGCATGGTGCTGACGGTTTCGCCATTCACCCTCGTCGGCATGGGGGTGCGCATGATTCTCGGGCTCTTCGGGGCTCACCAGGCCGCGGCTGCCGTCATCCCCATCGCCCAGGCGATCGGCGTGCTCGTGGGAGCCGCGCTCCTCGTCGTCATGGCGATTCGTCTGCTGCCCCGCAAGCCGCTGTCCTTCCTTGCCCTGGGATTCCTCGCCGTCGCACTGTGCGCGCCCGCCCTGCACTCCTGGTACGTGCTGTGGGGAGCGCTGTTGCTGCCCTTGATCGACAAAGCCGCCCGGTACGTGCGCCCGGCAGTGTGGACCACCGTCATCCTGCTGTCCTTCGACGCCGTCAACCTGTCGTGGCGCAATAGTGCGGTGTCCCTTGGGGTCGCTCTGGTCCTGGTGCTGGCGGCCCGACTGGTCTGGCACGAGCGCAGCCTGGGACAAGGGTGGACGCACAAGGATGTCCACGTTCCGCATCGGCACACAGCTCACGAACAGTCGTGACCGGTATTCTGCTGCCATGTCTGTGACCAGTCTGACTGCGAGCTCCCAGACCTACCTTAAAGCGATCTGGAATCTCCAGGAGTGGTCTGACGACCCCGTCGGCACCTCGATGTTGGCTGCCAAGGTGGGGGTGCGGCTCTCGACCGTCTCCGAGGCCGTTCGAAAGCTGACCGAACAGGGGATGCTTCAGCACACCCGGTATGGGTCAGTTGCCCTGACCGAGGAAGGCGCCCAGCACGCCGTGGCGATGGTGCGCCGCCACCGTCTCATCGAGACCTTCCTGGCAGAAACCCTGGGATACCGCTGGGATCAGGTCCATGAGGAGGCCGAGGCCCTCGAGCACGTCGTCTCCGACTTCATGGTTGACCGTATCGACGAGTTGCTCGGGTACCCCACCAAGGATCCCCACGGCGACCCGATTCCCAGCCGAGCTGGGGACATTGAGCATCCGGACGGGGCGGTGCAGCTGTCGGCCGTCCACCCCGGGGTGGTCGTGCGCGTCGAGAGGGTGGCTGACGGTGACCCTGGTCTCCTGCAGTTCCTGGCTGAATGCGGCATCGGCGTTGGTACCCGGATGGAGCCGCGCCCGGGTGCCCCTTACTCCGATTCGATCGAGGTTACCGTGGCCGATCGGACCATACCGCTGGGCCGTTCAGCGACCGACGCCGTCTGGGTGAGCGTCGAGGGCTGAGATCGCCTGTGGCGACGTGCCCGCGTGACAACGCCGTGGCGCGGGCTGAAGAGGTAGACGAGTAGGAATGCCACGCCCTGCACGACGACGACCAGGCCGCCGGGGGAGACGTCGAACCAGTAGCTGAGGTAGATGCCGACCACCGTGCACAGCGCCGACAGGCTCGGCGCGATGACGAGCATCCGTGAGAATCGGTCGGTGAGCAGGTAAGCCGTTGCTCCCGGAATGATCAGCATCGCCACGACGAGAACGACCCCGACGATCTGCAGGGCGACGACCGCCGTCAGCGCCAGCATCCCGAGCAGGAGAGCCCCGAGGAGGCGTGGGGACAGACCGATGGCGTGGGCATGGACGGGGTCGAAGGCGTAGAGGGTGAGATCCCGACGCTTGAGCAGCAGCACGAGCAGGCTGATCCCGGCCAGGATCGCTACCTGAACCATGTCGGCCTTCGTGATGCCCAGCACATTGCCGAAGATGATGTGATTGAGGTCGGTCTGGCTCGGGGTCGTCGAGATCAGGATGAGACCGAGGGCGAACATCGTCGTGAAGACGATGCCGATCGCGGCATCCTCCTTGACCCTGCTGGTGCCGCGGACCACCCCGATCAGGATGACGGCGAGGAAGCCGAAGACCACGGCGCCGAGGGCGAAGGGCAGGTCGAGGATGTATGCCAGAGCCACTCCAGGTAGTACGGCGTGGGAGACGGCGTCCCCCATGAGAGACCATCCGACCAGTACGAGCCAGCACGACAGCAGGGCACAGACGACGGCCGCGACGACGCTGGTCGTCAGAGCGCGAACCATGAACTGGTAACTCAGTGGTTCGGTGAGCCACACGAGGGCATTCATGCCATCCTCCCGGATTCGGTGACGTCGACCCCGAAGGTCAACGCGAGGTTTTCTGGACGTAGTGCCTCGGCGACCGGTCCGTGGAACAGGATGGTGCGCAGCAGCAGGACCGCGTCGTCGGCGAGGTCGGGCAGGGCGTGGAGGTCATGGGTGGACACGATGAGGGTTCTTCCCTGGTCGGCAAGGTCACGCAGGAGTCTGACGATCGTCGCCTCGCTGCGTTTGTCGACCCCGGCGAAGGGCTCGTCGAGGAGCATGACGCGAGCTCCCTGGGCAATACCACGAGCGACGAAGGCGCGTTTGCGTTGGCCGCCCGACAGCTGGCCGATCTGACGATCCGTCAGGTCAGCCAGCTCGACCCGTTCCAAGGCCTCTGCCACGGCCTCGCGATCCTCGGCGCGTGGCCGTCGGGTGAATCCCTGCTGGCCGTAGCGACCCATCATGACGACATCGCGCACCGACACCGGGAAGGACCAGTCGACGTCCTCGGCCTGTGGGACATATCCGACGATGCCGTGACGACGAGCCTTGGCGGGGGAGTCGCCGTCGATGAGGACCCGGCCATGTTCGGGCCGAACCATCCCCATGATCGCCTTGAAAAGGGTGGACTTGCCTGACCCGTTCATCCCGATGAGACCGGTGACGCGACCCGGCTCGACGGAGACGGTGACGCCCGACAAGGCGACCACCTCCCCGTAGCGCACTGAGAGATGGTCGACGTCAACACATCCGGTCATGACTTCTTTCCGGTGAGGGCAGTGGTGATGGTGCGGGCGTCGTAGTTGATGAGATCGAGGTAGGTCGGGACCGGTCCGTCGGCCTTGGAGAGGGAATCGACGTAGAGGGTGCCGCCGAACTTCGCCCCGGTGGAGTTGACGACCTGCTTCATGGGTTTGAGGGAAACCGTGGATTCGCAGAACACGGCCGGAACCTTGTTCTTCCTGACGAAGTCGATCGCCGAGGCGATCTGCTTCGGTGTGCCCTCCTGATTGGCATTGACGGCCCAGAGGTACTTCTCGGTCAGGTCGGTGTCCCGAGCGAGGTAGGAGAAGGCGCCTTCGCAGCTGACCAGGGCACGCTCATTGCGCGGCAGGGCAGACAACTGGTGGGTCATGTCATCGGTGACCTTCTGGAGTTTCTCCTTGTAGGTGTCTCCGTTGGACTTGTAGTCCTTGGCATGGTCGGGGTCGAGTTTGCTGAAGGCCTTGACGATGTTGTCAGTGTAGATCTGGACATTCTTCGGGCTCATCCAGGCGTGCGGGTTCGGCTTGCCGGCGTACTCGTCCTCGGCGATGTTCATCGGTTCGACGCCCTCGGAGACGACGACGTGCGGGACGTCGGCGGATTCCACGAACTTCTGGAACCAGCGCTCCAGGCCCAGCCCGTTGTCGAGAATGAGATCGGCCTTCGACGCCTTCTTGATGTCGTCGGGGGTGGGTTCGTAGTCGTGGATCTCGGCGCCGGGCTTGGTGATCGACTCGACCGTCAGGTCGTCGCCGGCAATGTTCCTCGCGATGTCCTGCAACACGGTGAAAGTGGTGAGGACGACGGGTTTGTTGTGTGACTTCGGGGGATTGGCAGCGCCGCAGCCAGTTAGGGCGAGCGCGACTGCCGCGACGAGCCCGATGACCATGGCGTGAAGGGAGCGATGCATGGAGACCTCCTTGGAGTTGTGAAACTTAAAAGTTCGGTCAACCTAAGTTCAAGGCGAGGCTACATCGTGAGGATGGCGGGTGCCACCGTGAGTTTCTGGTGGGATGGGTGCAGGAGACATGTCCTCGCCATCGGCGAAGGCCTTCGTCAACCAGCTTTTCTGGGTGGTGATTCGGCAAGGTGGCAGGCTTGAGGTCATGGATGAGGTGAAGATCAGCGGTACCGACGATGTGACGATCACCCTGGATCGCCCCCGAGCCATCAATTCGTTGTCCGGCGAGATGCTGGCGGCCATCGGGAAGGCCGTCGAGGATTCGCCGCGCAGTATCGACCTGTCAGGCGCGGGAGAGCGCGGTTACTGCTCCGGGGCTGACATCCGTGAGCTCAGGTCGCTGGCTCTGGAGGATCCCGAGGCTGCCGGCGACTGGTTGGATTTCGAGTACGACGTCGATGCGGCGATCGCGGCGGTCCACTCCGGAACCGCGCATCTGCACGGGATCTCCATGGGCGGCGGTCTTGGTCTGGCCCTTCGCCTCAAGCAGGTCGAGGCACGAGAGGACCTCGTTCTGGCGATGCCGGAGACGGGTATTGGGCTGTGGCCCGACGTCGGTGTGTCTTTCGAGCTGTCCCGCGCCCCGCGGTATGTCGGGCGCCACCTGGCCATGACGGGAGCCTCCATCGACGCAGCCTCGGCGCTGTGGGCTGGTCTGGTGGACGAGGTCGTTGACGCCGACGGCAATCCTGCTGACGTCGATCCAGTTGCATGCCAGCTGGCCCGCGACGCGGTGTGGATCCAGGAGTGCTACGACACCGACGACCCGGTTGAGGTGTGTCGTCGACTGGCTGATCGCCCGGAGGAAGCCGCACGCAAGACCGCTGGGCATATCGCAACCCGCTGCCCGTTGTCGGTGGCCGTCGCGCTGGCAGCCGTCATCAAGGCTGAGAGTGCGTCAGGACTCGCTGAGGTTTTGGAGACTGATCGAGCCTTGGGGCGCTCCTTCATGCGCGACTCGGACTTCTGCGAGGGGGTGCGGGCTCAGCTGGTCGACAAGGACCGCAACCCCCACTGGTCACACGAGAGCCTGGCCGACGTCCCCGCGCGTCGTGTCGAGGAGATGTTCGACCCGTCCTGAGTCACAGGTCGTAGTCGACGACGACGGCCGCGTGGTCGGAGGTGCGCTCGGCATAGGAGGGGTCTCGGTCGATCTCGGCTGTGACGGCCTTCCTCGCCAGCTCCGGTGAGGCCAGGTGATAGTCGATACGCCATCCGGCGTCATTGACGAAGGCCTTGCCACGCCAGCTCCACCAGGAATAGGGGCCGTTGACGTCAGGGTGCTGGGCGCGCACGACGTCGACGAGGGTCTCGGGAGACAGGATGGTGTCGAACCACTGCCTCTCCTCGGGCAGGAATCCCTCGTTGCGTTGGTTGGACTTCCAGTTCTTGAGGTCGGCGTTCTCATGGGCGATGTTGAAGTCGCCCATGAGAAGGACATGACGCCCCTGGGCCGCGCACTCCTGGCGTCGGGTCGCCAGGTACTCACGGAACCCGGCGAGGAAGGTCATCTTGCGGTCCTGCTTGGCTATGGACTTCTCGTCCTTGGGGTCCGGAGTGGCTCCCTTGGGCAGGTACAGGCAGGCGACGGTGACGGGTGCGTCGGCGAGATCAACCTCGATGTAGCGCCCCTCGTCAGCGAAGGGAAGCAGCTCAGCTGGTAGTCGATCGGTGATTCCGGTGCGGACCTCGTCGAGATTGGGTGTCTCCCCGGGGGTCATGACGAGGTGGGTGCCCCAGGATCTGACCTCGGCCGGAGCGGTGCGGGTGAGCAGGGCGACGCCATTGCGTCCGGCCAACGAACCCGGCGCCCAGGAGACGTGACGATCGCCGAACGCCCCCTCCGGGAGATCGGCGGGACGGCAGCGCACCTCCTGCAGGCCGATGACGTCGCAGTCACGGGTCTCCATCCAGTCGGAGAATCCCCGTTTCAGGGCAGCTCGGATGCCGTTGACGTTGAAGCTGGCGATGCGCATGGGGAGAGTCTGTCACAGGGTGACGACGCAGTGACGCGACGGCTGTTCGGCATCACTCGTAGAGGTACCCGACGAAGGCCTTTCCCTCCTCGCGGGCGATGTCATGGAGTCCACACGACTCGTAGAAGGCGACGATCTCGGGGATGTCGTCGGAGAGCAGGACGATCTGGCGCAGCCCCGAGTAGTGCTCCATCATCGACGTCAGCAGGTGGCGGCCAATCCCATGCCGCTGCCACTTCGGATGAACCAGTAGGTCCTGGATGAGGGCGACCTGGACGCCGTCAGAGATGGCTCGTGAGAAACCGATGAGTTCATCGTCGATCCTGGCGCATCGCACCTGGTCGACTCGGTCGAGCAGCCCTTCCATCTTGTACGGGTGGGTGGTGTAGGCGGTTCAGCCAACCGAGTTGTACAGGGTCATCAAGTTGTACAGGGTCATCAATTCTTCGATGTGAGGGTGCTGATGGTCATAGGAGACACCCTGACATGTTGGTCCTGACATGTCGACATTGTCCAACTCGGCGTGCGGACGGGGAGCCTCATCACAAGGCCACATGCGGTGGTCCTGGCTGGTCCGTCGGGCTTGGTGACGGGCCGGATTGGTCACGACGCCGGCACGCCTGCTAGTATTTTCGATCGCTGGCTCGCGCCAGCAAGGCAGGTTGCCCGAGTGGCCAAAGGGAGCGGTCTGTAAAACCGTCGGTTCGCCTACGTTGGTTCGAATCCAACACCTGCCACGCAACCCCCGGGTCGGATGGATTCGGGGGTTGATTTCGCCAAAGCAAGATTCTTGGCCGACTCGTTCGGTCGGGGAAACGGTAGAGGTGAAACGGCCTGGTTCGATTGATTACCGGTTCCCACAGGGGATTTCATTCCGGGGTCAGGAGATTCGGGTTTCAATTTGCCAACGACTGGAAGCTCGTGTAGCTTTCTCATTCGTTGCCCCTATAGCTCAGTAGGCAGAGCGTCTCCATGGTAAGGAGAAGGTCAGCAGTTCGATTCTGCTTGGGGGCTCTGAGTGTGAATCGGCCCCACTTGCCCGGTGGGCCGGGCCCGAATGGGTGCCGAGGATCACATGGCGGGGTAGCTCAGGGGTAGAGCAAGCGGCTCATAATCGCTGTGTCGCGGGTTCGATTCCCGCCTCCGCTACCAAAACAAACCGGGGAAACTCGGGAGCGCACACTCCACACGGCTCGAAAGTAGGAAAGATGGCCAAGAAGTCCGGCGACGTTCGCCCGAAGATCACGCTCGCCTGCACCGAGTGCAAGGAGCGCAACTACATCACCAAGAAGAACCGCCGTAACAATCCTGATCGCATGGAGATGGCGAAGTTCTGCCCGCGCTGCCACAAGCACACCGCGCATCGCGAGACCCGCTGACGTCGGGTTTTCAATCCAAGAACCTTTGATGAGGGGTCACCTGAGGGTGGCTCCTCGTCTTTTCGCTCGTTCTCAAGGGTTCTGTGGCGTCGGGGGTCTGGGATAGCCTGAACGACATGCCGATCAGTCCTGATGACGTCGGGCGCACGTATCCGACGACAGATCCCTACCTCGTTACCGCGGAGAAGATCCGGGAGCTCGCCACCGCCTTGGGTGACACTGCTCCGGCCTACCGGGGGGACGACCCCATTGCTCCGCCCACATTTGCCATGGTGTTGGCGTCCCGGGCGTGGGAGGCACTGTTCGACGACGAGCAGCTTGGCCTCCAGCTGGAGCACATGATTCACACCGATCAGTCCTTCAACTGGATCCGTCCGCTCCACAAGGGTGACGAGGTCACCTCGACCTTGAGGATCACCTCGGTTCGCATCCGGGGCAACACCGACATCATCGGCATCGACGTCTCCTTGGACCACGTCAATGGCGAGCATCTCGGCAACGCCACCTCGACCTTGTGGCACACCCGTCCGGAGGCGAATGCATGAGCGCGCAGCTGACGGAAGGTCAGACATTCGGGCCGCGAGCCATCGGTGTCACCCGGACCACCTTGGTCCGCTATGCCGGTGCGTCAGGGGACTTCAATCCGATCCACCACAGCGACCGTGCTGCCCGGGAGGCCGGCATGGATGGCGTCATTGCCCACGGCATGTGGACGATGGGGGCGGCTCTGGGCGCCGTCATCGAGTGGGTCGGGGGGCCTGAGCAGGTACTCTCCCAGAGAGCTCGCTTCACCCGCCCGGTGCTCGTCCCCGACACCAAGGAGGGGGCCTCCATCGAGGTCGCCGCCACGGTTCGCAGGGTCGTTGATGACACCGCGACCCTTGGTGTCGACGTCAAGTGCGGCGGGCAGTCCGTTCTCGGACGAGTTGAGGTCGTCGTCAAGCAGGAGGAGCAGTGAGTACCACTGTCATCGGCCCCTACGAGGACGACGACCTCACCGAGGCGTGCAGCACCATCCATCACGAGGCGATCGGCACGAAGGCCACCCTCACCGGAGGGGATGACGTCCCGCTCGCCCCGCTCACGACGTTCAAAGTGGGTGGCCCGGCCCGTCATCTCGTCATAGCCACGACCAATGACGAGCTCCTGCAAACCGTCCGCGACTGCGATCGACGCGGCGAGCTCTGCCTTGTGCTCGGAGGCGGCTCCAACGTCCTCGTCGGCGACGACGGATTCGACGGCACCGTCGTGCGCGTCGCGACCTCGGGGCTGTCCGCCGAGGTGTCCTCATGCGGTGGTGCCCTGGTGACGGTTGCCGCCGGTCAGGTCTGGGACGATTTCGTCGTCCACGCCATCGAGCAGGAGTGGATCGGCCCGGAGTTCCTCTCCGGCATCCCCGGCCTCGTCGGCTCGACGCCCATCCAGAACGTCGGCGCCTATGGCGTGGAGGTCTGCGAGTTCATCGCCCGGGTGCGTACCTGGGATCGTGTCGATGACACTCAGCGCACCTTCACCGCGGACCAGTGTGGCTTCGGCTACCGCTCCAGCCGGTTCAAGGCCGAACCAGACCGCTATGTCGTCCTGGACGTCACCATGCAGTTCAACCTCGGTACTCGGTCGCTGCCGGTGCGCTATGCCGAGCTGGCGCGTCGTCTGGGGGTCGAGCCAGGGGAGAGGGCCAACACCTCCGAGGTCCGTGAGACCGTCCTGGAGGTGCGTGGTGGCAAGGGTATGGTCCTCAACCCTGATGACCACGACACCTGGAGTGCGGGGTCCTTCTTCACCAACCCGCTGGTGGCTCCCGACGAGGTTCCGGAGGCTGCACCCGCCTTTGTCCAGCCTGATGGTCGTGTGAAGACCAGCGCCGCATGGCTCATCGACCACGCCGGATACGGCAAGGGGTTCATGGTGGCCGAGGACTCCCCGGCCAGCCTGTCGACCAAGCACGTGCTGGCCCTGACCAACCGCGGCAGCGCCAGCTCCGATGACCTCACTGCTCTGGCGCGCACCATCATCGAGGGAGTTCGCGACGCGTACGGCATCACCTTGGTGCCCGAACCACGCCTCGTCGGTTGCGCCATCTGAGGTCGGTGGAACTCGTCCAGACCGACGACCCTGCCAACCTCGTATGGCCGAGTGTGGAGGGTCGTCTGTCATTGTGGTGGGCCCAGGGGCCAGAATTGGCCTATGACGACCCCGCTGACCGACTTGTCCCCCGATGACCTGTCCGCCCTGCACGAGCAGCTGAGCGATGAGCATGCCGAGCTCGTCGCCCGTGGTGTCTCTCTTAACATCACCCGCGGCAAGCCTTCCCCGGCGCAGCTTGATCTCAACGCGGACCTGTTGACGATTGATGTCCCTTCCCACGCCGAGGATGGCCAGGATGTCCGCAACTACGGAGGCAACCGCGGACTCACCGAGATCCGCCGCATCTTCGGTGAACTGCTGGGGGTCGACGTCGACCACATCATCGCTGCCGACAACTCCAGCCTGTCGATCATGCACGATCTCGCGATGTTCGCCTTCGTCCATGGCATCGCGGGTGAGAAGCCGTGGTTCGGCCAGAACGTCAAGTTCATCGCCCCAGTCCCCGGCTACGACCGCCACTTCGCCATCTGCGAGCACCTCGGCATCGAGATGATCCCGGTGGAACTGGGGGAGCACGGCCCTGACGTCGACGAGGTGGCCAAGCTGGCCGCCGACCCGTCCGTCAAGGGCATGTGGGTGGTGCCGATGTATGCCAACCCGAACGGCGTCGTCTACGACGAGGAGACTGTTCGTGCCCTGGTGTCCATGCCTGCCGCCCCCGATTTCCGTATGTGGTGGGACAATGCCTACGCCCTGCATCACCTGACTGACACCGAGCGTCCACCGCTGCCGGTGCTGCAGTGGGCTGAGGAGGCTGGTAACCCTGACCGCGTCTTCGAGCTCGCCTCGACCTCCAAGATCACCTTCGCCGGCGACGGCATCTCCTTCCTGGCCTCCTCGAAGGCCAACCTGGACTGGTACCTGGGACATGCGGGGATCCGCTCGATCGGCCCTGACAAGGTCAATCAGTTGCGTCACGCGAAGTACCTGGGTGACGCCGAGGGTGTTCGCAAGCTCATGCGTGCCCACCGCGAGATCCTCACCCCGAAGTTCGCCCTCGTCGACGAGATCCTCACCAACCGCCTCGGTGGTCGTGAGGTCGCCACGTGGACTCATCCGACCGGCGGTTACTTCATCACCCTCGACGTCATGGATGGCACGGCTTCTCGCGTGGTGGCCCTGGCCAAGGAAGCCGGCATTGCCCTCACCCCGGCCGGGGCGTCTCATCCGCTCCACGATGACCCGCACGATCGCACCATCCGTCTGGCGCCGTCCTTCCCTGGCATGGACGAGCTGCGAGAGGCCATGGAGGGTGTCTCGACCTGCGTCCTGCTGGCAGCCGCTGAGAAGCTTCTCGCCAACTGAAAGAGGCCTTTCTGCAATTCGGCGAAACCCTTATTATGGCCCCACACGCGCGAGAAGTGTGTGGGGCCATTGGCGTTGCGTATTCTGAAGGCCTACTGGTCCGCTGAGTTTCAGCAGGAAGGGGCATACCCGTGGCTCACGACGACGGACTCAATCTGTTCGACGACCCGGACGATTTCGAGGGCGAGAACGACGTCGAGCCTGACGCCAGTGACACACCTCGTCGTGGATTCCCCGCCGGGGATGCTGAGCCGACTGCCGGACGGCGCGGTTATGACCCGGACGAGGAGGACGCCACCGTCGACGAGCTTTTCGAGGAGCGCTCCGACGACGATGATGAGGACCGTGCCGCATCGGCAACGGCGGCCAGGCGCAAGCGTCGTTGGCCGAAGGTCTTCCTCGTCATCGTCCTGGCGCTGCTGCTCATCGTCGTCGGCATCATCGCCTACTACCTGCGGTCGATCAATGTCGGCATGAACAACGTCAATCGCGCCCCGGTGGCGGTGCAGGGCACTCGTCCGCCGTCGGTCGAGACCGGTGCGCAGACCTTCGTCCTCGCCGGGTCGGACTCCCGCGGATGGGATCGTGGCCGTTCGGACACCCTCATCGTTGCCTACCTGCCCGCCAATCGCGAGAAGCTCTACCTCATCAGCTTCCTGCGTGACATGTGGGTGACGATCCCGGCTAATGACGTCGTCAAGAAGGATTCCAAGGCCAAGATCAACGCCGCCTACTCGTGGGGTGGCATGCCTTTGACGATCAAGGTGCTGGAGGGGCTGACCAACGTCAAGATGAACCATGGTGCCGTCATCGACTTCAACGGGTTTAAGCAGCTCAGCAGCGACCTTGGTGGCATCCAGGTCTACAACCCGCAGGAGTTCGACAGCATGGGTCATCACTTCGACAAGGGCAACGTGACCCTCGAGGGGGATGCTGCCTTGGCGTACGTCCACGAGCGCAAGAGCCTCAAGCACGGCGACCTGGATCGTGCTGCCAACGAACGAGCCGTCCTCACCACGATGATTGACAAGATCTTCTCGGCCGGCACACTGACGAATCCGAAGAAGTTCTCCGAGGTGGTGTCCGACGTTGGTTCCACGATGACGGTCGACGACGCGCTCACCAACAAGGAGGTGCGCAAGTTGGCTACCAGCCTCAAGTTTGGCTCTGGGGCCGACGTCGTCTCCCTGCAAGCTCCCATCAAGGGGTTTGGTAGGTCGAAAGACGGCCAGCAGTACGACATCGTCGACGAGGCCGGTATGCAGGAGTTGGCACAAGCGATGAGGACTGACACCATGGATCAGTACGCGGCCAGACACCCTGCGTGATGGATGACCGGCGGGGAGTTTTGGAGAGGACCTGCGAGTCTGATTCGACGTGAGACCGAATCCTCTCCTATACTCCCTGTGCTGGCGTTGCCAACCAGGCAGCGCCGAAGGGCACTAGCTCAATTGGCAGAGCAGCGGTCTCCAAAACCGCAGGTTGGGGGTTCAAGTCCCTCGTGCCCTGCGAGACGCATGTGCGGGGCGTATCCCTGGTGCGCAGCCGTGGCGAAGTCCTGGTCCACGGCACCAACCGTCAGGCAGGACCCGAAGGAACAGCGTGACCGACGAGAAGCGAAACCTCAGTGACGGAGACGATCCTTCCGTCGAGGGCGAGCTGTCTCCGAGAGGGGAGGATCTCGCATCCCGCAACCTTACGGAGGCTGAGGAGTACGACGTCGTCGATCCCGAGGCTGAGGAGTTGACGACTCCTGACGATGTCGTCGACAAGACTCCTGACAAGGCCGACCCCGAAGACATGGTGGTCGACGATCCCGAGCAGCTCGAGGAAGCCGAGAAGGCTGCAGTCTCCGCTCGTTCCAGCCGTCCGGTTCGCAAGAAAGACGCCGCTGGCAAGCCGGCTCGGCGTGGCAAGCCGGTGCGCAAGGGTACCAAGGAAGCTGACGCCGTGGATGGGAAGCCCGCAGCTGCTTCTGCTGCCAAGCCTGCTGGCCCTGGGCCGAAGCGCGAGTTGACCAAGGCTCCCGTCCGCAAGCAGAGCAGCAAGCAGGAGGCTGCCGAACAGGGCAGCCATCGCACCGGCCCGGTAACCTTTACGAAACAGTCGGTTGCCGAGCTGCGCAAGGTCAAGTGGCCCACCGGCGACGAGCTGGGTCAGTACTTCCTCATCGTCCTCGTTTTCGTTCTGCTCATCATCGCTTACGTCAGTGGCTTGGACGTCCTCTTCGGATGGATCATCATCAAGCTCTTTGGCAACTGACGATCACATTGGAGAATTGACCTGTGACTGACAGCCCCCATTTCAGCGAGAACGACGACGTCGAGATCAACCTCGACGTGTTAACCCCTGACGAGACCGAGAAGAAGGACGACCAGGTCGACATTGACCTCGGAGACCTCGGCGAGGAGGACTCCGCCAAGGAGCCTGAGATTAACCTCGACTTCGGTGACGACAAGTCCGAGGAAGCGTCGGATGACGACATCGCCCGTAACCTCGGCATCGGCCAGGCTGCCGACGGCGAGGAGAAGTCCGACGAGGACGAGCCAGCCGATGCCGGAAACCAGGACGCCGTCGACGCCGCCATTGAGGAGTTGCGCGACGAGCTGTCCTCGAAGTTCGGCGAGTGGTACGTGCTCCACACTTACTCCGGCATGGAGAACAAGGTGAAGCAGAACCTCGATGCCCGCGTGCAGAACTTCAACATGGAGGACTACATCTTCGAGACGGTCGTCCCCACCGAAGAGGTCGTCGAGATCCGTAACGGCACCCGCCGCACGATCACCAGGGTGTACCTGCCCGGTTATGTGCTGGTGCGCATGGACCTGACCGATGACTCGTGGGGCATTGCGCGTCACACCCCGTCGGTGACCGGGTTCGTCGGTCAGTCGACCACCCCGATCCCACTGACCTTCGACGAGGTCGTCACGATGCTGACGCCGTCGGTCGTCGCCAAGGTCGCCCACGAGAATGCTGACAAGGCCCCCTCGCCCAAGGCCAAGCCGAAGGTCGAGGTTGCTGATTATGAGGTCGGCGAGTCGGTGCAGATCACCGATGGCCCCTTCGCCGGAGTCCCGGCTCAGATCACCGAGATCAACACCAACAATCAGCGTGTCAAGGCCTTGGTCGAGATCCTCGGACGTTCCACCCCGGTGGATCTCGAGTTCAACCAGATCGAGAAGATCTGAGAATTTTTCGATTCTCTACGCGAGCCGGACCGTGATGGGTTCGGCTCGCGTCGTCCAGGCCGACCGAGCCCCGGTGTGATGCCTGCTGGTCATACCGTCGACCCCTTGATTTTGGACCCACCGGCCGAGTCGCTTAGACTTGATCGGTGCGTCTGTGTCCGGATGCTCGTCACGCCCGGACTCGCACTGGCGGCATCAACCGATGCCGTCACGACCGAAAGAAGGACCCATCAATGCCTGCTAAGAAGAAAGTAGCGGCTCTCGTCAAGGTCGCTCTCCAGGCTGGACAGGCCACCCCGGCCCCGCCAGTCGGTACCGCTCTTGGTCCCCATGGTGTCAACATCATGGAGTTTTGCAAGGCCTACAACGCTCAGACCGAGGGGCAGCGCGGAAACGTCGTCCCGGTTGAGATCACCATCTACGAGGACCGCACCTTCAGTTTCGTCCTCAAGACCCCGCCGGCTGCTGAGCTCATCAAGAAGGCTGCCGGAATTAAGAAGGGCACCGAGAACCCGCTCACCCACAAGGTCGGCAAGATCACCAAGGATCAGGTCCGCGAGATCGCCGAGACCAAGATGCCTGACCTCAATGCCAACGACGTCGAGGCCGCCATGAAGATCGTGGCCGGCACCGCCCGCTCTATGGGCGTCGAGGTCGAGGCCTGAAGCTCACAACCCACAGACAGTTCTTGTGGAGGGGCACGCGCTGCCCTCACCACACCTGGTGAAAGGAACCAGACATGAAGCGCAGTAAGGCATATCGCGCAGCCGCTGAGAAGGTGAACTTCGACCAGCTCTACTCCCCGGAGGAGGGTCTGGCCCTGGTCGCATCCGGTGCATCGGCCAAGTTCGACGAGACCGTCGACGTGGCCATCCGTCTCAGCGTCGACCCCAAGAAGGCCGACCAGATGGTTCGCGGTACCGTCAACCTTCCCAACGGCACTGGCAAGACGGCACGGGTCCTCGTCTTCGCCACCGGTGAGAAGGCCGAGGCCGCCCGTGCTGCGGGCGCCGACGAGGTCGGTGACGACGACCTCATCGCCAAGGTCCAGGGCGGATACCTGGACTTCGACTCCGTGGTCGCCACCCCGGACATGATGGGCAAGGTCGGTCGTCTGGGCCGCGTCCTCGGTCCCCGCGGCCTGATGCCGAACCCCAAGACCGGCACCGTCACCATGGACGTCGCCAAGGCCGTCTCTGACATCAAGGGTGGCAAGATCGAGTTCCGTACCGATCGTTACGCCAACCTCCACTTCCTCATCGGGAAGGTGTCCTTCGGGCCGGAGAAGCTGGTTGAGAACTACTACGCCGCTCTTGACGAGATCCTGCGTCTCAAGCCGAACTCCGCCAAGGGTCGTTACCTGCGCAAGGTGACCGTCTCCTCGACGATGGGTCCGGGCGTGCAGATCGATCCTGCCTCCGCTCGCGTCGCTGAGTGACGTACTGACTGACGACGGCCCCTGCAGCCATGGTGCTGCGGGGGCCGTTCTGTGATGTCGGGGGGCGGGATCATGCAAAGGACCAGATACGGACAACATCCGCGTCAACTCCGTCTTCGGGGCTGACTGGTACGTCGGCGTCCGTGACGTGGACGAGGCCTTCTCCCACACGGCATGGGTGATGCCGAGAGTGGTCGGCCCGTGCCGCTGGGGCGGGCAACGGGGGCCTCCCGCTCAATTTGGTCCACCGCTCTCCGTCAGTTACACTGTACAAGTTGCCGTAGACCGCTGGCCGGGTTTCCCGCCAAGCACCCGGAGTGACGGATGGCCCGCGCAGGTGAACGCCGAGATGCTTTGCTACCCCGTCGTGCGCCTGTGCACCGGGGTTTTCTTTTGTCCTCCCTGCGGCTCCGGTGCTGACAGCCCAGCTGCCAGCATGACGTACGAGAAGTGGGAAGGAGACCCAATGGCTAGGCCTGACAAGGTCGCCGCGGTCGCTGAGCTGAAGGAGAAGTTCTCCTCGGCCGACGCCACCGTGCTGACCGAGTACCGCGGTCTCTCCGTGTCGGCGCTCAAGGATCTGCGCCGTTCACTGGGGAGTGACGCCACCTATGCCGTTGCGAAGAACACCCTGACCCGCATTGCCGCCAAGGAGGCGGGTATTGAGGGACTTGACGAGCAGCTCGTCGGCCCCACCGCCCTCGCCTTCATCAACGGTGACGTGGCCTCCGTGGCCAAGGGTTTGAAGAACTTCGCAAAGGACAACCCGCTCCTGGTCATCAAGGGCGGCGTGATGGACGGCAACGTCCTCGACGCCGACCAGGTCAAGAAGCTTGCCGATCTCGAGTCCCGTGAGGTCCTCCTCGCCAAGCTCGCCGGTGGCCTCAAGGCCAACCTCACGAAGGCCGCTGTGGTCTTCAACGCCCTGCCGTCCAAGGCCGCCCGCGGCCTCGGCGCCCTGCAGGAGAAGGCTGCTGCTGATCCGTCCGTGATCGGTGGAGCTGGAGAGGCTTCCGACCAGGAGCCCAAGACAACCGAGACCCCTGAGGCGTCCGCCGCCCAGGACAACACCAACGAGTGAAAGGACGCCCATCATGGCGAAGCTCAGCAACGAAGAGCTCCTTGACGCTTTCAAGGAGATGACCCTCATCGAGCTCTCCGAGTTCGTGAAGCAGTTCGAGGAGACCTTCGACGTCTCCGCTGCCGCCCCCGTGGCTGTCGCCGCTGCTGCCGGTGCTCCGGCTGCCGGTGGCGAGGCCGCTGCCGCTGAGGACGAGAAGGACGAGTTCGACGTCATCCTCGAGTCGGCCGGCGACAAGAAGATCCAGGTCATCAAGGAGGTCCGTGGCCTCACCAGCCTGGGTCTGAAGGACGCCAAGGACCTCGTCGAGGGCGCTCCGAAGCCCGTCCTCGAGAAGGCCAAGAAGGAGGACGCCGAGAAGGCCAAGGAGGCTCTCGAGGCCGCCGGCGCCACCGTCACCCTCAAGTGACGATCCTCGCGTAGCGACTGTCTCGACAGTTCAGGAGATCCGCGTCAACCCCTGGGGTTGGCGCGGATCTTCGTTGTCATGGGGGGAGTGGGGCCGTACCCGTGCGGCTCTGCATCGTGACGCCTGGCGCGTTGGGTTGCGTCCCTGGCCGCTATCGGGCACAGTTTGGGTGCAGCATTGGCGCCGATTTGCAAGATACGTTAACGGTGACGTAAAATCATTCCTTGCACCATAGCCAGCGATCGCCCATGCTTGACATGGGCGGTTCGTCATGCCCCCAGGCCGGCCGACGGGTCGGTTGTAGGAGTTCTCGGAAGGACCGCACATTGGCCGCCACGCGCACTGCGTCGAAGAACACCAACGCCATTTCGCCCCAGTCGGGACGAATCTCATTCGCCAAGATTCACGAGCCGTTGGAGGTTCCCAACCTTCTCGACCTGCAGGTTGAGTCGTTCAACTGGCTTGTTGGCAACGAGATATGGCAGTCCCATGTGGACGCCGCCCTTGCAGAGGGACGCACCGATATCAACACCAAGTCAGGCCTCGAGGAGATCTTCGAGGAGATCTCCCCGATCGAGGACTACTCCCAGACGATGTCCTTGTCTTTCCGGGATCACCGTTTCGAGGATCCCAAGCACAGCGTCGACGAGTGCAAGGATCGCGACACCACCTACGCGGCCCCGCTGTTCGTGACCGCGGAGTTCATGAACAACGAGACCGAGGAGATCAAGTCCCAGACGGTCTTCATCGGTGACTTCCCGCTCATGACCTCGAAGGGCACCTTCATCATCAACGGCACCGAGCGTGTCGTCGTCTCCCAGCTGGTGCGTTCCCCGGGTGTCTACTTCGAGAAGACGGCCGACAAGACCTCCGACAAGGACATCTTCACGTGCAAGGTGATTCCGTCGCGTGGCGCTTGGCTCGAGTTCGAGATCGACAAACGCGACACCGTCGGAGTTCGTCTGGACCGTAAGCGCAAGCAGAACGTCACCGTTTTCCTCAAGGCCCTCGGCTGGACCGCTGACCGCATCCTCGAGGAGTTCGGCGACTACGAGTCGATCCGTCAGACCCTCGAGAAGGATCACGGTGTCGAAACTCAGGATCAGGCGCTGCTGGACATCTACAAGAAGCTGCGTCCTGGCGAGCCGCCGTCCCGTGACGCCGCCCAGCAGCTGCTCGAGAACTACTACTTCAACCCGAAGCGCTACGACCTGGCCAAGGTTGGTCGTTACAAGATCAACAAGAAGCTCGGTCTGTCCCTGCCGTTCGACCAACAGGTGCTGACGATCGACGACATCGTCGCAGCGATCCACTACGTGTGCGCCCTGCACGAGGGCACCGAGATGCTCCCGCGCGAGGGACGCGACGACATCGTCGTCGAGGCCGACGACATCGACCATTTCGGCAACCGTCGTCTGCGCACCGTCGGTGAGCTCATCCAGAATCAGCTGCGTACCGGTCTTGGTCGGATGGAGCGTGTCGTGCGTGACCGCATGACCACCCAGGACATCGAGGCCATCACCCCGCAGACCCTGATCAACATCCGTCCGGTGACGGCCGCGATCAAGGAATTCTTCGGAACCTCCCAGCTGTCGCAGTTCATGGACCAGAACAACCCGCTGGCCGAGATGACCCACAAGCGTCGTCTGTCGGCCCTGGGACCCGGTGGTCTGTCCCGTGACCGCGCCGGCATGGAGGTTCGAGACGTTCACCCGTCGCACTACGGTCGTATGTGCCCGATTGAGACCCCTGAGGGTCCGAACATCGGTCTGATTGGTTCGCTGGCCTCCTTCGCCCGCGTCAACGCCTTCGGCTTCATCGAGACCCCGTACCGTAAGGTCATCGACGGTCAGGTCACCGACCAGGTCGTCTACCTGACCGCAGACGAGGAGGATCGTCACGTCATCGCCCAGGCCAACGCCAAGGTCGATGACGACGGTCGTTTCGTCAACGATCGCGTCCTGGTGCGTCAGCGTCACGGCGAGGCCGACGAGGTCCCGAACTCCGAGGTCGACTACATGGACGTCTCCCCGCGCCAGATGGTGTCGGTGGCGTCCGCCCTCATCCCGTTCCTCGAGCACGACGATGCTTCCCGAGCCCTCATGGGCGCCAACATGCAGCGTCAGGCCGTGCCGCTGGTGCGTACCGAGGCTCCGTTCGTCGGAACCGGTATGGAGTACCGCTGTGCGGTTGACGTCGGTGACGTCACCCTTGCCGAGAAGGCAGGTTCGGTCCTGTCGGTGAGCGCTGACCTCATCGACATCGCCTGCGACGACGGCACCTACCAGACCTATAAGCTGGAGAAGTTCCGCCGTTCCAACGCCGGTACCTGTATCAACCAGCGTCCGCTGGTCACGGTGGGGCAGCGCGTCGAGGTCGGTACCCCGCTTGCTGACGGCCCGTCGACGGACAAGGGCGAGCTCGCCCTCGGCCGCAACATGCTGGCTGCCTTCATGCCGTGGCAGGGCCTCAACTACGAGGACGCCATCATCCTGTCTCAGCGCATCGTCTCCGACGACGTCCTCACCTCGATCCACATCGAGGAGCACGAGGTCGACGCCCGTGACACCAAGTTGGGCGCCGAGGAGATCACGCGGGACATCCCGAACGTCTCCGAGGACATGCTGGCCAACCTGGACGAGAACGGCATCGTGCGCATCGGAGCCGAGGTCGGTACCGGCGACATCCTCGTCGGCAAGGTCACCCCGAAGGGCGAGACCGAGCTGACTCCTGAGGAGCGTCTGCTGCGCGCCATCTTCGGTGAGAAGGCCCGCGAGGTCCGCGACACCTCCCTCAAGGTCCCCCACGGCGAGGAGGGCACCGTCATCGGCGTGCGCGTGTTCGACGCCGAGAACGGTGACGAGCTGGCCCCCGGAGTCAACCAGATGGTTCGCGTCTACGTCGCCCAGAAGCGCAAGATCTCGATCGGTGACAAGCTCGCCGGACGTCACGGTAACAAGGGCGTCATCTCGAAGATCCTGCCCGTCGAGGACATGCCGTTCCTGCCGGACGGCACCCCGGTTGACATCATCCTCAACCCACTGGGTGTGCCTTCCCGCATGAACGTCGGTCAGGTGCTCGAGATGCACCTCGGTTGGATCGCCCACTCCGGCTGGGACATCACCCAGGCCGAGGGCGACTGGGCCGAGCGTCTGCGCGAGGTCGGTCTCATCGACGTCCCCGAGGAGTCCCGTCTGGCCACCCCGGTCTTCGACGGTGCCACGGAGGAGGAGATCACCGGTCTGTTGCAGTACGGTCACCCGACCCGCGACGGCGACATGCTCGTCGACGCCGACGGCAAGGCCACCCTCTTTGACGGCCGTACCGGCGACCCCTTCCCGTCCAAGGTGGGTGTCGGCTACATGTACATGCTGAAGCTGCACCACTTGGTCGACGACAAGATCCACGCCCGTTCCACCGGTCCGTACTCGATGATCACCCAGCAGCCCCTTGGTGGTAAGGCTCAGTTCGGTGGTCAGCGATTCGGCGAGATGGAGGTGTGGGCCATGGAGGCCTACGGCGCCGCCTGGGCGCTGCAGGAGCTGCTCACCATCAAGTCCGATGACGTTCCGGGCCGTGTCAAGGTCTACGAGGCGATCGTCAAGGGCGAGAGCATCCCGGAGCCGGGCATCCCCGAGTCCTTCAAGGTACTCGTCAAGGAGATGAAGTCGCTCTGCCTGAACGTGGAGGTGCTCAACTCGGAGGGCCAGGAGATCGATCTGCGCACCTCCGACGAGGACACCCGGTCCGGTCTGGGTATCGACATCGGGCGTCGCCCCGGTGCCGACAACGCCATGGCCGACTGACCTGCCCATTCTGCCGGGGCGACGACGTCGCCCCGGCCCCCTGAACACAGTCCGTTTGACGGGGGTGGGGACGGGCCCGGACAACCCGCCCCACACAGACACCCCGACTGGAACCTCTCCTGACGAGGAGGGGCTACCACCCACCCAGGTGGGGGAAAGAGAACAATCGTGCTGGACACCAACTACTACGACCGGTTGCAGATCGGCCTGGCCACGGCCGACCAGATCCGTGCGTGGAGCCACGGCGAGGTCAAGAAGCCCGAGACCATCAACTACCGCACCCTCAAGCCCGAGCGTGACGGCCTCTTCTGCGAGAAGATCTTCGGCCCGACCCGTGACTGGGAGTGCTACTGCGGCAAGTACAAGCGCGTCCGCTTCAAGGGCATCATCTGTGAGCGCTGTGGCGTCGAGGTGACCCGTTCCAACGTGCGTCGTGAGCGCATGGGACACATCGAGCTGGTCGCCCCAGTGACCCACATCTGGTACTTCAAGGGAGTTCCCTCCCGCCTGGGTTACCTGCTCGACATTGCCCCGAAGGACCTCGAGAAGGTCATCTACTTCGCGGCTTACATGATCACCGCCGTCGACGAGGAGGCTCGCCACCGCGACCTGCCGTCGCTGGAGGCCAAAGTGCAGACCGAGCGCTCCCGCATGGAGCAGCGTCGTGACTCCGAGATGGAGGCCCGCCGGGTCAAGCTCGAGGAGGACATGGCTCAGCTCGAGGCCGACGGTGCCAAGGCTGACACCCGCCGCAAGGTCAAGGACGGTGCGGAGAAGGAGCTCAAGCACATCGAGACTCGCGCCCAGCGCCAGATCGATCGTCTCGACGCCGTGTGGGATCGCTTCAAGAACCTCAAGGTCCAGGACCTCGAGGGTGACGAGATCCTCTACCGCGAGATGAAGTCGCGCTTCGGCAAGTACTTCGAGGGTTCGATGGGCGCCGAGGCGATCAAGCGTCGTCTCCACGACTTCGACCTCGCTGCCGAGTCCGAGAAGCTGCGCGAGATCATCAAGACCGGCCGCGGGCAGAAGAAGACCCGCGCCCTCAAGCGCCTCAAGGTCGTGCAGGCCTTCCTCGAGTCCGGCAACTCGCCGGAGGGCATGGTCCTGGACTGCGTCCCGGTCATCCCGCCGGATCTGCGCCCGATGGTGCAGCTCGACGGTGGCCGCTTCGCCACCTCGGACTTGAACGACCTCTACCGTCGCGTCATCAACCGAAACAACCGCCTCAAGAGGCTGGTTGACCTCGGCGCCCCGGAGATCATCGTCAACAACGAGAAGCGCATGCTCCAGGAGTCCGTCGACTCACTGTTCGACAACGGTCGCCGTGGGCGCCCGGTGAGTGGCCCGGGCAACCGTCCGCTCAAGTCGCTGTCCGACATGCTCAAGGGCAAGCAGGGTCGTTTCCGTCAGAACCTGCTCGGTAAGCGAGTCGATTACTCCGGCCGTTCGGTCATCGTCGTCGGCCCGCAGCTCAAGATGCACCAGTGTGGCCTGCCGAAGGCCATGGCCCTGGAGCTGTTCAAGCCCTTCGTCATGAAGCGTCTCGCCGACCTCGAGCACGCCCAGAACGTCAAGTCCGCCAAGCGCATGGTCGAACGCCAGCGTCCCGTGGTGTGGGACGTCCTCGAGGAGGTCATCAAGGAGCACCCGGTTCTGCTGAACCGTGCACCTACCCTGCACCGTCTGGGTATCCAGGCCTTCGAGCCCCAGCTCATCGAGGGCAAGGCCATCCAGCTTCACCCGCTCGTCTGCTCGGCCTTCAACGCTGACTTCGACGGTGACCAGATGGCCGTGCACCTGCCGCTGAGCCCTGAGGCCCAGGCCGAGGCCCGCGTCCTGATGCTGTCGACGAACAACATCCTCAAACCGGCTGACGGTCGCCCGGTCGCCCTGCCCTCGCACGAGATGATCATCGGCGCTTACTACCTGACGATGGCCCTCGACGGCCTCAAGGGTGAGGGACGTGCTTTCTCCTCGCTGGCCGAGGCAATCATGGCCCATGATCTTGGCGAGCTCGAGATCGGCGCCAAGATCAAGCTGCGTCTCAAGGGCGTCGTGCCGCCGCACGGCGAGACGGTTCGCGCTGACGGCTCCGTCATCCTCGACACCACCCTGGGACAGGCCCTGTTCAACGAGGTGCTGCCGGACGACTACCCGTACGTCGACTACCTCGTCGGCAAGAAGCAGATTGGCAAGATCGTCAACGACCTCAGCGAGCGGATGACCCAGCTCGAGGTGGCCCACGTCCTCGACAATCTCAAGAACATCGGTTACAAGTGGGGTTCGCTGTCCGGCGTGACCGTCTCCATCGGCGACGTCCAGACCCCGCCGACCAAGCCGGAGATTCTGGCCGGGTACGAGGCTCGCGCCGCCAAGGTCGACCGAGAATACGACCGTGGTGCCGTGACCGAGGAGGAGCGTCGTCAGGACCTCATCCAGATCTGGACCGAGGCCACTGCTGAGCTGACCGCCGCCATGGAGGCCAACTTCACCCAGACCAACCCGGTTCACATGATGGTCGACTCGGGCGCTCGAGGCAGTATGACCCAGATGCGTCAGATCGCCGCCATGCGCGGTCTGGTGGCTGACCCGAAGGGTGACATCATTCCTCGCCCGATCAAGTCCAACTTCCGCGAGGGCCTGACGGTTCTGGAGTACTTCATCTCCACTCACGGTGGTCGTAAGGGACAGGCTGACACCGCTCTGCGTACCGCTGACTCCGGTTACCTGACTCGTCGTCTGGTCGACGTGTCCCAGGACGTCATCGTCCGCGAGGAGGACTGCGGCACCACCCGTGGCATGCCCAAGACCATTGCTGTCGACGCAGGCAACGGCAACTTGGTGCGCGCCGAGGGGCTGGACACCGCGGTGTACGCCCGATGCCTGGCTGCCGACGCCCTCGACGCCAATGGCAATGTCGTGGTGGCGGCCAACTCCGATCTCGGTGACGAGGAGATCTCCAAGCTCATCGCTGCTGGTATCTCGCAGATCAAGGTGCGTTCGGTGCTCACCTGCACTGCAGCCCAGGGCTGCTGCGCTCGTTGCTACGGACGTTCACTGTCGACCGGTCACCTGGTTGACGTCGGTGAGGCCGTCGGCATCATCGCTGCTCAGTCGATTGGTGAGCCTGGTACCCAGCTGACGATGCGTACCTTCCACACCGGTGGTGTCGCTGGTGACGACATCACCCAGGGTCTTCCCCGTGTCGTCGAGCTCTTCGAGGCCCGTAGCCCGAAGGGCAAGTCGCCGCTGGCCGAGGCCGCTGGTGTCATCCGCATCGACGAGTCGGACAACCGTCGCAAGCTCATCCTGGTACGTGACGACGGCGAGGAGGACGTGGAGTACGTTCTGCCGCGCCGTGCCCGTCTCGAGTTCGACCTCGACGGCACTCACCGTGTCATTCGTGACGGAGTGCGGGTTGCCGCAGGTGAGCAGCTCATGGGTGGTACCGCTGACCCGCAGGACGTCCTGCGCATCTCCGGTGTTCGCCGGGTGCAGGAGTACCTCGTCAAGGAGGTTCAGAAGGTCTACAACACCCAGGGCGCTGGCATCCACGAGAAGCACATCGAGATCGTCATTCGCCAGATGCTTCGCCGCATCACCGTCATCGAGTCCGGTGACACCCAGATGATGCCCGGAGAGCTGGTGGACCGTAACTCCTACGAGAACGCCAACCGCAAGGCTGTCGCCGAGGGCGGTCGCCCGGCTGAGGGTCGTCCGGTGCTCATGGGCATCACGAAGGCCTCGCTGGCCACCGAGTCCTGGCTGTCGGCTGCCTCCTTCCAGGAGACGACGAAGGTACTCACCGATGCCGCCATCAACGGCAAGACGGACACCTTGGTCGGTCTCAAGGAGAACGTCATCCTCGGTAAGCTCATCCCGGCCGGTACGGGTCTGGAGGTCTACCGCAACATGAGGGTGGAGCCGACCGCCGAAGCCAAGGCTGCTGCGTTCACGATGAACTACGACCCGTTCGACTACGACTTCGGTTCGGGGTCGGGCGCGGCTGTTCCGCTGGACGACCTGGATCTGGGTGATTTGAGCTGAGGCTGGGACCCGGCTGCGAAAGCCTCTCCTCCCCATGTGGGGAGGAGAGGCTTTTGTATGAAGCCTGAACGTCGGTCATGGTGTGTCGTTGTCCTTGACGCTTCACGCGGAGGAAGCGTGAGGCCCCCACTGCCATGCAGTGTCCTCGCGGCTTGTCCGTCGGAGGTGCGCAGTGATACCAGGAGTCGCCTGCGGGCTGAGCTGTCCATCTCGTTGGAAAGAAGTGGTATGCGGACTAAGAAGAAGCAGCTGGCGCCAGTGGTGCTGGCCGTCTTCATAGCCCTGCCAGCCACGGTGCTCGCACCGATGGCATGAGCGGCAGCCGCAAAGATTGCCTTAAGCAAAGATCACACGGACGAGTTCTATGTCACCACCGATACCGGAGCCCCGTCGTTAAGTGTGGACGACGGCTTCACTCGCGGATGTATGACCCTAACGATGTCGAATTTCAGATCCAGTCCGATATGTACGGAAAGTACAAAGCCTACCGGAGTGAGCGAATCGTATCCCGAGGGCTACTAAACCGGCAGTGAGGAAGCTGGTGAATGGTTCGAACCAGGGTGGAACGCCTCGGGCTTTAAAAGAGAACGGATTCAATGCCTTACCGGTTGATTTCACTGCGATTACTGGTCCAGGCGCGATGGTCCTCGTTGGTAACTCTCTCGAGGAGAATGAGAACGTCAAGCTCGGCACCGTCCATGCCGATGACAGGTGTGAGGTTGTCAAAGGGGCTCTTCCGGGAGAAAGCATGTCATATGTCCAGAACTTCGAGAGGGGGGATGGAGAGGGCTGATTCAACGCGTTCAGCCAAAACAGCGTGTGCCTGACGCAGGCGCTCGGTATCGGGGTATACGACCAGCGTCTTGTCTCCAGTGGTCCAGAAGTCGCGGTCCCAGGTCTCGGGGTGTGACCAGATGTTCTCCTGGCTCGCGGTCCAGTCGGGTAGCTTCCTTTGAATCTTGGTGGCGACAGCCAGCTGGTTCTTGGCCGTCTGATAGACGGTGTCGATGCGGGTCCCTTCTGGAACTGGTTGCCTGACGCGAACCAGACGCCGTCCCATGAAGGTCGCCCGGTGGTCGACGCCGTCAGTGCGCAGCGCGAGCTCGATCTCCTCATAGCCCTCAGCCGCTCGCTGATGCTTCTTCACGTAGTCGCGGAGCGCCTCCGCGACGGCCGCTGATAGGCCGCCAGCGATCTCACTGGCTTCGGTGAATAGACTCACGTCGTCTTCCGACACGTACACGTTTCTACTAGGCATGTACATAACTATGCGCATATATGTAGCGTTCGTCAACCCCTGCTCAAGTAAGGATTGCTGGGTACTGCACACCAACAGGACATGCTGTCTTCGGGGTGGGACACCAATGGCGTTGCCCTTGACTTCGGTGCTATTGATCTCGACTTTGTCGAGGTGAAGGGGTCAGGAAGGGTCTACATGTTCATGCAGGGGATCGGCAAGCTGCGATCTCTGCTGGTGAGGCCGTCGTTTCTGAACCTGTGACTTACACCTGGGCTGTCGGTGACCAACATGGTGATCAGGCGGCAGGGGCGTCGAGGAGCCAGGCTGCCGCCGGGTTTACTGATCAGCCGTCTGGAACACCGGCCGGATCGGTGCGGTACTACGGCGGACAGGCGAGGTGTGATTGGAGGCGTAGACTGCGGTGGTACGCCTGCTAAGGTGCTTGCTGTGTTACGAGGGGATAGCGGGATGAAGCGAACAGTTCTGACGGGGATGGTTGCAGCATGCTTGGGACTGGCCGTTTTTGTAGGGATGGCTCCGGGGGCAAGTGCGCACCAGGTTGCTCCCGTTCCCGTTCCGACGTCCCGGGTCACTACGGACGCCCGCCCGACTCATCGTGCATCGGTGCATGTGAGTGTCGGCGTCAGCCTGCCGCCTCACCATCGCCGCATCGTGCCTCCGGAGATTCGTGGCGGCACCGTTTACCTGCCGAACGTCAGTGCTGGCCCCATCATCCTGCCGACCATCAAGGGCGGAACGATCACCCTTCCCGACGTCAAGGGCGGCACCATCACCCTTCCCGACGTCAGTGGACGTCCCATCGTCCTGCCGAAGATTGAAGGTGGGACGGTGAGCATCCCGCCGATCGTCTTCCCCTCCATGCATGCCATGGGCAGCCTCAGCGTCAACGGAACGATCAGGGGGCAGGTCAACGGCAAGAGCCATGGCAACTTCCTGGCTGCGGGCGGCGTGGGTGCTCCTGTGTCTCGCCCGGCGGCCCTTCCTCGAACGGGCGCCTGAGGAGCTGCGGACGCAGCGCTTTTCACCCGTGGAGTTTGACCTCCATGGGGTTTCGTGGCGCCCCTCCGCGCGCCTCCTCGCAGCGTCGCTGAGTTTGACCCCCTGAAACCCGGGAGATACCCTGTTAACGCGTGTCCGGTTCGACCGGATACTTGTGCGTGCCCTGGCATGGCGACAAACGACCACTCGAGTTGCTGCGAGAAGGTCTGCCCGTGCGGAGTTCGCACGGCACTCCCAATCTGCAGCGAGGGGCAGCGGTGATCCCGACGCAGCGATGGAGGGGTGCACAGCCAGGGAATTCCGAACCCACCAGACGGAAAGAGATACCAGCCGGTGCCTACAATCCAGCAGCTGGTCCGCAAGGGCCGCACTGACAAGATCAGCAAGAACAACACGCCTGCCCTCAAGGGCTCGCCGCAACGTCGTGGCGTGTGCACCCGTGTGTACACCACGACGCCGAAGAAGCCGAACTCGGCTCTGCGAAAGGTCGCCCGTGTGCGCCTGTCGTCGGGCATCGAGGTCACGGCCTACATTCCCGGTGTCGGACACAACCTCCAGGAGCACTCGATGGTGCTCGTGCGTGGCGGTCGTGTGAAGGACCTCCCGGGTGTGCGTTACAAGATCGTCCGCGGCTCCCTTGACACCCAGGGTGTCAAGGGCCGCAAGCAGGCCCGTAGCCGTTACGGCGCCAAGAAGGAGAAGTGATCCATGCCTCGTAAGGGACCCGCGCCGAAGCGCCCAGTGATGGTCGATCCCGTCTACGGATCTCCTCTCGTCTCCCAGCTCGTGAGCAAGATCCTTCTCGACGGCAAGAAGACTGTCGCCCAGAACATCGTTTACACCGCCCTCGAGGGTTGCCGCGCCAAGACCAACACCGATCCGGTGCAGACCCTCAAGCGCGCGCTCGACAACATCAAGCCCTCCCTGGAGGTCAAGTCCCGCCGTGTCGGCGGTGCCACCTATCAGGTGCCGGTCGAGGTCAAGCCCGCTCGCCAGACCACCCTGGCCATGCGTTGGCTGGTTGCCTTCTCCCGTGAGCGTCGTGAGAAGACCATGGCTGAGCGTCTCATGAACGAGATCCTCGATGCCTCCAACGGCCTCGGTGCTTCCGTGAAGCGCCGTGAGGACACCCACAAGATGGCTGAGGCCAACCGCGCCTTCGCCCACTACCGCTGGTGATTGTTGGCCCCCTTTCCGTCGGGAAGGGGGCACCATCACGTCCAGCCCAGAAAACCTCGCGGTTCACCGCAGGTTCATCTGCGTCGAGCATCATACGAAGACCACTAACTCCAAGATTCGAGGTCAAGAACAGTGGCCAAAATTGACCTGAGCAAGGTTCGCAACATCGGCATCATGGCCCACATCGATGCCGGCAAGACGACGACGACCGAGCGCATCCTCTACTACACCGGTAAGTCGTACAAGATCGGTGAGGTCCACGACGGTGCCGCCACCATGGACTGGATGGAGCAGGAGCAGGAGCGCGGCATCACCATTACCTCCGCCGCGACCACCACCTTCTGGCACGACACCCAGATCAACATCATTGACACCCCCGGACACGTGGACTTCACCGTTGAGGTGGAGCGCTCCCTGCGTGTTCTGGACGGTGCTGTCGCCGTGTTCGACGGTGTCGCCGGCGTCGAGCCGCAGTCAATGACTGTGTGGCGTCAGGCCGCCAAGTACGGCGTTCCGCGCATCTGCTACGTCAACAAGCTTGACCGCACCGGTGCTTCCTTCGATCACTGTGTGCAGACCATCAAGGATCGTCTGCACGCCATCCCGGTTCTGTTGCAGCTGCCGATCGGTGCCGAGGACAAGTTCATGGGCATCGTTGACCTCGTCGAGATGAACGCCAAGACCTGGCGTGGCGAGACTGAGCTCGGGGCTCATTATGAGACCGAGGAGATCCCGGCCGACATGAAGGACGAGGCGGAGGCCGCTCGTGCCGAGATGCTCGAGACCGTCGCCGAGAACGACGAGGAGTTCATGGAGCTCTACCTCGAGGATCCGGACTCGGTGACCATCGACCAGCTCAAGGCCGCCATTCGTCGCGGTGTGCTGGCTTCCGCCTTCACTGCAGTCACCTGTGGCACCTCGTTCAAAAACAAGGGTGTGCAGCCGCTGCTCGACGCCATCGTCGACTACCTGCCTTCCCCGCTCGACGTCCCGGCCATCTCCGGCTTCAAGCCTGGTGACGAGTCCGTCGAACTGCAGCGTCATCCCTCCGACGACGAGCCGCTGTCGATCCTGGCCTTCAAGATTGCCTCTGACCCGCACCTGGGCAAGCTGACCTTCGTGCGCGTCTACTCCGGCGTCATGCACGCTGGCGACCAGGTGCTCAACGGTACCAAGGGCAAGAAGGAGCGCATCGGCAAGATCTACCAGATGCACGCCAATAAGCGTGAGGAGATCGAGAGCATCGGTGCTGGCATGATCTGCGCCGTCATGGGCCTCAAGGACACCACCACTGGTGAGACTCTCTGCGACCCGAGCAACCCGATCATCCTTGAGTCGATGACCTTCCCGGCTCCCGTGATCGAGCAGGCCATCGAGCCGAAGTCGAAGGCCGATCAGGAGAAGCTGTCGAACGCCATTCAGCGTCTCGTCGAGGAGGATCCGACCTTCCGCGTCCACACCGACGAGGAGACCGGACAGACCATCGTCGCCGGTATGGGCGAGCTCCACCTGGACGTCTTCATCGACCGCATGAAGCGTGAGTTCCACGTGGAGGCCAATATCGGCAAGCCGCAGGTGGCCTACCGCGAGACCCTGCGCAAGCCGGTCGAGAAGTACGAGTACACGCACAAGAAGCAGACCGGTGGTTCTGGTCAGTTCGCCCGCGTCATCATCGCGATCGAGCCCCAGGAGCCTGGCTTCGGCTACGAGTTCGTCAACGCCGTTACCGGTGGTCGCGTCCCCAAGGAGTACATCCCATCGGTCGACGCTGGTGTCCAGGAGTCGATGCAGTTCGGTGTTCTCGCCGGCTACCCGGTCGAGGATGTCAAGGTCACCCTGCTCGACGGCGCCTACCACGAGGTCGATTCCTCCGAGATGGCCTTCAAGATCGCCGGTTCGATGGCCTTCAAGGAGGCCGCTCGCAAGGCGAACCCGGGTCTGCTCGAGCCGCTGATGGCCGTTGAGGTGACCACCCCCGAGGACTACCTCGGTACCGTCATCGGCGACCTCAACTCCCGTCGTGGCCAGATCCAGGAAATGGTCGAGGAGCACGGAAACAAGGTCGTGCGCGCCCTGGTCCCGCTGTCCGAGATGTTCGGATACGTCGGTGACCTTCGCTCGAAGACCTCCGGACAGGCGACCTACTCGATGGAGTTCGACTCCTACGGCGAGTGCCCGTCCACCGTTGCTGACGAGATCATCGCCACGGCCAACGGAGGCAAGTGAGCTTGCTGCTATAGCTGATTGACGAATCGGCCCGGTTCCACATATGTGGAACCGGGCCGATTGTCGTGAATGACCCTGCGGAGTCAATCCCCTCAGCTTCCGAGCTCGCCTCCTACCCGCCCCAGGCGCCTCTGGCGCCGGGCTCCAGGGTGGTCCACAGGATAGTTCGAAGCCCTTTCCACAGCCCGGAACTCCGTGGAACGGTGGCGCTGTACTTACGGTCCCGGGCTAGGCTCGGCGGCGTGGCCATGGCAGATGGACGCCCCAATCGGTTTGGTGCGGTGGAACGGATGCTCAAGACGACACGGCGTGGTCATCCCTCACGTGCCTTTGATCTTGCGACCCCCAATGCTCTGGGGATGAGCAGCGCTGGCCTAGGCCGAGTTCGTCGGCTTCGCCTATGCGAACCTGCTGCTGCAAGCGACGAAGAATGAAATATGAATCAATCGGTACGTGCTCCGAGTTGACGGATTGGGTAGCTCGTGGCGGTTCTGGTTGGCGGTGCGCCGAGTCAGTTGGCTCGACACACCGCTGTTGTTCATGGATACGGCGAGGGAGTTAGGGCCTCGTGCCGCCCTTGGTTTGACTATCACGGACTACTGCAGAACAATAAGACAAGTTCCCTGACCTCTGGTCGGGGGCCCGTCCAGAAACGTTCCTGGGAACCTCCCAGGAATATCCACATGACGCGTCCCGTGCACAAGCGGGCGACATTCCAGAAGGAGCCCCAGTGGCAAAGGCCAAGTTCGAGCGGACCAAGCCGCACTGCAACATCGGCACCATCGGACACATCGACCACGGCAAGACGACCCTCACCGCGGCGATCTCCAAGGTGCTGCACGACAAGTACCCGGAGCTGAACGAGGAGTCGCCGTTCGACCAGATCGACAAGGCTCCCGAGGAGCGTCAGCGCGGCATCACGATCTCGATCGCTCACATCGAGTACCAGACCGAGAAACGTCACTATGCTCACGTTGACTGCCCCGGTCACGCTGACTACGTCAAGAACATGATCACTGGTGCTGCCCAGATGGACGGCGCCATCCTCGTGGTCGCCGCCACCGACGGCCCGATGCCCCAGACTCGTGAGCACGTCCTGCTCGCCCGCCAGGTGGGCGTGCCGGCCATCGTCGTCGCCCTCAACAAGTGCGACATGGTCGACGACGAGGAGCTCATCGAGCTCGTCGAGATGGAGGTTCGCGAGCTGCTGACCTCGCAGGACTTCGACGGCGACAACTGCCCGATCGTTCGCATCTCCGCCTTCCAGGCCCTTCAGGGTGACGAGAAGTGGACTCAGTCGATCCTCGACCTCATGGACGCCGTGGATGAGTACGTCCCGCAGCCTGAGCGTGACCTCGACAAGCCCTTCCTCATGCCGATTGAGGACGTCTTCACCATCACCGGTCGTGGCACCGTTGTCACCGGTCGTGTTGAGCGCGGCGTCGTCAAGACCAGCGAGGAGGTCGAGATCGTCGGTATCCACGACAAGATTCAGAAGACCACCGTCACCGGCGTCGAGATGTTCCGCAAGATCCTCGACGAGGGTCGCGCTGGTGAGAACGTCGGCATTCTGCTCCGTGGCACCAAGAAGGAGGATGTCGTTCGCGGCATGGTCCTCTGCAAGCCCGGTTCCACCACCCCGCACACCGACTTCGAGGGCCAGGTCTACGTTCTGAAGAAGGATGAGGGTGGCCGTCACAAGCCGTTCTTCTCGCACTACAGCCCCCAGTTCTACTTCCGCACCACGGACGTGACTGGCACTGTTGAGCTCCCCGAGGGCACCGAGATGGTTATGCCTGGTGACAACACCGACATGACCGTCCACCTGATCCACCCGATCGCCATGGAGGAGCAGCTCAAGTTCGCCATCCGTGAGGGCGGTCGCACCGTTGGTGCCGGTCGTGTCACCAAGATCATCAAGTGATGTGATCTGAGATTTTGACGAGGTCCGTCCCCACAGGGGGCGGACCTCGTTGCATGTTTAGGGTAGTTGCATGTCTAGGGTATGGGTGGAGGAGATCGGGCACATTCATGGCAACCAACCAGCTGCGAGGGGATGGAGCGCGGCACCAGCCCCGACAGACGCGGCGATCACCGAGGAGCTGAGGTCTTGGGGATCGCCTTCGCGATGGCATCCATGGTGTGACGATCGCAGTGAATGCCGAGGACTGCCGACCAAATGGGGATGAATTCGCTGTGGTAGTTGTGCCCATGCCCACCAGGCGGAGTCGTCGACAAGGCCATGTCGGCCGTGACCTGCCAGAAACTCGACCATGGCGTCCACTGAATGTGGGGATTGACGTCGTCTCCAGCGCGCTCGCGCATCCAGTCGGGCTCTGACCAGATCATCTCGGGGGACCACCACGTCACCGGATCGGACGGGTGCTGTACATAGGCGATGCGTGTGTGGGCTGACCAAGGAGGATAGGCGGCTCCCCAATGATCGTGGTAGATCTCGCCGGGACTACCCATGAACCTCACGATTCGGCCACCGTCGATCACGGGGACGATGGCGGGGGAACCCTCTCGTCGGTTCGCCTCCAAATTCTTCCAGATCGGCGTGAACCCGGGGGTTCCGACCCACACGGCGCCGTCAACCTTGGCGATCATGTCGTCGATGGATGGGAAGGCGGACTGACCACCGTAAGAGCCCAGGGACACACCGCTCGTGTAGAGCTTCGGACGAGTTTCGGGGGCCAGGGTGGCCCAGTAGTCGTGGATGACGCTGAACAGGGCCTGGGCACCTTCCTTGGGAGATTCGCGGTCCAGGAGGAAGGCCCCGACGCTGCCCAGGTACGAGTACTGCATCGTGGCCGTCGCGCAGTCACCGCCGGTGAGATACTCCACGGCCGACACCGACCACTCCTCGATCCAGCCGGACCCGGTGCCGTTCTGGACGACGAGCACCTTGCGATGGAACGCCCCGGTACGGATGAGCTCGGCGAGAACGCCATTCGCCTCGGCGACGTAGTCGCGACGGGAATTGAGCCCGGCGTAGACGCGGATGGGCTCCTTGGCCGACTGACCGGTGACCTTTCCGATCATGGCGGCGTCGGGGCCGTCAGTGACGGCGTCCTTGCCCTCCCGGCCCAGGCTGTCCCAGGTCTGAAGCGAGGCGGGGGACCCGGACCGAAGGGGCGACGTCGGGGGTTTCCGTCCGGCGGCCGTCTGCGCATTGGTTTCAGCCATGACGTGGGCAACACCGTTGGCCGTCGTCCTGACGATGACGTTGTTCGTGGCCCAGAGCAGGAGTGAGATGCTCAGCACCACGACGACAATTGCCAGTACCGGCTGGGCGATGAGACGGTGTACGCCGGTGTACAGATTTCGGATGCCATGAGCGATGAGGCGGATGAGCAGTACCGTCGCGGTGAAGAGGATCAGCCCCGTGAACACGCCAACGGTCTGCGCGACCCAGACCTTCCGTGGCAGACCGACTTCCTCTGAGACGTGCTTCTGCTGTCTCGTGCACCACATGAACATCCACAGCGATATCAGGGCGAGAATGGCGTACCAGCTACGTCGGATGCCCCGGACCGCGTGAGTTGAGATCATCACCTGCAAGCGCGTGATCTCAGCTAACCACCGGGAAATCCGCCCGATGAGCCCTCCGACCCCATAGGCGAGAAGGGTCGACAACCACACGTTGACGGCCACCATCCACCAGGTCCGGGGGACCAAGGACGGTGTCAGGGCGGTCCACAGACCGAAAAGGGCGAAGACGAGGCCAGCAATGCTGGCACGGCGCAGCACCCTTGCCGGCCAACGTCGGTTGCCCAGCCGAGCCGGGAGTCCATGCCTGGGATTCCGTGGAACGATTTGGGTTGTCAGCGCTGCGTCCTTTCATTGTCAGTGGTGAAGGTTGCCCTCGCCAGATGCCACGGGACACTCTTCCACGTCGTGAGGACAAGAAGGGCCTCGGCCCACCAAGTCGGGTGGGCCGAGGCTCAACTGTTGTCGGAACCGGTCAGACGCCGGTGCGCGGCAACGTGGTCGGACGATCGCCGGAACCGGGCTTGAAGCCGTTGCCGGGCTTGGTGTCGTCGCCGGGCTTGCCCGTGGCCGGCCAGGTCTCCCCAGTCGTGGTGAGGAACCAGTTGCGATCGAAGAAGTCCTTCGGATCGATGGTCTTCATCTTCGAGGCGGTGTCGATGAGCAGCTGACGGATCTCGAGGATCTCGTCCCAGACGACCGGGGCCTCCGCGACGTGCGGGTAGGCGCCGCCACCGCTCATGCGGTAGTTGTTGATGGCCAGGACGAACTTCTGGTCGTCGGCGACCGGCTGGCCCTGCCAGGACAGGCCCAGGATGCGCTTGCCCACCGGCTTGGAGACGTCGATGGAGTACTTGACACCGGTGACGGCGTCGTAGTTGTAGTCCCACACCGGCTTGCCCTGGTAGTCAGCCTGGGTGTCGCCGCCCTCGCTGGCCGGAGCCGGGTTGACGATGGCGCCCTTCTTGACCTGCTTGAAGTACTTCGCGGAGTACTCCAGGTAGTCCTTGAGTTGTTTGCCGGTGAGCAGGATGCCCGCCAGTGTGTTGTCGAAGACGTACAGGCCAGCGATGTCCTTGATCTTGACATCGCCTTTCGGGAAGGCAGCGGTGCGTGAGAACGGCGAGACCTGGGCGATGACCGGAATACCGTCGTACTTGCCACCCTTGATCGCCTTGGCGACGGTGTCGGCCTCGACCTTGCCGATGAAGTCGAGGATCGGGGTGTCCTCAACCATCGAGCGCTCGGTGGTCAGCTTCGTCGTCGAGGTGGCGACGACGGAGTTGACGTACTTGACGGTGGCCTTGTGGCCGGCCTGCAGCTCGGAGTCAGAGGCGAACTCCTTGTCCTCCTCGACGTCACGGGTGTAACGCGGCTTCACGGTGACCCTGTCGTGGAGCACGGAGGCCTTGCCGTCGGAGAAGTCGAGCGGGATCGTCACCTGGGAGACTGAACGGGCCCAATAGTCGGGCTGGGTGATGACGACCTTGTGGCCCGAGATGCCGTCGACGATCTCGACCGGGTCGTCCTGGTGGGTGTGACCGATGACGACGAGGTCGACCTCGGGAACGGACTTGGCCAGGACGGTGGCATTGTTCTCTGGCAGACCCTTGTAGACCGGGGCGGCCTGGTCCTCCGACAGTCCGGCGTGGACGAGGACGACAACGACGTCAGCCCCTTCTTTGCGCAGTGTGACCGAGCACTTCGCAGCGGTCTTGACCGGGTCAGCGATGTCGACCTTGCCAGTGAGGTTCGCCTTGTCCCAGACCATCGAGCCAGGGGTGGTGACGGCGACGACGCCGACCTTGACCTGGTGGCCGTCGACGGTCTTGGTGAGCATGAGGGTGCCCTGGGTCAGCGGCTTGCCGGTCTTGAGGTCGATGACGTTGGCGCACAGCAGTGGGGCGTCGAGGTCGTTCTTGTAGCGGTTGAGTTCCTTGAGTCCGTAGTTGAACTCGTGGTTGCCGATGTTGGCCGCGTCATAACCAACGAGGTTGAATGCGCGGGCCATGACCTCGGTGCGGCCAAGTTTCTCGGGCTGCTTGGCAGAGAGGTAGGTCAGCGGGGTGCCCTGGATGGTGTCACCGTTGTCGAGCGTGACGACGGAGTCGGCACCCTTCTCGGCGCGGAGCTGCTTGACGATGGTGGCCACCCGACTCACGCCCAACGGAGCCGAGGACCGACCCTTGTCCGACGGCGGGTAGGGAGCGTCGGCGAAGTAGTCCCAGTCGTAGACGTGACCGTGGATGTCGGTGGTGGCGAGCACCGTCAGCGTTGCGGCACCGGCAGCAGAGCCTGCGGTGGCGGGAGCGGAAGACGTCGACGGCGACGCGAAGGAATTCCCGACAGCAGTCATCGCGAGCCCTGTCCCCAGGGTGCCGACCAGCACGGCGCGACGCGACAGGTTCGTACCAAGTGGGTTGTCATGCATGGATGGTGTCCTTCCAACGGGATGGGAAAGCGGTACCATCCTTGCCGAATGAAGTGACGGACGGGTGACAATTTGATGATTACCACCGTCAACAACACCTGGTCAGCCCTGACGCCTCTGCAGCTGGGCCCATTCGTCACGCAGACCAACGGTGCGGTGGAACACCGTGGTGTCCTGATCCGCCGCGAAATACCCCAGCCGCTCGAACTGCACCACCTCGCCGGGAGCCACCTCGGCCAAGGCCGGTTCGGCCATGACGTTGGTGAGGGTCTCGCGCGAGTTCGGGTTGAGGTCGTCGAGGGCCTCGCCGCTCTCCGATCCGGGAATCTCGGCGGTGAAGAGACGGTCATAGAGGTTCGCGGTTACCGGCACGGCATGGGCGGCGGACACCCAGTGCATCGTCGACTTCACCTTGCGACCGTCGGGGGCGGTGCCGCCGCGGGACTCCGGGTCATAGCTGGCGTGAACCTCGGTGATGGTGCCGTCTGGGTCCTTGACGACGTCAGTGGCCGTCACCAGGTAGGCACTACGCAGACGCACCTCACGACCGGGGGAGAGGCGGAAGAACTTGCGGGGCGGGTCCTCGCGGAAGTCGTCGGCCTCGATCCACAGCTCTCCGGTGAAGGGGACGCACCGGGTGCCGTCATCAGGATTCTCCGGGTTGTTGACGAGCTCGAACCATTCGACGACCGGGTTGCCGTTCTCGTCAGTAGGCCAGCCGTCCAGGACCAGTTTGAGCGGGTGCAGGACGGCCATGCGGCGCTGCGTGGTGGCGTTGAGCTCGCGGCGCACGAAGGACTCGAACTCCTCGATGGCCTTCACGGAGTTGTTCTTGGTGGTACCGACGGCCTGGCAGAAGGCACGGATGGCAGCAGCCGGGTAGCCGCGACGACGCATCCCGCGCAGGGTGGGCATGCGGGGGTCGTCCCAACCGTCGACGACGCCGTCGGTCACAAGGGACCTGAGGCGACGCTTCGAGGTGATGGTGTGGGTCAGTTCGAGACGGGCGAACTCGCGCTGCTTGGGGGCCGGGGCGTCGAGCGGCACATGGGCGAGGAACCAGTCGTAGAGGGGGCGGTGGCTGTTGAACTCCAGGGAGCACAGCGAATGGGTCACACCCTCTATGGCGTCGGACTGACCGTGGGCCCAGTCATAGGTGGGGTAGATGCACCACGTGGTGGCGGTCGAGTGATGGGCCTGGTGGCGGATGCGGTACATGACCGGGTCACGCAGCCACATGTTCTCCGCCTGCATGTCGATCTTGGCGCGCAGACAGCGGGAGCCGTCGGGGAACTCGCCGTTGCGCATCCGCTCGAGCAGGTCGAGTGATTCCGCTGCGGGACGGTCGCGGTAGGGGCTCTCGATACCCGGCTTGCCGTAGCCGCCTTTCTGCTCGCGGATCGTCTCGGGGGACTGGTCGTCGACGTAGGCCAGGTCCTCGCGGATGAGGTACTGGGCCCACTCGTACAGCTTGTCGAAGTAGTCGGAGGCGTGGACGACGTGGGCGGGGGAGTACCCGAGCCACTCGATGTCCTCGATGATCGACTGGACGTACTCAACCTCCTCGGTGCCCGGGTTGGTGTCGTCCAGACGCAGGTTGCAAATGCCGCCGAAGTCCTCCGCGACGCCGAAGTCAGTGACAATGGCCTTGGCGTGGCCAATGTGCAGGTAGCCATTGGGCTCGGGTGGGAACCGGGTCTGGACCCGTCCTCCATAGGTGCCCTGTTCGTTGTCCGCGCGAACGACCTGATGAATGAAGTCCGAGCCGGACTCGGCCGGGGCGGCGGGAGTCGGGGTTCCAGTGGGTTCTGCCATGGCGGGAACCTTACCGGAGTCTGTCGGTACTTCCCGATAGACTCCGAGGCATCATGACTGAGTTGCATCCCGCGCGCACACGCGTCGCCCCCTCGCCCACCGGAGACCCTCACGTCGGTACGGCCTACATGGCGTTGTTCGACAAGGCTTGGGCACAGCGCACCGGCGGCCAGTTCGTGCTGCGCATCGAGGACACCGACCGCAACCGTCTGGTGGAGGGTTCGGAGGAACAGATCTACGAGACCCTTGACTGGCTGGGCCTGTCCCCCGATGAGTCGCCGCGGGTCGGTGGACCGTACGAACCGTACCGGCAGTCTGAGCGTTTGGACACCTACAAGCCGCTCGTCGACAAGCTCATCGAGTCTGGTCACGCCTACCGCTGCTGGTGCTCCCAGGAGAGGCTCAAGGCACTGCGCGAGGAGCGCGCGGCCGCGAAGTCCCCGGACACCGGTTACGACCGCATGTGTCTGGGCATGTCCAAGGAGGAGCGGGCCAAGCTGCCGGGTTTCACCGAGACACCCGTCGTGCGCATGCTCATCCCTGAGGACGTCGAGCTGGAGTTCGACGATCTCATTCGCGGCAAGGTCCACGCCCCACGTCCCGATGACCAGGTCATCCTCAAGGCCGACGGATTTCCGACGTACCACATGGCCGTCGTCGTCGATGACCATCTCATGGGCATCGACACGGTCGTTCGTGGTGAGGAGTGGATCTCCTCGACGCCGAAGCACCTGTTGCTCTACAAGTGGCTGGGCTGGGAGGTGCCGAGGTTCGCGCACATGCCGCTGCTGCGCAACACCGACAAGTCCAAGATCTCCAAGCGCAAGAACCCGGCTGCTCGGTTGATGTGGTTCCGTGAGCAGGGTTATCTGCCCGAGGCGCTGCGCAACTTCCTGCAGCTGCTGGCATACCCGACGATCGCCGAGGGTCAGGAGATGGAGGACCTCGACTCCTTCGTGTCCCGCTTCGACTGGGCGAGCGTCTCCACTGGCGGGCCGGTCTTCGACGTCACCAAACTTGACTGGCTCAACGGCCAGTACATCCGCAGTCTTGACGCCGAGGACCTCACCGATCGCGTGCTCGAGTACGCCGATCGCACCGGTCAGGCCCAGGAGGTGCTCGGCCGTGATCTGACGTGTGAGGACCGTGAGATCATCCATGCCGCGATGCCACTCATTCGTGAGCGTCTGGTGCTGCTGTCGGAGGCACTGCCGAAGCTGGCATTCCTGCTGATCGACGACGACGCCCTGGTCTTCGATGGGGATTCCGTGGCCAAGCTCAAGACAGGAGCCAACGAGATCCAGCAGGCGTCCACCGAGGTCCTCAAGGGGCTTGACGATTTCTCCGCCGATGCCATCCAGGTGGCGCTGCGCACCAAGCTCTGCGACGAGATGGGTATCAAGCCGCGTCTCGCCTTCGCCCCGATCCGCGTCGCCGTCACCGGTTCGCGGGTGTCCCCGCCACTGTTCGAGGCCATGGAGATTCTCGGCAAGGGGTCGACTCTTCGTCGTATGGAGCGGTTTGAGGCTGAGATAGAGCAGAGTAGTGATTGAACACGATGAGACGAGGCCTGGGCTCCTGCGACGTCCAATAGTGTGGTTCTGGGTGCTCGTCACCTGTTATTGGGCGTTGGTGTGGCGGACACCTGTGTGGGATATCGATGATCTGTATTTCGCCACCCGATCTGGCACTCCCAGCGGTCGTATCGACTGGGCGGATTTTGCACGGCTCACCGTATACGATCTGGGTGGGCGTAATGGCCGTTTCTCGGACATGATGGTGCAACTCGTCATGGCGATGGGTGGATGGATTCGTGTTCCCCTCGTGCTCTCATCCCTGTCAACGTCGCTGGCACTGTGGCTCATGATGCGGGCCCTCATCCGGGATCTACGGGGAGTGGTGTCTCCCGGTGTTGACTTGTTGGCAGGCGTAGGTGCATTTCTCGTGCCGATGACCCTGATTGGTATCGAGCCAAACATGGGTGGGGACACGATCATGTTCATAGCTGCGAACATCGGCTACATGTGGGGCTTAGCGCTCGGGATCGTATCCATCCTCCTGCTGTGGTCCCAGCGGGGGCCGAACGTTGACCACGGCTGGGTTTTGTGGGTGGCGGTGGCGCTGTCCTATGTGGCAAGTATTCATCATGAATTGAATGCGCCGGGAATCGTCGGGGCAATCGTCGCGATGGCGCTCATCACACCCGCAGGGAAATGGACTACTCGGTGGGCGGTGGCGCTGGTCATGGTGGCCGCGGGAAATACTGCGAGAATGGGAATGCCCGGTTTATGGGCACGTAGCCGTCGACTTGGGGGGCCGTACCCGTACCCGAAAATAACTGGCGAGATTCCCAAACGGGTGTCGTTCGTCGTCCACTCCGTCAGCCATTCGCTCACAAATTACCCGGTCGTGTTCTTTGCGATCATGCTGTCAGTCATCGTCATGTGCCTGGTGGTTATGAAACGCGGATTCCATCGCCGCGCCATCGGTATCCTCCTCGCACTGTTCTGTGTGGCATCTGTCGGGCTGGCCGCGACCAGCCTGCGAGTTGTTACGGTGCTCGCGCGACGAAAGCTCGTTGGAGATATTCGACTGTACCTTTCGGCCACCGGGCTGTTGGTTGGAGTGTGCTTTAGCGTCGTGATGGTGATCCTTGTGGTGCTCACTGTGATGGTTGCTCGCATACCGGGATGCTGCATGGTGGGGGTTTCGACGGGCGCGGCGTTTGGTTATTACGCGCTCCCGATGATTCAAGGGTCCCCAGGGGGACGAACGTCCTTTTTAAGTCTGGTGGTCTTCACCATGAGTGCGTTGGTGTGGACATGGGCTGCTGTCGGATTGGCGCAGAGAGGCACGAACCAGGTTGACGGCGGTGCCTCATCCATGGAATCTGGTGGACGACTCGCGGCTGCGACACCGGGGTCGCAGCTCGCTATGGTTCTGGTTACCATCGCTACGGCGGCATGCCTGGGCACCGGCCTGCAGGGAGCGTGGGGGATGCTCCAGGGAGCGACGATCAACGGCAGTGTCTGGCGACAGGTAAATGCCCAGGTAGACCTGGCGCGTCGCGGGGAGCGCGACACGGTCGTCGTCCCGAAGGCGTTACCTGCCCCGGACTGGTTGCCCGACTACGCGGGACAGCGTGGATCCGTCGTCGATGGCCTGCATCAGTATTATGACCTCCCGAAGAACGTCACCGTGGTGCGTCGTTGAGAGTGCTGTCGAGGACCTCGCTGAGGGACGCGACGAGAATCCTGATGTGCTCGTCTGTGTGACGTGCCGTCAGGCAGATACGTAGGATTGCGTCGCCTTTCGCGACGGCGGGGTAACGGACCGCAACGACCATGAGGCCCCGTCGTGCCAACTCCTCTTGCGCCGCGACGGCACGATCCTCGGGACCCACCGGAACCCTGATGATCGGACCGAGATCATTGGCTGTAGGGGCGGGAATGAGCCCGGCCCCGAAGAGTGCACGGCGCGCGCGAGCCACAGTGGTCTGGAGCCTCTGGACGGGAGAGGCATCGGTTCGTAGCTGATGCACGGATGCCGCCACGGCAGCTACGACGGCGGGGGAGGGGGCGCTGGAGAACACGTATCCTCGTGCGCAGTTTCGAATCAGCGTTGCCAAGGTCTCGTAGACGCAGACGAAACCGCCCTCGACGCCCAGGGCCTTGCTGGCCGTTCCCAGCAGGACGTCCGGTCGCAGTTCCTGGGGCAGACCTTCGGTGACGCCACGCCCGGTGGGCCCGACAGTGCCTATCCCGTGGGCGTCGTCAACGATGGTCAAAGCGCCGTGACGACGTGCGATCCGGACGAGGTCAGCAATGGGAGCGACGTCACCTCCCATGGAGTAGACCCCCTCCGTGAGCACGATGGCTCTTTCGGTGGTGACGTGATCAAGGGCATGGTCGATGGCATCGAGGTCCGCATGAGGGACGACGACCGTGCGCGCCCGAGCCAACCGACACCCGTCGATGAGACTGGCATGGTTGTCCGCATCGGAGACGACGGTGACGTCAGGACCTGCCACCAGCTGCATGGTCGTGACATTTGCCTGGTAGCCGCTGGCCATGAGGACTGCCTGGGGATACCCCAACCAGGTGGCGATCTCATGTTCAGCATGGTGGTGTGCCACCGAGGTTCCTGTCGTGAGGCGTGAGCCACCAGAACTGCATCCCAGCTCACTGACGACGTTGATCATGGCCTCCTGGACGGCCGGCTCCGTGGACATGCCGAGGTAATCGGAGGAGGAGAACAGCAGGGCAGGACCGTCGGTGGTGATGGCGTCAGGAATCTGAGACGACGAGAAGGTGCGTGGATGGCGCTCGAGGCCGGAAGCCCGCCACGAGTCGAGACGGGATCGAATGTGGTCATGCCAGGACGTGGTGGTGTCAGTACTGGGAGAGTGGGTGGCAGGTCCGATGAGAACGGGGTGATTCTCCAGCCAGTCCGTGACCATGGCGGGATCTGCGCACGAGGTGTCGACAAGAATGACGCGGCCCCCGTTGGGGTCCCCATCGGCCTTGACGTTCGTCACGGTTGTGTACACCCCGTCGACGCAGACATAGCCACGGGTGTAATGGGGATCGTCGGAGATGCAGAGTTCCGCGAGAACTCCGGGTGCAGCAGCAACCTTGCTCGCGAGGAGGACCGCTTCATGATGGTGCCTCTTGTGAGCCAAGGACGTCCCCGGGGCAGATTCCGTGAGATCCCCGAATCGAGTCACACGAACGCCACGCAAGGGATCGGTTTCCAATCGTCGTCCACTGCCCACCTCGACCATGGCAGCCCCACGCATCGTCGGTCCGGCGGTGAGAATGCGCATGATCTCCTCCGGATTGGGCACGAATCGGGACAAGACGTCAAGGAAGTGGTGATGTGCGGAGTCGATGTCGATGCATTCGTTGATGTCTGCGGGCAGGGCAGGGATGACAGCGGGATCGGCGCCAAGCTGATCCAGGCTGAGTCGCACCTGCCGAGCCTCGACGGTGTGACCAAGGGAGAGCGCGCGATGGATGAGCCCCGTCAACGTCTGCCCGATCATGTCCGGAGACACCAGCGACTCGGCTCCGCTGACGTGGTACGGCTCCCCGTCGATGATTCCGGTCGCGCGCATCCGCACACTCCACCAAGGCGTGGCAGTAGGTGTTTGCGATGGATCTGACATGATGACTCCTCGGCGTTGGCGACCGCTCAACATTGAACACCATTCAATTCCCTGGGGTTCAGAGAGGCCGTCATTCCGATTTGCCTTGTTGGTTCATCGGTGACAGACTGTACAAGTTGCTCCGAACGGGGCTGCAGTGCGTCACGCTCGTGACCCTTGAGGTCGAGCCCGGCCACTGACGCCCGACGGCAGAGGTGTCACCACCAAGGTGAGTCCGCTGCCGGGCCCACGGGAGCGGGTCAGCATCGGAAGCCGACAGACAAATCCACAGTGTTCACGGGGTCCTCGATGACTGGTGAGCGGTGGGCGTCCTGCGGCTTGTGATGCGCGACACGCCCGAGCGCGTGGGTCGGGGAGGGGTGATGTGACCTCCCGGTTTTCACACCAGTTGGAAATCGTCAGGTTGGGACCAATGAGGAGTTCGCTCCTCACGCCGGAACCCTCTGGGCGTACCGGACTCCCATGTCAGGGAATCTTGGACGCGGCAGAGACGAGTAGAAGGAACAACTGTGGCGGGACAAAAGATCCGCATCAGGCTGCGGGCCTACGACCACGAGGTCATCGACTCGTCGGCGCGCAAGATCGTCGACACGGTGACCCGCACGGGTGCCAAGGTCGCCGGCCCGGTGCCGCTGCCGACTGAGAAGAACGTTTTCTGTGTGATCCGTTCGCCCCACAAGTACAAGGACAGCCGCGAGCACTTTGAGATGCGCACCCACAAGCGGCTCATCGACATTCTCGAGCCGACCCCGAAGACGGTCGATTCGCTTATGCGTCTCGATCTGCCGGCCGGTGTCGACATCGAGATCAAGCTTCCGTGAGGTTGAGCACCATGACCAATGAACGCACTGTCAAGGGCGTGCTGGGCACCAAGCTCGGCATGACCCAGCTGTGGGACGAGCACAACAAGCTCGTTCCTGTGACCGTCATCCAGGCCGGGCCGTGTGTCGTCACCCAGGTGCGCACCCCCGAGACCGATGGCTACTCCGCTGTCCAGCTTGGTATCGGAGCCGTCAAGGCCAAGAAGGTCACCAAGCCGGAGGCCGGCCACTTCGAGAAGGCCGGCGTGACCCCTCGACGTCACCTCGTCGAGTTGCGTACCGCCGATGCCTCTGAGTACACCCTGGGCCAGGAGATCACCGCTGACGTGTTCTCCGAGTCCGATTTCGTCGACGTCACCGGCACCAGCAAGGGCAAGGGCACCGCTGGCGTCATGAAGCGTCACGGCTTCGGCGGCCTGCGTGCCACCCACGGTGTGCACCGCAAGCACCGCTCGCCGGGCTCCATCGGCGGCTGCTCGACGCCAGGCAAGGTCATCAAGGGCCTCCGCATGGCTGGCCGCATGGGTGCCGAGCGTGTGACTGTCCAGAACCTGCAGGTTCACTCCGTCGACGCCGAGCGTGGGATCATGCTGGTCCGTGGCGCCGTTCCCGGCCCGAAGGGGTCCCTGCTCGTCGTCCGCAGCGCCGCCAAGAAGGCCGCCAAGAATGGGGATGCCGCATGAATGAGACCAAGACCATCGACGTCCTTGACGTCAAGGGTAAGAAGGCCGGATCGGCTGAGCTTCCCGGTGACGTCTTCGACGCGAACACCAACATTCCGCTGATCCATCAGGTCGTCATCGCCCAGCTCGCGGCTGCCCGTCAGGGCACCCACGCCACGAAGACTCGTGGCCTGGTCTCCGGTGGCGGCAAGAAGCCGTGGCGTCAGAAGGGCACCGGTCGTGCCCGTCAGGGTTCGACCCGTGCACCACAGTGGGTCGGTGGCGGCACCGTTCACGGTCCGCAGCCGCGCTCCTACGCTCAGCGCACCCCCAAGAAGATGGTGGCTGCTGCTCTGCGTGGGGCTCTGTCCGACATGGCTCGCGACAATCGCATCTTCGTCGTGACCTCCCTGGTTGACGGTGACAAGCCCTCGACCAAGCAGGCCAAGGCCGTCCTCTCCGGTCTCGCCGAGCTCCGCAAGGTGCTCGTCGTCCTGGATCGCAGCGAGGAGGTCGCCTGGCTGTCCGTGCGCAACCTCAACGAGGTCCACGTCCTGGCCGCCGATCAGCTCAACACCTACGACGTCGTCAACGCGCGGACCATCGTGTTCAGCCAGGCCGGACTTGACGCCTTCGTCGGTGCTCGCAGCGCCAGCACCCAGGCCCTGGCCGCTGAGCCAGAGGTCCCGGAGACCAACGTTGCGGACCAGCATCCCTACGGTGAGGACTCCTTCCGCGGAGACAACCCGCCGGCCGGATTCGACATCAAGGGCAACGAGGACTCCAAGAAGTTCCACGCCCCGACGTCGCCCTGGTACGGACGCACCATCGCTGAGGTGTGGTTCCGTTCCGCCGAGGCTGCTGAGGCCGCTGGCTTCGTCAACGCCGTCAAGTCTGACTCCGACAAGGAGGATGCCAAGTGAGCGAGCTGAAGATCCGAGATCCCCGGGACATCATCCTCGCCCCGGTTGTCTCCGAGAAGAGCTACAGCCTGCTCGACCAGAACACCTACACGTTCCTGGTCAAGCCGACTGCCAACAAGACCGAGATCAAGATCGCGATCGAGCAGATCTTCGGTGTGAAGGTCACCTCGGTTAACACGATGAACCGCAAGGGCAAGGCACGCCGTACCCGCTTCGGCATGGGCAAGCGTCCCGATACCAAGCGTGCCATCGTGACCGTCGCCGAGGGTGATCGCATCGACATCTTCACCGGCCCGGTCGCCTGAGCCGCGAGAGAAGGAACGAAGTACCAATGGGTATCCGCAAGCACAAGCCCACCACTCCGGGCCGTCGCGGCTCGAGCGTGTCGGACTTCGTCGAGCTCACCCGCTCGACCCCTGAGAAGTCCCTGCTCGTTGCCAAGCCCAAGACCGGTGGACGCAACAACACTGGCCGCATCACCACCCGCCACATCGGCGGTGGACACAAGCAGGCCTACCGCATCATCGACTTCAAGCGTTACGACAAGGACGGCGTGCCGGCCAAGGTCGCTCACATCGAGTACGACCCGAACCGCACTGCTCGCATTGCCCTGCTCCATTACGCCGACGGTGAGAAGCGTTACATCATCGCCCCCGATGGCGTCAGCCAGGGAACCGTCGTGGTGTCCGGCCCCGAGGCCGACATCAAGCCGGGCAACAACCTGCCGCTGCGCAACATCCCGGTCGGTACCACGGTTCACGCCGTGGAGCTGCGTCCGGGTGGTGGCGCCAAGATGGGTCGCTCCGCTGGCGCGTCGGTGCAGCTGGTCGCCCGCGAGGGCAAGTACGCCACCCTGCGCCTCCCCTCTGGTGAGATGCGCATGGTGGACATCCGCTGCCGCGCCACCATCGGCGAGGTCGGCAACGCCGAGCAGACCAACATCAACTGGGGCAAGGCCGGCCGTAACCGCTGGAAGGGCATCCGCCCGACCGTCCGTGGTGTGGTCATGAACCCGATCGACCACCCGCATGGAGGTGGCGAGGGTCGTACCTCTGGTGGTCGTCACCCGGTGAGCCCCTGGGGCAAGCCCGAGGGTCGTACCCGTAACAAGAACAAGGCGAGCAGCCGTCTCATCGTGCGTCGCCGCAAGTCCGGCAAGAAGCGCTGATTGGGAGTCTGAGACATGCCACGCAGTCTGAAGAAGGGCCCCTTCGTCGACGAGCATCTGGCCAAGAAGGTCACTGCCCAGAACGAGGCGGGCACGCACAACGTCATCAAGACCTGGTCACGTCGATCGATGGTTACCCCCGACATGATCGGGCACACCATCGGCGTGCACGACGGTCGCAAGCACGTCCCGGTTTTCGTGACCGAGTCGATGGTCGGGCACAAGTTCGGAGAATTCGCCCCGACCAGAACCTTCAAGGGTCACGTGAAGGACGACAAGAAGGCGCGCAGGCGCTGACGAGAGGGATCTGATTCATGAGCAACACTGAGAGGCCCAGCCGTCGCGCCGCCCTGCTCGGCGATCGCCCCGGCTCGTACGCCATCGCGCGTCACGTCCGGATGAGCGCCAGCAAGTGTCGTCGCGTCGTCGACCTGGTTCGCGGAATGGACGCCGCTGACGCGGTGGACATGCTGAAGTTCCAGCCGCAGGCCGCGGCTGAGCCGGTTCGCAAGGTCATCGCCTCGGCCATGGCCAACGCCGAGCAGACCGAGGGTCTGCGCGCCGAAGACCTGTACATCTCGCAGGCCTTCGTTGACGAGGGCGTCACCATGCGCCGCATCCGTCCCCGCGCCAAGGGATCCGCCAGCCGAATCCTGAAGCGCTCTGCCCACATCACCGTGGTTGTCGAGCCCAAGGACGCCCGTCCGGCCCCCAAGAAGGCCAAGAAGGGTCGCCCGGCGGCTGCAGCCAAGTCCGAGACCGAGAAGGGAGCCTGACATGGGCCAGAAGATCAACCCCCATGGTTTCCGTCTCGGTGTGACGACCGATCACAAGACCCGCTGGTACGCCGAGAAGCAGTACGCCGAGCTCGTGGGTGAGGACGTCAAGATCCGGGAGTGGCTCCACAAGAACCTGGAGCGCGCCGGTATTTCGTCCATCGAGATCGAGCGTCGCTCCGAGCGCGTGACCATCTTCCTCTACGCCGCCCGCCCGGGCATTGTCATCGGGCGCAATGGCGCCGAGGCCGAGCGCGTGCGCGGTGAGCTCGAGAAGCTCACTGGCAAGCAGATCCAGCTGAACATCCTCGAGGTCAAGAACCCCGAGACCGATGCCCAGCTGGTCGCCCAGGGAATCGCCGAGCAGCTCGCTGCCCGTGTCGCCTTCCGTCGCGCCATGCGTAAGGCCCAGCAGTCCGCCATGAACGCAGGCGCGCTTGGTATCCGTATCAAGTGCTCCGGTCGTCTGGGCGGTGCCGAGATGAGCCGTTCCGAGGGTTACCGCGAAGGTCGTGTGCCGCTGCACACCCTCCGCGCTGACATCGACTACGGCTTCTTCGAGGCCCGCACCACCTTCGGCCGCATCGGTGTCAAGGTGTGGATCTACAAGGGCGACGTCACTGGCACCCGTGCTGAGCGCGCTGCCCAGAAGGCTGCTCGCCAGGCCGCCCAGGGCGGTCGCGGTGGACGTGGTGGCCGTCGTGGCCGGGGCGATCGTCCCGACCGTCGCGGTGGACGTCGTCGCGCCGAGGCCGCCAAGCAGCAGTCCGCCGAGACCCCGGCCCCGCAGACCGAGAACGCAGGAGCCTGACATGTTGATTCCTCGTCGAGTGAAGTACCGCAAGCAGCACCATCCCAAGCGGACTGGCGCTGCCAAGGGCGGCACCCAGCTGGCCTTTGGTGACTACGGCATCCAGGCCACCGAGGGTGGGTACCTGACCAACCGTCAGATCGAGGCCGCTCGTATCGCCATGACCCGCTACATCAAGCGTGGTGGAAAGGTGTGGATCAATGTCTACCCGGACCGCCCGATGACCAAGCACCCCGCCGAGTCCCGTATGGGTTCCGGTAAGGGCACGCCTGAGTGGTGGATCGCCAACATCAAGCCCGGACGAGTTCTCTTCGAGCTGTCGGGTGTGCCGGAGGACGTGGCCCGCGAGGCCATGCGTCTGGCCATCCACAAGCTGCCGATGAAGGCTCGTTTCATCTCCCGTGAAGGCGGTGACAACTGATGCCCAAGCTTTCTGCTGCTGAGCTGCGCCAGCTTTCCGGTGAAGAGTTGCGCAACAAGGTTCGCGAACTCAAGGAGGAGCTGTTCGGGCTGCGTTTCCAGTCGGCGACCGGCCAGCTCGAGAACACGGCTCGCCTGCGTGAGGTCCGCAAGGACATCGCTCGCGTCTACACCGTGCTCCAGGAGCGCAACCTCAACATCGTCGATGATCCCGACGCTGCCAATCCCGAGAACGATAAGGAGGCCTGAGCATGAGCGAGAACACCGCTGAGCGGACGACCCGCCGCAAGGTCCGTGAGGGACTGGTCGTGTCCGACAAGATGGACAAGACGATCACCGTCCTGGTCGAGGACCGTGTCAAGCACCCGCTGTACGGCAAGGTCATGACCAAGTCTGTGCGCCTCAAGGCTCACGACGAGAAGAACGAAGCCGGCATGGGAGACCGCGTGCGGATCATGGAGACCCGTCCGCTGTCCGCCACCAAGCGCTGGCGTCTGCTCGAGATCGTCGAGAAGGCCAAGTGACCCACTGGTGAGCTGATCACCAGGTTTTGCTGCAAGGCGACCCATCCGAGAGGGTGGGTCGCCTTGTTGCGCGCGCGTGGGGGAGAGTATCCGGGCCGCGCTTGTCGAGATTCAGCATGGCGCCTTGTTGCGCGCGCGTGGGGGAGAGAGGGGGAGGAGTGGTGGTCGGGGTACGAGTGCGGGCCACTTGACTGGTGTGGTTTGCCTCGTCGTGAGCCCCTGAGCCAGCTGTGTCAGTTGTGCCGCCCCACCTGCGCCATTTTCCAACAGTCGTCCCCTGTGATGGTTCCCGGGTGACGGGTTGGGCCCGACCGTGATCCGGCTGGGAAGAACTCAGACGCCGCCACTACACCAGACCACCGCCAATTCGCTATCCCGGCCGAAGAGAGTTAGACTGCTCAAGTTGTCTTGCGACTGTGCCCACCTTCAAGCACAGTACGGAGCCTCCGACTCCACGGAGACGGAGGCCATCGTGCGCCGCCCGAGGGTGGCGGGACCTCTCGCGGACGACAACCGCGTACCCCCTGAGGTACGGGTTGCCCCCTGGCAAAATCCAGGGGGTTCGTGTTCAACAGTCCTACCAGGCCCGGGAGGGAACCAGTGGGACAAAGGAGAAGACATGATCCAGCAGGAGACGCGACTCAAGGTCGCCGACAACACTGGTGCGAAGGAGCTCCTTTGCATCCGTGTTCTCGGTGGATCGAAGCGTCGCTACGCCTACCTCGGTGACACCATCGTGTGCACCGTCAAGGACGCCATCCCCGGCGGAAACGTAAAGAAGGGCGAGGTCGTCAAGGCCGTCGTTGTTCGCACTGTGAAGTCGCACCGCCGTCCCGACGGGTCCTACATCAAGTTCGACGAGAACGCCGCCGTGCTTCTCAAGAACGACGGGGAGCCTCGTGGTACCCGTATCTTCGGCCCCATCGCCCGCGAGCTGCGCGAGAAGAAGTTCATGCGTATCGTCTCGCTCGCCCCGGAGGTGATCTGAGTGAAGTCCCTCAACATCAAGAAGGGTGACCGCGTCAAGGTCATCGCCGGAAACGACAAGGGCACCATCGGTGAGGTTCTCTCGGTGGACCCGGCCCGTGAGCGCGTCGTCGTCGAGGGTGTGAACATTCGTAAGCACCATCGTCGTGACATGCCCACCCCGCAGGGCGGCACCACCAAGGGCGGAATTATCCAGTCCGAGGCCCCGATCCACGTCTCGAACGTCCAGCTCGTGACGAAGATCGACGGCAAGGACGTCGTGACCCGTGTCGGCTACCGTCGTGAGGACGTCACCAAGCGTCGTCCTGACGGCTCCGAGTACGCCGCTCAGCGCAGCGTCCGCTACCTCAAGAAGGAGGAGGCCAAGTGAGCACCGACACCTTCGCGCACGAGATGCCTCGTCTGAAGAAGCAGTACCGCGAGCAGATCCGTCCTGCCATGCAGGAGGAGTTCGACTACAAGAACCCCATGCTCATCCCCGGTCTCGAGAAGATCGTGGTGAACATGGGTGTTGGTGACGCCGCTCACGACTCCAAGGTCATGGACGGTGCCGTTCGCGACATCACCGCCATCACCGGCCAGAAGCCGCAGGTCACCAAGGCCCGCAAGTCCATCGCTCAGTTCAAGCTGCGTGAGGGACAGCCCATCGGTTGCCACGTCACCCTTCGTGGTGACCGCATGTGGGAGTTTGCTGACCGTCTGCTGACCCTGGCCCTGCCCCGTATCCGCGACTTCCGCGGACTCAACTCGAACCAGTTCGACGGCAAGGGCAACTACACGTTCGGCCTGTCCGAGCAGGTCATGTTCCTCGAGATTGACCAGGACAAGATCGACCGCGTCCGTGGCATGGACATCACCTTCGTGACCACCGCGCAGACGAACGAGGAGGGCAAGGCCCTGCTCAAGCACCTGGGATTCCCGTTCAAGGCGAAGGATGACTCGAAGAAGGCGAAGACCAAGCGCGGTCCCGCCTACTACGCCAAGAAGAAGAAGAAGTGAGGATCTGATGGCCAAGACAGCTCTGAAGGTCAAGGCGGCCCGCAAGCCCAAGTTCGGTGTCCGTGCTTACACCCGTTGCCAGCGCTGCGGTCGTCCGCACTCGGTGTACCGCAAGTTCGGCCTGTGCCGAATCTGCCTGCGCGAGATGGCCCACGCCGGTCAGCTCCCGGGTGTCACCAAGTCCTCCTGGTGACCAGCGCGCGTCCGTCAAGGATGCAGATCCATGGGCCCTACCAGGCCCCGGCGGGTTGGTAACCCGCCCCACAAACACCTGAACAACACAGAAGGTCCCCGAGCCGGACGCCCCAGGGGAGGACGGCAGCAGGGAAACCGTTGTGAGAAAGAGGCCAAACCAGCCATGACCATGACTGACCCGATCGCAGACATGCTGACCCGTCTGCGCAACGCCAACCAGGCGTACCACGACCAGACGTCGATGCCTCACTCGAAGATCAAGGCCGGAATCGCCGAGATCCTCAAGTCGGAGGGCTACATCGCCGACTACAAGGTCAACGAACCCAAGGAGGGCGAGGTCGCCAAGACCCTGACCCTCACCCTCAAGTATGGCGAGAGCCGTGAGCGTTCCATCGCTGGCGTTCGCCGTATCAGCAAGCCCGGACTTCGCGTCTACGCCAAGTCCACCGCCCTGCCTAAGGTGCTCGGCGGCCTGGGCATTGCCATCATCTCCACCTCTCAAGGGCTGCTCACTGACAAGCAGGCCCACGAGAAGTCCGTGGGCGGGGAAGTCCTCGCCTACGTGTGGTGACCGTCGACGAGACAGATAGGAGTAATCAATGTCGCGCATTGGCAGGCTTCCCATCGCCGTCCCGTCCGGTGTCGAGGTGAAGCTTGATGGGCAGGACGTGGAGGTGAAGGGTCCGAAGGGAACCCTGAACTTCACCGTTCGCGAGCCCATCACCGTGAGCAGGAATGATGAGGGAGAGATCCTCGTTGAGCGTCCGGACGACGAGCGTGAGAACCGCTCGCTGCACGGCCTCACCCGTACTCTCATTAACAACATGGTCATCGGTGTGACCGAGGGCTACGAGAAGAAGCTGGAGATCCAGGGCGTGGGTTACCGCGTGATGTCCAAGGGTCCCAAGCAGCTCGAGTTCAACCTCGGCTTCTCGCACCCGGTGATCGTTGACGCCCCGGAGGGAATCACCTTCGCCGTCGAGAACCCCACCAGGTTCTCGGTCCAGGGCATCGACAAGCAGGTCGTCGGCGAGACCGCGGCCAACATCCGCAAGATTCGCAAGCCGGAGCCCTACAAGGGCAAGGGTGTGCGTTACGAGGGCGAGAACGTCCGTCGCAAGGTTGGAAAGGCAGGTAAGTGACATGGCAAGCACCCTGACTGTTCGCAAGAGCCTGTCCGACCGCGCCAAGGCACGTGCTCGTCGCCAGGCCCGTGGTCGCAAGAAGATCTTCGGGACCGTCGAGCGTCCCCGCATGGTCGTGACCCGTTCGTCGAAGCACGTCTTCGTCCAGGTCATCGACGATGTTGCCGGAAACACCCTCGTGTCGGCTTCCACCATGGAGGCTGAGCTGCGCGAGATGTCCGGGGACAAGACCGCCAAGGCTGCCCGCGTTGGCACCATCATCGGTGAACGCGCCAAGGCCGCTGGCATCGACAAGGTCGTCTTCGACAAGGCCGGGAACCAGTACCACGGGCGGATCGCCGCGCTGGCCGATGCGGCCCGCGAGGCCGGTCTCGACTTCTGACCCACGAAAGGCAAGTGAGCAACGATGAGTGGAACCCAGCGCCGCGGTGGCGGTGCAGGTGGTGAGCGTCGTGGCCGTGACAACCGTCGTGGCCAGAACGATCGCAACCGCAATCAGAATGAATATCTCGAGCGCGTCGTGGCGATCAACCGCGTCGCCAAGGTGGTCCAGGGTGGCCGTCGCTTCAGCTTCACGGCGCTGGTCGTCGTGGGTGACGGCGAGGGCACCGTGGGCGTCGGCTATGGCAAGGCCAAGGAGGTGCCCGCGGCCATCGCCAAGGGTGTCGAGGAGGCCAAGAAGCACTTCTTCAAGGTGCCGCTGGTTGGCCGTACCATCACCCACCCGGTGATTGGTGAGAAGGCTGCCGGTGTCGTCCTGCTGCGTCCGGCTTCCCCCGGTACCGGTGTCATCGCCGGCGGTTCGGCCCGCGCCGTTCTCGAGTGCGCCGGCGTGCAGGACGTGCTCGCCAAGTCCCTTGGCTCCTCCAACGCGATCAACGTGGTTCACGCCACCGTTGCCGCGCTGCAGCAGCTCGAGGAGCCCGAAGAGGTTGCCCGTCGCCGTGGTAAGTCCGTTGAGGACGTCGCCCCGGCAGCCATGCTTCGTGCCCGCAAGGAGGCCGACGAGGCCGCTGCTGCCGCCCGCATGGAGGAGAAGGCAGGGGTCAACTGATGAGCAAGCTGAAGATCACCCAGATCAAGTCCGGCATCTCTACGAAGCCGAATCATCGCGAGACCCTGCGCAGCCTCGGACTGAAGCGCATCGGTGACACGGTCATCAAGGAGGACCGCCCGGAGTTCCGCGGCATGGTCCAGACCGTTCGTCACCTCGTCACCATGGAAGAGGTGGACTGACATGGCTATTGAGCTCCATGACCTCAAGCCCGCTCCTGGTGCCCACAAGGCCAAGACCCGTGTTGGTCGTGGTGAGGGTTCCAAGGGCAAGACCGCTGGTCGCGGTACGAAGGGCACCGGCGCACGCAAGAACGTGCCCGAATTTTTCGCCGGCGGCCAGATGCCGATTCACATGCAGGCCCCGAAGCTGGGCGGGTTCCACAACCCGTTCCGCACCGAGTACCAGGTCGTGAACCTGGACAAGGTCGAGGCCCTGTTCCCCAAGGGCGGCAAGATCACCGTCGACGACCTCGTCGCCGTCGGTGCCGTCCGTGACAACGAGCTCGTCAAGGTTCTCGGAACCGGCGAGCTGACCGTCAAGGTCGACCTTGTCGTGGACGCCTGGTCCAAGTCAGCCCAGGAGAAGATCGAGAAGGCTGGCGGCAGCGTCACCAAGCGCTGATGCCAACTGCAAGTATCAAGTGACGTCGTGAACACGACCGAATGACGTGTGAGGGACGGGAAACATCACAGTTTCCCGTCCCTCCTGTCATATGCCCGTGCAGTGCATTTGCAATGACGAAATGCGTTGCCCTTTTGGTCTCAACAGACAAACCCAGGGGTTTGGTGTGTGTAAGATCACACGCACCAAAACGGCCTGCGTGCCGAGATGACCCCATGCCGAATCGTGTGCAGCGGTAGAAACTACCGACAGGGTCACTCCCCAGCCACACTCGCCGGCGGCCCACCTGCCCTCCCGGCAGGTCTGCACACTGTGAGAAAGGACGATCGTGCTCAGATACGTGGTGCGTCGCCTCATCAATTACGTCGTGCTGTTGTTCATTGCGGTTTCCTTCGCATACCTGCTCGCCTCGTACGCCCTGGACCCGCGCAACGCTTTCGACCAGACGAATCCGAAGCTCAACTGGACGGCGATCAACCAGTCACTGACCAACTACAACATCAACCCCGACACCAGCATTTGGGTGCGGTACGAACGGTGGTTGAAGATGGTGTTCCTGCATTGGAACTGGGGCTGGACCCCACATGGTGACGCGATCAACTCGCTGATTGGCACCCGCATCGGTGTGTCCGTCCGTCTCGTGATCTGTGGAACGATTATCGGCATGGTCGGCGGTGTCGCTGTCGGTGCCTGGTCGGCCGTCCGCCAGTACTCGGCCGCTGACCGAATCGTGTCCTTCCTGTGTCTGCTGCTCATCTCGACCCCGACGATGGTGTTGGCGGTCCTGCTGCAGCTCGGTGCCATTCACATCAACCAGGCGACCGGAACGCAGTTCTTCCAGTTCATCGGTGAGGTCGGATCTCACGGCAATTACTTCGGGGCCGAGCTGCTCAGCCGTATGCAGCACCTGCTGTTGCCGACGATCTCCCTGTCGGCGTTGAGCCTGGCGAGCTACTCGCGGTACCAGCGCAACCTGATGCTCGACACCCTCGGTGCTGACTACGTCCGTACCGCACGTGCCAAGGGTCTTCGCAAGGGACGCGCCATCCGTCACCATGCGCTGCGCAACGCCATCATCCCGATGGCCACCTATTTCGCCTTCGGCGTGGCCAACATCTTCGTCGGTGCCACCATTTCCGAGCAGGTCTACGCCTGGAACGGTGTCGGTTCCTACTCCGTGATGTCGATTCAGCAGAACGACATCAACGGTTCGGTCGCGGTCGTCGCCTTCTCCGGCCTCTGCACCCTGACGGGTGCCCTTCTGTCCGACATCCTCATTGCGGTCATCGATCCGCGTGTCCGGGCTCGATGAGGAGGAGCCGTCATGTCTGAACCCACCAACAACTTCAGCGTTGAGCTCAACACCCCGAAGACGGGTCCCTGCGCCCCCATCAAAGGTCCCGATGCCTTGAGTGCTGCCGAGCGCAACGAGAAGCACAAGCCGGGACGCAATGAGCGTGACGGCAAGCACATGTCGCGTCGCCGTCTGATCCTGCGCCGTTTCTGGCGTCCGGTTGGCTCCAAGATCGGTGTCATCGGACTCGCCCTCGTCGTCCTCCTGGCCCTCATCGGCCCGTACATCGCCAACTGGGACTACTGGGTGGTTGATGACAACGCCTTCCTCGCGCCGCCGGACCAGTACCACTGGTTCGGTACAAGCCAGGGTGGCTTCGACCTGTTCGCCATGACGGTCGAGGGTCTGCGCAAGTCGCTCATCATCGGTTTCTGCGTCGCACTCATCGTCGAGACCCTGGCCGCCCTCATCGGTTCGGCCGCGGCCTACTTCGGCAAGGTGGCGGAGAAGATCATCCTGTGGTTCATCGACCTGCTGTTGGTGATCCCGTCCTTCCTCATCATCGCCATCCTGAGCCAGCACACCTCCGGCAAGAGCACCTCGACGGCCCTGCTGATCGTTCTGCTGTCGGCATTCAGCTGGATGCTGTCGGCCCGTGTGGTCCGCGCCATGACCCTGTCGGTGGTCAATCTCGACTACGTCACGGCCGCTCGTTTCATGTCGGTGCCGCCGTTCACGATCATCGTTAAGCACGTCATCCCGAACATCGCCAGCTACCTCATCATCGACCTGACCCTCGGTGTGGTCGCGGCCATCATGAGCGAGACGGTGCTCTCCTTCTTCGGTTTCGGCGTGCAGAAGCCGGAGACCTCCCTGGGCACTCTGCTGGGTGACGGCATGACGGCGGTCACGACCTCACCGTGGCTGTTCATGTTCCCGGCCGGTGTGCTGGTGATCCTGCTGCTGAGCGTCAACTTCATCGGTGACGGCCTGCGTGACGCCGTCGATCCCTCCTCCAAGTCTGGTGGTAAGGCATGAGCAAGAAAACTGCCACTGCGGCCAACCTGTCCGACGCCCTTCCCGAACGTCAGGAGGGTGTGCCGGTCCTGCAGATCAAGGACCTCAACGTCCGCTTCCCCTCCGAGGACGGCGTCGTCCACGCCGTGCGTGGAGTCAACCTGACCGTTCATGCCGGCGAGGTCGTCGGCCTGGTGGGTGAGTCTGGTTCCGGTAAGTCCGTCACCTCGATGTCGGTGATGGGCCTGCTGGACGAGGGTGCCAGCGTCGAGGGGTCCATCAAGCTTCACGGCACCGAGCTGCTGGGACGTGACGACAACTGGATGTCGGACGTGCGAGGCAAGAAGGTCGCCATGATCTTCCAGGACCCGCTGAGCGCCCTGACCCCCGTGTACACGATCGGTGACCAGATCGTCGAGGCTCTTCAGGTCCACTCGAACATGTCCGACAAGGACGCCTGGGCCCGAGCCCTCGAGCTGCTCGACATGGTCGGCATCCCCAACCCGGAAGTTCGTGCTAAGGCCTTCCCGCACGAGTTCTCCGGTGGTATGCGTCAGCGCGTCGTCATCGCCATGGCGATCGCCAACGACCCCGACCTCATCATCGCCGACGAGCCGACGACGGCTCTCGACGTGACCATCCAGGCGCAGATTCTCGATCTGCTGCGGGTGGCCCAGCGTGAGACCCACGCCGGTGTCGTCATGATCACCCACGACCTCGGTGTCGTTGCTGGTCTGGCCGACCGGGTGGCCGTCATGTACGCCGGTCGCATCGTCGAGCGGGCCAACGTCGACGAGCTGTTCTACCGCTCCCGTCACCCGTACACCATCGGTCTGCTGGGATCCCTGCCTCGTCCTGACCTCGACAAGGACGAGCCGCTGACCCCGGTCGAGGGCAACCCGCCCTCCCTGCTGAACCTGCCGCCGGGCTGTCCCTTCGCGCCACGCTGCCCGATGGCGATCGATGCCTGTCGTCAGGCCGAGCCCGAGCTGACGCCCACCGACCTGGACAAGCACGAGGCCGCTTGCATACGGCACGCCGAGCTCATCGACCGCACGTACGCGGAGATCTACCCGCAGGTCGGGGAGCACAAGAGCCGCTTCAAGGCAGCGCTAGGGACCTCCGACCGCGAGGCCCTCGAGGACGTCCTGGAGGTCAAGGACCTGGTCAAGACCTACCCGCTCATGAAGGGTGCGGTCTTCAAGAGGCGCGTTGGCACCGTTCATGCCGTTGACGGCATCTCCTTCCGGATCAAGAAGGGCGAGACCCTCGGCCTGGTGGGTGAGTCTGGCTGTGGCAAGACCACGACAATCATGTCGATTCTCGAGCTGGCCAAGCCGGAGGCGGGTACCGTCGTCGTCCTGGGCCGTGACGCGGCCAGGATGAATGCGAAGGATCGTAAGGAGACCCGTCAGGACCTCCAGGTGGTCTTCCAGGATCCGATGGCATCCCTGGATCCGCGTCTTCCGATTGCCGACATCATCGCCGAGCCGCTGAAGTACAACGGTTACCCGAAGAACAAGATCGCGGAGCGGGTCGACGAGCTGATGGCCCTGGTCGGCCTGGAGCCCGCTCACGCCAACCGCTACCCGCGGAACTTCTCCGGTGGCCAGAAACAGCGTGTCGGTATTGCCCGTGCACTGGCCCTCAACCCGAAGTTGCTGGTGCTCGACGAGCCGGTCTCGGCCCTCGACGTGTCGATTCAGGCTGGTGTGTTGAACCTGTTGGAGGACCTGCGCGAGAAGCTGGAGTTGTCCTATCTCTTCGTCGCCCACGACCTGTCGGTGGTTCGCCACATCGCTAACCGTGTTGCCGTCATGTACCTGGGGCGCATCGTCGAGCTGGGCGAGGTCTCGGAGGTCTTCGACCACCCGATGCACCCGTACACCCAGGGCTTGTTGTCGGCCATCCCGGTGCCCGACCCGTCCAAGGAGCACAACCGCCACCGCATCTTGCTGGAGGGCGACCTGCCGTCACCGGCCGCGCCGCCGCCCGGGTGTCCATTCCACACTCGCTGCCCAAAGTTCAAGGAGCTCGACGAGGCCTCCCAGGCCACGTGCATGGGGGAGCGTCCCGAGCTGTTCTACCCGCAGCCGGACATCGACCGGCGCACGGCATGTCACTTCCCTGAGGAGATCCGGGTGTTCTGAGACTCTGCAGTGAGTCCCTGACATGGGGTGGTGCCGTTGCGACGACGTCACCCCATGCGTCATGTTCAGGGCCCACCTGGTGGTCTCATCGGCACCTTGACCGATGGGCGGGTGTGACCTTGACGAGAATCACGGTTGGATCAAGGAAAGGTCAAGATTTCATAACGAAACCGCATTCTGGGGCCGTTTGCGCTGGTCGGTCCGGGTCATGAGTGCCAAGCTCATGCCATCCCGATCCACCCAGGATCCTCAACTTTCCGGAGGTTTACCGTGCGTAAGACCTTGACGACCGCAGTGGCTGCTCTGGCAGTGGGCTCGCTTGCCCTGACTGGCTGCGGACAGAAGAACCAGTCCGGCGGCGACCAGAACAAGAGCGACAAGGCCACGTCGGCGAGTGCGCCGCTGGCTGCCCTGAACATCAAGCCCCGTGACCAGATCAAGGACGGTGGCACCCTTCGCCTGACCATTACCACCTTGCCGACGGGCTGGAACCCGATGCAGGTCGACAACAACTCAGTTGACCTGCAGCCAACTATCTGGCAGTTCATCGGTGTCAACAACTTCGATATTGCCGAGGATGGCACTCCGAAGCCGAATCCGAACTACATCGAGTCGGTCAAGGTGGACACCAAGGATGGCAAGCAGGTTGTCACGTTGCACCTCAACCCGAAGGCGAAGTGGAATTCGGGTCGCACTATCGATTATACGGACTACCAGGCCACCTGGAAATCCTCCAACGGTGAGAACGACAAGTTCCTTCCCGCCACCACCGACGGCTTTAACCAGGTGACGTCGGTTGAGAAGGGTGCCAAGGACACCGACGTCGTCATCAAGTACAAGGCGACTTATCCCGACTGGACAGCGACATGGAGCAGTGTGTTGCCGAAGGAAGGGATCTCTGACCCCAATACCTTCAATTCCGGCTGGAAGACCCCGAACCCTGACTGGTTCACTGGCCCATTCACCCCCACCAAGGTCGACCAGGCCTCCAAGACCCTGACCGTCAAGCGTAATGACAAGTGGTGGGGCGACAAGGCGAAGCTTGACACCGTCACCTTCAAGGCGATGGAGGACGCTGCCAAGACGAAGGCTTTCGCCAACAAGGAGATTGACGTCGCCGACACCATCATCACCAAGGATGGCTATGAGACGGCCAAGAAGCGTGATGACGCCGACATGCGTGCTGCCGGTTCGCTGCAGTGGCGCCACTTCACCTTCAACGCCAAGTCGGCGAGCCTCTCGGACAAAGAGGTTCGTCAGGCCATCGTCAAGGGCATCAACCGTCCGGCCATCGCCAAGTCCGATCTTGCGGGATTGCCAGTTCAGGCCGACTCGGTGATGCTCGGCAACCACTTCTTCATGCCGGGCCAGCCTGGTTACAAGGACAACTCCGGAGACTTCAAGTACGACCCGAAGGCTGCCGAGAAGCAGCTCGAGGATGCCGGTTGGAAGAAGCAGGGTGACTACCGCGTCAAGGACGGCAAGACCCTCACCGTCAATTACGCTCAGCTGACCGGTGTGCCCACCTCCGAGAATGAGGGTGCGCTGTTCAAGCAGGACATGGCGAAGATCGGGGTTAAGGTCAACCTTGTCAACACTCCGTCCAGCGATATGCAGAAGGTGCTGACGAACCACTCCTTCGACGTCATCGCGTTCACTTGGCAGGGCACCCCGTACCCGATGGCCAACGTCCGTCAGATCTATGGCGCTGCTGCTGAGGGCTCCAAGAAGCCGTCGCAGTCCAACTTCTCCCAGATCATCGATCCCGAGGTTGAGAAGCTCATCCCGCAGATCGACACTGAGATGGACGTCAACAAGCGACGCGAACTCACCAATGAGGCCGACAAGCACATTTGGGACGATGTGATGGTGCTGCCGTTGTACCGGCGCATCATGTTCTCCGGCGCCCCGAAGAACCTGGCGAACTATGGTTCCGCGACCTTCCAGAGGACCCGTGGCGAGGACATCGGTTACGTCAAGTGAGCTTGATGGGTTATTGACCCGGAAAGGGCCCGGCAATGGTAGTTGTCGGGCCCTTCTCATGTCTTGCACAGGCGATTTCGGAGAATCGCATGGCCGGGGGTGGTTTCGCGGCTCCAATGGTGGTTTCGTAAGGTGTGATGTCCGGTTTCCGACGAAGAAGCCGGATCGTGGCAGGAGCGTCCTGCCATTCACTTCACTGGAGGACATCTTGCGCAAGGCGATCGTGGCCCCTGTGGCGCTGCTGGCCGTGTCGGCCATGGCACTCACCGGGTGCGGACAGAAGAACCAGTCCGGCGGAAGCAAGCAGTCAGGGGTGACGTCGGAGTCGGCCCCGATGGCCCAGCTCAACGTGGCTGACCGGAGCCAGCTCAAGGACGGTGGCACGTTGCGCCTGGCCATTGAGCAGCTTCCGACGGGATGGAATCCCATGAACGTCAATGGCAACACTGTTGACCTCTCAGCGACGATCTGGAACTTTGTCGGCGTCCAGAACTTTGACATTGCTGAGGACGGCACTCCAAAGCCGAACCCGAACTACATCTCCTCGACCGATGTGGAGACCAAGGGCGGCAAACAGGTCGTGACCCTGCACCTCAACCCGAAGGCCAAGTGGAATTCCGGTCGTACCATCGATTACTCGGATTACCAAGCCACTTGGAAGGCCAACAACGGTTCTGAGCCTGGCTTCCTGCCGGCCAGCACCGATGGTTTCAACCAGATCACCTCGGTGGAGAAGGGCGACAAGGACACCGACGTCGTCATTACCTTCAAGGGTACCTATCCCGACTGGACGGCGACCCTGAGCAGCGTTCTGCCCAAGGAAGGGGCGACGGACGCCGCTACCTTCAACGAGGGATGGAAAAAGCTGAACCCGGATTGGTTCGCCGGACCGTTCATTCCGACGAAGGCTGACCAGGCCTCGAAGACCCTGACCGTCAAGCGTAATGACAAGTGGTGGGGCGATAAGGCGAAGCTTGACACCGTCACCTTCAAGGCGATGAACAACGCCACTCAGACCAAGGCTTTCGCCAACAAGGAGATCGACGCTGCGTCGGGCATTGTCACGAAGGACGGCTACCAGACGGCGAAGAAGCGTCCCGACGCCGAGATGCGTCAGGCCGGGTCGTTGCAGTGGCGTCACTTCACCTTCAACGCCAAGTCGGCGAGCCTCTCGGACAAAGAGGTTCGTCAGGCCATCGTCAAGGGCATCAACCGTCCGGCCATCGCCAAGTCCGATCTTGCGGGATTGCCAGTTCAGGCCGACTCGGTGATGCTCGGCAACCACTTCTTCATGCCGGGCCAGGCTGGTTACAAGGACAATTCCGGGGACTACAAGTACGATCCGAAGGCTGCTGAGAAGCAGCTCGAGGATGCCGGTTGGAAGAAGCAGGGTGATTACCGCGTCAAGGACGGCAAGACCCTGATGATCAACTATGCCCAGCTGACCGGTGTGCCGACCTCTGAGAACGAGGGTGCGCTGTTCAAGCAGGACATGGCGAAGATTGGCGTCAAGGTCAACCTTGTCAACACTCCGAGTGACTCCTTCACCCAGACGCTGAGCAGCCACTCCTTCGACGTCATTGCCTTTGCCTGGAACGGCACCCCGTATCCGATGGCCAACGTCCGTCAGATCTACGGTGCCTCCGCTGAGGGCTCCAAGAAGCCGTCGCAGTCCAACTTCTCCCAGCTGATCGATCCTGAGATCGAGAAGCGCATTCCCAGCATTGACGCCGAGTCGGATGTCTCGAAGCGTCGTGAGCTGACCAACCAGGCCGACAGGATCATCTGGGACAACGTCATGACCCTTCCGCTGTACCGTCGCATCTCCTTCACCGCGGTTCCGAAGAACCTGGCGAACTACGGTGCTGCGACCTTCCAGACCGTGCACGCAGAGAACATCGGTTTCCAGAAGTGACGATGAGCTCTCACGTATGAGAGCGGGGCCGGGGACGGATCCCCCGGCCCCGCTATCACCGTGGTTTGTCGCGGTATGTGTCAGGACTGACGGCGGCGACGCACGACGAGTGCGACGATGAGGGCGATGGCCACGACGGCAATGACGACGATCGTGGCAACAGGCCCGGACTTGGAGCCATTGTCTGACGACGTGTCGGCGTTCTGGGTCTTCTTGGTGTTGTCGCCGGTCAGCTGGAAAGAGGCGCCATCGGCGCTCCCGGCGGCCAACTTGGGGGGAGTGCAGGACTTGGTCTTTGGCTTGTTGTAGCACCAGCCTTCGATCGATCCGGGTGCCGGCTTGTACTGGTCGGCACCTTTCTCCGAGTAATCCCACGCAGCCCCGGCGCCGGAGGCGTGGTAATACGCCCAGTACTGACCGTTGAAGGTCTTGGGGCAGGTTTCGGGATGGTTGTTCATCGTGCAGATGAGACTGGATTTGTTCTTGCCGACGGTAATTCCGGCCTTCTTGAGGGCGTCGGCGCCGGTGGATGGCGAGTCGACGCACTGGTTGGACAGCACTTTCTGGTCATCTGTGATGACGAAGACCCAGACGTTGTTGGCGCTGAGGCAGTCGTCAATGGCTTTCGTCTGCCCAGTTTCGGCGCTCGGTGAGGGAGCGGCGTGTGCGGGGACCGGGAAGACGATGGCCAGGGTCGCAAACAATAGAGCGGCGAGCACTCCCACTATGGTCGGGAGTGCTCGCCGGTTGTCGGTTTCAGGAATACTCACATGACGATCAGCCGCAGTGGGGAGTATTCGTTCGATTGATTGTCTCAGACGCCGGTATGGGGCAGGGCTGTCGGACGATCCGAGGGACGATCGGGGGAAGGACCCCGTCAGATGATGATGACGGCAGCGACGAGCACAACCGTGATGCAGATCGTCATCCAGTTCGGGTGAACCTGAATTTCTCCGTCACGAGACATCCCGTCCTTGGGCTTCTTCTGGTCCTGCCCCTGTTTGGTCTGCGTCGCAGCCGTCGCCCTGGCCATGGGACGACGCTCGATCCTCTCCATCTCGATGAGACGAGCCGTCGAGTGGGAATCCAGCGACCACCTCATCGGAAGCTCGGAACCGACGATGACCTGCGGGACGTGGTCGACATTGCCCTTCATTGCGGTGGCCGTGCCGCGTGCCGGCGCAGCCCACGCCGAGATCGTGCGCGGCTTGCGCATCCCTTCGGCGTCAGGGCGACGCTCGGCCGTCAGCGCCAGCCCCCAACGCCCGGTGACTTCGGTAATTCGACGCCAGGGAACGTCCCAAATTCGGAATTGATTGACGACGGTCACCCCATCGTCATTGATCCGAATTTCGGCAACTCCCCAAATGATCCACGTCAGCCACACGAAAAGCAGCAGGGCGGGCAGGTTCGTCAATCCAGCCAGACCGGATCGAATGAGGTCGAGAATCGTCAGCACGATGATCACCGCGAGGACGATCCCGACGCCGATTCGTCCTCGATGCGAGGAGATGATGATCGGCGGTCTCATGGCGCTCCAGACGGGGGTCAGACAAGTGGTGGTGTGCGGCGACGTGGGTATTACCGTCGTGAGTTGATAGGCTACCCCCGCTGTGTCCATGCTCCCAGACATTTGCCTGCAGCGCGTCATGGGGGTTGAATCTGCGTAGTCAGTAGTCCACGAGATGGGAGAGGGCCCGGATGCTTTCCGCCTTCGCCAATGCCTTCAGAACGCCGGATCTTCGCCGCAAGATCCTGTTCACGCTCTTCATCCTGGCGGTTTTCAGGCTCGGGTCCGTCATCCCCGTCCCGAACGTCAACGTGTCTAACATCAACACGTGCGTCAGCCAGGCGAGTTCCGGATCCTCTGCCGGTCTGTACTCGATGATCAGCCTGTTCTCGGGTGGCGCCCTGCTGAAGTTGGCGATCTTCGCGCTCGGCATCCTGCCCTACATCACGGCGTCGATCATCCTGCAGCTGCTGACGGTCGTCATCCCGAAGCTGGAGACCCTCAAGAAGGAGGGTGCGTCCGGCCAGAACAAGATCACCCAGTACACCCGTTACCTCACCCTGGTGCTCGGCCTGTTGCAGGCGACGGCCTTCGTCACCCTGGCAACCTCGGGGCGTTTGTTCACCGGCTGCGCCCTGCCGGTCGTGTACTCCACCTCGATCTTCGAGATCATCGTCATGATCCTGACGATGACGGCAGGCACGACGATCGTCATGTGGATGGGTGAGCTCGTCACCGAGCACGGTATCGGCAACGGCATGTCGATCATGATCTTCACCCAGATCGCTGCTCGCTTTCCTGACTCCCTGTGGGCCATCAAAGTTGCCCGTAACGGTGCCGGCCAGGCCCACGCCTGGTTCGTGTTCATCCTGGTGATCGTCATCGGCCTGCTCGTCATGGCAGCCGTTGTCTTCATCGAGCAGGGCCAGCGACGCATCCCGGTGCAGTATGCGAAGAGGATGGTCGGGCGCCGGATGCTCGGCGGCTCGACGACCTACATTCCGCTGAAGGTGAACCAGTCCGGCGTCATCCCGGTCATCTTCGCCTCGTCGATTCTGTACCTTCCGGTGCTTTACGCCACCTTCCGACCGCAGACCGACGCGGCAAAGTGGATTGGTCACTACTTCACACGTGGTGACCACCCGATTTACAACATCGTCTATTTCCTGCTGATCATCTTCTTCTGCTACTTCTACGTGGCCATCACTTTCGATCCCGTCGAGATGAGTGACAACATGAAGAAGTATGGTGGATTCATTCCCGGCATCCGGGCCGGGAAGCCCACCGAGGACTACTTGGCCTATGTGTTGTCGAGGCTGACGGCACCTGGGTCCTTGTACTTGGGCCTCATTTCGATGATCCCGACGCTCGCGTTCGTGTACCTCAAGGCGAACCAGAACTTCCCGTTCGGAGGTACGAGCATCCTCATCATCGTGGGTGTGGCGCTGGACACCGTCAAACAGGTCGAAAGCAAGTTGCAGCAACGACACTACGAAGGATTCCTGTCATCATGAGACTGCTGATCATGGGCGCCCCGGGCGCAGGCAAGGGAACTCAGGCCACCGCCATCGCTGAGCACTGCTCCGTGCCCGCGATCTCCACCGGCGACATGTTCCGTGCCAACATCAAGAACGGCACTGAGCTGGGCAAGAAGGTCAAGGCCATCATGGATGCCGGCGACCTCGTCCCCGACGAGCTGACCGACGCCATCGTCGTCGATCGCCTCCACCAGGACGACGCCGCCAACGGCTTCCTGCTCGACGGCTACCCCCGCAACATGCATCAGGTCGCGGCCCTCGACGCTTATCTCAAGGAGCACGGTCAGGAGCTCGACGCAGTCATCAGCCTCGACGTCGACCCCGAGCTGCTCACCCAGCGTCTGCTGAAGCGTGCTGAGATCGAGGGACGTACCGACGACAACGAGGAGACCATTCGCAACCGTATGAAGGTCTACTCCTCCCAGACCGAGCCGCTCCTGGAGCATTACCGCTCGGCCGGCATTCTCGTTCCGGTTGACGGCGTCGGTGAGATCGACGAGGTGCGCCAGCGCATCTTCGCTGCTCTCGACTCGAAGAACTGACGTGCTGGGCCGCAATCGATTCCAGATCAAGACACCCGACCAGATCTTCAAGATGCGTCGGGCGGGGCTGGTCGTCGCCGAGGGCTTGGAGGCCATGAGAGCGGTTGCCGTGCCTGGGGCCACCACCGCCGACATCGACCGGGCCGGCCGCGAGGTGCTCGAGCGTCACAACGCGGGGTCTAACTTTCTCAATTACGGGGGAGATTGGGGCCTGCCGCCCTATCCGGGCGTGGCATGTGTGAGCCCGAACGAGACCATTGTCCACGGCATCCCCGGTGATCGCGAGCTCAAGGACGGCGACATCGTCTCCATCGACTACGGAGCCATCGTCGACGGGTGGCACGGTGATGCTGCCCGAACGGTTCTGGTGGGAGACGTCAGCGAGGAGGCCCGGACCTTGTCCGAGGTGACCAGTGAGTCCATGTGGGCTGGCATTGCCAAGGTCGCGGCCGGTGCTCGCATCGGTGACGTCTCCGCTGCTGTACAGGCCTCCCTGGAGTCCCACGACCGTGATTACGGGATCATCCGTGAGTACACCGGCCACGGGATTGGCACCGAGATGCACATGGATCCGGACGTCCCCAACTGGGGCCGAGCTGGACGTGGCCCGAAGATCGTCGAAGGCATGGTGCTGTGCATCGAGCCGATGGCGACTCTCGGCATGGAGGACACTGCCACCCTGGACGACGAGTGGACGGTTGTCACAGTGGACGGCTCATGGGCCAGCCACTGGGAGAACACCGTTGCCGTGACCAGCAAGGGTCTGTGGGTGTTGTCCGAACCCGACGGCGGCAAGGCCGAACTCGAGAAGCGCGGAGTGCCGTACGGGCCTCTTGACTGAGATTGAGTTCTTGTGGTGGTCGCCGGGACGTTGGTCCCGGCGACCACTGTTTTGTGGGGGTAGAGGGTCGACACGCCCTATCTGGCATTCTCTGCGGCTCAACCAGGTTCGGAACTCGTCGTTACTACACGGAGCTGCCAAAAACTGCGCTTGGCAACGTGAACATCGTGTGTTTGCCCTAATTTTTGGCAGCTCCGTGTAGTTGTCCCCACGTAACAGCCAACCGCCGCACCAAAAAATACCTGTGGACAAGTGAAGGATCCGGCTTGCGCTGACGATAACTGTCAATGTGAGAACTTCTGATGTTGTGAGCCATGGTGTGCCATCCGAGCTCTGCCCTGGCGGTGTGGTGTCCACAGGTGTGCTTTCGTGCTTCGGCCTCGATCGTGAAGCGATCCGGTCAGCGAAGAAGAGGGGTGAACTCAGCTGGCTGAGAATGGGTTGGTGGGCCCTACCGGATGCCGACCACGACGTCGTCACCGCGGTGAGGGCAGGAGGCGTCCTGGGGTGTGTCAGTGCTCTGAAGATGATCGGGGTCTGGTCGCCGCTCGATTCGCAGATCCATTGCCGGGGTCACCGCGAACCATTGTCCCCGGCTGTTCGTTCCTGTCCCGCGCCTCGCCGCGCTGCCCCCATCATGGCGGTCGATCCGCCCGACATTGCCGTGCAGTCAGTCGTGCGCTGCCTCGATCATGATGAAGCCGTGGCGGTCCTCGACTCTGTGCTGCGGAAAGGGATACTCACTTGCGAACGGCTTGAGGAGTGTCTTTCGCCGATACCGGCGGGTCGGCGCATCCTTCCCGACCTCGGCTGGGCCGACTCAGGTGCCGAGTCCCTGGTCCGATGCCGGTTACGCCGCCTCGGTCTCCCAGTGAGAACTCAGGCCAGCATCGATGGCGTGGGGAGAGTCGACATGCTGGTGGGGAGCCGGCTCGTCATCGAAGTCGATTCGGTGGCACACCACACGGATGCCTCCGCATATTCCAACGATCGTCGTCGTGATCTTGAACTCGTCTCCCGCGGCTATCTCGTCGTCCGGATCACCTGGCACCAGGTCATGTACGACTGGGAGCGCGTCGAGCAGCACATTCTGGAGATCGTCGGTGCCGGTGACCACCTGGGTCGTGTCCGGGCAGCCTGACAACAGGGGTTGACGAGGGTGGTTGTATGTCTGCCATGAGCTTTGCCACAGGCCCTGTCCCACAGACTCGCCGTGACGACGTTGTCGAGATCCTCCACGGGCACACCATCGAGGACCCGTACCGCTGGCTCGAGGACGCCGATTCCCCTGACACCGTCGACTGGGTGGAACGACAGCGGGCCTTCACTGAGGAAGCCCTCGCCATGCTGAGAACTCGGGAGGCGTTTCGCAACCGACTCGCTGAGCTGTACTCCCTTCCTGGCGACACGATCGACAAGCACTGTGGCGGTCGCTATCTCATGTGGCACGACGACGGTGATGCCGCCCAGCCAGTGGTGCAGGCGGCCGGGGACTGGCGCGACCTGTTCGATCGTCCCATCACTCTCCTCGATCCCAACGATTGGTCCGAGGACGGCACGACCTCCCTCAAGGATGCGGCCATTAGCCCCGACGGCTTAACCCTGGCGTGGGCGAGCTCGGCGGCCGGCTCGGACTGGACCTCCTTCACCCTCCGCAACCTGGCCACCGGCGAGGAGCGCGACCCCGGAATCCATACCAAGTTCAGTACGGTCAGCTGGTTCCCGGATTCAGTGAGCCTGCTCGTCCTGGACTTCCCGGACGAGGAGACCGGCGAGACCGCGGTCACCAAGGCCGCGGGCGACCCACGTCTCGTCATGGTCCGCACCGACACTGGTGAGCGGACCGAGGTGCTTCCGGCTGGCCCGGAGGGGACCTTTTACTGGGGTGGGATCAGTCACGAAACCGACGAGAACGGCAACCGCACCGGAGAGGGCTGGGTGGTCATCAGCGACATCATCGGCACCTCCCACAACAGCGGACTGACGGTCTTCCGTCATCACCTCGTCGACGGACACTCCGTGGTCGAGAAAGGGCGTCGCATTGCCGAGGCTGACGCGAGTCATCATCCCGTCGGCATCGTCGGCTCAACGTTCTTCGTCCTCACCGACGACACCACCCCGACCTACCGACTCGTCGCCATCGACCTTGCGGCGGACGAACCAACTCCGAGCGAGGTCATTGAGTCCTCGGAGTACCCGTTGTCGACGGTGGTCCTGGCCGGGGAGATCCTCGTCGCCGTGTACATGGTTGACGTCTCGCCGCGCATCAGCCGATGGTCTACTTCGGGGGAGCATCTCGGTGACATCGACATCGAGGCTGGTGACGTCCATCTCACCGCTCCCGACGAGCACCAACCCGACGTGTTCATTCACGCCACGGGCCCGAGCAGCCCGAACGTCGTTTACCACCTCGACGCCGCATCCGGTGAGTTGGAGAAGATTCAGTCCGCCGAGGTTGGCCAGTTCCATGCCGGTGTGGAACGTCGTCATGCCACGAGTGTCGACGGCACCCAGGTGCCCTACTGGTACATGCGCGACGAGTCCAACGACGCGACCGGGCCCCTGCCGACCATCGTCTACGGATATGGCGGATTTGACATCACCATCACCAACACCCATTCCCCTCTGTGGCAGGCGTGGATGGAGGCCGGCGGTGCGGTCGCCCTGGTCAACGCTCGTGGCGGTGGCGAGTTCGGAGCCGAGTGGTACCGCGACGGTGTTCTCGACAACAAGCAGCACGTCTTCGACGACCACATCGCCGTTCTCCTTGACCTCGTCGATGCCGGACTGGCGAACCCAGACACCCTGGCAATCAGTGGTGGTTCCAATGGTGGTCTGATGGTCGGTGCCGTGCTCACCCAGTGTCCTGACCTGCTGGCTGCGGCAGTTCCCGAGGTCGGAGTGCTCGACTTGCTGAGGTTCCACAAGTTCTCCTCGGGGGCTGCATGGATGTCGGACTACGGCAACCCGGAGGACGCCCACGACTTCGAGGTCGAGCTGGCCTACTCGCCGCTGCACAACGTGAGGGAGGGACGCCACTACCCGGCGACCCTCGTCATGACCGGTGACCACGACGATCGCGTCGTGCCGGCCCACAGCCACAAGTTCACCGCCACCCTGCAGCGAGCCCAGGGAGGGGACGCCCCGATCCTCACCCGCATCGACCAGTCGGTGGGTCATGGTGCCGGGCGTCCCCGTGCTTCCCGCGTCAATGCGTCCGCTGACAAACTCGCCTTCATCGCTGAGTTCACCGGCCTGACACCGCGGTTCTGACCTCGTCTCGGTTCTCTGCCGGCACGGCCTGGTGGTGACGCCGTCGCCAATTTGGGGCGACGGCATCGAGAAGGTATCGTTAGCTGTTGGCTCCGTCTGTGCGGAGCCAACAGCCGTGCCCGCAGGGGGTACGGCCAGCGGACAGATGGGACGTAATGGCCAAGAAAGAGGGAGCACTCGAACTGGAGGGAACTGTCGTTGAGGCTTTGCCCAACGCCATGTTCCGTGTCGAACTCAAGAACGGGCACCGCGTTCTTGCCACGATCAGCGGCAAGATGCGTCAGCACTACATCCGAATCCTGCCGTCGGATCGTGTCGTCGTCGAGCTGTCGCCCTATGACCTCACTCGCGGTCGGATCGTCTACCGCCACAAGTGAGCTGCGGCTCATTGCCAAGCGCTTAACGGCGCACCACCCAGGTTCCCGCCAGGGGACCGTTACGCGAAAGAGAATCTCATGAAGGTTCAGCCGAGCGTCAAGAAGATCTGCGACAAGTGCAAGGTCATCCGTCGCCACGGCCGCGTGATGGTCATCTGCGACAACCCGCGCCACAAGCAGCGTCAGGGCTGAGCCCACGCCGCGACGGGATCGCAGATCGTCCACGCGACGGTCAGCAGGAATGCAGGGGTTCGGCCCCTGAGGTCCACCGTCAGGCCCACCCGCCAGGTGGGAGCGGTGAACAATTGAACTGCACAACAGAAAACGCACCGGTTGCACACGCTGGTGCAGACCTCCCGGGCATTGCCCGGGACACCGTGGAAGCACGTCCCGGAGCCCCGCTCGAAACCATCGAGCACGGATCTGGGCCACCACCCCCGGACGAAGGCCGGGGCCTCGTCGGACGGTCAGACACCGCCCATCGTTCCCAGGAATGACGAGGACGCTCCACGCCGGACACCTTCGCGGCTCGACTTCGTTCGGGTCGAACGAACAAGAAAGGGATGCCACATGGCACGCCTCATCGGAGTTGACCTGCCGCGCGACAAGCGCCTCGAGGTCGCCCTGACCTACATCTACGGAATCGGCCGCACCCGCGCCACCGAGACCCTGAAGGCCACCGAAATCAGCGGTGACCTGCGCGTCCACGAGCTGACCGACGATCAGCTCGTGGCTCTGCGTGACCACATTGAGGCCAACTACCACGTCGAAGGTGACCTTCGTCGTGAGGTGGCCGCTGACATCCGCCGCAAGATCGAGATCGGCACCTACCAGGGCCGTCGTCACCGCAGCGGACTCCCGGTCCGTGGTCAGCGCACCCGCACCAACGCCCGTACCCGCAAGGGCAAGAAGAAGGCCGTCGCCGGCAAGAAGAAGGCCAAGTGAGTCACTGCCCATCGGGCACTCACCAACCTTCATCGATGCGCAGATCACACTGATTTCAGGAGAGACATCACATGGCTACTGCAGGCCGCAAGGCTGCACCCAAGACCAAGGTGCGCCGCAAGGAGAAGAAGAACGTCGTCGCCGGACAGGCGCACATCAAGAGCACGTTCAACAACACCATCATCGCCATCACCGATCCTTCCGGTGCGGTGATCTCGTGGGCCTCTGCCGGCACCGTCGGCTTCAAGGGCTCTCGTAAGTCCACCCCATTCGCCGCTCAGATGGCCGCCGAGGCCGCTGGACGTCGCGCCATGGAGCATGGCATGAAGCGGGTTGACGTCTTCGTCAAGGGTCCCGGCTCCGGCCGTGAGACCGCCATCCGTTCCCTCGGGGCCGTCGGCCTGGAGATCGGCCCGATCTCCGACGTCACCCCCGTTCCGCACAACGGATGCCGCCCGCCGAAGCGCCGCCGCGTCTGACCCACTCCGAGAGCAAAGGACTGATACACAATGGCCCGTTACACCGGCCCCCTCACCAAGAAGTCCCGTCGCCTCGGGACTGACCTTGTCGGCAACGACAAGTCCTTCGAGCGTCGTCCGTACCCTCCGGGTGTCCACGGTCGCGGTCGTACCAAGGACTCCGAGTACTCGCTGCAGCTGCGCGAGAAGCAGAAGGCTCGTTACGCCTACGGCGTCCTGGAGAAGCAGTTCCGTCGTTACTACGAGGAGGCGGATCGCGCCCAGGGTAAGACTGGTGACGTCCTGCTGCAGATCCTCGAGTCGCGTCTCGACAACGTCGTGTACCGCGCCGGACTTGCTGCCACCCGTCGTCAGGCTCGCCAGATGGTCAGCCACGGCCACTTCCTGGTCAACGGCAAGAAGGTCAACATTCCTTCCTACCGCGTGAGCACCCACGACATCATTGACGTTCGCGAGAAGTCCAAGGACCTCCACCCGATCGTCGTCGCCCGCGAGACCTTCGAGACCCGCGACGTTCCGGCCTGGCTGGAGGTGCGTCCGAACAAGGGGCGCATCCTGATCCACCAGCTGCCCACCCGTGAGCAGATCGTCGTCGACGTCAACGAGCAGGCCATCGTCGAGCTCTACTCCAAGTGATCCGAGGGGCCACCCCCCTGGATCCCCGAGTGAGCCAAGTCACTGCGTATTTTCACCGACTCGGTGGTTGCGCATTGCTCTGAGGCCACCTGGAAGCTGATGAGGGGCGACCCCCTTGCAGCCCAGCTTTCCCCGGGTCGACTTCGGTCGACCCGGGGATGCAACAACTGAATAACCTCGCGGCGGGGAGTTCCCGTCATCCTGTTCCCCTCTGCGCCTTCATATAGCGGTCGGCGCGAAAGGTAGAAAACATGCTCATCGCACAGCGTCCCACCCTCACCGAGGAGTCCATCTCCGAGTTCCGCTCGAAGTTCATCATCGAGCCCCTGGAGCCCGGCTTCGGCTACACCATCGGCAACTCGCTGCGTCGCACCCTGTTGTCGTCCATCCCGGGCGCCTCCGTGACGAGCATCAAGATCGAGGGAGTCCAGCACGAGTTCTCCACCATCGAGGGCTGTGTCGAGGACGTCACCGAGATCATCCTGAACCTCAAGGGCCTGGTCCTCTCCTCCGAGGAGGACGAGCCCGTCGCCATGTACCTGCGCAAGTCCGGCGCCGGCGAGATCACCGCTGCCGACATCAACCCGCCGGCCGGTGTGACCATCCACAACCCGGACCTGCACATCGCCACCCTCAACGACGATGGCCGCTTCGAGATGGAGCTCATCGTCGAGCGTGGACGCGGCTACGTGTCCAGCGCCCTCAACGACGACCCGAACTCCGAGATCGGTCGGATCGCCGTCGACTCCATCTACTCCCCGGTCCTCAAGGTCACCTACAAGGTCGAGGCCACCCGAGTCGAGCAGCGCACCGACTTCGACAAGCTCGTCGTCGACGTCGAGACCAAGCCGAGCATTCAGCCGCGCGACGCCGTCGCCTCTGCCGGTAAGACCCTTGTCGAGCTGTTCGGTCTGACGCGTGAGCTCAATGCCGACGCCGAGGGCATCGAGATCGGTGCCGGCCCGGTTGAGGAGGAGTACGCCGAGAGCCTCGGAACCCCGGTCGAGGAGCTCAACCTCACCGTCCGTTCCTACAACTGCCTCAAGCGCGAGGGCATCCACACCGTCGGAGAGCTCGTCTCCCGCTCCGAGCAGGATCTGCTCGCCATCCGCAACTTCGGATCCAAGTCCATCGACGAGGTCAAGGAGAAGCTGACCGAGCTCGGCCTGGCTCTCAAGGACTCCGTCCCGGGCTTTGATCCGCTCGCCGCCGCCGAGGCTTACGACGAGGCCAGTGACGACGATGATTACGCGGAGACCGAGCAGTACTGATTTATTGGTGCAAGGGGGGCGACCCCCTTGCATCCCCCGAGTGGCTCGACTCTGCCGGGTGATCGCGAGTTGGTTTGTGGTTGAGTAGTGGGTCGAGTCGCTGTGACAACCAAAGATTTCCTCTCTTCGGAGGGGAGGCCAGGGGGGTGGACCCTGGCCACACCCCCACCCGTCGCTTGACGGGGAAGGGGAGGGGAGGGCAACCGTCCTCCCTCAGCCGGATCGCGGCGGGTCCACCTGCCCGCCACACCGACACACGAGGAGAAAAAGAATGCCGAAGCCCACTAAGGGTCCCCGTCTTGGCGGGTCCCCGGCCCACGAGCGGATCATCTTGCGCAATCTGGCCAGCCAGCTCTTCGAGCACGGCCATGTCGTGACCACCGTCACCAAGGCCAAGCGCGTCCGCCCGCTCGCCGAGAAGCTCATCAACCGAGCCAAGACCGACACCGTCGCCAACCGTCGCATCGTCAACCGCACGATCACCGACCGCGGCGTCGTGCACATCCTCTTCACCGAGATCGGCCCCCTCATGGAAGGTCGCGACGGCGGTTACACCCGCATCATCCGCATCGGCAACCGCAAGGGCGACAACGCCCCCATGGCCGTCATCGAGGTCGTCACCGAGAAGGTGTCCTCCAAGGCTCCGGCCAGCGCTGCTGACGCCAAGGCGCAGATCAACACCGCTACCGAGGCGGCTGACGCCAAGGAGCCGGAGGTCAAGGAGGTCGCCCCCGAGAAGACCGAGGGTGACGCCGCCATCGAGCACAACACCCTGGCCGAGAACGCCGCTGCTGACGCCCCCGTGGCTGCCGAGCAGGACGCCGTTGAGGCCGAGGAGAAGACTCAGGCCTGATCCATCCTCCTTCAAACACCCGAGCGCCGGTCCCCCAGGGGCCGGCGCTCGTGGTTTCTGCGAACTCGACCCAACCCCGGACACCGTCATGCGTCATCACCACATAGGCTGGAGGAGTGACGACCCTCCGTATCGCTCAGCTCGCCAACTTCGTCGGCCCTGTTTCGGGTGGCATGAAGGTGGCCATCGACGCCCTCGGCAGGGGATACGTCGCTGCAGGGCACGAGCGTATCCTCGTCATTCCAGGACCGAGGGACCGCATCACGGAGTCGGAGTCCGGCATCACGGTCGAGATCGCGGCACCACGAGTTTCGGCCGGTTACCGCATGATCGCCACGCCTTGGCGTGCTCTCGACATCCTTGATCGCTTCCGGCCCACGTCCATCGAGTCCTCCGACAAGTGGACCCTCACCCCAGCTGCCGGCTGGGCGACTCGACGCGGCATCGGTTCGGTCCTGTTCAGCCACGAACGCCTCGACGACATGCTGACGATGTGGGTGCGTCGTCAGTTCGGCGTCGCCGCCGCTGTCGGCGCCCTGAATCGCCGTCTCTCCAAGTCCTTCGACGTGGTCGTCGTCACCTCGGACTACTCCGCGGGTGAGTTCGCCGACACTGGAGCTCGCCTCGTCAAGGTTCCTCTCGGTGTCGACCTTGAGACTTTCCATCCGGACAAGCGCGAGCCCGGGCTTCCCACCCCGCGCCCCGACGGGCTCCTCAGGCTGTGCTACGTCGGCCGGATGAGTCACGAGAAGAGCCCGCAGTTGGCCGTCGCTGCCGCCGTCGAATTGCATCGCCGCGGTGTCCCGCTGCGACTGGATATGTACGGTGTCGGTCCCGATGCTGACACCCTGAAGGAGCAGGCCGGCGACGCCCCGGTCTTCTTCAACGGTTTCGTGGAAGGGCGCGACGAAGTTGCCCGTCGTTTTGCGGCGGCAGACCTCTCCATGTCAGTGTGCCCGGCGGAGACCTTCGGGTTGGCATCCTTGGAAGCTCTCGCCTGCGGAACCCCGGTTGTCACCGCCAACCGAGGAGGCGCACACGAGATCGTCGATGCCACCAGCGGAGAGGCTGGCAGTCCCGACGCCGACGGTTTGGCGGATGCAACCGTGCGTCTGGCCGACCGACTAGGACCCGACCTGCGAGAGGCCGCTCGACGGCGAGCCGAGCAGTTCACCTGGGAAGCCAGTGTCGAGAAGATGCTGGCTGTTCATTCCGAGATTGCCGCACGTCCTGGTAGGAAGCCCTACTGGAAGCAGAAACTCAAGGACCGGCACGACGTCCTAAGCGGCGTCGACGACCCACTCGCCCCGCAGACAGACGACCAGCACGCCGACGACCATCAGGAGCGCAGATGAAGAAGATCCCACTCGTGCTGGCCGGTGTGGCAGCCATCGTCGTCCCGGTCGTCGTGGCGGCGCCGAAACCAGAACCAGCCCTGCCTGAGGGGCCCGGCGACGAACCACTGCGTACCTTTGACGACGTCGTCGCGGCCTGCCGAGCGACGGGCAAGACCGGCTGGGCCCTCGTCGATGAGGCCACCCAGCTCGTCCACCGGATGTACACCCATTACTCCTGCTGGCATCTGTGGCTCAGCCCGGAGGCATCTCTCGCGGCTGGTCACGGCCACTCGGGGCAGTACAACATCGTCCTCGGGCGAGTGCTCGAGGAACTCGGATTCCAGGTGAAGCCGGTCCATGCTGCACGCGTCCGGTTGGAGCACCACCCCTGGTACCACACCGGCCACAGCTGGCTGCGCGTCACGTACGAGGGCAAGGAGCTCGACGTCTGCGCATCACGTCCGGGCAACACAGCCGGAGACGTCGCCTTCGTCCCCATCACCGACGTATTGGACCGCACCAAGCTCAACAGCATCGACACCACCGTCGCCCTGGCGCCGATCACCGTCGTCAGTGTCTGGAAGTCCTGGCTGACGGGGTCGGGAATCCAGAGGTGGATATACCGGCCATTCGGGGTATCCGCCTGACCTGGCCGACCCGGGATCGGGCGAGATCCCAGGCCCCAAGTGCTCAGGTGTCCATGAGCTCGCCGGTGGACGTCCTGGTGAGGGAGCGGTTCATGGTCTCCGGGGCCATGAATTGGCCCGTCACCGCGCCAATGACACACAATCCTGCCGCAATGACCATGCACCACTTGATGCCGATCGTCCCCATGCCGATGGGCAGCAGGTAGGTGCCGAGGAAGGCGCCGATACGGCTCATCGCCGACCCGAGTCCGACGCCGCTGGAGCGAATGTCGGTGTCGAAGATCTCTGACGGGTACACGGCGGTGAGGATGTCACTGTAGGAGTTGACCAGGGCAAAGACCGCCAGACCGAGCACCAGCACCCACGACGGCGCGTTCGTCCACAGGCCGACGACCAGCAGGACCACCATTTGTACCCAGAACGGGCCAATGAGCATGCGGCGGCGACCGATCCGGTCGATGGCCAGCAGGCCGATGAGGGCACCGACCGCGCCGACGGTGTTCGAGAGGATCGTGCCGGTCGCCTGGGACTTCACATTGAGGGACTCCAGCACCTTCGGGGCGTAGGTGAAGATGGCGAAGTACGGGGTGACGATGCACGTCCAGAAGATGCAGACGAAGACGGTGCGTCGCAGCTGACCCTTGCGGAAGAGCTTGCGGTACCCGTCCTCGCCGATCGACTCCGCGGCGAACTCCTCGGCCTCGAAGAACTCCGGACCCATGTGTTTCTCGACGATCTCACGAGCCTCGGCCTCACGGCCGTGACGAAGCAGCCAGCGTGGGGATTCGGGCAGACCGATCCGCAGGCCCAACACGACGAGAGCAGGAATCGCCGAGGTCGCCAGGATCCACTTCCACGAGACCCCGAGCCACAACAGCGCGTAGCCCAGCAGAACAGCGATGAGGAAACCGATACGCCAACACAACTCAAGGAAGGCCAGCTTCGATCCACGCTCCCGGGCCGGGGCGAATTCCGACAGCATCGGGGCACCGATCGAGTATTCGGCGCCGATGGCCATGCCCAGCAGGAATCGGAGGATGGCCAGGGACACCCCGCCGGTGACGAAGGCCTGGGCGACACCAATGACGATGAAGGAAATGATGTCGACCATGAACATCTTCTGGCGGCCGAACTTGTCGGTGAGGTAGCCGAAGAGTGGAGCGCCGATGAAAATACCGAGCAGGCTTGCGGCGCCGACCAGACCTTCCATTGCGGGGGAGAGACCCAGGTCATGATTGATGTGCAGGATGACGACGCTGATGATACCGAGGTCGTGATGTCGAGTCCGCCTCCGAACGCCGTGGCAGCGGTGACATGGCGCAGGAAGCGTCTGGATTCCGGGGAGATGCGTGTTGACGCTATCTCAGTATTGGGCATCGAACTGGTGGGCAGCGTGTTGGCGGCCATCGTGGCAGCCCCTTCCGGTGGCGGACAATGCACTACGAGACGATACCGAGCGGATCTGTCGGTCAATCGACATGCCGTTTCGTGGCTGGTGGGCCGTTAGTTACGGTTTCGGCCCTGTTGAAATTTAGCCGTGGAGGGGGTCGCCTCGCCGAGATTCGTGAGTCCCGTGCACATATCGAAAAGTCTGAATGAGCCTGCCACTCCAGGTGGCAGCTCGTGTATGTGTTTTCGGGATTACCACCCGTTGGTGGGTCAGGGGTGGTGGGCGAGCACCCTCGAGCGACGAGATCATCGACGCACGGAGACGTCACCGACGCCTAGAGACGAAGAAAGAAGGGGACGAAAAAGGGCGGTGGCTCGGGCGCCATGCCCGGGCCACCGCCCTGTCCAGACCGCTGCCTACACGAGGCTCACCGCGTGGCCCTCGTGGGCCGACACGGTGGCGGCGTCGGCCAGTCGCAGGGCCGCGACGGCGTCCTCGATGCCGGGATTCGGCTTCTCACCCGTGGAGACGGCCTTGATGAATGCCGACAGCTCGCGGCTGTACGCGTCCGCGTAACGCTCGAGGAAGAAGTCGAGGTACGGCTGCTGGGCCGCGGTGACCTCGGAGTTGTTGAGACGTAGCGTGGTGGGGCGAACGTTGTCGATGCTCACCGAGCCGCTCGTGCCGTGGATCTCGAGGCGCTGGTCATAGCCCGGCGCGCATGCGCGGTCGTTGGTGATGGTGGCGATCGCGCCAGTCGAGGAACGCAGCACGATCACGGCGGCATCGAAGTCGCCGATAGCCTTGATGTCGGCGTTGAAGTTCTGGCCGAAGGCGCTCACCTCGACGACGTCTCCCAAGATGTGGCGGGCCATGTCGAAGTCGTGGATCGTCATGTCGCAGAAGATGCCGCCTGACCCTGTGAGGTACTGGGCCGGGGGAGCAGCGGGATCGCGGCTGATGATCGTGACCTGCTCGACCGTGCCGATCTTGCCGGACTTGGCGGCGTCCACCGCAGCGGCGAACGAGGGGTCGAAGCGGCGGTTGAAGCCGAACATAACCGGGGTGTTGATCTTGTCGAGTTCGGCCTGCACCTGGTCGACCTTGGCGACCTCGAGCGCGATCGGCTTCTCGCACAGGACGGCCTTGCCCGCCTTGGCGGCGGCGATGAGCTGGCCCAGGTGAAGGTCGGTGGGCGAGCCAATGATGACGGCGTCGACGTCGGGATCGGCGAAGACCTCGTCGGCGTCCTTGGTGAAGCGCGCGCCGTACTCTTTGGCCAGGTTCTCGGCAGCGTCGCCGAAGGGATCGCTGGCGAGGACGAGCTCGGCGTCGGGATGCGCCGCGACGGAGCGGGCGTGGACGTGACCGATGCGGCCGGCACCGATGACGGCAATCTTGAGCATCTTGGGTGGTTCCTTTTTATTCGTGGATGAAGAGTGCGTGATCCGCGTTCTCGGTTAGGCGACCCGCGGTGGGCCGCTCCCGACGGGCGGGTCGGAATGACGCGGATGGCTGATCAGACGGTTGGGGCACCATCGCGACGAAAGTGCCCCCAACCTGGGCGCTCGATCAGGGAGCAGGCGTGATGACGTCGCGGACCAGATTGTCCAGGTCGTTGTCGGCGTCGAGGAAGCCGCGGATCGTGCGGAGAGTGGCACCGAAGGTGTCGAACTCGTCGATGGTCATGCCGTCCGGCTCGTAGGCGCGGACGAACTCGGGGATTGACTGCAGCGTCTTCATGATCTTCGGATCGACGGGCTCGTCGATCTTGCTGACGGGCTTGTAACCCGAGTTGTTGATGCGCTGCTGCCACTTGAAGGGCGGCGAGACGACCATGTCGGCACCCTGCACCTCGGACCAATGCAGCACGTTGCGGAAGGCGGCCTGCAGCAGGCGGGCGCGCAGGCCGCGCTCCTGGAACTCGTGGTAGGCGCGCTTCAGGGCGGCGACTCCGGCCCATTCAAGATGACCCGGGTCGATGAACAACTGGTCCCGATCGGCGACGATCTTCAGCCAGTCGTCCAGTCGGCCGGCCATGAGGGTGACGACGGGGCCCATCGTCGAGACGTCCTTGCCCTCGGCCTCGCGGCGCTTCAGGCCACGCTCGATGGCCTCGGCGGCAGTGACGGCTTGCGGGACGGTGAACGACACGGTCACGTTCATCGAGACGCCGCGGTAGGTGGCCTCTTCGATGGCGGCGATGCCAGCCTTGGTGGCCGGAGCCTTGACGATGATGTTCGGGGCGAGTTCCGAGAACTCGACAGCCTGGTCGACGAGCGCCTGGGTGCTACGGATGAGGCGCGGGTCGGTCTGGATGCTCAGGCGACCGTTGCGGCCTTTGTGCTCCTCGAAGATCGGTTCGAGTTGCTTGGCGGCTTCGACCGACAACTTGCGGACGACGCGCCAGCCGATCTCAGACTCGCCGCAGTCGGGCATCTCCTCGGCCATTTCCTTGATGCGGACCGCCCAGCGGTCCTTCTTCTGCTTGATGCAGGTGTAGGCGATGGTCGGGTTACATGTGGCGCCGACGGCGCCGAAAGAGATGGACTGGCGAAGCTCGTCCGGGTCAGCCGAGTCGTTCCACAGCACGGTGGGAAACTGGCGAGTCGCGTCGAGCAGCGGCCCTGGTGTGTATTCGATGACCATGTGGCTCCTCCTGGAATAGTGGAGCGTCCGTCGGAGCCGTGCTCACCATGGCGCGGATTCAGCCGACGTCGCTGTCCGTTGTCACTACATTAGCGGATGAATCGCCATTTGTCATGACAATGATGGTGGGGCGCCGGGCCGATCCCGTCAAGGCGAGCAATCAGGGTGTGAACACGGTTGAGTCGAAGGTGTAGCGGTCGGCGCGGTAGGCGTGCTTGCCGTACTCGACCACCCGTCCTGTCTGGTCGATCGTCCACCGCTGCATGGTGAGCAGCGACGCACCGCGCTTCAGTCCGAGCAGATTCGCCTCCTCGGTCGTCGCATTCCGAGCGCCGATCGACTGCCGCGCCGAGTTCAGGTGGACGTTCCGCTCGCGCAGCGCCTCGTAAAGGCCGCCGGCCTCGAGTTCCTCGCGAGTGGGGGCCAGTTCATGTGGGATCAGGTTGGTCATGATGGCGATCGGCTCACCGTCGGCGAGGCGCAGCCGTCGGATGTATGTGACGGGAGTACCAGCCGCGTCGAGTCCCAGGTGCTCTGCGTCCTCGCGGGACGCTTCGAGTTCGCCGTAGTCGAGCACGGTGGTGGTGGCGCGGTGACCACCCTTCTCGATGTCGCCGAAGAGGCTCGTCAGTTCCATGGGGCGGTGGATGAGGGCCGGGGCGACGCGGGTCCCGATGCCGCGCCGACGGACCACGAGTCCCTGGTCGACCAGTCGGCGAAGCGCCTGTCGGGCCGTGGGTCGTGAGACCTGCAGACGCTTGGCCATCGTCACTTCGTCCTCGATGCGAGTGCCGGGGGCGAGCTCCTTGGAATAGATTAGTTTCGCGATGGGCGTCGCGATCTGTTCATACAGGGGGACGGCGCTCGATCGATCGAGCATGATCTCGGGGGCATAGACCTCGTCGTCCATTGGTTTCCTTCTCCCGTCATGTTCGTCGGCGCCGGTCGTCGCAGCGTTGTATCGGGGAAACTGTAGCCCCCTGTCGGGTGAGGATTCATCATTGGCCGTCGTGACGAGGGTAATTGGCGGCGCGGCGCGCAAGACGCGCATTTTGTTAAGACAATCCCTTGACGTCGCCGCATGGCCGTCGGTATTGTCTGGATAACGACACATCCGTCGATGGCCGACGGAACGAGCAAAGGGGCGGTGGGGTTGTCATCAATCAGTGATCTGGTGGACATCCGTTCGCATGAGCCGCAGCGGGTCCGCGAAGCCTTGGCGACTCGTCCTCGACGAGCGATGCCCACATCGGACGAGAAGCTCATGATCATCGCGTGCGACCACCCGGCACGCGGGGCGCTGGGAGCGGGCGCCGACGAATTGGCCATGGCCGATCGGGGCGAACTGTTGGCGCGATGCGTCGAGGCGCTGGGCCGTCCCGGCGTCACGGGGTTCCTTGGCACCGCCGACATGATCGAGGACCTGACGCTACTGGGTGCCCTTGACGGCAAGCTGGTATACGGGTCGATGAACCGCGGCGGGTTGCTGGGGGCCAAGTTCGAGATGGACGACCGCTTCACGGGCTACGACGCCCAAGGCATTGCCGACAGTGGCCTGGATGGCGGCAAGATACTGTTGCGCATCAACTACGACGATCCGGGCAGCGTCGCGACGTTGGAGGCCTGCGCCCACGCGGTCGACGAGTTGGCCGATCATCAGGTGATGGCCATGATCGAGCCCTTCATCTCGCAGTGGCAGGAGGGCCGCATCCGCAACGACCTCAGTCCCCAGGCCGTCATCAAGGCCATTGCGATAGCCTCGGGGCTGGGAAGAACGTCGGCGCACACGTGGCTCAAACTTCCGGCCGTCGACGACATGGAACGCGTGATGGCGTCGACGACGATGCCGGCCCTGATCCTCGGCGGTGAGGTGAACAAGGACGCCGATGCGGCCCTTGGTTCCTGGCAGCGTGCGCTGGCCATCCCCAATGTGCGAGGTCTGGTCATCGGAAGATCCCTACTTTTCCCGCCGTCCGGCGACGTGGCGGCGGTAGTTGATGAGGCGGTTGGCTTGCTGTGAACACGAATCCTGACATCTACGTCCCGGCCGGTGAGTCCGGTCACGACCAGTACGAGGTCGACATCACCCAGCAGCGTGCTGGGTGGACCTGGTCGAGCATCAAGGTCGTCAAACTCGACGCCGGCGGCGAGCTGAGCTACGACACCGGCGATGACGAGATTCTCGTCCTGCCGCTGAACGGCGGGTGCACCATCGAGGTCGACGGCCAGACTCGAGAGCTCGTGGGCCGTCCCAGCGTGTTCGAAGCGATCAGCGACTTCTGCTACATCCCGCGCCACACCACCGTGAAGATCTCCTCCGCAGAGGGCGGGCGTTTCGCGCTCCCCGGCGCCATCGCGGCGTCAGACCTGCCCGTCGCTTTCTACGGCACTGATCACGTCGACGTCAGTCTGCGCGGCACGGGCGACTGCTCGCGTCAGGTGAACAACTACGCGCTGAACAACGGCGTCTCCACCTCGCACCTGCTCGTCACGGAAGTCTTGACACCTGGCGGCAACTGGTCGAGCTATCCGCCTCACAAGCACGAGGAATACTCCGAGAATGAGCGCGAACTCGAGGAGATTTACTACTTCGAGGTGACCGACGGGGCCGGCGGACCCGGTTTCGCACTGCACCGCACCTACGGGACGCCGGAGCGTCCGATCGACCTGCTGGCCGAGGTGCGTAATGGTGACGTCGCGCTCGTCCCGCACGGTTGGCACGGCCCCTGCGTCGCGGCCCCGGGATACGACCTGTACTACCTCAACGTCATGGCCGGACCCGCCGAGGACCAGACCTGGAAGTCGGTGGACGACCCGCACCACGCATGGATCCGCGAAACCTGGGAGTCGCAAGAGGTTGACCCCCGGCTCCCCATGACCCACTGAACCATCAATCGAAAACCAGAGAGACATCCATGAGCAATGAGGCTTACCGTGGGACGGTCGAACTGACCGTCGCCCAGGCGACCATCCGGTTCCTGTCGAACCAATACTCCGAGCGCGACGGTGTCGAGCACCGCCTGATTCCGGGGGCGTTCGGCATCTTCGGCCACGGCAACGTCTGCGGCCTTGGCCAGGCGCTGCTGCAAAACGAGATCAATCCGGCCGAGGGCGAGAACGAAATGCCCTACATCATGCCCCGCAACGAGCAGGGACAGGTGCATGCAGCCGCGGCGTTCGCCAAGACAATGAATCGCATGTCGACGTACATGTGCACCGCCTCCATCGGTCCGGGCTCGCTCAACATGGTGACAGGTGCGGCGCTCGCGACCACCAACCGCGTGCCGGTCCTGCTGTTCCCCAGCGACATCTTTGCGAACCGCGTACCGGACCCGGTGCTGCAGCAGCTCGAGGATCCCCGGTCCCTCGATGTCTCGGTCAATGATTGCTTCCGCCCCGTGTCGCGGTTCTTTGATCGCATCAACCGTCCCGAGCAGCTCATCCCGTCGCTGCTCAACGCCATGCGTGTTCTGACTGATCCGGCCGAGACCGGTGCCGTGACGATCGCCATGCCGCAGGACGTGCAGGCTGAGGTGCACGCGTGGCCCGTCGAGTTCTTCGACAAGCGCGTCTGGCACGTGCGTCGCCCACCGGCCGAAAGGGCAGCGCTGGAGTGTGCGGCCGAGGCGATCCGGGCCTCCAAGCGCCCGCTGATCGTCTCGGGTGGTGGCACCATCTACTCCGAGGCCTCACAGCAGCTGCGTGACCTCGCCACAGCCACGGGAGTCCCGGTCTCGGACACCCAGGCCGGCAAGGGCGCCATCAACTTCGACCACGAATGCGCAGTTGGCGGGGTGGGGTCGACGGGCTGTGACGCCGCCAACCATCTGGCCGACGAGGCCGACCTGATCATCGGCGTCGGCACGCGGTACTCCGACTTCACGACGGCGTCCAAGACGCAGTTCAAGAACCCCGACGTCAAGTTCGTCAACATTAACGTGACCAGCTTCGACGCGGCCAAGCAGTCGGCGATCATGGTGGTCGCCGATGCCCGCGAGGCCCTCACTGACCTGACCGCCCTGCTCGACGGCTACCACGTGGACGCCGAGTACAGCGAGCGCATCAAGGCCGAGAAGGAGTCCTGGTCGGAGAAGACCCGCCAGTGTTACCACCTCGACCACGGACCGCTACCCGCGCAGACTGAGGTCTTCGGGGCCCTGAACGAGCTCATGGGGGACGAGGACATCGTCATCAACGCAGCCGGTTCTATGCCGGGTGACCTGCAGGCCTTGTGGCAGGCGAAGAATCCGATCCAGTATCACGTCGAGTACGCGTTCAGCTGCATGGGCTATGAGATTCCTGCTGCTCTCGGCGTGAAACTTGCCCGTCCCGAGTCCGAGGTCGTGGCGATCGTGGGCGACGGCACCTACCAGATGCTGCCGATGGAGTTGGCGACTGTGGCTCAGGAGGGCATCAAGGTCATCTACGTCTTGCTGCAGAACTACGGTTTCGCGTCGATCGGCGCACTGTCCGAGTCGCACGGTTCGCAGCGCTTTGGCACCACGTTCCGCCAGCGCGGCCAGGGCAGCCACCTCGAGGACGAGAAGACGATCCCCGGCGTCGACATCGCGGCCAACGCCCGTAGTCTGGGCATTGACGTGATCGAGGCACACGGCATGGACGAGTTCCGTCAAGCCTACGAGAAGGCGCATGCCTCAGACAGGGCCACGATGATCCACATCGAAACCGACCTGATGGGCCCGAACCCGCCCAACTCGAGTTGGTGGGACGTGGTCGTCGCCAGCACGTCGACGCTCGAAAGCACTCAGAAGGCACACGCCGAGTACGTCGAGGCGCGCAAGCCACAGCGGCACTACCTGTAGCAAGACAAGCCGGGGCGGGCCAGGACGGCCCACTGCGGCACGCGCGGCCGCGGAAGGCATACGGCCCGCAAGGATTGGAGAAGACACCGATGTCGTTCGACAACAAAGACAAGTCCGTCAACACTAAGAACCCGCGCTACTCCAAGCTCACCATTGGCGTGTGCCCTGACCAATGGGGCGTCTGGTTCCCCGATGATCCAAAACAGATCGATCCCGACGTCGCGATGAGCGAGATGGCCGAGGCCGGCTTTGAGGTGCTCGAGACCGGCCCATACGGCTATTTCCCGAAGGATCCCAAGGAGTTGCAGCGCTGGGTCGACGAGCGTGGCATGCGTGTCGTGGCCGGCACAGGCTGGGGCATCCTGCACAAAGAGGAGGCTTGGGCCGATACCGAGAAGACATTCCGCGCCATTGGTGAGACGCACGCCGCGCTCGGTGCCGAGTATATCGTCCACCTGCCGCCCCTCTACCGCGACGACAAGACTTGGGAGTTCACCGATGACCGCGTTCTGTCGCCCGATGCGTGGAACCTCTACGTCAACAACGCCAACCGGTTGGGCAAAATGATGAAGGAGGACTACGGCCTGACGATGGTCCTGCACCCGCACGGTGACTCGCACATCGAGACCCCCGATGAGATCGCGCGGATCTTCGACGCCACGGACCCCGAATACGTCTCGTTCTGCCTGGACACCGGCCATATCGTCTACGGAGGGGGAGACCCTGTCGAGTTGTGCCGCAAGTACCCTGAGCGTATCGGCTACGTCCACATCAAGGCGTTCGACGAGTCCCTCGTCGAGGAGGCACATGAGAAGGACTGGCCGTTCGGGGAGGCCGTGGCCAAGGGAGCGTCGGTCCGCCCACCGGCTGGTCTGCCGCCCATGGACACATTTATCGAGGCCCTCGCTGACCTCGATAAGCCTCTGTACGTGATCTGTGAGCAGGACATGTACCCGGTCGAGGACCATTCGTTCCCCAAACAGAACGCCATCAAGATGCGCGAGTATCTCGCATCCCTCGGCCTGGGGCAGGCCTGAGCACGGAAAGGACAGCGACATGACCGTTCGTATTGGACTAATTGGTGCAGGCGGCATGGGACGTGCGCACGTCGACCGCATCGCCAATGAGCTCCCGGGCGCCCAAGTGAGTGCCGTGGCCGATATCAATTTCGACGCTGCCAAGGCCGTTGCTGAGCCGCTCGGCGCCAAGGCCTATACCACCGGGAAAGAACTCATCGACGACCCTAACGTGGACGCTGTCCTCGTCGCGACCTTCGGAAAGGTGCATGAGGAATCCGTGATCCCTGCGGTGCAGGCCGGCAAGTACGTCCTTTGTGAGAAACCGCTGGCCACCACCGCCGAAGGCTGCCTGCGGATCATGGACGCCGAGCAGGCGGCGGGCAGGAAGCTCGTCACCGTCGGCTTCATGCGCCGCTTCGACAAGGGCTACAACAAGATGAAGGAGTTGCTTGTCGGTGGCGAGCTCGGCTACGCCACGCTGGTCCACAACCGGCACCGTAACCCCTCGGTGCCCAAGACCTACACCTCGCGCATGGCCATTGACGACACGGCGATCCATGAGATCGACACGATGCGGTGGCTGTTGGATGAGGAGATCGTCGAGACGCGCGTCGACCGTCCGCGTTTCACCTCGAAGCGCTTTGAGCACCTCAACGATCCCATTGTGGTCGTCATGCGCACGGAGTCGGGGGTCCTCATCGACGATGAGGTCAACGTCAATATCGGGTTCGGCTACTCGATCGAGTGCGAACTTGTGATGGAGACCGGCACGGCTCGTCTCGGCGATCAGGAGAAGATCCACGTGCGCGACCAGTTCGGCAACCGCAACGCCATTTGTGGTTCGCATATCGACCGCTTCCACGACGCTTTCAACCAAGAGGTCCAAGAGTGGATCCACGCGGTTGCCAGGGGCGAGCACACCGGTGCGAGCAGCTGGGATGGCTATGCCGCCGCATGCGTGATTGATGCCGCAGTGGCATCGCTCGAGGACCCTAGCGGACCGAAGGTCGAGGTTGCCATGATCGACAAGCCCGGGTTCTACGCCTAATCACTCCTGTTCCGGGTTGGCGTCCGGTGGGGCGCCAACCCGGAAGCGGGGCGGATCGTCCACCCTAACAGCCCGTCCAGTACTCCATAGTCGACGAGAAGAGAACCACGATGGTCGACATAGTCCTCGATCCGAACATGTACTACATGACCATGTCCACGCCAGACTGCCTACGCAAGGCGGCTGACCTGGGCTTCAAGCACGTGGAACTATCGCCCCGCGCGGACTTCCATTTTTGGCACCACTATCCGAAGGCAGATGACGCCTACATCGCTGAACTCAACAAGGCATCCAAGGAGACCGGCGTGACTATTCGCACGCTTAATCCAGTTTTCAACTGGTCATCGGTCAATGAGGCCGAGCGTAACGCGCAGGTGCGCAACTGGACGCGTCTGCTCGAGATTGCGGACGCACTCGACGTCCGGGAGATCACGTCCGAGTTCTCGGGCGACCCGAACACGCCCCGCGAGTGCGAGGCCCAGTGGTACCGCTCGGTCCAGGAGCTGGCGCCGACGTTTGAGAAATACCAGATCCGCCTGAACATGGAAGCGCATCCCTACGACTTTGTCGAGCTGCACGATGCTGCGTACAACATCGTTCGTGGGGTGAACGTCGACTGGATCGGCTACGAGTTCTGCTGCCCTCACGTGTTCCACCTGTCTGACGGTAAGGGCGACGCCGCGCGCATGATCCGCGACAGTGCTCCCAAACTCCGCGAGGTGCACATGGCCGACGCCTTCAACCACCTTGCCAACGACGGCAACCGGTACATCATCAACCCGCCTGGTGCAGACGTGCGCGTCCACCAGCATAACGAGCTGGGTATGGGCGAGGTCCCCTGGGAAGACGTGTTCCAGACCCTGCGTGACATCGAGTTCGATGGAGTCGTCTCGGTGTGCGTCTTCGGGTGGCATGAGAAAGCCGACGGGGCAAACGCGCGGATGCTCGAGCGCATTACCAAGGAGCTGGTCAAGTAGACCGTCGGGCCACCGCGCCCACCCCCCGACAGCGGGGCCATTCACGTCGGCCACCGGACGCATCAGCGCGCCCTTTTGTGGCCGTGCACGAACCGTCAAGCGCATCAAGGAGTGATTGCCGTGACTAGCACATCCATCAACGAGACCAGGGCAGCGGACACCGCCATCCCGGTGACTATGCGGGCTGCTGTGCTCCGCGAGCCCGGCAGGGGTCTGCAGGTCGAAACCATTAAGACACCCCGACCCCGGGCCGAGGAGGTGCTGATCAAGGTCACCGCATGTGGTCTGTGTCACTCGGACCTACACGTGATTGGCGGCGCCATCGCTTTCCCCACGCCCTGCGTGCTCGGCCACGAGGTCGCTGGCACCATCGTTGAGCTCGGTGAGGGTCTGCAGGCGACCCATTTGGCTGTCGGACAGCGCGTCGCAGGTGCCTTCCTCATGCCGTGCGGACGCTGCGATCACTGTGCCAGGGGCGAGGATGAACTCTGTGAGCCCTTCTTTGAGATGAACCGCATTAACGGCGTCCTGTACGACGGCGAGACTCGGCTGGCCGACCTCGACGGCAGCCCCATCTACATGTACTCGATGGGAGGACTTGCCGAGTACGCCGTTGTTCCCGCCACCGCAGTGACCCCCCTGTCGGCCGACGTGGACGGTATCGCCTCGGCCATCCTCGGCTGCGCAGCAATGACCGCCTACGGCGCGGTACGTCGCTCCGGGCTGCGCCACGGCGAATCGGTCGCCGTGGTGGCGGTTGGGGGAGTGGGCAGCAATATCTGCCAGATTGCCTCGGCGATGGGCGCCCGTCAGGTCATTGCCATCGACGTCAGTGACGAAAAGCTCGCCTCGCTCGACAGGTTCGGCGCCACGGCGACAGTGAACTCAATGACATCGGACGCCCGCGAGAGAGTTCTCGAGCTCACCGATGGGCGGGGCGTGGACGTGGCCTTCGAAGCCCTGGGTATCGGTGCCACGTGGAAGACCGCCCTGGACGTGCTCGCCGATGGCGGACGCATGGTTCCGATCGGGCTGGGGGCAGGCGTCAAGACCGCCGAGGTCGAAATCAACCGGGCGGTGCGGCGCAGCCAGAGCATTCTCGGCAGCTACGGTGCCCGGACGCGCGTCGATCTGCCGGCCGTCGTCGACATGGCCGCCCATGACGAGATCAACTACCGCGACCTCGTCACCCGTCGGTTCAGCCTGGAGCAGGCAAACGAGGGCTACTCACTGCTCGCCGAGGGGAAGATCCTTGGTCGCGCCGTCGTTGACATGAGCGCCTGAGCCTTCAAACGTGCTCCCGTGTCGTCCTGTCGCACGACCATGCGACAGGACGCGGGGGCCAACATGATCGAAATGGTCGGCATCGGGCGTTCTCTGCGGCGATCTCGCCGACGGGCGCCGAGCCGGTGGCCAGGGAGGGGTTTCGAGGCGATTGCAGCCGTGCTTTCGCCATCGAACACAACTCGTGTAATATGTCCGTACAAATCACTGTTGACGTGGGATCAATGAACCTTCGTGATTGATACGGGGCCCCAGAGTCGGGGCGTTCGCATTCAGAAAGAGAGACAAAGATGTCGGCAGAATCAGCGCAGGAGAAGATCAAGAAGATCGACCTGCCACCGCTGGCCGCGGGACCCCACCAGCGTCGTCTCGACCTGATCGCCGTGGTGGCGACATTCGGCGGCCTTCTCTTCGGCTATGACACGGGCGTCATCAATGGCGCTCTGGAGCCGATGAAGGCCGACCTCGGCCTCACGCCCGAGTCCGAGGGCATGGTCACCTCGAGCCTCCTGATCGGTGCCGCGATTGGCGGTCTCATGTCCGGCATCCTGAACGAGAAGATGGGGCGCAAGAAGACGATGACGATGATCTCGATCATCTTCTTCCTCGGTGCGTTGGGCTGTGTGCTCACCCCCGACCTCGGCTTCCTGCTGGTGAGTCGCTTTGTGCTGGGCTTCGGCGTCGGTGCCGCGTCCGCGACTGTCCCGGTCTATCTGGCCGAGCTGGCCCCGACCGAGCGTCGAGGTGCCCTCAGCGGACGCAACGAGCTCGCCATCGTCGTTGGCCAGTTCCTCGCCTTCCTCATCAACGCGATCATCGCGAACGCCTGGGGTCATCACCAGAGCGTCTGGCGCTACATGCTTGCCATCTGCTTGATCCCTGCCATCGCGCTCTTCATTGGCATGTTCAAGATGCCCGAGTCGCCTCGCTGGCTCATCAAACATGGCTATCGTGACGAGGCGCTGCGTGTCCTCATGTTGATCCGCAGCGAGGACCGCGCTGTCGCAGAGATGGCTGAGGTTGAGATCCTCGCCGACGAGGAGTCGCGCCAGAACAGCCGAGGCTGGTCTGATCTCAAGATCCCGTGGATCCGTCGTCTGGTCGTCATCGGCTGCCTCTTGGCCGCTGCCCAGCAGGTCACCGGCATCAACTCCGTTATGTACTACGGCACTCAGTTGCTGACCGAGGCTGGCTTCTCGGCCGACTCGGCCATCGTTGCCAACGTCGCCAACGGCGTCCTCTCGGTTGCCGGTACCGCGCTGTGCCTGTTCTTCCTCATCGACCGCTACTCGCGTCGCAAGATGATTATCTTCGGCTTCTGCATGACGACGATCCTCCACGTTCTCATCACGCTGACTGCCACCATCCTGTCTGCCAGCTCGCTGCGCGCCTGGCTCATTCTGATCCTCTGCGTGAGCTTCGTGTTCTTCATGCAGGCCTTCCTTAACGCCCCTGTGTGGGTCGCGCTCTCGGAACTCTTCCCGCTGCGAGTGCGTGGCCTGGCCATGGGCTTGGCGACGCTGTGCATGTGGCTGACTAACGCCATCCTAACCTTCTCGTTCCCGGTCATCACCGCGAAGGTGGGTCTGCAAGGCATGTTCGGTCTCTTCGCAGTGCTGAATCTCGTTGTCATCGCCTTCCTCGTGAAGTTCCTTCCCAATACCTCGGGCTCGTCGCTCGAGGAGTTGGAGGCCCGCTTCCAAGCTGGCGAGAAGATCTGAGCAATACATCCGTAGCCGCATCGATGATGGGCGGTCGCTCATCCCACCGCCGACGGGCGCGACGGGGGAAGGTTGAAAACACCAGAAGGGAGAACCCGCACGGGCTCTCCCTTCTGGTGTCGAGGTCTGGTCTGGCATTGAGCGGTGGCCAGTGTCCCCCCGGTAGGTGCCTTACAGGCAGTTGCGGAACGCGGCGAACGGCCCGGCGATGCCGGCGCCGACCAACGCCAGGGCCGCCATGGCTGCGAGGCCCACGCTCGGGATGACGAGCATCGCGAGCCCCAATACGGCGGCGACGGCCAGCATTGTGATGGTGAAGTTGAGGGCGCCACGGGCGGTAGTCGCCGGTGTGGTGCCGTGGGGCTGTCCGGCGACAGGGGCGAAGTCTTCCTGCGAGAGTGAATCGTTCGAGGTCGTCTGGGTGTGGGGGTCGATCAAGGTGGCAGACATGGGTTTCCTTCCCTGATGTCCGCAGGTGCAGCCGATGGCCGCTCCCACACGGCCATCGTGTCTCTAGCTGATCCAGCTGCTCCTGATTGGCAGCTGTGTCGTTTCAGTACTTTATCCTTACATTTACCATCATAGATGGGCGTTGGCGTCGCCTCAAATAATGGCGCCGCAAGGCTTGCCGGCCCGCCTAGGGGGCGCGGACTGGGGCGATGGGGATTGCCTGCGGTAGGCGAGTTGGTGATCACGGTGGCCGGTTGTGGCGACGCATCGGCGATGATATTGTCAAGACAAAGCTATGACGCAGACGTCGTGAGCTGAGCGACTTTCAATGAAGAAGGACGGTTCGTGGGCCACCAGGTCCCAACCGGCAACCAGGAAGGGAAACGAGCCGATGACCAACACGATCATGCACTGGGTGGGTGGCGAGTCCTACGAGGGAACGCCCGCCAAGCGCATCCCCGTCGAGAACCCTGCAACGGGCAAGGTCGAGAGCGAGCTCCTGGCCGCCAGTCAGGCTGATCTCGACCATGCCGTCGAGGTGGCCCGCGAGGCCCAGAAGGAGTGGGCCAAGTTCTCACTCGCCAAGCGCACCGCCATCATGTTCAAGATGCGCGAACTGGTGCTCGCCCATCAGGACGAGATCGCCAAGAGCATCGTCGCCGAGCACGGCAAGGACTTCAACGACGCGATCGGTGAGATCCAGCGCGGACGCGAGACCCTCGACTTCGCCTGCGGCATCAACACTGCACTCAAGGGCCAGATCTCCACCGACGTCTCGAGCGGCGTTGACATCCACACCATGCGCCAGCCACTCGGCGTCGTCGCGGGTATCTGCCCCTTCAACTTCCCGGTCATGGTGCCCATGTGGATGCACCCCATCGCGATTGCCACCGGCAATGCGTTCATCCTCAAGTCGGCCAGCCCGACGCCGACCGCCTCAATCATCATCGCCCGCCTTTACAAGGAGGCCGGCCTGCCGGATGGCGTCTTCAACGTCCTCGGCGGCAACCGCGACCTCGTGAGCGGCATCCTGGAGCACCCCGGTATCGACGGCATCAGCTTCGTCGGCTCCACCCCGGTCGCCCGCGTCGTCCAGGAGGGCGCGACCCGCACCGGCAAGCGAGTCCAGGCCCTCGGTGGGGCGAATAACCACGCCATCGTCATGCCCGACGCCGACCTCGACTTCGCATCCCAGCACATCGCTGCGGCCGCCTTCGGTGCCGCCGGTGAGCGCTGCATGGCTCTGCCTGTCGTCGTTGCCGTGGGCGGCGTCGGCCCGAAGCTCGCCGAGCTGGTCAAGGCTCGTGGCGAGAAAATCAAGGTCGGCATGGGCCTCGACGAGGGTGTCGAGATGGGTCCCGTGATCTCCAAGAGTGCTCAGCAGCGCATCTTCAGCCTGGTCGACGACGTCGAGAAGCGCGGCGCGAAGGTCGTCCTCGATGGCCGCAACTACAAGGTGGACGGCTACGAGGACGGCTTCTGGGTTGGCCCGACCGTCGTCGACGACGTGCCCCTCGACTCCGACTTCTACAAGGAGGAGATCTTCGGCCCGGCACTGGCCATCGTCCACGCCGACACCTACGAGGAGGCCATCGAGATCGTGAACTCGTCGCCCTTCGGCAACGGCGCCGCGATCTTCACCAACGACGGCGGCATGGCCCGTCGCTTCACGATCGACGTCGAGGCAGGCATGGTCGGCGTCAACGTCCCGATTCCGACGCCCGTCGCGTACTACTCGTTCGGTGGCTGGAAGGGCTCGCTGCTTGGCGACCTCCACATCCACGGTCCGGAAGGCGTCCTGTTCAACACCCGCGCCAAGGCGATCACCACCCGCTGGCCGTCCGAGTCGGGCGCCTACGCGGCGTCGATGTCGTTCAAGCGCGAGGAGTGACCCACTGACGGCCCCAGGGTCGTCACGCGTCCGTTCGCCATCAACGTGGCGGTCCGTGAGCCCGGTTTCGAGGGAGCCGGGCCCTCGACCGCCTGTGACGCGGCTCATTCGTCGCGCCGATCAAAAGACCACCAGACTCCACGGAGGTCGGAGTCACGAAGTACCCGTTACATCAAGGGAGAAAACAATGAAGATTGCAGGAGCCCCCATCAGTTGGGGCGTATGTGAGGTCCCGAACTGGGGCTACCAGATGAGCCCCGAGCGCGTGCTCACCGAGATGAAGCAGATCGGTCTGACCGCCACCGAGTTCGGCCCCCAGGGCTGGCTGCCCGTCGACGCCGCCGAGCGCGCGCAGGTCGTCGGCAAGTACGGGCTCAAGCCTGTTGGCGCCTTCTTCCTCGCGGTCATGCACGACCCGGACTTCGACCCGATCCCCATGGTCAACAAGGAGCTCGACGCGTTCGAGGCTGCCGGGGGAGAGTTCCTCATCCTGGCCGCCGACTCTGGCCGGGAAGGCTACGACGCCCGCCCCGTCCTGGACGAGAAGGGTTGGGAGACGCTCTTCAACAACCTGACCCGCATTCGTGAGGTTTGCCAGAAGCGCGGTGTGACTGCCTGTCTGCACCCGCACTGGGGCACCATGGTGCAGAACGCGGACGAGATTGAGCGCGTGCTCGATAACTCGACCGTGGGTCTTTGCCTCGACACGGGCCATATCGCGTGCGGTGGCGCCGATGTCGTCGAACTGGTCAAGACGTACGCCGACCGCGTCGACATTGTCCATGCCAAGGACATCCGCAAGGAACTGACCGACAAGCTGCTACCGGGCGAGATCACTTGGAGCGAGGGCATCAAGGCTGGAATGTTCACCCCGATCGGCCAGGGCGACATCGACTTCGCCACGATCGTCAAGACCCTGAATGAGGCCGGCTTCGACGGTTACTACGTCCTCGAGCAGGACATCATGATTGACGAGGAGCCTCCGGCTGGTGGTGGCCCCGTCGACAACGCCAAGGCGTCCCTCGAGGCGCTCTCGGCGCTGGCCTGACATACGTCGGCCTGGCATCCATACGAGCCGCCGATCGGTCCGGGGTCCGCCCGGCCGGTCGGCGGTTCGTCATGCCCTGCGCCTGCGGGCCTTCATGGGCGTCGCGTGCGCCATGGTGTCAGCGCTTGATGGTGGTGTTGGCGGGCAACTTCTGCTCGAGGGTGCCGGTGTGCCCTGCCTTGACGACCTGGTCAATCTCGTCGGGGGTAGGCATGGCCGTCGAGCACTCGAGTCGGGACGCCACGATCGCGCCGGCCGCGCTCGCGCGCCGGATCATCTCGTCCAGCGACAGACCGCGCAACAGACCGTCGACGATGGAACCGCCGAAAGCGTCGCCCGCGCCCAGGCCGTTCACGGTTTCGGCCTTGGTCGGCGGAACCTCGACGCGCTCGTCCTTGGTCTTGGCCAGGGTGCCTTTGGGGCCCTGCTTGACGATGGCGACCTCGACACCGCGCTCAAGCAGGGCGTCGGCGGCGCGCTCGGGCTCACGCTCACCGACGGCGACCTCGCACTCCTCGCGGTTGCCGACGGCCACGGTGGTGTACTTGAGGGCCTCGGCGTAGCGCTCGCTGGCGATGTGGCGCTCGCGCCAGAACATGTCGCGCCAGTCGAGGTCGAACACCGTGTGGTCCTTTCGCCCGCGGTTCTCGAGGCATACGGCGTGCGTCCAGTAGCTTGGTTCCTGTGACAGGCCGGTGCCGGTGAACCAGAAGATCTTTGAGTCGACGATGTCGCGCATCGGGACGTCATAGGGGCGCAACTGGAGGTCGGGAGCTGTGGGGCGCCGGTAGAAGTAGAGCGGGAAATCGTCCGGCGGGAAGATCTCGCAGAAGGTGATCGGGGTCTGTAGTTGGTCGGTGGTCTCGACGTACCGGTCGCTGACGCCGAGCCGTTGCATCTCGGCGCGCAGCCAGCGTCCGAAGGGGTCGTCGCCGACGGCCGTGACGGTGGCCACAGAACCGTGTCCGAGACGTGCCGCTGCGGCGGCGACGTTGGTGGCGCTGCCGCCCAGAAATTTGCCGAATGAGGTGACTTCCTCCAGTCCCACGCCGGTCTGGAGGGGGTAAAGGTCGACGCCAATTCGTCCCATCGTGATGACCTCAGGCGTGATCGTCGTGTCAGTCATTGCAGGTGTCCTCCGTTAGCTTCATCGCCGGCATTTGGCTTCAGTATATGTCATGACAAATAGGGGCGAGGTCTGGGTGAACGTGTTGTGTGGACGGCCAGCCACCGTATGCGATGAGCTAAAGGTTAGCCGACCTCGTCGACTCGGACAGGGCGGTGCTCGTCACGCGACTTGTTGCAGGACAGCGCGATCTTCAGGGCAGCCATGGCGTCGTCGACGGTGCAGGCGCCCGGCTTGCCGACCATGGGGTTGCGCAGGAAGTGGTCGAGCTCGCGCTCGTAGCACGGCAGGAAGCGCTCGATGAAGTCGTACCACGGCTCCTCGGGCGGGAACGCAACGTTGGCCTCGACGGAGCGGAACGGAACCTTGTTGTCGAGGCCAACGTTGGCCGAACCCTCGGTGCCCATGAGGTCGAGGCGAACCTCGTGGCCTTGACCGTTGTAACGCGACGAGTGGAGGCTGCCGACGGTGCCGTCAGCCAGCGTCAGCGTGACGATCGAGTCGGAGTAGTCGTTGCTCTCGGCAAATGCCTTCGAGCCTCGGGTCGAACCGGTGGCGTACACCTCGACGACCTCCTGGCCAGTCAGCCAGCGGATGATGTCGAAGTCGTGTGAGTTGCAGTCGACGAAGATGCCGCCCGAGCCAGGGATGAACTCATCTGCCGGGGGAAACTGGTCACAGGTCATGCCATGGAAACGACGCAGCTCGCCGAGCTCGCCGTCTTCTAACAGCTTCTTGGCGCGGTTGTAACCGACATCGAAGCGACGCTGAAAGCCGATGGCGTGGGGCAGTTTCGCTTGGTTGATGGCGTCGGCGGCGATACGCCCCTGATCGAGGTCGAGGGCAATGGGCTTCTCGCAGTAGGTGGGGATGCCGATTTTGCACGCCTTGATGAGGAGATCGGCGTGAGTGGCGGTGCCGGTGGCGATGATCAGACCCTGCAGGCCCAGCGGGTTGGACGGGTCGGTGACCTCGTCGACAGGGGCAGTCCTGACGCCCAGGTCGTCGGCGGCGCTGCGGGCCCGTTCCTCGAATGCGTCCGCGAGGATGAGCTCACCCACGAGCGGGTGCTTGGCCAGCAGGCGGGCATGCATGACGCCAATGCGCCCGACCCCGAGCAGGGCAATGCGGTAGGGATGGACATCTTTGTCCATGGCTACTCCTTTTGTTGTGACATTTAGATGTAATGACGCTAGGTGTGGGGCCGGGAAATGTCAACGGATCGCGACGCTCCCGGCGCCCTGGCCGCACAGTTGAGTCCCGCTGAGAGAGGAGTGGAGAACTTCGTAGCGGTTGAGGATCACTTCTCGGCGTACGCGACTTCTTGGACGCCGACCCGGGGCTCAAGTCGGTCTTCGCCTTGCAGGAATTCGTAAGTCCCGTGCACATATCGAAAAGTCTGAATGAGCCTGCCACTCCAGGTGGCAGCTCGTGTATGTGTTTTCGGGATTACCACCCGTTGGTGGGTCAGGGGTGGTGGGCAAGCCGATCAGGGCAACGGCTCCTCGGGGGAGTGCGGCCCCAGACACACAACGAGGGGCTCGTCATGAAGACGAGCCCCTCGTGGGTTCAGACGGCGTCTCAGATGAGGCCAGGGGTCTGGGAACGGGCGCGATCGAAGCGAGCCTGGGCGTCGGCCCAGTTCACGACGTTCCACCAAGCGCTGATGTAGTCGGCCTTAACGTTCTGGTACTGCAGGTAGTAGGCGTGCTCCCACATGTCGAGCTGCACGACCGGGATCTGTCCGGACGGCAGGTTGCCCTGCTGGTCGAACAGCTGCATGGTGTTGAGGCGCTGGCCCAGGACATCCCAGACGAGCATGCCCCAGCCGGAGCCCTGAACGCCCTTGGCGGCCTCCTCGAACTGCTTCTTGAAGCCGTCGAAGGATCCGAAGAACTCGTCAATGGCGGCGGCGAGCTCGGTGTCCTCGGGACGGCCGCCGCCGTTGGGGGACATGTTCTTCCAGAAGACGGAGTGGTTGATGTGTCCACCGAGGTTGAAGGCCAGGTCCTTCTCGAGCTTGTTGATGGCTCCGAAGTCGCCCTTCTCGCGGGCCTCGGCCAGCTTCTCCAGGGCGGTGTTGGCACCCTGCACGTAGGTGTTGTGGTGCTTGTCGTGGTGGAGCTCCATGATCTTGCCCGAGATGTGGGGCTCCAGTGCGCCGTAGTCGTAGTCGAGATCGGGAAGGGTGTAAACAGCCATTCTTCCTCCTGTGGAACGAGATGCGCCATGGCTTCCGTCATGACGTGGCCCTTGGCGGGGCCGCTTGTTCGGTACAACACCGGAACTGTCTCCATCATTCCCACAACTGCGAGATTTTCACGAAATGTGCCGGAATTGGTCCTGGCTAGAGCTCTTCAGCCTTCAGCGACGGCGACGAAGCCCCGTCCTGACGCACCTTCACGTACATATCTCTGACATGAGGCCTGACCGCTGACGCGGCCGGTCACACCAGACAGGAGCAGCTAGATGCGTGCCAAGCCCCCTTCCCCTATTGCTGATGCTGGCCTTCGTCGTTGCGATGGCTGCGGGATTCATCGCCAATACCGGCGGTGGCTGCCACACCTTCCCTGTTGCCCGGGTCGGCGCTGAGCTTTACCTGATCTGGCGCATCCACATGAATGTGACCAGCACCGGGAGGGACCTTCGGAACAGGCGGTCATACGCGGACGGAACAGACGATCTGGCCGTGGCTGCAACGCTGATCGGTTCCTTGGGTGTGGTCTGACAATATGATTTGATGAATGATGTGACTGACCCCACAGGATCCTGGCCCATCCCTCAGACCGACGTGTCCACGCCTCTGGCGGCTCCGTCGACGAGTGACCCAGCCGTCAGAATCGACGGCCTCACCAAGAGGTTCGACGCCAAGATTGCCGTCGACAACCTGACGATGTGGGTTCCGCGCGGCTCCATGTTCGGCTTTGTCGGCCCCAACGGGGCCGGCAAGACGACGACGCTCTCGATGGCCACTGGGTTGCTGCGTCCTGACAGCGGCCGAATCGAGGTGCTTGGCCATGATGTCTGGGCAGATCCGGCTGCGGCCAAGGCCCAGATGGGCGTGCTCCCCGACGGGATGAAGACCTTCGACCGGCTTTCTGGCCGAGAGCTGCTCCATTTTTGTGGGATGCTGCATCGTCTCGACGAGGCCACCGTCAATGAGCGCACCGACGGTCTTCTCGACGCCCTTGGCCTGACGGAATCTGCCAACACCCTGGTGTGCGACTACTCCGCCGGCATGACGAAGAAGATCGGTCTGGCCTGCGCCCTCATCGCCGACCCGGCCCTGCTCGTCCTCGATGAACCCTTCGAGTCCGTCGACCCGGTTTCCGGTCAGACGATCCGCGCAATCCTGCGTCACTTCGTCGACGGCGGCGGGACGGTCGTGATCTCCAGCCACGTCATGGAGCTTGTCGAGTCTCTCTGCGACTCGGTGGCCGTCATCGCGAAGGGACAGCTTCACGCCATCGGGACCATCGACGAGGTCCGTCAGGGCAAGTCCCTGCAGGACAGGTTCGTCGAGCTCGTCGGCGGAAATGCCAACACTGGGGAGGGGCTCACGTGGTTGCGCAAGTCTTGAAATACCAGTGGCGAACTACTCTTGCCCCGTGCCGTAGGGGCGCCAAGGCCGGTGAGACGGTCGGGCTGATCTTCCTCATCCTGATGGCCCTGTTCCTCGGTGGGAGTTACTTCTCTTACGTGTCCTCGACCGGTCAACTTGGCGTCGATCCTCGCGGGGCCACCACCGTGGCCGCAGGGGCCTCCCTCATGGTCTTCTGGATCGTGCTGCCGGTACTTTTCGGTGCTCAACCGATCTACACCGACCCCTCGCGATACGCCATGTTCCCCAGGCGTCCTCGGGAACTGATGCCTGCGTTCGTGACAGCCGGTCTGTTGGGTATGGGAGGAATTGTCACCCTGGTTGCGGCAGCCTCACATGTTGTCGCATGGTCTAGTGCGGGCGCGATTGCGGTCGTTGCGGCCGTACTCGGTGTCCTACTGGGGTGGTCCGGCGCCATGATCGCATCGAATCTCCTGCTGGCCGCGATGTCGGCGGTGCTGGCCAAGCGTCGATTCCGCGAGGCCATGATGGTCTTCCTCGTACTCCTGTGCTGCGGACTGGGCGTCGGGATGCAGCTCGTGACAAGGGCTGATGCGACGACCGACGCGATTCCGGTCAACGTCGGACGGATCGTCGGTTGGACCCCGCTGGGATGGGCCTGGTCGATGCCCTGGGAAGCTGTCAGCAGCACGTGGCTGGCACTCATCGTCAAGCTCGTCCTCAGCATCGCTGGTCTTGCACTCATGGTGTGGGCCTGGCAGGCCATCGTTGACCGTCGCCTCGTCTCGCCAGCTGGAGACGGCGGCGGTGCCGAGAAGATCAAGGCTGAAAGCCGGATTGATCGCATGTTTCCGGTCACCCCGACCGGGGCTATTGCCGGACGCACCCTGCGCTACATGAAGCGCGATCCCCGAATGGTGTCTCTGCTGCTCAACACCTTCCTCATCCCGGTTTTTGCTCTGGTCCCGATGTACATCAATGGCGGGGACGAGGTGAGCGGCACGACGTCAGCTCTCGTTTTTACCGCGCTCCCCTTCATGGTCATGCTGTGCGCGGTGCCGCTCTACGCGGGTTCACTCATCAGCTACGACGGGACGGCCTTGTGGCATCACATTGAGGCGTCGGTCGCTGGTGCGGAGGATCGACGCGGTCGCGCGATTGCTTACCTCATCGTCACGATGCCGGTTGGTTTGCTGCTGGCCCTCGTCATGGTGTGGCGTTATGGTCAGTGGGAACTGTTGCCGGTGGTGGTCGCCGAAGCCTGGAGTGCCCTCCTGCTCTCGACGGGGATCGGCTCGTGGATGGGTGTCGTCAATCCGATGCGGGTGGCTGACAACCGCAAGGGGAGCGGGTTCAACTCCGGTTCCGGATCGTCGACGGGTGCTGGCTGCCTGGGGGCCCTCATCGGCATGGTGGCAGGTGTCATCACCGCCATCCCGATCGGCCTGCTCGTGATGCTGGTGGGGATGACCGACAACTCGTGGTGGAGCATCCTCCTGACCTTCGTCTTCGGGCTGGCGTGGTCCCTCCTGATACTGCATGTTGGGATCATCGTGGGCGGGCGGAAGCTTGATCGCAGCTGGGATGAGGTGCTGAAGAAGGTCACTCCGGTGTCGTGAGCTGTGGTGCAGATTCTGCCGTTGACGCGCCGAATTGAGCACGTCGGGAGGCTCGGCGCAGCACCTGTAGTATCGGACCGCCCAGCAGCGCCAGGCAGATGACGTTGGTGAGCGCGCGTCCGAGGTTCCAGCCCATGGACGTTGCGACGTTGAACAGCACGAAGTGCCACAGGTTGGTCAGCGGAGACGCGTGTGGGTCGAAGGAGAGCTGGGTGCTGGTACCCAGGTTGAACGGCCAGAAGGCGAAATCCATCAGCCAGCCGTAGATGAAGGCGGAGATAAATCCCCAGCCGCACAGCCACGCTATTTCGGCTTTTCCCCTGGCGCGAGGGAGGAGGCCTGCTCCCAGCCCGACGAAGCCCGAGGCGATCATCTGGTAGGGCAGCCACGGTCCGAAGCCTGCCGTGAGCAGGGCGGACGCGAACATCGTCGTCGTACCGAGGACGAATCCAAAACCTGCGCCGAACACCCTCGCGCCGAGAATCATGAGGATGAAGACGAAGGAGATGCCGGCCATCGACGGGCTGAGGGTTCGTAGCGCTGCCCCACAGGCGGTGAGGACGCCGATCATGGCGATGGCCTTGACGTCGATACCGTCAGAACTGAGCTGGGACACCACTACGGCAAGCACCACCGGCAGGATGGCTGCGAAGAGGAAGGGGGTACGCGTCTCGTAGTCGGTCGAGCTGCCGGGGTCGAGGAACAGCGGCCAGCAGAAGGCCAGCAGCCCCATGAGCGCGGTGACGACGAGCAGCACCCGCGATGTCGTTGACGTGCGGACGGCGACGTTCTGCTTCTGTCGGTTGCTCATCGGCCCGCACCTCCCGGGTTTCCCACGAGCCTCTTGACATCGGCGATCGTCATGACGTCGGCCGGGTGGAAGACCTTGGCGATCTGTGGGCTGAAGGCCGGTGAGGAGGTGCACACCGAGCGTGTGGATCCGTCGGCCACAACGTGGCCGGTTGCCATGACAATGGTGCGGTCGGTCGTTGCTGCTGCGAATTCCACGTCATGGGTGGCCAGCAGGACGGCCGCAGGAGCTCCGGTGGCACCGGCGGCGATGTCCTTGACGATTCTCGCCAGCTCGTTCTTCATGGCGTAGTCGAGGCCGCGGGTGGGCTCGTCCAGGAGGAGGACGTCAGGGCGGCTGGACAACTGGATTGCGAGCACGAGGGCCAGCCGCTGCCCCTCCGACATGTCACGAGGGTTGCGATCTTCCGGTAGTTCCACGCCCAACTGGGAGAGGATGGCTCGCGTGGTTCCCCTGGGGACGTCGGACTCCTTGTCAGCCTGGGCGCACTCCTCGGCCACCGTCGGCAGGTAGAGCAAGTCAGCGGCGGATTGGGGAACCAGGCTCACCATCTTCCGCGCGGTTTCGGCGTTCGCCTTGCGCGGGTCGGTCCAGGATCCGTCATGGTTGACAAGGACCTTTCCCGAGGACCTCGTCGCCCCCTGGACGGCCCACATCAGCGATGACTTGCCCGACCCATTTCGCCCCATGAGGCAGGTGACGGTTCCGAGCCCCAGGGTCGTCGTCATGGCGTCGACGGCGTGGACCGTGCCGTAATCGACACCGACTTTCTCCAGCCGCAGCACCTCGTCACCGTGGCCCTGCCAGGTCATGGTCTCGGAGGGTTGTGGTGCTTTCGGGAGGTCGGGGCGCGTACCGACACGACGGCGGGCCTCGCGCACTGACAGTGGGACGGTCGGCCATCCCATGGCCCGGCCCAGTGCGGCCAAGGGTGGGATGATGTCAGCGTGAGCCAGGACTTCCTCCGGGCGACCCTGCACGATGGACCCGTCACCGGGAAGCCACCAGGCGGTGTCGGCGGCGTGCATGACGCGTTCCAGTCGGTGTTCGGCCAGCACCACCGTCAGTCCGACGTCATGGACGAGCGTGGTGATGGAGGCAAGAACGTCCTGGGCTGCGGTGGGATCCAGCGCGCTGGTGGGTTCGTCGAGGACGAGGATGCGAGGCTGGGCTGCAAGTACAGCGGCGATGGCCACCCGCTGTTGTTGGCCGCCTGACAGGCTCAGCAGGGCCCGACGTCGCAGGTCGGCGATCCCCATGAGGTCCAGGGTTTCCTCGACCCTCTTGCGCATCACCGACGGGGAGATGCCTAGCTGTTCCATGCCGTAAGCGATCTCGTCCTCGACGGTGTCGGTGACGAATCCGTTGACCGGGTTCTGCCCAACGACTCCGACGACGTCAGCCAGATCGCGGGGACGATGCGTGCGGGTGTCACGTCCGGCCACCGTCACGGTGCCGTCGAGACGCCCACCGGTGAAATGGGGGACGATTCCGTTCAGCGCCCCCAACAAGGTCGACTTGCCGGTGCCGGTACGCCCGACGACCAGCGCCAGGTCACCCTCCTGTACGGTCAGGTTAATGTTCCTGAGGGTCGGGGCCGTGGCACCGGGGTGGGTGATCGACACGTTCGACAGGGTGATGACATCGGTCATGACTCGCTCACCTGATCTTTCCGGGGTTTCCACGAGGCTGCCTGCTCCGGGTCGGCTGACGCGGATCGTTGAGGCGCCGGGGTGAGCACCCCGGGTAGGGCGGCCGCCACGACGACGATGAGCATGGCCGGTTCCAACGATGGCCAGACCACCGGCGAGGTGGGGACGGTGATGGCCTTCGGATTGGCCTGGGACAGCCAGATCATGGCAATCATCGCGACGGCGCCGCACAGGCATGACGCGGTGGCCTGCCAGGTCCAGAGATCGGGACGGTATCGGCTCACCCCGAGACGACGTCCCGAGGTCCGCAGACCGATGATCGACCCGATGACGCCGACGACGATGAGCACGATGCCGACGTGTTGGCCCATCCGGTCGGCCAGGAACCACGAGCACAGGCTGTCAGGGGCGCAGGTCGACGGGTCAGCGCTGAACGATCCGGTCGGGTTGGCCAGGATCCCGTAGCAGCCCAGGGTCAGCCCCATCACCGAGAGGACGAGCAGAACTCGTGTCCCGGGGCGGATCCGTCGGTCGTCGCGGGTTCGACCGTACCCACGCGACTCCATTCCACGGGCCAGGGACATCGAGGTCTCCACCGAGTCCTCGAGCACGGGGACGAGCACTGCGACGAGGGCCCTCATTCCCTTCCTGGTGTCACCACGCAGCCGTCGGGCCCGTCTGACTCGTTGCACTGACGCGATGAGTTGGGGAAAGACCGCCAGGGCGATGACGATGGCCACCGAGACGTCGTGGAGGGCGGCCGGGACCGACTTGAGGACTCGTCGTGGGTTGGCCAGGGAGTTTGCGGCGCCGAAGCAGATCAGCATGCCGGCCAGCCGAAGGGCGTCGTAACCGGTGGCAGCCAGGCCCTCAGCGGTGACCGGTCCACCGAGCCGGATCCCGGCTGCCCAGTCGGGCAGGGCCACCTCGGGTAGCCGGAAGAGGACGGTTCCTGTCCCGTCTCCTCCTATCAAAACCTGGAAGAACACCCGGATGACGACGACCGTCAGGGCCATACTGGCGTAGACACCGGCAGAACGAGCCCAGGGCTCGTCGGTGCGACGCAGGGTGACGACGAGTGTCACGGTCGCCGTGATGAGCACGACGAGAAGGGGATTGTTGGTGAGGCTGATGGCGATTCCGCAGCCGGCCGCCCAGCCCCACCATGACCATGGGTGGACTGTCCGGGTGCTGTCGTGCGTCGGGGCAGAAGGATTCTCGACGACCGGGTCGGCCGTCCTCGTCACCAGTCTTGACACAGCTCAGCGCCAGTTCCAGTCGTCATGAGGCATAGCTTCCCTTCCTATCGGCACCACGTCAGCTTACGACGAGCTCAGGCGTTGACGTCGATGACCCGGAATCCTTTTGCGGAGGCAACCCGGGCGGCGTCGAATCCCTGGCCGCACAGCCAGCGTGTGAGGGAGTCTGCGCCGAGGTTCTTCCCGACGACGAGGTGCGCGACTCCCTCGTCGGTCAGCCGCGCCAGCCAGGTCGTCAGCATCTCGTGCAGGATCGGCTTGCCGACGCGGATCGGCGGGTTGGACCAGATCTCGTCGAAGCGCAGGTCCGAATCGACCTCCTCGGGACGGCAGGCGTGGACGCGGTCGCCGATCCCGAGGGCCTTGGCGTTGCGATTGGTGAGGTCGATGGCGAGGTCGTTGACGTCCACGGCGACGACCTTTGAACCGCGGCAGGCCCGCGCCAAGGCACAGGCGATGGGTCCGTACCCGCAACCCAGGTCGAGGAAGGTGCCGTCGGAGGGCGGGGGAGTGACCTCGCGCATGAGGACGGCGGTTCCCGGGTCGAGACGTGCGCCGGAGAACACTCCACCGGCGGTCGTCATTATCATGGAGTCGTTCCAGACGTTGACGGTGATGGTGCGGGTCTGCACCGGCCCCTCGGGGGTCGTGAAGTAATGGCTGGGCGCGTGGTCATCGCGGCGGGATCGGCTCATCAGTCCTCCCAACAGGTGTCGCAGAGTTCGTCGTGGCTTCGACGGGAACGCGCTCGGGCGGCACGCTCGGCAAGGTCCTCGTCGGCTGGGTAGCCAACCTCCTCCAGGGTGAGTCCGCAGGCTGGCATGACGAGCACCGACGAGGCCCGCGACGTGCTGGCGGCGACCTCGTCGAGCCAGTGCTGGTCGCGGCGGCCGGAGGCGACGGCCGTCAGAGCCCCGATGAGGGACCTCACCATGGAGCGGCAGAAGGCATCGGCCCGGACGGTCACCTCGATGGTCCCGCATGGGTCGTCGAGACGTTCGGCGTGGCAGTCCAAGAGGGTGCGGATAGTTGTCGCGCCCTCGCGGTACTTGCAGAAGGCGGCGAAGTCGTGCAGTCCGAGAAGGGAATCGCCGGCCATATTGAGGCGGTCAAGATCGAGGTGACCTCGTACCGATGCCACGTGGAATCGCGTCAGCGGATCGGGTCGGGAGGATTCGTCCCACAGCCGGTAGACGTAACGACGCCACAAGGCCGAGAAGCGGGCGTCGAACTCGCCGGGGACAGGGCGGATGGACCTGACGACGACGTCGGGATTGAGGACCCGCGCCAACCGGCGCAGTATCGAGGAGGTGTCGATGTCGTCGGGAAGGTCGACGTGGGCCACCTGGCCGCGGGCATGGACCCCGGCGTCAGTTCGCCCAGCCACCGTCAGTGGGGTTGGCTCGCCGAGCCGGAGCACCCGGGGAATCCATGTCTCCAGCTCTCCCTGAACGGTGCGACGATCCGGCTGTGCCGCCCACCCCGAGAAATTCGCCCCGTCGTAGGCGATGTCCATACGCCAGCGGTTCATGACTCGTCCACACGACGCCAGGTGAGGTCGTGGACGGTTCGCCCAGCTGCGAGCCCCTTCTTCTCGTAGCGAGTCACCGGGCGTTTGTCCCAGCGCGGGCTGAAACCGTTAGGACCCGCATTGACCGGCTCGAGCAGTGGCTCGGCCGACAGCACCTCGACCATCCAGGTCGCGTAGTCGTCCCAGTCGGTGGCCAGACGCCACAACCCTCCCGGGCGCAGTCGTGACGCCACCAGGCGGGCCATGTCGGGGTTGACGATGCGGCGCTTGTGGTGACGCTTCTTGTGCCAGGGGTCAGCGAAGAAGGTCCAGATCTCGTCGACCTGACCGGGATCGACGAGGTGGTCCAGACCGGCGGCGGCGTCAGCGAGAATGATGCGAGCGTTCGTTGCGCCAGCGGCATGGAGCTTGGTGAGAGCGCTGGCGACCGAGGGCAGATATACCTCGAACCCGATGAAATCGCGCTCGGGGTGGGCTGCGGCGAGGGTGGCCAGGACGTCGCCGGATCCGGCCCCGATCTCGAGGGTGAGTGGGGCGGTGCGTCCGAAGATCCGGGACAGGTCCAGATGGGCGTCAGGGGCCACGGACGTGCTGGTGGCGTCGCGCGGGACGTCAATCATGTACGTGCTGGCCAGGGTATCCATGGCGCGCTGCTGGGAGACGTTCATGCGGGGGGACCGACGGACGAAGGATACGACGCCGCGCCGAACGCGGTCACCCGAGCGATGTGCGCCGGCTGAGTGGTCGTCGGAGTACTCCGCGGTATTGGGTAGCGGGGTGGGGGAGCCACACCCGGAGGCAGCGTCGAGGTCGTCGGTCATGAGCACACATGCTAGGCGATGGTGCCGACAGTGTGCGTCGACGAGTTTCCGAAACCCAGTGGTTCTCAATTCCATGGGTTTAAGAAAACGCGATCACCTGGGTATTAGAAAGTCGATCTAAAATTAGTTTGTTTGCTAAGTCAAGGTTCATTCCACCTTGTCAGACGTAACTATGGGATGAGAATTGCCTCTCTGGTGGATGCTGTTTTCAGTGTCTGTCATTGACCATGCCAGACGTGCGGTGGTTATGTATGAAAGGTTTCGACATGCCTACCGCGGCTTTCGTTGTTTCCCGAAACTGCACTGATTGGGCCTTCAATGATTCTGGCTGCACCGCCTTCGCGGTGGCTGCCGGGGAACCGTCGGAAAGCCCACCCATGTAACCATTGCCCATCTTGGTGCTCGCGCCGGCCTCAGCTCGGCTGCCGGACGCGTTGGCGCATGTCGTCGCATCGAGTGCATCCGTGACGACAGGCTCCTGAGCGCCGCCAACGAGGTCGCCATCAGTGGCACTGTGGCTTGCACGGCTTACCGGGCCGGTAAACCAGTCGTGGGCATCCTGCCTGTTCGACATGGCGCCGTGAGGTGTCGCACCCCTGACGCAACTGATCGTTGTGGTTCAGGCGTGGGCCCCCTCGGGGGAGAGGAGGCCCACGCTGTCCCGGTTCCGGCTGTCAGACACGCGTAGGGCGTACCGGACCCGAGTTCAGGGGGAGCTGGGCTATGGCGGCCTCGAGCTCAGGGAGGGACGATGCCTCCCGGTCCAGAGGTATGAACACCGCGCCCGTTTGATCGGGGTTGACGTACATGAGCGTCAGCCCGGTGCGATCAATGTCCGCGCAGAACACCCGTCCCACGGTGTGGGGACATGCGTGGTGGGTGGCGCGCGACCAGCAATTGCAGCCCGGTAGTTTTTCCTGTCTCACCGCGTCGCACAGCTGCGACAGGTGAAAGTCGCCAAGGGAAGCGACGACGTCGAGGGCTGAGAACTCGTCATCGATCGATGGGAAGACTTCGTCATTCGGCATATCGGTGATGAGGGTGGGGATGTCGATCTCTGCGCTTCCCATGGCGTCGTGCAGGATGGCCTGACGCGGGTCAATGACGCCGATGAGGCCATCGTCGAATCCGGTGATCATCGAGACTTCACTCGGCAACACGTCAGTTGTCAGCAGGTAATCGATCTGGTTGGCGCTCAGCCAGGTCACGGTTCCTAGGATGTGGAGGGTCGCCGCCAGCAGTCGGATTCCCGGTTCTGGGGAATCCTTGGAAATCTCCAGGCGAACATCGGTCGGTAGGCCGGCAGGAATCTGGCAGAGTGCCTGGGTCGGGTGGGAGCGTAGGGCGACGACGAATCGTCCTGATGCCGTGACTCCGTGAGCCTGCAGATCGCACGTCCATTCATCGAGGTCTCCGTCGGCCGAGATCATCGCGTGGGCGACCATTGTGGGCATGCCGGCACCGCCGAGTATGCGGCGGGCGAGCGAAGAACTGCGTTGTGACAAGGTCGATGCGATGCGGGTCGTCGGATCCGAGGCCATGCCGTCGTTGGTGTTTCCGGTGGCAGTCATTGTCGCACCCCTTCCTCTTAGGCGAGCCTAATCTAACATGATGAGGCTGTGGGGAATAGGCCAGGGTCGGATTGCCGAAAGGTCCCGTGGTGATGCCGATAAGCAAAGGGCCTCGTGCCACCTGGAGTGGCAGCGACATTCGGTCTTATCGGTAATTCCACGAGCCGGGCAGCATGAGTGGCCGCGGTAAGGGTAGGTGCAGGTGCTCGGTGCAGTGGCTCTCGGTGAGAAAGGTGAGTGTCAGGCGGGAACGATCCCGGCTATGGTTTGGCGCAGGATGTGTTCAGGAAACGTCGTCCGGGGGCGGTGTCGTCGGTGAAGGTGGGAGGCAAGCCAATCCAGCACGAACTGTGGATGTTGCCGAATCATGGTCGGAGTAGTATGGAGGATCTTCCATCCGGAGCGATCAAGGTTCGCTGAACGCATCATCGTGTTCTCATAGCCGTCAATCGTTCCGTGGATCGCTCGGCCGTCAATCTCGACCGCGACCTTCTCGGCCTCGAAGGCCTTGTCGAGGATGTATCGACGGTTTCCGGCTCGCACGGCCTGATTTGGTTTCACGCCGGTGATGCCGACAGCTCGCATCAGTCGTCCAAATTCCAGTTCCGGAATTGACCAGGATCTGAGGTTGATGTCGGCGAGGGCGGAACTGATCTGGCGTCGGCTGAATCGCCAGGACAAACTGGATCGCGAGGCTCGACACGACTCCGGGCTCACCAACCCCTGCCGGAGTGCTTCGCAGACCCACGCCCAGTCCCCGTCGAGCGCCAGGAGGAGCACTGACACCTCGGGCTCCACGACCCACATGCCATATCTCTCCGTCACGTACCGACGGGGGACTCGCCATCGGTGAACACGGATCCCCTCCCGTTCAATTGAACGGGTACGTGAATAGGCCTCGACCTCCTTCACGGCATCGAGGTCGTGGAGGTGCTGGCCAGGTGGTTTCAACCCCTGCATGACAAGGGCGGCCTTGCCGATGAGTACGGCGTCCCGGTGCCACATGTGCACCGCTTTGATCCGCACCCTCGGGTCATTCGCAACTGATGTCGGGGACACAACACCGGGAAGTATCCGCACCGCTTTTCCGGCGGCCACCGCTCGGTCTGCTTGCCCTCGCAGGTGACTGAATCGATGGATACGGGCCACTCCGCCATTCGCACGCCATTCGAAATCGAGTTCGTTCATACCCTCAGTTGTCGTCTGCGGCTCCGAAATTCGTCACCCACTTTGAAATCTGTGGACAACTGGATGGGAGCACTCCAAGGCCGCTGTGGACAACTCCTGATGGGTGCTTCTCGCTGCTGTCACAGGTGGCAGTCGGGCGGCGACCTCACGACATGGCCTCGCGGTCAGGATCGGGGAGAGGCATGGGACCGGGGCTGAATACACCTGGAGTCGCGAGGTTGGGGCACGGTCGTCACGTCGGCGACCAGGGGGCTCACGCCGTACCGTCTCTGATTTGAACCTCGGCCTGCAGCTCGTGTACGCTTCTGCTGTTGCCTTCGAGCAAACGGGAGTTGGCCACCGCGGTCGCTCCGTCTGTCCGACACAGCGATGTCGTGATGCGGTTCCGGTCTCCGGCGTGTCACGCCGTCGAGTGGAGGAATTGCCCGCAGAGCACCACCACGTTGCAAGATCCCTGTGCGTCACTTCACGCATGGGACCGAGTTCGAGAAGGTACCTGTGACCACCTACAGCCCCAAGGCCGGCGAGGTGCAGCGCAATTGGTACGTCATCGACGCCGAGGACATCGTCCTGGGTCGTCTGGCCACCACCGCTGCCAACCTCCTGCGCGGCAAGCACAAGCCGCAGTACGCCCCCCACATCGACACCGGTGACTTCGTCGTCGTCATTAACGCCTCCAAGATTGCGTTGACCGGCAAGAAGGCCACTGACTCGCTGCGTTACGACCACTCCGGTCGCCCGGGTGGTCTGCGCGTCACCAGCGTCGGCGAGATGCTCGAGAAGGACCCGCGCCGCGCTGTCGAGCGCGCGGTGTGGGGCATGATGCCCAAGAACAAGCTGTCGCGTCAGCAGCTCAAGAAGCTGAAGGTCTACGGCGGCCCTGAGCACCCGCACGCTGCGCAGAACCCGCAGCCTTACGAGATCACCCAGATCGCCCAGTGATCGCCCACGAAGGATTGTAACAGTGACTGACACCGCAACCGAGAACCTCGAGAACACCGAGGTCACCCCGTTCACCGAGGGCGACCGTGAGATCGCCTATCGCACCGACTCCAACCCGACCGTGGCCGCTGGCGACTCCAATCGCCCCGCCATGATCGCCGCCGGTGCTGCCACCGGCCGCCGCAAGGAGGCCATCGCCCGCGTCCGCATCGTCCCCGGCTCTGGCCAGTGGAAGATCAACGGCCGCACCCTGGAGGACTACTTCCCGAACAAGGTCCACCAGCAGATCGTGACCGAGCCCTTCACCACCGCTGGTGTTGAGGGTGCCTACGATGTCATCGCCCGCATCGGCGGTGGCGGCATTACCGGCCAGGCTGGTGCGCTGCGTCTGGGTATCGCCCGCGCGCTCAACAACGTTGACGCCGAGGCCTCCCGTCCGGCCCTCAAGAAGGCCGGCATGCTGACCCGTGACGCCCGCGTCAAGGAGCGCAAGAAGGCTGGACTCAAGAAGGCCCGCAAGGCCCCGCAGTACTCGAAGCGCTGATCTGGTCCTTTCCCGGAACTCGGGGCGGCCCTCCCACTGCGGGAGGGCCGCCCCGAGGTGTTTCTTGGCCCACTTCCAGTTGCCGACGAGAGGGGGTTTCTGTAACGCGCGTGGTTTGCCCGGGAAGTCGCCAACCCGCTGTCATCTCTCGTAGCAGCACCCGAGGTGTTCATCGGTAACTCCACGGATGATCTGAAACCCCCTCGAAGACACACCCGACGCCGGTTATCGAATCAGCCCGATCCCGGTGGGCTCAGCGGGTATTTCGTTCACTTGGTGTGAGCGGTGGGTAGAGTGGCATTTCGTGGCACGACTTTTTGGAACTGACGGAGTGCGCGGTGTGGCCAACCAGGACCTCACCGCCGAACTGGCCCTCGACCTCTCGGTTGCGGCTGCCCACGTCCTGGGCGAGGCTGGTGCTTTCGGGCACCGCCAACCCACCGCGTTGGTGGCACGTGACCCTCGCGCCTCGGGCGAGTTCCTCGAGGCAGCAGTGTGCGCTGGTCTGGCAAGTGCAGGAGTCGACGTCCTGCGCGTGGGCGTCATCCCGACCCCGGCCGCGGCCTACCTCGTCAACGAGTACCGCACCGACCTCGGCGTCATGCTGTCGGCCTCTCACAACCCGATGCCTGACAACGGCATCAAGTTCTTCTCCCGCGGCGGTGTGAAGCTCCCCGACGATCTCGAGGACGCCATCGAGCAGCGCATGGGGGAGCCGTGGGCCCGACCCGTCGGCGACAAGGTCGGACGCATCCGTTACACCCCGCAAGCCGTCGACACCTACGTCGACCACTTGGTGCGTTCCCTGAGACAGCAGGACACCCTCAAGGGTCTGAAGATCGTCCTCGACACCGCCAACGGTGCCTCCTACTACACCGCCTCGGCCGCCTTCAAGGCCCAGAGTGCGGAGGTCGTTGCGATCCACGACCAGCCTGACGGCCTCAATATCAACGAGCGCTGCGGTTCCACTCACCCGGAGAAGTTGCAGGCCAAGGTTGTCGAGGTCGGGGCCGATATGGGCCTGGCCTTCGACGGCGATGCCGACCGCTGCCTGGCCGTCGACCACGATGGCAACATCATCGACGGCGACCACATCATCGCCATCCTCGCCCTGGCTCTGCAGGAGGACCATCGCTTGGCCTCCAACACCGTCGTCGCGACGATCATGAGCAACCTCGGCCTCATCCTGGCGATGCGTGAGCACGACATTCACGTCGACCAGACCAAGGTCGGTGACCGCTACGTCCTTGAGTCGATGAATGCGAACGGGTTCTCGCTTGGCGGCGAGCAGTCCGGTCACGTCATCATGAGCGAGTTCGCCACCACTGGTGACGGCGTCCTCACTGGTCTGCATCTGGCAGCCCGCGTCGCCCGCACCGGCAAGACCCTCAAGGAGCTCGCCTCGGTGATGACTCGTCTGCCGCAGGCCCTCGTCAACGTGCGCGGGGTCGACAAGCTGCGTGCCGGTATCGACCCTGACGTCAACAAGGCGGTTGCCGATGCCAACCAGAAGCTCGGTGACACCGGGCGCGTCGTGCTGCGCCCGTCGGGCACCGAGCCAGTCGTGCGCGTCATGGTCGAGGCCGCCACCCAGGAGGAGGCTGACCAGATCTGCTCCGAACTGGCCGAGACCGTCAAGAGCTGCCTGGCCCTGTGAGGCTCTGATCATGGCATTGTTCCGTCGCCGCCCTGATGCCGACCTACCCGGTCTGGACGTCGGGGCGGCGAGCCGTCTGCGTGGCATGGTCGAGGAGTCCTTGTCGGCCATGGGAATCGACGCGAGGGTCGAGGGTGATCATGCCGTGACCTCTGTTGGTGACATCCCCCTGGTTCCCATGGTCGACGAGCTCGACGGTCATGATCGCGGGGACTGGCAGCTGGTCGTCGACGAGCTCGTCACCCGCATGGTGCGCTCCCTCCTCGACGGGGCGACCCGTCTGACCGACGCCACCCTCGCTGGCTACGTCGTCGTGAGGATCCTGGGAGACCGGGAGCGAGCCGGACGCAGTTTCGACTACGCGCGTCCCCTGGTGTCCACCGCGACGGGGTCTCCTATCCCCGGACTTGTCGTCGCCCTGGCGTGGTTGGACGACGAGGTCGAGCTTCTCAACGACGCGGCTCTGGCTGAGATTGACGATCTGGACGCCGCTTACCGTCGCGGCTCGGAGAGGTTGGCGACCGTATTGGCCGACGGTCTCGACGTCACCCGTGAGGGGAACCTCGTCACCGTCAAAGGGTCGTCCTGGCTGGTGTCCTCCTGGCCTCTCGTGCCGGGGTTGGGGCAGCCCATCGTCGATGAAGTGGGAAATGACGTCCTCGTCGGGATTGAGTCCCCGGACAAGGTCTTCGTGTCGGCGATCGGCCACGCACACGAGCTGGATTGTGCCTTGTCGCCGTCACGGGTCGCAGACCCCTTCGCCTGGCGCATCGGCTGAACAGTCGTTCCGGTGGACCGTGGCCACGCGGTGTTGCTCAGACCTTCCGAATCCACACGTTGCGGACCTCGTGGTCGGGGCCCTTGTGGAGGATCGCGGTGGCGCGCCCGCGGGTGGGCAGCACGTTCTGCACCAGGTTCGGGCCGTTGATGGTGTCCCAGATCTCCGTGGCCACGGAGATGGCCTCGTCGTCGGGCATGCGCGCGTAGTCGCCGAAGAAGGAATCCGGATCGGTGAATGCGGTCTGACGTAGGGTCAGGAACCTGTTGATGTACCACCGAATGATGTCGGTCTCCTCGGCGTCGACGTACACCGAGAAGTCGAAGAAGTCGCTCAGCGCCAGCCCCATCGTCCCGCTGCTGCGGCGACGTGGTGGCTGCAGGACGTTGAGGCCCTCGATGATGAGGACGTCAGGCTGGCGGACGACGAGCTGCTGGCCAGGGACGATGTCATAGGTGACATGGGAGTACACCGGGGCAGTGACCTCGGGCATCCCGGACTTCACGTCGACGACGAATTTCAGCAGCGCCTTGCGGTCGTAGGACTCCGGGAACCCCTTTCGCGACAGTAAACCACGCTCTTCGAGGATCTTGTTGGGGTAGAGGAACCCGTCGGTCGTCACCAGATCGACGACCGGGCGACGGGGGGAGCGCCCCATCAATTCCTGCAGCAGACGGGCCACGGTCGACTTGCCTACCGCAACCGACCCCGCGATCCCGATGATGAACGGGGTACGTCGCATGCCATGGCGGGTGAGCTGTAGGAAGTTGTAGGAGGCGTCGAAAAGGGCGCCGGTGTGCATGCAGTACAGATGGATGAGCTGAGTCAGCGGCCGGTACACCTCGACGACGTCACGGTGGCTCGTGGGGTCGCCGAGACCACGGATGCGATCCAGGGTGGCCTCATCAATGTCGATCTCGGTGGAATCGGCAAGGGCGGCCCAGGACTCCCGCGATAACTCGATGAACGGACCGGGTTCGGTGTTGTCGTCGTCTGCGGGGGCGGGCGGGGTGAGATTCACGGTGGACACCTCATCGTGGCTGTACATGACGTCGAATGACTGTACTCATCTGAGGGCACCCTGCACAGCTGAATGCGCTGACGGCGCAGCCCCGCAGGGCCGCGCCGTCAGTGTTGAGGACGGACACGATTAGCCGAGGAAGGGCTGGGGGACGCAGACCACTGGCTTCGCCTGGTCAGGATCCAGGGCGTTGACGGCCATCTGGTACACGTTGGTGTCGTAGGTGAAGTTGACATGGCTGGCGTGGTCAGAGTGGCAGATGTTCTGAACGAGGATGTTCTTGACACCGGGCTCGTACAGGAAGGCGTTGGTGAACGGCACCACGACGTCGTCGTAGCGGCCTTCGATGACTGTGTACTTGACGCCGGGGCGGGTCACCGGGCCGTTGCCGTACAGTTCCTTCATGAAGCGGGAGGAACCGAGCTGTTGCTCGTAGCTGGCGATGTGGGCCTTGTTGAAGGCATCCTCGATCTGCTCGTGAGTGGCCTCGTCAACGGCCTTGTTGACGAACTTGGAGACGGCCTTCGGACCGACGCCGTGGTTCGAAGGGGCGAGGGCGATGAGTTTGTCGACCTTCTTGTCCCCGCCGAGCTTGGTGATGTAGTAGTTCGGCAGTGGGCCGCCACCCTGGGACCACCCGATGAGGTCGACCTTCTTGGATCCGGTGGCTGTGAGGACGCGGTCGACGAAGCCGGAGACGGCCTTGGCGGAGACTCGGATGTCACCGGTGTAGGCGAAGTTCGGCAGCAGCTTCAGCCCGTTGAAGTTCGGGGAGAAGACGCAGTACCCGGCCTTGGTGAGCTTCGGGGAGTACATCGACCAGGATGCGTAGGCGTCGGAGTTCGTGCCGGGCAGCAGGACGACGGGGTTATGCCCCTCACGCGGTTTGCAGCTGAAGTTGTTGGCTCCCTGGGGATTGGTACCAGGGTGGGCCAGGGCGTAGATGGAGGCCGGGTAGGTGAACAGCTTGCGGGGTCCGTCGCCAGCAGACGGAATGCCATCCGGGCTGCCGGGCATGGTGATCTCGGGTGGAACCGAGGTATCGGTTTCGACGGCATGTGCCGGGGCAGCCGAAATGGCCGCGAAGGCAGTGGCCACGACGGTGGTCAGGGAGGTCAGGACTGCTGCGAACTTTTTTGATCTCATGCTTTTCCTCAATCTTGACGTCGGTGCATGATGTGAGAGAATCTATGAATCGGCAGGGTCATGATGGGCTGTACATCCGTGAAATCAGGCCTTTCGTGCAGGTGGCATTGTCGTTGAGTGTTCAAATGGTCAGGCGTTTCGGTTCGCTAGAACGCTCATGATTCATGTACGTTTCTTGTCATGTGCGGAATTGTTGGGTATTGCGGCCATCGACAGGCTGAACGTGTCATCATCGACGGGCTGCGACGTCTTGAGTACCGAGGATATGACTCAGCTGGACTGGCGGTCATGGCGGATGGAAGCCTGCATCGGGCCAAGAAATCAGGCAAGTTGACCAATCTTGAGGAGGAGCTCGCTGCTCATCCGCTCCCTGAGTCCAACCAGGGCATCGGCCACACCCGCTGGGCGACCCACGGTGCCCCGACCGACGAGAACGCCCACCCCCACCTGTCCTTCGACGGCCGGGTCGCGGTCGTCCACAATGGCATCATCGAGAACTTCGCCTCCCTGCGCGCCGAGCTCGAGGGGCATGGCGTCACCTTCGCCTCGGAGACGGACAGCGAGACTGCCGCTCACATGCTTGCCTTGCAGATGCAGCAGGGTTCCTCGTTGGCCGAGGCCATGGGTGCCGTTGCCTCTCGTCTCGAGGGCGCCTTCACCCTCGTGGCCGTCAGCGCCGACGCCCCTGACACCGTCGTGGCAGCTCGTCGTAACTCCCCGCTGGTCGTCGGCCTGGGGCAGGGGGAGAACTTCCTCGCCTCCGACGTCGCCGCTTTCATCGAGCACACCCGTGAGGCCCTCGAGCTGGGTCAGGACCAGGTCGTCGTGCTGACGTCCGAGGACGTCACCGTCACCGACTTCGAGGGCAACCCCAGCCAGGCTCGCCCGTACCACGTCGACTGGGACCTGTCGGCGGCCGAGAAACAGGGCCACGACTGGTTCATGCGCAAGGAGATCTTCGAGCAGCCGCGTGCGGTCGCCGACACCCTGTTGGGTCGCTGGTCCGACCGTGGAGAATTGGTCCTCGACGAGATTCGCATCTCCCCGGAAGACCTGCGACGCATCACCAAGATCGTCGTAGTGGCCTGTGGATCGTCCTACTACGCCGGGATGGTCGCCAAGTACGCCATCGAGCACTGGACCCGAGTGGCCTGCGAGGTCGATTTGGCCAGCGAGTTCCGCTACCGCGACCCGATCATCGACCCGACGACCCTGATCGTGACGATCTCCCAGTCCGGCGAGACCGCCGACACCCTCATGGCCATTCGGCACGCCCGGGAGCAGCACGCCAAGGTCATCGCGATTTGCAACACCAATGGTGCGACGATTCCGCGCGAGTCCGACGCCGTCATCTACACCCATGCCGGCCCGGAGATCGGCGTCGCGTCGACCAAGGGATTCCTCACCCAGGTCGTCGCCTGCTACCTGCTGGGCCTCTACCTGGCCCAGGTGCGTGGCATGAAGTACGGCGACGAGATCCGTAGTGTCATGTCCGAGCTGGATCAGATGCCGAGCAAGATCCAGGAGGTCCTCGACGAGATCGAGCCGGTCTACGAGTTGGCGCGAGTCATGGCCAAGGAGGAGGAAGCCGTTTTCTTCCTCGGACGCCACGTCGGTTACCCGGTGGCTCTGGAGGGTGCCCTCAAGCTCAAGGAGATCGCCTACATGCACGCCGAGGGCTTCGCCGCCGGCGAGCTCAAGCACGGCCCGATTGCCGTCATCGAGGAGGACACCCCGGTCTTCGTCGTCGTGCCTCCGAAGGGTCGCGATCAGCTCCACGACAAGGTGGTTTCCAACATTCAGGAGATCCGGGCTCGTGGCGCCAAGACGATCGTGTTGGCCGAGAGGGGGGACGAGGACGTCAGGCCGTTCGCCGACACCTTCATCGGTCTGCCGCCGTGCTCGACCCTGCTGCAGCCCCTGGTGGCAGCGGTCCCGCTGCAGGCCTTCGCCTGTGAGCTGGCCACCGCCAAGGGTCACGACGTCGACCAGCCGCGCAATCTGGCCAAGTCCGTCACGGTGGAGTGATTTCTGCACGATTTCGCCCCCGGAATCCGAGGATTCCGGGGGCAATGCGCGTTCGGCGTCAGGGGTCAGTGGGATGACTGCTGCTGGTGATCGGCCTCGTCGAAGTTGAAGATCTGCAGGAAGGTCTTGGCGCGCTCGCTCGTCGGGTTCGTGAAGAACTGGTCCGGTTCCGAGATCTCGACGATCTGTCCGGCGTCCATGAAGACGATCCGGTCGGCGATCGCCCGTGCGAAATCCATCTCGTGGGTGACGAGGACGAGGGTCATGCCGTCCCGGGCGAGCTCGAGGACGACGTCGAGGACTTCACGGACCATCTCGGGATCGAGGGATGCCGTCACCTCATCGAGAAGGACGACTTCTGGCTCCATCATGAGTGCTCGCACGATGGCCGCGCGCTGCTTCTGGCCGCCCGAGAGCTGACGGGGCAGGGCGGAAGCTCGGTTGAGCAGCCCGACGCGGTCAAGTAGTCGACGGGCGCGTTCCCGCGAGACCTCGTTGGGTTCGTGCTTGACGAGCCGCGGGGCCAGCAGCAGGTTGTCCTCGACGCTCAGATGCGGGAACAGTTCGTAATTCTGGAAGACCATGCCGACTCGTTCGCGCATCTGGCGCAGTCCTGACGGGGTGTACTCGAGGGCCTTGCCGTCGAAGGTGATGGTGCCCGAGTCGATCGTCTCGAGGCCGTTGATGGTACGCAGCAGGGTGGACTTGCCACAGCCAGAAGGGCCGACGATCACGACGACCTCGGACCGGGCGACGTTGAGGGAGACATCGCGCAGGGCCGTCACACCGTTGGGATAGGTCTTGGTGACCCCCTCGAGGGTCAGGTGATGATCTGTCATGACAGCGTCATCCTCCTTTCGAGGTGACGGGAGTACAGGGAAATGACGAAGCAGACGATGAAGTACAGGCAGAAGACCGTCCCGTAGATCCACAGCGCGGCGTCCGGGTGGTCGAAGCGATTGCGGTCGATGATCGCCTGGGCCACCTTGAGGATCTCGACGACACCGATGAGGGAGACGAGGGCGGTCGTCTTGATCATGCGGGTGACGAGATTGACCGTCAGTGGCACGAGCTGGCGAAGTGCCAGCGGCATGACGATGTGTCGTCGTACCGCACGGTCGGACATGCCCAGGGCCTGGGCACTGACGATCTGGTGGTGGGGTACGGTCGCGATGGCTCCACGCACGAGGTCTCCCATCTCCGCAGTGCCCCACAGGGTGAAGACGATGATCGCAGCTGCCTCGCCACTGACATCGAGGCCGGCCACTTGCGCCATGTCAAAGTAGACGACGAAGAGCAGCACGAGTTGTGGAAGAAGTCTCAACGTCTCGACGTAACCGCGAGTCAGAATTCGCACCCACAGACGCCGGGAGTCCATGACGAGGCCGAGTGGGATCGCGAGCACGATGGACAACACCATCGAGACGAGGGCGATACGTACCGAGACCCACAGTCCCTGCAGCAGCAGGATCCAGGTCTGGGGATCAAGCAGTGGCTGCATGACGACGCGTCCTCCTTTCCAAGTACCGGCCCAGCAGGGCGACCGGGATGAGGATGAGCAGGTAGAACACGACGAGGAGGAAGAGCGCCTCGGTCGTCGTGTAGGAGTTGCCGATCTGTTCCTTGGCTCGATAAACGAGGTCGGGCAGGGCGACGACGGACACCATCGAGGTCTCCTTGATGAGAAAGATGGTGTTGGCGGTGAGAGCCGGCATCGCGGTGGCCACGCCCTGGGGGACCAGGACGTGGATGAAGGTCTGGCGACGGTTCAGTCCGAGGGCTGCGGCGCTCATGCGATGGATCTGGGGAATCTCGTCGAGCCCGGAGCGCAGCGCCTCCGCCATGTAGGAACCGTCCAGGAAGGTCAGCCCGATGATGGCGCAGGTCTCGCCGGACATGATGACGCCGACCTTGGGCAGGCCGTAAAACAGGAAGAACAACTGGACCAGCAGTGGGGTGTTGCGCGACAACTCGACGTACCCGGTGACGATCTGGCGTACCACCGGGATACGGAAGTACTGCACAGCCGCGCAGAGTGCGCCGAGGACGAGTGACGCGAGGACACCGATGATGCCGATGCGAGCAGTGAGGGCGGCCGCCTCCGCGTAGAGCGGAAGCGACCGTCCGATGACGTCGAAATCCATGCGATCTGACGTAGGGGTGAGCCCTACTTCCTTCCACCTTCGATGACGAGCTGGTCGGGCTTGATGGTGTCGCCGTAGACCGGTTCCAGGGTTTTCCTGAAGTTCTGGTGGAAGAAGTCTTCCTTGCCAAGCTTGACGAGGTCGTCGTTGATCCAGGTGCGCAGCGGGTCATTGCCCTTGTGGACGGCAGGAGCGATGGTCGCCTTGTCACCGAAGGAGGTGATTCCGGTGATGAACTTCTTGTTCTGGCGCGTGAACGCCACGGCCTCGGTGTTGTCGGTGATCCAAACGTCGCCGCGACCGTCGGCCAGGGCGCTGGTGACCTCGGCGTATTCCTCGAACTTCGTCACCTTCCACTCGGGATGGTGCTCCTGGATCCAGGCGTCCTGGCTGGTGCCCTTGACGACGAGGATCTTGGCGTGGTCGAGGTCGGAGACCTTCTTGACTGGATGGTCCGTCGGGGAGACGGCGCCGAAAGCCACCTGCATGTACGGGTTTGCGAAGTCGACCTTCTTGGCGCGGTCCTTGGTGACGGTGAAGTTGGCAAGGATGATGTCGACCTTGCCCGACTCGAGGAACTCGACCCGGGATGCGGCGTCGACGGGCACCCATTCGAGCTTGACGCCCATGTCCTTGGCGAGACGCTCACCGTAGGTGATGTCGTAGCCCTTGTAGCTGTTCTTGCCGGTGAGGGATCCGAAGGGAGCCTTGTCGGCGAAGGTGCCGATGTGAATGGTGCCGTCCTTCTTGATCTGCTCGGGGGTGCGAGTGCCGACGTTGCTTGCGGTCTCTGCGGAACCTCCGGAGTCGCCTCCCACGTCGGGGGATCCACACCCGGCAGTGGCGCTTACGGTCATCAGTCCGCAGAGCATGGCAGCGACGACTGCCTTGGTGCGGGACCTGAGAGCGATGCGCGGGCTCGTGGCCCGGCCGTGACGCGTGATGCGGGACATGGGAATCTCCTGTTGTTGATGTGTCCTCCGTGCTTGGAATATCACATCGGTCTCGGGTGACGCCGTCGTTGTTTACGGCGTGAAGTTTGCGTATGAGCGCGCCGCGAAGCCAAAATCTGGGCCCTGGTGGCCTTAGGGAATTTTTTGAAAGTGTCTTCTATGGCGATATGGCGTCTCAAACACTGAGAACACGCGGACCGTGGTTCAGCGTCAGAAGCTGCTCGATGCAACGGTGTGCAGCGTGGAACGCATACCCTTGACGGGTGATCAAGGGAATCGGGGTCGACGTCTGTGATGTCTCCAGGTGGGAGGCCGCCGTTCGGCGTCATCCGGGGATGGTTCGCAAGGTTTTGACCGAGGCCGAAGCTGCGACGCCGTCACGCTCCCAAGCTGCCCGATTTGCCGCCAAGGAAGCCTTGTACAAGGCATTGGGCGGGAGGGACGGGCTGTCCTGGCAAGACTGCGAAGTGGTCTCCGATAGCGGGGTCCCACGGTTTGAATTGCGCGGATCCTTGGCGCGACGGGCCTCGGAACACGGGGTGGCGCAGGTGCACCTTTCTCTCAGTCACGACGCTGGGGTTGCAGTGGCCATGGTGGTCTGCGAGGGGTGAGAGGGGCGGCCGTGCATCCGCGACCACCTGAGTTCGGTGGGGTCCCGGTCGCTGTCCCAGCGGTCTCTGCGTCGCAACGTGCGACCTCCCGGATGCGCCTTGTCGGCTCAGCCGTCCCACCGTGGTTGAATGAGAGTCAGTCCGCAGCGAGAACCCCATCGGGGTTGGAGGGATCGTCATGGCAATTGTCTGCACCGCCGGGGCCATCCGAGCCGCTGAGCAGAGGTGGTTCGACGCCCACCCCGGACAGGACCTCATGAACGTCGCCGCCCACGCCGTCGCACACAAGGCCCAAGAACTGCTCCTGGGTGGAGCCGTCGGTGACGTCGTACCGGACTGGGCGGCGACACAGTGTGTCCTCGTGCTCGTCGGCGGGGGAAACAACGGCGGTGACGGACTCTTTGCGGCCGCTGCGCTGGCCCAGCGAGGCTGGCGGGTCGAATTGGTCCAGGTCATGGGCCGCCCTCATGAAGCCGGCATGGAAGCCGCTCTCGCCGCTGGTTGTATTCGTACTCCGCTCGGGGAGGTCACCAGTCACTCCTACGATCTCGCCATCGACGCCGTCCTCGGAATCGGTGGACGCCCCGGCATCCCGCAGTCCCTGGAGAGGATCGACGGCTGGCTCCGCGAGCGTCAGGTCCCGGTGCTTGCGGTTGACCTCCCGTCAGGCCTGGATGCCAACTCCGGCGAGGTGGAGTCCTGTGTCCACGCCACTCACACCCTGACCTTCTCCAGCCTCAAGTGGTGTCACATCGCGTATCCGGCCGCGAAGTTCTGCGGTGAGTTGGAGGTTCATGACATCGGTCTGGATCTCGTCGATGACGAGGGAAAGACACTCAACGGGGTCGACGAGTACTGCGATCTGGCCGAGATGGCCGCGCTCTGGCCGGTACCAGGTGCCCTCGACGACAAGTACTCCCGCGGAGTCGTCGGTGTCGACACCGGTTCCGAACGATTCCCCGGGGCGGCGGTGCTGGGCGTCCTCGGAGCGCTGCGCAGTGGCCCGGGGATGGTGCGATTCGCCGGACCGGCCGCGATCATGGCCTTCATCCTCAGTCGGGCCCCGTCGGTCGTCGTTGGGGAAGGGCGCGTCCAGGCTTGGGTGCTGGGCTCTGGCTGGGGCCCCGACGACGGCAACGTCGGCCGGTTCATCCAACGAGCCTCCGACGGCGTTCCCATGGTCATCGACGCCGACGCCCTGGGCCTGTTGCCTGCTGAATTGCCGGAAGGATGTCTGCTCACCCCGCACGCCGGTGAACTGGCCCGGATGCTGCGGATTGAGCGCAGCCAGGTGGAGGCTGACCCGCAGGCGGCAGCCGTCCGCGCGGCTCAGCGTTTCGGTGCCACGGTCCTGTTGAAGGGTTCGATCCAGTGGGTCGCGCATCCCGACGGGACCGTCCGGGCTGCGCTACCGGGCCCGGCATGGACGGCTCAGGCAGGTTCCGGTGACGTGCTGGCAGGGATGTGCGGCACTCTCTTGGCTGCGGGGCTGAGTGCTGCCGACGCGGCTGTGTGCGCTGCCGGGATGCAGGCTGCCACGGCGATTTCCATGCCTGGCCCGTACGCTCCCGACCAGATTGCCGAGTTGCTCCCTGGCGTCGTGACGACAGTCGTGGGCCGCTGACCAGACGCGCTGCGCGGGCAACTCCCCGAGGAGTTCCAGGGCGCTGGACTCCTCCGGGCAGGATCTCTTCTCAGAGGGCGGCGCGAGCTCTCGTGGAGTGTCCGGACAGCCGGATGGCGTCCTCATAGTGCTCGACGAGTTCGCTGCACAGGTTCTCCCAGGTGCGGTTCTCGATCGAGGCTCGGGCGGCCACACCCATGGCGCGCCTCTTGTAGTCGTCACCAACGAGGTCGACGACTCGAGAGCGGAAGTCGGCCATGTCGCCGGGTTCGTAGAGCCATCCGGTATGTGACGGGTCAATGAGGTCGATCGGCCCGCCCTTGCGGGGGCTGATGACCGGGACGCCGCAAGCCTTGGCCTCCTGGACGGCCTGGCAGAAGGTTTCCAGCTCTCCGGTGGAGCAGAAAACGTCCATGCTGGCGACCGCGCGTGGAAGATCCTCTCCCCCCAGACCACCGGTGAAGATGGCGTCGGGAAGTTGCTTCTCCAGCTCGGATCGGGCGGGACCATTTCCGACGATGACGAGTTTGGTGTTGGGGATGTCCGCGAGGTGAGCCATGTCGGCGACGCGCTTCTCGGCGGCGAGCCGCCCCATGTATCCGACGACGACCTCACCGTTGGGGGCCCACTCGTCATGGAGTTCCTGGGAGCGCTTGGATGGGTTGAAACGCACCTTGTCGACCCCACGGCCCCAGATGCCGACTCGCGGCACCCCGTGCCTGACGAGTTGATCGCGGGAGAAAGTGGACGGGGCGTAGGTCGCCACGGCCAAGGAGTGGATCTGACGGACGCGGTACCAACCGTAGAACTCCAGCTTGCCGAGGCCATAACGTCCGGCGTAGGAGGGGATGTCGGTCTGGTAGATCGCCACGACAGGGACGCCGAGGGAGGCTGCAGCGAGTGCGCCCTTGTATCCGATCATGAAGGGGCCGGCCAGGTGGACGACGTCAGGCTCGAACTCGGCGAGGTAGCGCTCCATGGCCCACTGGGGGCTGGTGGAGACGCGGACGTCCTGGTAGCCCGGCCAGTGCAGGGAGGCCAGCGGAATGACGGGGAATCCGGCGTACTCGCGGGGGGTCTGAGCATCGCCAGGAGCAAGCACGAGGGCGTCGTGGCCGTTGTCGCGCAGGTGCTCCAGGACTCGCAAGACCGAGTTCGTCACTCCATTGACGAGGGGCAGGAATGACTCCGTGATGATCGCAACGCGCACAAATCAATAGTAACCGGGGTATGTGACGAGTCAGCAGGGCCGCGTTGTCGAGGTGGTGAACAAGAGGTGACGGCGTTCCCATCTCGATTTTCGTCACCGTGGCGATCTCGGGTAGAGTGCGCGTGTTGGCAACGGCCCGACTCGCTTGGGCCCATGATGCGTTTCAGTTGCTCGATGTGCCCCCGGGGCACGGCGGAGCCATCGGCTCCGGGATTGACTCACTGCATTCACCTGCACAGCAGCTATTCGCCCGGCCATCGAGACAGACAAGAAACCCAGGATTCCATCACCGAGACCCGCTGGGTCCGGTGCGTCGTGGCCAGATCCCGCGACCCCGTGCAGTGACGCCGCGCCTTCATGCGCGGTGACGTGGGCCGCCCGCGCCCGAGGAGTCCGCCCATCGTGAGGGATGACGCCATTGAGCAACAAGAAACACAACCCCAAGTCGTTCAAGGCCGACGGCACCCCGAAGCGTCGCTGGACGGCCGCCGAGCGCGCCGCTCGCGGCCACAAGCCGCGCACCAGGGGAGGGGCCCGGGACGGTCGCACCGATTCGCAAGGCCGCAACTTCGAGGCGTGGACTCCCCGGGAGAACTCGCGTCGTGACGAGGGTGGGGCTGGCAAGGACCGTCGCTACTCCCAGGATCGACGCGGCCGTGGCGAGTGGTCCGATCGTCGTGACGACCGCCGCTACGACCGTCGGGACGGCGACCGACGTCGTGACAACCGCTGGGATCGTCGCGATGACCGTCGGTGGTCTGACGATGGCGAGTTCCGCCCCCACAAGTCCCGTCGCCCCAACAACCACGCCAGTCGTGACTGGAAGCGTGACGATCGTCGCGGCTCGAAGTGGGATCGTGACGACTGGCGCGATGACCGTCGTGGTCAGCGTCGCAATGACCGCTGGGATCGCCGTGATGGCAGCCGTGACTTCGATCGTCGCGAGTCCCGGGATTGGCGAGAAGATCGCAATGACTGGCGCGACGACCGTCGTCGCGATGACCGTGGGGATCACGGAAAGCGCGATGATCGCGGCTACCGCAGCGACCGTGACCGTCGGGACTTCCAGAAGAACCGCGACTTCCGCGAGGACCGTCGCCGCGACGACCGCTGGTCCGATCGCCGTGACGATCGTCGTCGCGAGGACCGCAGCGACTGGCACGCCGATCACGACGACGCCGACAACATGAACTGGAAGGCCACTGAGCTGACCGATCTGGACGTCTCCGGTATCGATCACGAGGGTGGATTCTCGGCCCTCGGTGTTCCTGACGAGATCGTCGCCGCCCTGGCCGCCACGGGCATCACCGAGCCCTTCCGGATCCAGATTGCCGCCATCCCGGACGCCATCGCCGGGCGTGACGTGCTGGGTCGTGCGTCGACGGGTTCGGGCAAGACCCTGGCCTTCGGTGTTCCGCTGCTGTCGCGTCTGTCCACCGAGCCGCGCGAGGACAAGCGTCCGCGCGCCCTCATCCTCTCGCCCACCCGCGAGCTGGCCATGCAGATCGCCGACGTGCTGTCGCCGCTGGCCTCGTCAATGGGTCTGTCAACCATCCTCATCGCCGGTGGCATGAGCTACGGCCCGCAGACCAAGGCCTTCAAGAAGGGTGTTGACCTCGTCGTCGCCACCCCGGGTCGCCTCGTAGACCTGCTCGAGACCGGCGACGCTGACCTGTCCGGCGTCACCGTGACGGTCCTCGACGAGGCCGATCACATGGCCGACCTGGGATTCATGGAGGCGGTCGGGGCGATCCTCGACGCCGTCCCCTCCGAGGGCCAGCGCCTGCTGTTCTCGGCAACCCTCGACGGTGCCGTCAACAAGCTGGTTAAGCGCTACATGCACGACCCGGTCACCCATGAGATCGACCCCGACAAGGGATCGGTCTCGACGATGACCCACCACGCCTTCCAGATCAAGCCGCACGAGAAGGTTGGGCTCATGTGCGAGATCACCAACCGCGACGGTCACACCATCGTCTTCGCCCGCACTCAGCGGGGCGCATCCCGGATGGCCGAGCAGATGCGTGAGGCCGGCGTCATGGCCGGTGCCCTGCACGGTGGTCTGACCCAGGGGGCCCGTGCCCGCGTGCTGGCGGCCTTCAAGGACGGCTCCCTGCCGGTCCTGGTCGCCACTGACGTCGCGGCTCGAGGGATTGACGTCGACGACGTCACCCTGGTGCTGCAGGTTGACCCGCCGATGAACTCCAAGGACTACCTGCACCGTTCCGGTCGTACTGCTCGCGCCGGGCACGACGGCGCCGTCGTCTCGCTCATCCTGCCGCATCAGCGCCGCAGCATGTCGCGTCTGTACCGTCAGGCCGGTGTCAAGCCGGTCGAGGCCCAGGTCATGATTGGTGACGACCACGTCGCCGAGGTCGCCGGTTGCAGCCCGACCCTGGGCGCGCCGATCGACGAGAAGGACTACGAGGCCCTCGTCGCCCCCAAGCAGCAGCGCGGCAAGAAGTCCCGTGACGGCAGGCCGGGGCGCGGCAAGGGCGGACGCAACCGCGGTGGTCGCGGTTACGACCGGGATCGTCGTGGTCACGGCCATGATCGTGGACACGATTCTCGCGGTCACAATTCCCGTGGACATGACGGACGTCGTCGCGACATCGAGACCAGGTACGGCCGCTCCGGCAACGACACCTGGTGATCCGACGCCTGGCGAGTCGAGGCGGAATCACCTCGCGGGCAACGGCTGGTTCGGGCACGTCGACAGTGCCCGAACCATCGCGTTGCGTTCCGCCGAGGTGACCCACAGGCGATACTTCTTCTTCACCGCGATCTGACGAGACACGTAGTCACAGCGGTAGGACTTGTTCGGCGGTAGCCACGTCGCCGCATCCCCGGCTCCTTTCTGCTGGTTGGCCCCTCCCTCGACGGCCAGCAGGTTGAGGGGGTCGTTCGCCAGCGCCTGACGTCGGTCCATCGGCAACTGTTGGGCCCCGGTGACCCAGGCGTTTCCCAGTGCGACGACGTGGTCGATCTGTACGACGGCCGATGTTTCGCGCCCACGTTTCCACCTGATCGTCCGGCCGGTGTAGGGATCGTGCAATTCCCCGGAGACCACGCGGCACCGGCTGCCGGATTTCAGCTTCGCCCCGACGAGGTCGCGGGCCAGGGCGTCATCCCGGGTGCCGCAGCCGTTGTGCCCCCACGGGCTCGTCAGGACGGGGTCGGAGTTGTCGCTCCATGCCTGTCCGAACTGTTCGCGGGAGTACCCCGTCATGGGCGCGCGCCCTTTGACGGGAAGCTGTCCGAGAACTTCGGCTGCCTGTCCGTAGGCCGTCGATCCCTCGTGAGGAGCGGCCCGGCGATAGACGCCGATGAGGACCAATGATGCGACGATGATCAGCACCAACCAAAGCCACCGTCGACGTGTCCGCGTCGCCATGTCATCACCCTCGCAATCCCGACAGCCGCCCCACTCCCACCAAGGGACGGGGCCTGACAGTACTCCCGACCACAGACTCGGCAGAAGGGTTGAGGCGAACACGTTTGCCACGCCTGTGGAGCGGCGCTGGGATGACGAAGACCGAGCGCGTTTCGGGGACTATCCTGATCCCTTGTGGATGAACAGACGAGCCCGCAGGACGTGACCCCGGAACTCGCGGTCGCATCTCCCGAGGAAGCCGCTGACCTGGCGCGCGCTCTCGACCTTGACGAGACGACCGTGTCCACCTGGTTGACCCGGGGCATCGGAATTACGGCACGCCGTGGCGCCGCGACCGCCGGCCTGGCCCATCTCGTCGACGACGGTGGTCATGCCGAGGTCGCTGATCTCGTCCTGGCCGTTCCCGACGACGACATCGCCGCGGCCCTCGTCCAGGGAGCCGAGCAGATCGCCACCGACCTGGAGTCGCGCATCCTCGTCGTCTCCTGCATGCAGTCCGCTCCCAGCCCCGCCTATCAGCGTGACGGTGACGACTGGGTGCGTGTGCTGCCCACCCGCCTCGTCGTCTCCACCGCCGAGGCCATGCACTCCCTCGGAGCCACGCTGGCCACCGAGCTCCACGCCGGTGACATCGTGTTGGCCTCCGGAGACCTTGGAGCCGGCAAGACCACCCTGGCCCAGGGAATCGGTCTGGGCCTGGGGGTGGAGGGTCCGGTCATTTCCCCGACCTTCGTGCTGGCCCGACGCCACGCCGGAGTCGACGGGCGCCCGGGACTTGTCCACGTTGACGCCTACCGACTCGGTTCGGCGGCAGAACTGGTTGACCTGGACCTCGACGAGACCATGGACCGGGCCGTCACCTTGATCGAGTGGGGAGCCGGTATCGCCGAGGACCTCGGCGGCTCTCACCTCGACATCGACATTCGTCGCAGCGGGGATCCCGCCGACGAGACCCGCGTGGTCTACCTGGAAGGTTTCGGCCCCCGCTGGCAGGACGTCGACCTGTCGCCACTGTCCGAACTTCTCCTTGGCGCCACCCCCGACGAGACCGGAGACAACAACTGATGAACACAATCGTTCTGGGAATCGACACCTCGACGGCCGTCAGCGTCGGTCTGGCGCGCGGGTCCGAGGTGCTCGTCAGCCTGCACCACGACGACCCCCGCGCCCATGCCGAACAGCTCATGCCGCTCATCCATCAGGCCTGCGATCAGGCCGGGATCGCCCTGACAGACATCGGCGAAGTGGTCATTGGGGTCGGCCCCGGCCCCTACACCGGACTGCGCGTCGGGGTGGCCACCGGGCGGGTACTCGCCCACCTGGCCGACCTCACCCCGCACCCGGTCTGCTCCCTCGACGTCCTGGCCCGCCAGTGGGCTGACGACGGCGTCGACGGCGAGTTCTTGGTGTGCACCGACGCTCGTCGCCACGAGCTGTACTGGGCTCGTTACGACGCCTCCGGCAACCGTCTCGACGGCCCCAACGTCACCCGGCCCGAGGAACTGCCCGAGGGTATTCCGGTCGGCGGTCCGGGATGCCCGGTTCGCGGTCTGACGCCCACCCCCGGATCCCCGGAGCGTCTGGACGCCGGGGTGCTCGCCGCGTCCTGGCAGACCATGCCCGACGTCGGTCTGGAGCCGCTCTACCTGCGCGACCCCGACGCCACCGTCCCGACGACGCGCAAGGCCACCCTGACCCCGACTCGCCTGACCCTGCCCGGCATTAAGCGATGACCAGAGTCGCCAGCCCGGCCGATCTCGATGCCGTCATGGCCGTTGAGCAGGCCAGCTTCGACACGTCCCGGCAGTGGTCCCGGACCTCCTGGGCCGAGGAGATATCGCCGGCCGACCACCGCCTCACGCTGGTCGCCGGGGAGGACGAGGTCGCGGCCGTCGCCACCTTTCACGGCTTCGACGTCGCCGACTTGGACCGGATCATGGTCACGCCCGCGGCACGAGGGCATGGACTGGCCGTCGAACTGCTCTCCCGTGGCATCGACTGGGCACGCTCCCGGGGATGCCACACCATGATGCTCGAGGTGCGCCGCGACAATGACCCGGCCATCTCCCTGTACCGACGCTTCGGATTCGAGACGATTTCCCAGCGACCCAACTACTACGGCGGCGGGGTTGACGCCCTCGTCATGTCCGTGACCACAACCGAGGAGAACCATGTCTGAACCGCTCATCCTGGGCATCGAGTCGTCCTGCGACGAGACCGGAGTCGGCATCGTCTGTGGCAATGACCTGCTCGCCAACGAGGTCGCTTCCTCGATGGAGCAGCACGTGCGCTTCGGCGGGGTCGTCCCTGAGGTGGCGTCACGGGCTCACCTGGAGGTGATCGTCCCGGTGCTGGAGAAGGCCACTGACACCGCGGGGGTGGACCTGTCCGAGCTCGACGGCATCGCAGTGACGGCTGGTCCAGGTCTGGCCGGGGCTCTGGTCGTCGGTCTGTCGGCTGCCAAGGCGCTGGCAAGCTGGCTCAACAAGCCGTTCTACGGCGTCAACCACCTGGCCGGACACGTCGCCGTCGACCTTCTCGAGCACGGGGACCTGCCGATGCCCTGTGGCGCTCTGCTGGTCTCGGGCGGCCACACCAGCCTGTTGCGGGTCAATGGCATCGCGACCGACGTCGTCGAGGTGGGTTCGACGATTGACGACGCCGCTGGCGAGGCCTACGACAAGGTTGCGCGAGTGCTCGGCCTGCCGTACCCGGGAGGTCCGGTCATCGACAAGGCCGCTGCCAAGGGAGATCCCAGGGCCATCCGGTTCCCGCGCGGACTGACGGCCCGTCACGACATGGTCGAGCACCGCTTCGACTACTCCTTCTCCGGCCTCAAGACGGCGGTGAGTCGTTGGGTCGAGACCCAGCAGCGTGACGGGGTCGCGTTCCGGGTGGAGGACGTCGCCGCCAGCTTCCAGGAGGCCGTTGCCGACGTGCTGACCGCCAAGGCCGTCGACATGTGCCAGGAGTACGACCTCAAGCACTTCCTCATCGGTGGGGGAGTGGCGGCCAACTCGCGGCTGCGCACCCTGCTCGCCGAGCGGATGGAGGCTGCTGGAGTCGAGCTGCGACGCCCGCGTCCGGGGCTGTGCACCGACAATGGCGCGATGATCGCTGCCCTCGGTGTGCAGGTCGTCAAGGCTGGCCTGTCACCGTCGTCGATGGACATCTCCGCTGATTCCGGGCTGCCCATTGAAAAGGTGATTGTCTGAGGTGGTGGATGTCGGCGGTCTTCTGGGGACGTGAACGCGAAGCCGCTTGAATACTGCTGGTCAGAACCTGCTCGTCGTTTGCCCCGCTGTGCCATTCTGTGGGGCATCAGTAATCGACAGGAATGGATGAGGAATGAGTGAACCCTTCGTTCTCGATGCCAGTTTCAGCGCCTTTCGCGCCGAGTCCTTCGCCAACGACGTCACCGGGCGGCTGGTTCAGAATGCGGTGACCGGCACCGGAGCCGACACCGTCAGCCTAGATCGCACCTTGGTCAACGGCATCGACGAGACGACTTCCGAGCGGTTGGATTCCTGGAAGGTGACCGACCAGAAGCACTCCGGACGGTGCTGGGAATTCGCGGGGCTCAACGTCCTGCGTGCCAAAGTCATCGACGAGCTCAAGGTCGACGACCTCGAGTTCTCGCAGAATTACATCGCCTTCTTCGACAAGCTCGAGAAGGCCAACCACACCCTTGCTCGCGCCATCGCCACGGCATCGCGTGACGCTGATGAGGAAGAGGTGCGCGCCATCATGGACTACCCGGCCGAGGACGGCGGATGGTGGATGGAGTTCACCGACCTTGTCGCCAAGTACGGCGTGGTGCCCTCATGGACCATGCCCGACACCGAGTCGGCCGGCAACACCTTGCAGATGAACCGTGCCCTGTCGACGGTGCTGCGTCGAGGCATCGGAAGGATCCGTGACGCCGCGACCAATTCTGACGTGGCTGGGGGAGCCGCTCAGATGGAGGCAGCCCGAAGCGAGGCCCTGAGCGCCGTGTGGCGGATCCTCGCGATTCACCTGGGTACCCCGCCCACCAGCTTCACCTGGCAGTACCGCGACAAGGACAAGGTCTTCCACCGCAAGGGCACCTACACCCCGCTGGAGTTCGCCCATGAGATCGTGCCGCAGGCCTTCGAGCCGTGGATCAGTCTGGCCCATGACCCGCGCGAGGAGCACCCGGTCGGTCGCACCTACGTCTACGAGCACACCCCGTACATGGAGGGTGGCACCCCTTACTGGCACCTGTCGGTGGAGCTGGACGTCATGAAGAAGGCGGTCATCGACTCCATCGCAGCAGGCGAGCCGGTCTGGTTCGCCTGCGACGTCAAGAAGCAGTTCGACAAGGACCTGGGCGTCTGGGATGCGAAGCTGCATGACTACGAGGCCCTCTACGGCATCGACATGGAAATGTCCAAGGCCGAGAGGTTGCGCTTGCGCGAGTCTGGTGGCACCCACGCCATGACCGTTGTCGGTGTGGACCTCGTTGACGGCGTCCCGGTGCGCTGGCGAGTTGAGAACTCCTGGGGTGACGAGGTGGGCCGCAAGGGGTTCTTCACGATGAACGACTCGTGGTTCGACGAGTACGTCTACAACGTTATCGTGCCTCGCTCCCGGGTGTCCGAGGAGATTGCCGAGGCGTGCGACCAGGAGCCGATCGTTCTACCGGAGCACGACATGATGTGAGTCCTCTGACGACACTGAGCTGCCCGTCCGCTTTTCTGCGGGCGGGCAGCTCTGCGTGTGAGCACTCTCACCGCGCGTGCGGAATCCGTTAACTCAGGGAACGGCTACCATCTGTGGTGGTAGGGCGGTGCTGTTTTACCGGGAGTACCACGGGCGAGCGGTGGGAGTGCTCACAGATGCGCACGAACAACGTGAGGATTCCGCGAGATTCACCGGGGGTCGTCATCCTGCGTCGAAGGCGACGGGGAGGATCCGTACTGCCCGGGGCTGCAAAATGTCGATTCTCGCAGCGAGCACGTCGGATCGTGGCGGCCCTGCGTCCCACTTAGCGTCCTGTCCTGCGCCCTGAGAGGATGGCCCCATGATGACCCCGATCCTCACCACCCTTGGCTTCGTCATGCATCCGGACGGCGACCGCGTCCTCATGGTGCATCGCATCGCCCGTCCTGGCGACGAGCAGCTCGGCAAGTACAACGGGCTGGGCGGGAAGGTTGAGCCAGGGGAGGATGTCGTCGCTGGCATGAAGCGCGAATTGCGCGAGGAGGCTGCGATTGAGGTTGATGCCATGCGCCTACGTGGCACTGTCTCGTGGCCAGGGTTCGGTCGTCACGGTGAGGATCACTTCGGCTTCATCTTCGTCGTCGACGCATGGCATCCCATTACCGACGCCATCCCTGACGCGAACGAGGAAGGTCCGCTCACCTGGGAGCGCGTCGACTCCCTCGACGAGCTACCGATGTGGGAGGGGGACCGCTACTTCCTGCCGCTGGTCTTCGACCCCGAGGTCACCCAGTTCCACGGCTGCCTGCCGTACTCCGACGGGCGTCCCACGGGGTGGTCCTACTCGACGTTGTGACGACGCCCCACGGCGAGAACTCAGCCGGCCAGTCCCACGATCCACAACATCAGGCAGACGACCGGGGCGACCCAGCGAGAGCTCCACGCCCCGTAGTGGGTCTCGGCGAACATGCTGTCAGCACGCGGATTACTGCCCGGCAAGCTGTACGGTGCAAGAATCGTCAGCGCAAGGCTCACGGGCAGCAGGGTCGAGAACGGTATCGGCGTCGTGACGATCGGTGTCGCCGCAAGAACTCCCATGGCGGTGATGCCGCCCAAGCCCAGCATCAGGGTCACCGCAGTGACGGCGTCCTGGCCGCTGCCGTCCGGCTTCACGAAGGACTCCGCAAAGGTCAGCAGACCGGGAATCACGATGACTGCCACGAAGAGCAGCGCCCAGCTGACATTGGTGTGGGCATCCATGCTGAGGGGTTCCGTGCGCGACGCATAGTAGGTCGTCGCCATGGCTCCGAGCTGGAAGGCTGAACCGATGAAGTGATGGACGTACCACCCTGCAGAACGGCGCGAAGGATCGTCCTCAGGGGTCACGTTCCTGGACCCCCAGGATTGTAGGCGCTGGGTGAATCTCGATCGATTCTCGTAAGTGGTGATGGCCACGACGGTACTGATTGCTCCTCGTACGGAAAACAGTGCAAAGCGATGTCTCGACCGAAGATTGTACCCAAACGGTTCGAAAGTACCTCTATGGTGGCAACGTGGATCTCACCGTGGCACGCCGTCTGGCCAGCGATGAAGGGATCGACGCCCTCGGCCTCGCCGGCGCCGAGTCTGATCCAGATTCGCTGTCCGCCGCGACCAGATTGCGTCGTCACATGGATGCCGATCTGGCAGCCGCAGCCCTTGACCAAATCAGTCTGAGACGTCGAGCCGTCAGCAAGGTCGGCCCGGTCGGGGCAGACATGTTGTGGACCCGTGACGGACTCGAGCAGGCCACCCGTGGTGACGTCTCTCGGTGGCGTGCAAAATGCCTGGTCTCGGCAGGTTTCACGGACGTCGTGGACCTGGGCTGCGCATGTGGTGCAGACTCCCGGGCTTACCTCGATGCCGGGTTGAGGGTGACGGCCGTCGAGATCGACCCGGCGACCGCTGAGCTGGCCCGTCACAATCTGCCCGGAGTCAACGTGCTGTGCGCCGATGCCGCAGAGGTCGTTGATGACCTGCTCAAGGATGCGTCAGACTCCACGGTCGTCATGCTCGACCCTGCTCGACGCACTGGTCGAGGGCGGACCTGGCGCCTGGAGGACGTGCAGCCGCCATGGTCCTTCGTTGAGAAGGTGATTGCCCTGACGGCTACTGTCGTCAAGCTCGGGCCCGGCGTCGATCGTTCTCGACTGCCTGACCTGCCCGTCACCTACGTGGGTCATCGTGGGGATCTGGTTGAGGCGACGTTGTGGTCCGGGTTTGGCGACCTCTGGTCAGGGGATCGTGCCATTCTCGTCAGCCCCGAGACGACCTGTGAGCTGCCCGGTGCACTACCTGATCCGGACGTTGGTGATCTGGGCCCCTTCGTGGCTGAACCTCACCCGGCAGCCATTCGGGCAGGCAGTCTCTCGGCGATTGACGACTCGCTGCACACGGTGTCTGACGGCATCGCCTACCTCACTGCAGATGCCCCGGTGAATTCTCCGTGGCTGACGTGGTTTGCCGTCAAGGAGGTGCTCCCTCTCGACGTCAAGACGCTGCGTTCCTGGGTGCGTGATCGCCGCGTCGGAACCCTCGAGATCAAGAAGCGTGGTGTTGACGTCGATCCCGTCGCGTGGCGACGAAAGCTCAAGCCCTCTGGGCCACGTTCCATCACTCTCATCTGCACTCCGACAAGGAAAAACGCCAAGGTTTTGGTGTGTGATCGAATGCGCTGATCCTCCAGCCGTATCCAGAATCGACCTATCTGTGATGTCATGTGCTCATGGTGGCCACTCGGCACTCGGCAAGATACCTCACTGCACTGCTGTTGACTCCGCTCCTCCTGCTGTCGGGGTGCGGAAAGTTCAACGCTGGTTTCGTCATCGAGGACGAAAACCATGTTGATGCAACCTTGACCGTCGGAGTTCTCAAGTCGGTCCTCGACGAGTTCACGGGAAGTGAGGCCGAGGAGGTCACGAAAGAGCTTCGCGATTGCTCGGAACTCAAGAAATCATATGAGTTGGATGAGAACGCTGCCGACAAGATGACGGTCAAACCCTTTGACGACGACAAGTATTTGGGCTGCACGGTGACCGGCACGATGACGGTCGCTGAGCTGACGGGCCAAGCATCCTCATCCTCGAGTAGTGCGAAACCGTCGACCACACCTTCGAAGGGTTTTGCGGGCGACGGCCCTATCTTCATCGCCTTTGATGACGACAAGATCCGGTTCCGTCTTGATGGTTCTGATCTGCAGGACGCCATCTCTGGGTTTGGCTCCTCGGAATTGGGTGGCTCAGCCAAGGGTTTTGATTTCAAGGTCTCTGTGACCTTCCCTGGCAAGGTCCTCAGTCATTCGGGGGCGAGCAAGGTCGACGGCAAGACCGTGACCTGGACTGACATCGAGGACCTCGAATCGTATTCGGGCCTGGAGGCCTCAGGCGAGCGCGGAGGTGGCTTCCCCGGCTGGACATGGGTGGTTCTCGCGGTGGTCGTCGTCGCCATTGGTGGTGCCATTGCAGCCGTGGTCGTGGACAAGAGGAAGGCCGCTCAGGGAGGCCGTCGGCCACCCCATGTTCCTGGCGTTGAGCCAGGTCCAAACGCACACTGACCGCAAGCTCGTACGAGGCCTGGAACCATATGGCTTCCAGGGCTCCGTTTCATTGGTTTGCACATGTGGGCCTACCGCCAGGCCCCATGCCTGTGATTCCATGTGGGCATGCTGAGTGTTTCGCGCCATATGAGACGCTATCTGGTCTTGCTTCTTGCACCCCTGTTGCTGCTCGCCGGGTGCGTCAAATTCGACACGGCAATGGAGATCAAGGACGAGGATCACATCCACGTCAAGGCCACGGTTGGTATCTCCAAGTCGATGGCCGACATGTCGGGGGAGGATCTCACCTCCCAGTTCTCCAACTGCAGTGACGTCAAGGGCATGGGCGGCGGGGCCTCGAGCGCGAAGGGTGAAAAGTTCGAGGATGATCAGTACATCGGTTGCGCCTATTCGGGCGACATCACGGCAGCCGAGTACAACAAGAAGGATGACGGCAGCAAGATCACCTTCGACAAAGACAAGGTGACCTTCAAGATGAATGCGGGTTATTTCAATGACGCAGGTGGTTCCACCGAGTCCCTCGATGCGAGCATGCTCAGCGACTTCAAGGTCTCCATCATCTTCCCCGGCAAGGTGTTGAGCCACTCGGGATCGAGCAAGGTCGACGGGAACACCGTCACCTGGACCGATCCCAAGGACGTGTTCTCGAGCGAGGGGCTCAGCGCCACTGGTGAGCGCAACGATGGTGTGCCGGCGTGGGTCTGGATCGTCGTCGCGGTGGCGGCCTTGGCGATCATCGGGATCGTCGTGGCTGTCGTGCTCAAGAAGAAGGGTCCGAAGGCGAGCGAGCCGGAGAACGGTGATGCCCCGTGGGCGATGCAGTATCCGGGGCAGCCGCAGGGGCAACAGCCTCAGCAGTGGAACAGCCAGACCCCGCAGTGGGGCAGTCAACCCGACCGGGGCAATCCTCAGGCACAACAGTCGCCCTACCAGAACCCGAGCCAGAGTCAGCCAGGTCAGCCATGGGGACATGTCCCGGGGAATGTGACCGGGGCTCCTCAGCCTGATCAGCAGCCGCCCTCAAACCCTGATGACTTCTGGAAGAACCACGGATCCAACTGATTGGTGCCGATATTTGGAGGGCCGTTTCTGGCACTCCCGTTGCCTGAGTGCCAACTACGGGTGTACTTTCGTGGTTGGCACTCTCGTGGTGAGTGTGCCAACGGACCTGAAGCACCCGCGACGCCGATGGTTCGTCGCGCTCGGGGCTCGCAACCCCTGGCGAGAGACAATGACACAATCCGTCTTCAGTAGAAAGGGGTCTTGACGTGGCAACCACGATCAAGCCGCTCGAGGACCGCGTCCTCGTCCAGCCTCTCGAGGCCGAGCAGACCACCGCTTCCGGACTCGTCATCCCGGACACCGCCAAGGAGAAGCCGCAGGAGGGCAAGGTCATCTCCGCTGGCCCCGGTCGCGTCGACGACAAGGGCACCCGCGTTCCCATGGATGTCAAGGAGGGTGACGTCGTCATCTTCTCCAAGTACGGCGGCACCGACGTCAAGTACGATGGCCAGGAGTACCTGCTCCTCAACGCTCGCGACATCCTCGCCGTCGTCGAGAAGTGAGGCGCTGATACATGGCAGCCAAGCAGCTTCAGTTCGACGAGGAGGCCCGTCGCTCCCTCGAGCGCGGCGTCGACATCCTCGCTAACACCGTCAAGGTGACCCTCGGCCCCAAGGGGCGCTACGTCGTTCTCGACAAGAAGTGGGGAGCCCCGACCATCACCAACGACGGCGTGACCGTCGCCAAGGAGGTCGATCTCACCGATCCTTACGAGAACCTCGGCGCCCAGCTCGCCAAGGAGGTCGCCACCAAGACCAACGACGTGGCCGGTGATGGAACCACCACCGCCACCGTGCTCGCCCAGGCCCTCGTTCACGAGGGACTGCGCGCCGTGGCCTCCGGGGGCAACCCGGTCGGTCTCAAGCACGGTATCGAGAAGGCCGTCGACGCCGTCGTGGAGGAGCTTCGCTCTATCTCGCGCGCCATCGACACCACCTCGGACATGGCCAGTGTCGCCACTATCTCCAGCCGTGACGAGAAGATCGGTGAGCTCATCGCCGAGGCTTTCGACAAGGTTGGCAAGGACGGCGTCATCACCGTCGACGAGTCCCAGACCTTCGGCACCGAGCTCGACTTCACCGAGGGCATGCAGTTCGACAAGGGCTACCTGTCGCCCTACATGGTCACCGACCAGGACCGCATGGAGGCCGTGATCGAGGATCCTTACATCCTCGTCCACTCCGGCAAGATCTCGTCGATGAACGACCTGCTCCCGCTGTTGGAGAAGGTCATCGCCGCCCACGGCAACCTGTTCATCGTGGCCGAGGACGTCGACGGGGAGGCCCTGAGTACCCTCGTCGTCAACAAGATCCGCGGCACCTTCAACTCGGTGGCCGTCAAGGCTCCGGCCTTCGGTGACCGCCGCAAGGCCATGCTGCAGGACATCGCCACCCTCACCGGTGGTCAGGTCGTCGCTCCCGAGGTCGGGCTCAAGCTCGACCAGGTGGGCCTCGAGGTCCTGGGTCGCGCCAAGAAGGTTGTCGTCACCAAGGACAACACCACCATCGTCGACGGCGCCGGCTCCAAGGCCGACGTCGAGGGACGCGTCGCCCAGCTGCGTGCTGAGTACGACAACTCCGACTCCGAATGGGACCGCGAGAAGCTCCAGGAGCGTATTGCCAAGCTCGCCGGCGGTGTGTGTGTCATTCGCGTGGGTGCGGCCACCGAGGTCGAGCTCAACGAGAAGAAGCACCGCATCGAGGATGCTGTCTCCGCGACTCGTGCAGCGATCGAGGAGGGCATCGTCGCCGGTGGTGGCTCCGCCCTCATCCATGCCGCGCACGTGCTTGACGGGAACCTTCACCTCGAGGGTGACGAGAAGGCCGGTGTCCAGATCGTCGCCAAGGCCGTTCGCGAGCCGTTGCGCTGGATTGCCGAGAACGGTGGCGAGCCTGGCTATGTCATCGTCTCCAAGGTTGCCGAGATGGAGCCCGGACACGGCTACAACGGCAAGACTGGTCAGTACGTGGACCTCATCGCCGACGGTGTCATCGACCCTGTCAAGGTGACCCGCTCCGCGCTGGCCAACGCCGCCTCCATCGCCGCTTTGCTGCTCACCACCGAGACCCTCGTGGTGGACAAGCCGGAGGAAGAAGACGACGACAAGTGAGTCACTGATCCTCGCTGATCACTGCGGGCCCCGGAACCGTTTTGGTTCCGGGGCCCGTTGCTATACGTCCGTGCCGGTGACCGGTCGGTCTTCGTGATGCGCCCGGGGAGCATTCCCCGGGCCCCGTGCACTCACGACGCGATGGCTCAGTCCTTGAGCGGCTTGCCGTCACGGTCCATGGTGTTGAACAACTCATGGTCTTCGGGCAGATGATCCAGGTAGTCACGCTCGGTGTCTGGGGCCGTGTGTCCCAGATCGAGCTCTTCACTACGAGCGTCCATGGCTGCCGCACGCAGGGCGTACTCCTCGTCAGCAGTCTCGAGCTGCTCAGGAGTGGCCTCGTTGGCGACGATCATGCCGGCCTGGGCATCCTCAGGTACCTGAGGAATGACGCCGGCGTCCACACGCTCCCGATGACCCTTGATCTCGCGAGCCACGACCCGAGCGAGGAAGTACATGCCGATCACGTTCGGAACAGCCATGAGGAAGAGCATGGCGTCGGCCAGAGCGAGGATCGAGGCCATGTTCGTGGCCGCACCGACAACCAGCAGGAGCAGGAAGATGCCGTTGTAGATGCGCTCGGCGGTGGCCGAGTTCCCGAACAGGAAGCCAACAGCCTTCTTGCCGTAGAAGGAGTACGACAGCATCGTCGAGAAGGCGAAGAGGACGACAGCCAGGGTCAGCAGGGAGCTGAACCACGGGGCAACCGTCTTGAGGGCGTGGGCGGTCATCTGAACACCATCGGCGTCGTGATCCTTGTAGACACCGGTGATGATGATGGTGATGGCCGTCATGGTGCAGATGACGACGGAGTCGATGAACGGCTCCCACATAGCGACGAAGCCCTCCTGGGCCGGGCGACGAGTCTTCACGGCAGAGTGGGCGATGCCCGCAGTACCGACACCGGCTGCGTTCGAGAAGGCAGCACGCTGAACGCCGACGATGAGCACGCCGAGGACGCCTCCGGCGATGCCATGGCCAGTGAAGGCGCCCGACCAGATGGCCATAAAGGCGTCACCAACTTCGGTGATGTTCGCGCCGATCACAGCCAGACACATGATGACGTAGAGGATGCCCATGAAGGGGACGATCTTGGAGGTGGCAGCGCCAATCTTGGAGGCGCCGCCGACGATGACGATGCCGACGAGGATCGCGAACACCAGTCCGACAACCCACATGTGGGTGCCGATCCAGGAGTCCTTGCCACCGGCGAACATCGCCAGCTGGTAGGCGGCCTGGTTGGACTGGAACATGTTGCCCGCGCCGATGACGCCGAAGGCGGTGCAGACGGCGAACAGGGTGGCGAGGACGCGACCGAGCTTGGGCTTGTCGATCGAGGCCAGGCCATCCCGGAGGTAGTACATCGGACCGCCGGAGGTGGTTCCGTCCTCATTGACGATGCGGAACTTCACACCGAGGGTCGCCTCGGACATCTTGACGCTCATGCCGACCAGACCGGCAACAGCGATCCAGAAAGATGCGCCTGGTCCGCCAGTTGCGATGGCGATGGCGACACCGGCGATGTTTCCCAGGCCGACGGTGCCCGACAACTCGGTGGCGAGAGCCTGGAAGCTGGTGACGTCACCAGGATCGGTGTGACGGGAGAAGTGTCCTCGCACCACATGGCTGGAATGGCGAATTGAGGCTGGGCGCAATTGTTGGAAGCCCAGGTAGATCGTGAAGAAGACTCCAGCTGCCAACAGCCACGCGAGGATAAGCGGGAATTCATTGCCTCCGGGCAACGGGATGGCCCAGAACACCGCGTCAGAAATGGCGGTGGCGATGGGGGAGAAGAATTTGTCGATGGCCTGGTCCAAGCTCAGCGGAGCTGGAATCGGGGCCTCGAGAATTGCGGAAACGGGCGATGACATGATGCCAGGTGGCACGAACGGTCCTATCCGTTGACGACGTTGGACACCGAGCCCGGCGACACCGCAGTGCGGTACCGGTCTTTTCTCGACCGATCTCAACACGCACAGGGACCAGAGACCCGGTGGGCACGACCACACCACACTCCCGTGTCAGGGGGCAGGGCCGCACCTGTGGCGGAGCACAACCGCCTCATGCACCTTAGCGGGTGGGGGTGACAATTGGCCCGAAACGCTCGACACCGGTGCCTTCTCGCATCGTCTGGCTGTGTGGTTCCCCTACGCTGAATGCTGATGACCACGACGACCCACTTCCATGATCGTCAGCCTGCGCTGGCCCATTCCCATCCCGATCGACGCCGCCTCCTCGAGGTGCTCGTGATGGGATTTGTCGGCTCCGTCATGATGGTGGTGTGGGGATGGGGTTCCCCCCATGCCGGAATGCCGGAGCAGGTGCGTCCCATCGGGGTGGCCGTGGTTGCCAGCAGTGTCGTCGGCCTGAGCGCCATGATCATCGCGTGGTTGCGTTCCCGGAAGCTTGTCGGCACTCGCCTCCTCGCCCTCGTCACGTGGTCGCTACCGCTGTTGTTCGGTCCGCCGCTGCTCAGCCGGGATGGTTGGGCCTATGCCGCTCAGGGGTGGATCCTGGCTCAGGGCCTGGACCCCTACGTGGTTCCCCAGGGTTTGGCAGGCGTGCTTGGTCAGGCCGTCGGCACTCCATGGGGGGGTACGACGGCGGTGTATCCGCCGGGATCGCTGTGGATCCAGGCAGCGATGGTGACGATCGCTCACGCCGATCCGTTGTGGTCGGTGCTGCTGATGCGCGTGCCGGCCATCATCGGCATCGCTCTGATGTTCTGGGCGATGCCGCAGCTGGCGCGGTATGCCGGCGCCGACCCCGATCATGCCCTCTGGCTGGGGGTTTGCTGCCCCCTGACGACCCTGAGCATCATCGGCGGCATGCACAATGACGGGCTCCAGATCGGCCTGTCCCTTGCGGCGCTGATCGTGGCGATCCACCTGGTCTTGTCCGGACGTGGATGGTTGGGACTCGTCGCTGGTGGGGCGATCGTCGGTCTGGCCGGCACCATCAAGCAGCCGGGCGTGCTGGCCGGGGTAGGCGTCGTCACCCTGGCCCATGCCCATGCGGTGCGTCATGGCAGCCACCGCTGGACGAACCGGAATTGCTGGTCGGCCCTCCTCGCCCGCACCGCTGCTGGAGCCATTCCGGCTCTGGCGGTCTTCGGCGGGATCTCCGCCATCCGTGGTCTGGGACTGGGATGGCTCAACCCGACGGCAGGCAGTCCCGTCTCCGTGACGAGCGACTCACCGATCGCCCTGGTGGTTCAGATCCTGCGGGGAAGTGGTGGAATCCCGCTGGACAAGCTGGTCGGCCCGGCCATCATCGTCAGCCTGGTCCTCACCTTGGTCGCGATGGTGTGGTGCTGGGCCCGATGGGGCCCTGTACCATCCTTGCGACGCCTGGACGACTCCATCGGCCAGCTGGGCAGTCCGCTGCGACTGCAGGCCGGGGTCATGATCGCCTTCGCCGTCTTCGGAGCTTCCCTGCAACCCTGGTACCTCATTGGGCCGCTTGCCCTGGTCGCCTCGATTCCATTGCGTCGCACCCACCGCGACATCGTCATCGTCGGAGTGGTGGCCATCAGTATCCTGGCCCATCTGCAGTGGTACTGGTCGCCTTACGTGTGCCTGCCGCTGGTCATCGTCGGATGTCTCATCGTCCGGCGGATCCCGAGGGCGTGGGCCTTCGTGACGGCCACGACCTGACGACGACCAGCGTTCCCGGCCAGCTCGGGGCGATCGGCTGGGCGACCTCGACGCCCGCGGCGATAGGATGACGTTTATCCCGGCGAAAGGTGGCTCATGACCTCGGATTCCCGCCCGACCACGATTGAGGAGCTGGCACCACTGGCCCTCACTTTTGACGACGTCCTGCTCCAGCCTGTTGAGAGCAACGTCATCCCCTCCCAGGTCGACACGACGACCAAGGTTTCCCGCAACATCGACATCGCAATCCCGCTTGTCAGCGCAGCGATGGACACCGTCACGGAGACTCGGATGGCAGTGGCGATGGCCCGTGAGGGTGGCCTCGGCATCCTGCACCGCAACCTGTCCATCGAGGACCAGGCCGCGATGGTCGATCAGGTGAAGCGCTCGGAGGCCGGCATGGTCGACGAACCCATCACCATCTCCCCGGACGCCACCCTGGCCGATGCCGAGGAGCTCTGCCACACTTACCGCATCTCCGGTGTTCCGGTCGTGGACGAGGAGGAGAACCTCGTCGGCATCATCACCAACCGCGACATGCGCTTCGAGGAGAACCCGCGGCGCCTCATCCGCGAGGTCATGACCCAGGCCCCGCTGGTCACGGCTCCGGTGGGCACCAGTCCGTCCGACGCCCTTTCCCTGCTGGCCGCGCACAAGATCGAGAAGCTGCCGTTGATCGATGCCGACGGCAAGCTGCGCGGCCTGTTTACCCTCAAGGACTTCGTCAAGGCCGACAAGTACCCCAACGCCACCAAGGATCCTCAGGGACGTCTGCGCGTGGGTGCTGCCATCGGTTTCTTCGGCAACTCGTGGGAACGCGCCATGGCACTGGTGGAGGAGGGGGTCGATCTCATCATCGTCGACACCGCTCACGGCCACACCCAGGGCGTTCTCGACATGATAGCCAAGCTCAAGGCCGAGCCTGCTGCCAAGGGGGTAGACGTCGTCGGCGGCAACATCGCCACCTACGAGGCCGCCAAGGCGCTCTGCGAGGCCGGAGCCGACGGCATCAAGGTCGGCATCGGGCCGGGCTCGATCTGCACCACTCGCGTGGTTGCCGGTGTCGGCGTCCCCCAGGTGACTGCCATCTTCGAGGCATCCCGCGCTGCTCGCCAGTACGGCGTGCCGGTCATCGGGGACGGTGGCCTGCAATACTCCGGCGACATCGCCAAGGCCATGGTCGCCGGTGCCGATTCCGTCATGCTCGGATCCCTGCTGGCCGGTTGCGAGGAGTCCCCGGGTGAGCTCGCCTTCATCAACGGCAAGCAGTTCAAGACCTACCGTGGCATGGGATCGATGGGTGCCATGTCAGCGCGTGGCGAGAAGCTGTCCTACTCCAAGGACCGCTACTTCCAAGGTGACGTCACCACGAATGACAAGATCATCCCGGAAGGCATTGAGGGTCAGGTTGCCTACCGTGGCCCGCTGGGCGCGGTGGCCTACCAGCTTGTTGGCGGTCTGCGTCAGTCGATGTTCTACACCGGCGCCCGCACCATCGGCCAGCTGCACGAGCGTGGTCGTTTCGTGCGCATCACCTCGGCTGGTCTGCGGGAGTCTCATCCGCACGACATTCAGATGACGGTCGAGGCCCCCAACTACTCCGCCCACTGACGGGCGGGCCGGAGAATCCGGCAGGAAAGGAATTATGTACGACATCGGACGCAGCAAGCGTGCCACCCGGGCGTACAGCCTGGATGACATCGCTCTCATCCCTTCCCGGCGCACCCGCGGCACCGAGATGGTGAACCTGGAGTGGCGCATCGACGCTCTCACCTTCGACTTCCCGATCATGGCCGCGCCAATGGACTCGGTGATGAGCCCGGCGACGGCCATCGAGTTCGGGCGCTTGGGTGGCCTCGGTGTGCTCAACCTCGAGGGATTGTGGACCCGTTACGAGGATCCCACGCCGTACCTCGAGGAGCTGGCCGGGCTGGGTGACGACGTCGCCACCACCCGCCGCATGCAGGAGATCTACTCCGAGCCGATCAAGGCCGAGCTCATCACCGCCAGGATGGCCGAGATTCGGGCCGCCGGAGTGCCGGTGGCCGGGTCCTTGTCGCCGAAGAATGCGTCTCGGTTCTCCGAGACCGTCGTCAACACCGGGGCTGATTTCTTCGTCATTCGTGGCACGACGGTGTCGGCTGAGCATGTCGGTAGTGGGGACGACGTCCTCGACTTGCGCAAGTTCATCTACGAGCTCGACGTCCCGGTCATCGTCGGTGGATGCGCGACCTACCAGACGGCCCTGCACCTCATGCGGACCGGCGCGGCTGGCGTGCTCGTCGGCTTCGGTGGGGGAGCGGCCCACACCACCCGTCAGGTCCTTGGCATCGAGGTGTCGATGGCGTCAGCGATCGCTGACGTCGCCGAGGCCCGTCGCGACTACATGGACGAGTCGGGGGGACGCTACGTCCACGTCATCGCCGATGGCTCGGTGGGACATTCCGGCGACATCGCCAAGGCCATCGCTTGCGGCGCTGACGCAGTCATGGTCGGATCCCCACTGGCCCGGGCCACCGAGGCCCCTGGCCGGGGATGGCACTGGGGTGCCGAGGCATGGCACGCTGATCTGCCGCGTGGTTCTCGGGTGCACTTCGAGCCGGTGGGTACCCTCGCGGAGGTGCTCAGCGGGCCTTCGCGCGTCCCGGATGGCACCATGAACCTCGTCGGTGGGCTGCGTCAGGCCATGGCCACCACCGGCTATTCGGAGGTCAAGGAGTTCCAGCGCATCGAGCTGACGATTCGCTGATCGTCCCATCAATCAGGACACCGTCCCGGCGAGCGGGATGGCTGGCTAACCTTCGGGCATGAGCGAAGTGCCCGAAGAATTGATCGTGTTGCGCGGCGCGATTGACAACATGGACGCCGCCCTCATCCATCTGCTCGCCGAGAGGTTCCGGATCACCCGCGAGGTGGGCCGCCTCAAGGCTGAGCGCGGCCTGCCGCCGGCAGATCCGGCCCGTGAGGCCGAGCAGATCGCACGGTTGCGTCAGCTCGCCGTCGAGTCGAACCTTGATCCCGAGTTCGCCCAGAAGGTCATCACCTTCATCGTTGCCGAGGTGGTGCGTCACCACGAGGCCATTGCCGACGAGTCCCAGGACGACCCTGCGAGCACCCCCGAAACGGATGTGTCCACCTCGGAGGCATTCGACAACTGATGGGTCAGGCGATGACGTCGCCCTGGTGAACCTTCGACGGGATACCGACGACGACCGTTCCGGGGGCGACGTCCTTGATGACCAGCGCGTTGGCGCCGATCTTGCAGTCGTCACCGACGGTGATGTCACCAATGATCTTGGCACCGGCGCCGATGAGGACACGATTGCCAATCGTGGGGTGACGCTTGAAGTGCCCGCGCGCGCGTCCGCCGAGGGTGACCTGGTGGTACATCAGCACGTCGTCACCCACGACCGCTGTCTCCCCGATAACCACCCCCATGCCGTGGTCAATGAAGAACCGACGCCCGATCGTCGCTCCCGGATGGATCTCGATTCCGGTGAGATTGCGGGAGATCTGGGACAGCAGACGAGCCAGTGGGCGCAGCGCCGGATACTTCACCCAGATGGCATGGGCGAGACGGTGTGCCCAGATGGCATGGACGCCCTGGTATGCGATGGCGACCATGAGTTTCGACGTGGCGGCGGGGTCCTCACGCATGGCGGCGTCGAGGTCCTCCATGGCGCGTTCCTTCCATCGCTTGAGGGTCTGGAGGAGTTCCGTCGTCTCATTCGTCATGGCCAACCTCAGTTCTGCTGCAGTGAGTGGTACCGGTGCATGAACCATATCGAGCCCAGACCTGTCGACCAATGGAAAGGGCGGGCGGAGTTCCACTTCGTCGTCATCTGACGACATTCCGACGCTCATCGGCGGATGTTCGCGCAGTCGGGGACCGGTCGAGTGGCGCGACAGGGGGCTCTGGGCCATAGACTCGGCCTCATGGAACAACTCCACGACGTCGTTCTGGTGGTCGACTTCGGGGCGCAGTACGCCCAGCTCATTGCCCGCCGGGTGCGTGAGGTGAACGTTTACTCCGAAATCGTCCCGCACAACATGCCAGTCCGCGAGATGCTCGCCAAGGAACCAGCCGCGATCATCCTTTCCGGAGGTCCGGCCTCGGTCTACGTGGATGGGGCACCGAGCGTCGACCCGGCCCTGTTCAACGCCGGTGTGCCGGTGATGGGCATCTGTTACGGCTTCCAGGCCATGGCTCAGGCCCTCGGTGGTCAGGTCGCCCACACCGGAGCCTCTGAGTACGGACGCACCAGCCTGTGCATCACATCCCCAGGTCAGCTGCTCTCCCGCATCCCGCACACCATCAGCGTGTGGATGAGTCACGGTGACTCCGTCTCCCGTGCTCCGGAGGGGTTCTCGACCCTCGCTCGTACCGCAGGTGCCCCGGTGGCCGCCTTTGAGAACGTAGAGCGCAAGCTCGTCGGTGTGCAGTGGCATCCGGAGGTACAGCACTCCGAATCCGGTCAGACGGTTCTGGAGCACTTCCTCTTTGACATCGCCGGATGCCGTCCGGACTGGAACGCCAGCTCGATCGTCGGCGACCAGATCGCTCAGATCCGCGGCCAGGTCGGTGACCGTCGTGTCATCTGTGGACTGTCTGGCGGCGTCGACTCCGCGGTCGCGGCCGCTCTGGTGCAGCGCGCCGTCGGCGACCAGCTCACTTGCGTCTTCGTCGATCACGGTCTGCTGCGCCAGGGAGAGGCCGAGCAGGTCAAGCACGACTTCGTCGAGGCCACTGGCGCCGACCTCGTGGTGGCAGACGAGTCCCAGCGCTTCCTGGACGCCCTGGCCGGAGTCACCGATCCCGAGGCCAAGCGCAAGATCATTGGTCGTGAGTTCATTCGCACCTTCGAGGACGTCGCCAAACGGCTCAACGCCGATCAGACGATCGACTTCCTGGTGCAGGGGACCCTTTACCCCGACGTCGTCGAGTCCGGCGGTGGCGAGGGAGCCGCCAACATCAAGAGCCACCACAATGTCGGAGGCCTTCCCGACGATCTGCAGTTCAGCCTCGTCGAGCCGCTGCGCACCCTCTTCAAGGACGAGGTGCGAACCGTCGGCCTGGAGCTGGGCCTGCCCGAGGACATCGTGTGGCGTCAGCCCTTCCCAGGCCCGGGCCTGGGTATTCGCGTCATCGGCGAGGTGACCAAGGAGCGTCTCGAGGTGCTGCGTACCGCCGATGCCATCACCCGCGAGGAGATGAGCGCGGCTGGTCTGGACCGCAAGGTCTGGCAGTGCCCGGTGGTCCTGCTCGGTGACGTCCACTCGGTGGGTGTACAGGGTGATGGACGTACCTACGGCTCGCCGATTGTGCTGCGCCCGGTGACCAGTGAGGACGCCATGACTGCTGACTGGGCCCGCATTCCTTATGACGTGCTGGAGAAGATCTCCACCCGGATCACCAACGCCTGCCCGCAGATCAACCGGGTGGTTCTCGACATCACCTCGAAGCCGCCGGCCACCATTGAGTGGGAGTGATACGGCTCCATGACATGACAGGGCCCGTACCGATCGATCGGTACGGGCCCTGTCATGTGGTTGAAGGTCAGTCCTCCTTGTACGGGTTGAAGGTCTCGTCGGGACGATGGGGAGCTGTCGTCTGATTGAAGTTCCAGGTATTTCCTGAGCGACGCGATTCCTGCTTGTCCCGTGCCTTTCGGGCGGCATCACCAGCCATGCTCGCGCCGCTGCGCTCATCCGGGATGATTACCCACAACACGAGGTAGATGAGTGGTCCCGAGCCGGCAGCGAGAATCAAGACCGCTGTGACGATGCGGACAATGGTCGGGTCCAGATCGAAGGCGTTGGCAATGCCTTGGCAGACGCCGCCGACGATGCGGCCCTCCTCGGGCCGGGTGATCTTGGTGGCCATAGGTCGGTCCTCCTGACTAGTGGCTTACATCCATCGTGCCATGTGTCTGTGAGGCGCACTAGAGACATCAATGAGCACGGGGTGTCCCGGAGGTGCCCATACATGCAGCGAGGCCCCGTCCAAGGACGGGGCCTCGCTGGAGAGAGGATGAGAGATCAGTAGGTCACTGGCTCTTCTTCTTGGTGATGACACCCCAGATCCACAGGACGATGAGGGCACCGACGATTGAGATGAGCCAGGTCCAGAGGTTCCAGAAGTCGCCAAGGGGCTTGTTGAAGATGAGGGAGCCGAGCCAGCCACCAAGAACCGCGCCCACGACGCCGAGAAGGAGGGTGACGAGGATGCCGCCGCCCTGCTTGCCCGGCATGATGGCCTTGGCGATGGCGCCGGCGATGAGCCCGAGAACAATCCATGCAAAAAATCCCATGCGTCTAGTGTCGTTGACGATGGGTCAAAACGTCCAGTAACGATCACGGATCGTAGCCGAGTACTTAACCAAAAGTACGTATTGTTACCAGCGACAACAGTTGCCTGGCTAGGCAATACGTCATTTTTTTACGCTGGCGACGGAATCTTAGAAAAATGGTCGCCATGGGGACAACAGCGCCTCGGTGAATTTTGCGACGTTGGATCGCGACTGCCATTCGTCGAGGGTGAGCTCCACGCAGTTCGCCATGTCGATCTCGAATATTTCAGCCATCCGCTCGGCGACAGTGGGATCAGTGATGGCGACGTTGACCTCATAGTTGCCCTGGAGGGACAACCTGTCGAGGTTGGCCGTGCCGATCGTCGACCAGATGCCGTCAATGGTGCAGGTCTTGGCATGCACCATGGCCCCCTGGTAGAGAAAGAGTCGTACTCCCTGATGAAGGAGCCGGTCGTAGTAGCCACGGCTCAGCCAGTCGGCGATGACGTGATTCGACTCGGCGGGAATGACGATACGCACGTCAACCCCGCGGGAGGTCGCCTGGTGAAGGGCAGCGACGACGTCGTCGTCCGGAATGAGATAACCCTGGGTCATCCAGATCCGCTCACTGGCGCGGTCAATGGCCTCGAGGTACATGTTCCGAATGGGATAGACGGCCATCCGCGGGGAGTTGCGGTGTACCACGAAGGGGGTGTCCCAGTAGCGCACCCCGGGGGAGGGCAGCACCGGCTGATTGCGTCGCGAGACCAGCGCTCCCTTGGGGCGCTGGTTCCACATGTCGACGAAGGTGTTCTCCAATTCCCCGACGGCCGGGCCGGTGATACGGGCGTGAGTGTCACGCCACCGATCCGCGTAGAGGGACCCGATGTTGTACCCACCGATGTAGGCGACGCCGGAGTCGACGACGAGGAGCTTGCGGTGGTCGCGGCCCATGTTGCGGATGGTTGGCATCCATGACGGGGTGACGAGCGGTTGGGCGCGCACATGGACGCCGTGCAGTTCGCGGAAGAAGCGCGGATCGACGACGAGGTTGGCGAAGGTGTCCCACATCGCATAGACCTCGACGCCTCGGGCAGCGGCGGTGACGAGGGCCTGGCGGAACTGTCGCCCGACCTCGTCGTTCTTCCAGATGAAGGTTTCGAGATAAATGGTGTGCTGAGCCGCCTCGATGTCGGCGATCATCGCAGCGTAGAGGTCACGTCCGAAGGTGAAGATCTCGACCTGGTGATCGCCCACCTCGAGGGATTCCACCGGGGCGGTGGGGAAGCGGTAGGGGCGGCGACCCCGTCTCCTGACGCCGTTGAAGACGACGAGTCCTGCCATCGTGGCCATCTGGGCGGCAACCGTTCCGCCCGCTACCCAGTGCAGGACGCGGCGAAGGGTGGTTTTCTGGCGAGGGGCCCGGGTCATGTGCTCAGGGTACCGGCCCCCGAACACCGGCTGCGAGGCAGTCGGCGTCGAGGGCCCGGAAGCGCTGTGTCATGACGACTGGTTGATCACCGGCGCAGTGCCCGTCGCGCCAACCAATTGCCCAGGAACTGGGCCAGCTGGACGACGATGATGATCGTCACGACGGCAACGGCCGTCACCGTCCAGTCGTACCGCTGATAACCGTAAGTGATGGCGAACTGGCCCAGGCCGCCACCGCCCAGAGCACCGGCGATGGCCGTCATGTCGACGATCGCGATGAGGATGTAGGTGTATCCGAGAATCAGCGGGCCCAGGGCCTCACGGGCCACGACGTCGAAGAGGATCCGCCACGGACCGGCGCCCATGGCGCGCGCAGCCTCGATGACACCGGGCTCGACGGTGACGAGGTTCTGCTCGACGATTCGGGAGATCGCGAAGGTGGCCGCGATGCACAGTGGGAAGGTGGCGGCACGAACGCCGATCGTCGTTCCGACGACCTTGAGTGTCAGTGGAGCGATCGCCGTCATGAAGATGATGAACGGTATCGGCCGGATGATGTTGACGATGACGTTGAGAATGGTGTGGACGACCTTGTTGGCGAGCAGCCCACCGCGACGGGTGGCGTAGAGCAGGATGCCCATCACCAGTCCACAGATACCACCGATCACCAGGGTGATCAGGGCCATGAAGAGGGTCTCCCAGATGGACTGCAGATATATCGGACGCAGGTAATCACTCATCAGTGGTCCTCCTGACTGGTGGTCGTGGTGGCAGCCGTGTCGGAGGCGTCGGTCAGGATCCGGGCAGCCTTCTCGACGGCCTCGTCGGAGCCCGACAAGGCCACGGTGTAATTGCCCAGCGAGCCGCCGTGGACCTCGATGACCCCACCGTGGACGATCCGGAAGGAAGCCCCGGTCTGGCTGATACGAGCCAGCGCGTCCCCGAAGGCGTCACTGGACACCGAGCTGACGTCGACCAGGCGAGTGCCAGGGTTCTCCGAGCGCAGCCGGGCCTCTTCCTCCCCACTGGGATGCTGACCGATGATCGTCGAGAGGAAGCGCTGGGTGGTCTCGGACTGTGGATGGGCGAAGACCTGTCGGGCGCTCCCGGTCTCGACGAGGTGTCCGGCTTCCAGCACCGAGACCTGCTGAGCGATGGAACGGACGACCTCCATCTCGTGGGTGATGACGACAACCGTCACCCCGAGAACCTCGTTGACCCGCTTGAGCAGGGAGAGGACGTCAGCCGTCGTCTCCGGGTCGAGGGCGGAGGTGGATTCGTCAGCCAACAGGATCGACGGCTTGGTGGCCAGCGCCCTGGCGATTCCGACTCGCTGCATCTGTCCGCCGGAGAGCTGGTTGGGATGATCCCATGCCTTGCTCGTCAGCCCGACGAAGCTCAGCAGCTCGGTGACGCGCTCCTTCTCCTGGGCCTTCTTCCAGCGAGCCAGCTTGAGTGGGTAGGCGACGTTGTCGTAGATGGTCCGGGACCCGAACAGGTTGAACTGCTGGAAGATCATCCCGATGTCGGTCCGCAGCGGGCGCATCGCCTTGTCGGAGAGCTGGGAGACGTCGGTGCCGTCAACCAGCACCCGCCCGCTCGTCGGGGATTCCAACCCGTTGATGAGGCGCACCAGGGTGGATTTTCCAGCGCCGGAATGTCCGATGACCGCTGAGATGGAACCTTTCTTGATCGCCAGGCTCACGTCGTCCAAGGCTCGCACCGACCCGGTACGGGTCTGGAAGTCCTTGGTGACGTGTTCGAAGACGATGTGGTCAGGACACTGCGGCGCCGAAGCAGGCGCGACATCTGTTGCCATGGGGAGCCTCGCTGGAAAATCGGATAGAGATCAGGAATTCGACTTCTTGATTTCGGTGGTCAGATCGCCCAAGATCTTGTCGAGATCGGCCTGGGAACGATCAGAAACGACCTTGGCAGTGCCGCCCGACTGCTTGATGATCGACTTCTGAACCTCGGGGTCCGACCACAGCTTGGCGACCTTCTTGTAGGTCTCGTTGTTCTTGTCAGCGGCCTTGGCAGCAATGATGTTGACGTAGGGGTCGGCCGACTTGCCGGTGGCGTTGTCCTTGTAGAGAACCTTGTTGAGATCCAGGCCGGCGTCGGCGGCGAAGTTGTTGTTGATGACCGCAGCATCGACACCGTCGAGGGAGGCAGCCGTCTGGGCGGCGTCAATGGCCTTGACCTTCACCTTGGACTGGTTGGCGATGACGTCGGCAGGGGTCGACAGGGCCGACCCGCCGTTGCGTAGCTTGAGCAATCCGGCCTTCTGCAGCACGAGAAGGGCACGTCCCTGATTGGTGGCGTCGTTCGGAATGGCAACGGTGACCCCGGCCGGAAGTTGGGAGACCTGCTGGTACTTCTTGGAGTAGATGTTCAACGGGACGACGTAGGTCGCGGAGATCGCGGTGAGGTTGTCGTGGTTCTTGACGTTGTAGTCAGCCAGGAAGAGCAGGTGCTGGAAGACGTTGAGGTCGACCTGCCCCTGGGACAGGGCGACGTTGGGCTGGGTGTAATCGTTGAAGTTGACGACCTCAATGTTGATGCCCTCGGCGGAGGCCTTCTTCTTGAGGACCTTCCAGTAGTCGTTGGCGGCCTCGGTGGTGCCGATCTTGACGGTCGTCGTGCCGCCAGCTGCTGAGTCGTCACCCTTGTTCTTGTTCACCGCGAAGATGATGCCGGCGATGATCGCCAGCACGACGATGATGATGCCGACGATGAGGCCGGTGTGGTGGCCACCGGGCTTTTCGGGAAGAGCCTCGGGGGTCGACGCCGAGGGGGTGGATGCGCTCATGAGTTGGTCTCCTGGATATGTCTTGAGTGGATTCGGGTGAAGATGCGATCGGGTACGGCACGTCGGTCTGCGTGAGTGTGCAGATGTGGGCATAGATCGACCACTGGCATGAATCAGTGGGAGAGAGGGGCCGGAAGTCCTGCCGGCGGAATTAGTCCGCCGTCAGCAGGTGCCGAGCATTCGCAGGTAGCACGAGCGGCACATCATCATCGAGGCCGCGCGAAGGTCGGCGTCGATGGTGTGGCTGAAGGCCGCAGTCATAGCAGTGCTCCTGAATTCTGGTGGCGGCCCTGACCGGGCCGAGCTTTCCCAGAATTTACGGCCATTCATCCGATGCTGTCAATACGTGAGCGCCTGTTTCACTGGGTGAACGCCAGTGAGTCATGGGATCAGCGCCCTGTGGAGGGCCCTGACGGGCCGGTAAGCTGTGAGCCGCCATGACGACACCGGATCTGTTTTCGTTCTTCGAGTCGACCAATGAGAGGCGCCACCCGGTCGAGCCGGGGGTCTTGCCGACGCATGCCGCGATGACTACGGCAGGAGTCTCTTCCGCCGATCTGCTGGCCGACCTCAACGAGCCCCAGCGTGAGGCTGTCCTGCATGCGGGGGCCCCGGTCCTCGTGGTGGCCGGTGCTGGTTCGGGCAAGACCCGTGTCCTGACCCGTCGTATCGCGCACCTGGTGGGGGAGCGCGGTGTCCATCCCGGTTCCATTCTGGCCATCACCTTCACCAACAAGGCTGCGGCTGAGATGAAGGCGCGCGTCGTCGATCTGGTAGGTAACCGGGCCAAGCCGATGTGGGTGTCGACCTTCCATTCCGCTGCGGTGAGAATGCTGCGGACCGACATTGATCGCCTGGACATCTCGCGCAATTTCTCCATTTATGACGACACCGACGCGAAACGACTCATCACCCTGGTGGCCCGCGATCAGAATCTGGACCCGAAGAAGTTCCAGCCACGGGCGATCATGAACTGGATCTCGAACCAGAAGAACGAGCTCATCACTCCCGATCAGGCTCTTGAGAATGCCAGTAGCGGAAACGATCGAACGAATGCTGAGGTCTATGCCGAGTACCAGCGTCGCCTTCGTGCTGCGAACGCCCTGGACTTCGACGACCTCATCATGTGCACCGTCACCCTGCTGAGGCAGTTCCCAGATGTGCGTGAACAGTACCGTCGCCGGTTCCGCCACGTCCTCGTCGATGAGTATCAGGACACCAACACTGCTCAGTATCAGTTCATCCGGGAGCTGTGCGGGGACGATCCGGTGCCATTGGATGACGGGGCACGCAGCGTCGATTCGCCCGAGCTCATGGTCGTGGGTGACTCGGATCAGTCGATTTACGCCTTCCGTGGCGCGACAATTCGTAACATCCTTGATTTCGAGAAGGATTTCCCCGGCGCTCGGACGATCCTGTTGGAACAGAATTACCGCTCCACGCAGACGATTCTCACCGCCGCGAACAATCTCATCAAGGTCAACCCGAACCGTCCGGCCAAGAATCTGTGGACCGATCAGGGTGACGGCGACAAGATCGTCGGATATGTCGCTGACACCGAACATGACGAAGCGGCTTGGGTGGCGCGACGCACCGACGAGCTCGTGGACGAGGGACGCACCAGTTACGGACAGGTCGCGGTGTTCTACCGCACCAACGCCCAGTCGCGAGCTTTTGAGGATGTCTTCATTCGCACCGGTCTGCCGTACCGGGTCGTCGGAGGCGTGAAGTTCTACGAGCGTAAAGAGGTTCGCGACGCGGTGAGTTACCTGCGCACCATCGCCAACCCCTCCGACGACGTCTCGCTGCGACGCATCCTCAACACCCCACGTCGCGGAATCGGCGCGCGGGCCGAGGCCGCCGTCGAGATGTTCGCCACTGCTCGACGGATCAGCTTCTGGGAGGCCCTCAGGCGGATCGACGAGATCAATGGACTGGCAACGAGATCGGTCAACCAGATCCGAGCCTTCGTCAGCTTGATGGAGGACCACGTCGCGATGGTCGAGCAGGGCAGGCGAGCTGATGAGATCACCAGCTCCATCCTCAAGGAATCCGGCTACATCGCCGAGCTCGAGAACTCCAAGGACCCCCAGGACGAGACGAGGCTGGAGAACCTCGTCGAGCTGGTCTCGGTGGCCCAGGAATTCGTGGCCAGGGTCCACGCCATCGACATCGATGCCGCAGCGGAAGGCGATGTCGAGGACCTCGAGTTGTCGGCCGACGACTCCCTGCCGGCCTTCCTGGAACAGATCGCCCTGGTCGCCGATTCGGACCAGTTGCCGACCGGTTCCGACGGGGTCGTCACCCTGATGACCCTGCACACCGCCAAGGGCTTGGAGTTCGACACCGTCTTCATCACTGGATTCGAGGACGGCGTCTTCCCCCACATGAGGTCCCTGGCAGACGCCACCGAACTAGCGGAGGAGAGACGGCTGGCCTATGTGGGCATCACCCGTGCTCGCAAACAGTTGTTCCTGTCCCGGGCGGCGGTACGGACGATGTGGGGGCAGGCCCAGTACAACCCGCCGAGCCGATTCGTCGACGAGATCCCCGAGCGCCTCATCGAGTGGGAGAGGCTCGGCCAGGTCTCGGTGGGATGGTCGACCTCCGCGAGTGGTCGCTCACATTCGGCACGCGGATCCTTGCATGACGGCTCCCCTGCCTTCGGGTCCGGACGGGGACCTGCGAATGCTCCCAGGAGCAAGTCCCTCTCGCTGTCCGTGGGGGACAAGGTGCTGCACTCCACCTTCGGACTCGGCACCGTCAAAGCCACTTCTGGTCAGGGTGAGAACGCCAAGGCTGACGTCGATTTCGGGTCGGCTGGTCTCAAGAGATTGGCGCTGAAATTCGCTCCGCTCGAGAAGCTGTGAGCACGGCCTCAGGGGTTTTCCCACGTCAGATCGCTCGACGTCGTGACACCGGGTGGGCACTGGACCGTCGGGGTTGTTAATCTGTTCTCGGTGGGCAAACGACCAACCGCGTCGACCTCATTGTGAACATTCTTGTGTTCGAGATGGCAGGTTGCCGTCAGCCCCGTTCCCGGCCCGGCAACGGCCGGTCGACTCGCAGAGTGGAGAGATTGTGGACCTGTACGAATACCAAGCCCGCGACCTGTTTGAGAAGCACGGTGTGCCTGTGCTTCGAGGCGTCGTCGCGGAGATTCCCGAGCAGGCGTCCGAGGCCGCAGTGAAGCTCGGCACCCCCGTCGTCGCCGTCAAGGCGCAGGTCAAGGTGGGTGGCCGTGGCAAGGCTGGTGGCGTGAAGATCGCCAAGTCCCCTCAGGAGGCGGCCGAGCACGCCAAGGCCATCCTGGGCATGGACATCAAGGGTCACACCGTTCACAAGGTGATGATCGCCGAGGGAGCTGACATTGCCGAGGAGTACTACTTCTCGATCCTGCTCGACCGTGGTGAGCGTCGCTACCTGGCGATGTGCTCTCGTGAGGGCGGCATGGACATCGAGACCCTCGCCAAGGAGCGGCCCGAGGCCCTGGCCAAGGTGCCGGTCGACCCGATCGACGGCATCGACGAGGCCAAGGCTCGTGAGATCCTCACCGAGGCTGGCTTCCCCGAGGGCGAGCAGGACGCCATCGTCCCGGCTGTCGTCAAGCTGTGGGAGACCTACCGGGACGAGGACGCCACCCTCGTCGAGGTCAACCCGATGATCAAGACCGGTGACGGACGCATCCTCGCCATCGACGGCAAGATGACCGTCGACAACAACGCTTCCTTCCGTCAGCCCGAGCATGCAGCCCTGGTGGACCGCGCCACCACCGACCCGTTGGAGCTGCGCGCCGGTGAGCTCGGCCTCAACTACGTCAAGCTCGACGGCAATGTCGGCGTCATCGGAAACGGCGCCGGCCTCGTTATGAGCACCCTGGACTGCGTCGCCTACGCCGGCGAGGAGTTCCCGGGATCCCCGAAGCCTGCCAACTTCCTCGACATCGGCGGTGGCGCCTCGGCCGAAATCATGGCCAACGGCCTTGACCTCATCATGGGCGACGAGCAGGTCCGTTCCGTCTTCGTCAACGTCTTCGGCGGCATCACCGCCTGCGACCAGGTGGCGCTGGGAATCAAGGGCGCTCTCGAGAAGCTGGGCGAGAAGGCCTCCAAGCCGCTCGTCGTCCGTCTTGACGGCAACAACGTGGCCGAGGGCCGCAAGATTCTCGAGGAATTCAACCACCCGCTCGTGACCATGGTCCCGACCATGGACGAGGCCGCCAGCAAGGCCGCCGAGCTCGCATCCAAGGAGGCCTGAGACATGGCGATCATTCTCGACCAGAACTCCAAGATCATCGTCCAGGGCATGACCGGCTCGGAGGGCATGAAGCACACCCAGCGCATGCTCGACTCCGGCACCGCCGTCGTCGGTGGCGTCAACCCGCGCAAGGCGGGCACCACCGTGTCCTTCAACGGTGGCATCACCGTCCCGGTCTACGGCAGCGTCAAGGAGGCCGTCGAGGCCACCGGCGCCAACGTGTCCGTGATCTTCGTCCCGGCCAAGTTCACCAAGTCGGCCGTCATGGAGGCCATCGAGGCCGAGGTCCCGCTGGTTGTCTGCATCACCGAGGGTGTCGCCGTCAAGGACACCGCGGAGTTCTTCACCGCCGCCCAGCGTTCCGGCAAGACCCGCATCATCGGCCCGAACTGCCCGGGCATCATCAGCCCCGGGAAGTCCAACGCCGGCATCATTCCCGCCGACATCTCCGGTCCGGGACGCGTGGGCCTGGTCTCCAAGTCCGGCACCCTGACCTACCAGCTCATGTACGAGGTGCGTGACCTGGGCATCTCGACGGCCATCGGCATCGGCGGCGACCCGATCATCGGGACCACCCACATCGATGCCCTGCAGGCCTTCGAGGACGACCCGGAGACCGACATCATCGTCATGATCGGTGAGATCGGTGGCGACGCAGAGGAGCGCGCAGCTAAGTACATCTCTGAGCATGTCACGAAGCCGGTTGTGGCTTACGTGGCTGGCTTCACCGCTCCTGAAGGAAAGACGATGGGTCACGCGGGCGCCATCGTGTCCGGTTCCTCGGGCACCGCGGCTGCCAAGAAGGAGGCTCTCGAGGCTGTTGGCGTTCGCGTCGGCAAGACCCCGACCGAGACCGCCAAGCTGGCTCACGAGGCGATGGACTCACTCAAGAAGTGACGCCCTGATCCTGTGTTCGCACGGAACCCGGCCCCCTTGTGGAGCCGGGTTCCGTGCGTTGCGTCGTGCTCCCAGGTGTGGTGACTCAGAATCGTCGCCGGTGGAAGGTAGGGTTCCAGATGATCTTCTTCCCCGAACCGAACAGGACTCCCACATGGGCACATCTGGCTCGACATCGACCTCGGCGAGGTTCGTCGTTGAGTCCTCCGAGGCCGACGAGCCTCGTGAGCCTCGCGTCCCGTGGCCATGGCCGGTCGTCGTCCTGGCGGCCGCAGCAGCGGCCATCCTGGCCCAATGGCTCGCCCTGGCCGGGATCATCGTCCCGGAGTGGTTGTCCAGTAACGGTCGGTCCTTCCCGAGCATGCTCGTTGCGGCGTCGAGCCTCTGGCTGAGTGGCCACGGTGTGCCCATCGACATCATCGGGATCCACGTCGGCCTCATCCCGCTGGGGCTCACCTGCGTCAGCCTGCTGCTCGGTGAGGAAGCCTGCCGCTATGGCACCCGCGTCCTGTGGCATCGCCACGGCGGACACCCGCCACGTCGACATGTCGGTGAGGCGATTGCCCTCCACACCACCATCGAGCTTCTCGCGGCAATCATCATGACGGCTGCCGCCGGAACGTCCCACTGGGTGACGGCCATGGTTGGTGCCCTTCTCATTGGACTGTGCTCAGGTCTCGTCGGGGCTAGTCGCGGTGCACGCGTCAACCTGTTTGGCGGCTTGCCCCGCTGGGCTCGTGGACTGCCGAAAGCTGTTGGGTCGACCGTTGCCATCTGCCTGGCAGGCGGATCAGCCGCACTAGCCGTCGCCCTGCTCGTGCACGCGAGCAACGTGGTCCACCTGCACCAACAGATCGGGGCCACCGGATGGGGGGGAGTCTGCCTCGTCCTGCTGCAACTGGCCTGGTTGCCCACCATGGCACTGTGGGGAACCGCATGGACGGTCGGCCCGGGGTTTGCCCTTGGAACTGAGACCTTCGTCTCCCCGCTCGGAACACACCTCGGGATCGTCCCGGCGTTGCCAGTGCTTGGGGCCTTGCCCTCCAACGGTCCGTTGAGCCCGGCTGCCTGTGCCTGGTTTGCCGTCCCGGTGACTGCCGGAATCGTCGGTGGCATTCTTGTCATGAAGTCCCTGCCGGAGGCCGGGTTCGAGATCGGAGCGGGTATCGGTGCTCTTTCTGGTCTGCTGTCCGGGCTCGTGTTGGCCATCCTGGGCCTGCTGAGTCGTGGCAGCCTGGGTGACGGACGCCTCAGTGAGGTCGGCACGATCATGCCGGCTATGGCTGGATGCGCGGTCGGCATCCTCACCCTGGTGACGATGCTGTGCGGGTTCGCCGTCGGTATGACTCGCCAGCTGCAATCCGAGGAGTCGCGTCAGGGGCGTGCAGAGCGTCGCGAGGCACACAAGGAAGCCCACGCAGCCAAGTCCGAGGAGCGGGCCCGGAGCCGGGCTGCCAGGAAACAGGCTAAGGCCGAGAAGAAAGCTGCTGCGGAAGCGGCTGACGCGGAGGAGACCTGCGCCGTTCAGGCCGAGGACCTAGATGCTGGTGAGGGTGCGACCTCGGTCGGGAATGAGTCGTCGTGGAAGGACACCGGGTCGAGGAGGATCACCCGTCCCACGGCTGCGTCCAAGGACATCAAGGCGGTCGAGGAAGAGATCATCGGCCACGGCATCTACGACTCCATTCAGAACGATCACGGGAACCCCGACAACGGGGACACCACCCACCATTCTTGAGCCGGGCGAGATCGCCTTCAGGGGTGACGTCGTGCCCCCTTGCCGACGTGAACCCCTAGGGTGACGCCACACGCCGTGGCAAATGGGTGCATACTTGTCCGCAAGCACACGTGCTCCGGGGTCGGTGAAAGTCCGAACCGGCGGTGACAGTCCGCGACCCGAGCCGTCCTCGTGACGGTGAGGTTGAACCGGTGGAATTCCGGTACCGACGGTTAAAGTCCGGATGGGAGGCAGCACGGCAGGTGGCTGGCGTCGTCAGCCCCGTGTGTCGTCCTTGCGCACCCCGGAGTCGCAACGGCCCGGGAGGACAGATGGACCAGCGGTGGGGCGACGCCATGACGCTCGCCCTGAACTTGGCAGCGAACTCGCCATGCCCTGACCCGAATCCGCGTGTCGGCTGCGTCATCGTCGCCGATGGTCAGGTTGTCGGGCAGGGATGGCATCACGGGGCGGGAACCTCACACGCCGAGGTGGAGGCACTGCATCAGGCTGGCGACGCTGCCCGGGGAGCAACTGCCGTCGTCACCCTGGAACCGTGCAATCACACCGGACGCACCGGTCCATGCAGCCATGCCCTGCGCGAGGCCGGGGTTTCCCGCGTCGTCATCGCTCAGTCCGACCCCAACCCGGTGGCAGTTGGGGGAGAACAGTTCCTGCGCACCAACGGGGTCGAAGTCATCACGGGTGTTCTTTCCGAGGCTGCCATGGCTCTCAACGCCGACTGGACGTTCAGCCAGACCCACCGACGCCCCCGGGTGTGCTGGAAGTACGCCGCCACCCTCGACGGACGCAGCGCCGCTCCCGACGGCACAAGTCAGTGGATCACCGGGGAAGAGGCGCGTCACCAAGTGCAGATCGGCCGCTCCCGGTGCGGGGCGATCGTCGTCGGTACCGGAACAGCTCTGGCTGACGATCCTCGACTGACGGTCCGGCTGTCCGAAGCCACCTGTCAGCCGCTGCGCGTCGTGGTGGGGATGAGGGACCTGCCTGCCGGTTGCCATCTCCACGACGATTCCGCCGAGACCTTGCAGATTCGCAGCCACGACCCCGTCGAGGTGCTTGACGTGTTGTGGCATCGCGGCATCCACCGGGTCTGGCTCGAGGGCGGTCCACGCCTGGCCGGAGCATTCCTGGCCGCCGACCTCGTTGACGAGGTCATCGCCCACATCGCACCGACGGTGTTGGGAGACGGTCGGGCAGCCGTCATCGATCCCACCGTCACCACCTTGGCCTTGGCCCACCACTTCGTCATCGACGACGTGTGCCGGCTGGGTCCTGACATCCAAATCCGCGCACACCACGAGTGAGGAGACCCATGTTCACCGGAATCATCGAGGAGATTGGCGAGGTCGTCGCCATCGACAAGGGACAGGAGTCGGCTCGGCTGTCCATCTGCGGACCCGTGGTCTGTTCCGACGCCCGGCTCGGTGCGTCCATCGCCGTCAACGGCACCTGCCTGACGGTCACCGACCTTGACGAGGTGACCTTCGGCTGTGACGTCATGGCCGAGACCCTCAACCGCACTGCCCTGGGGTGGTTGGCCCCGGGGAGCAGGGTCAATCTGGAGCGCCCGGTGGCCGTGGCGGGACGCCTCGGTGGACACATCGTCCAGGGGCATGTCGATGGGGTCACCGAACTCGTCTCCCGTACTCCCGGCGACCACTGGGAGGTCTTCCGATTCAGCCTTCCCACCACGCTGGCCAGGTACGTCGTCGAGAAGGGGTCGATCGCGATCAACGGCACATCCCTGACGGTCTGCGAGGTCAGTTCCGAGTGGTTCGAGGTGAGCCTCATCCCGACCACCCTCACCGGCACGGTCCTCGGTGGTCTCGAACCTGGCGAACCCGTGAACATCGAGGTCGACGTCATCGCGAAATACCTGGAATCCCTCGTGAACAAGGAGAAGTCATGCTGAACACCATCGAGGAGGCGCTGGCCGAGCTGCGCGCCGGACGTCCGGTGCTGGTTGCCGACGACGCCGACCGGGAGAACGAGGGAGACGCCATCCTCGCCGCTGAGCTGGCTGATCCACGCTGGGTCGGATGGATGGTCCGCCACACTTCCGGGTACCTGTGCGCACCCATGACCGACGAGCACGCTGACCAACTCGGTCTGCCCCTCATGTGGCCCGCCAACCAGGACCCGCTGCGAACCCGCTACACCGTCGCCGTCGACGCGGCATCCGGGATAACGACCGGTATCGATGCCGCCCAGCGTGCCCGCACCGCTCGAGTTCTCGCAAGCGCCACCTCGACCTCCGCTGACCTCGTCCGTCCCGGCCACGTCCTGCCGCTACGGGCCCGCGCCGGGGGAGTGCTGGAGAGGCGCGGTCACACCGAGGCCGCCGTCGACCTCGCCCGGCTGGCCGGCTTGGAACCCGTCGGTCTCATTGGTGAACTCGTGGGGGATGACGGTATGTGTCTGCGTACCGACTCCATAGCCGAGCTGGCCTGCACCGAGGACCTGGCCTTCGTCACCATCGATCAACTGGCGCAGTGGCGGCTTTCCCATGATCCGGCTGACACCACTGCGGCACCTCGCGTGACGGCCCTTGCCAGCGCGGAATTGCCGACCCGGCACGGCCAATTCACGATGACCGGTTACCGGGACAACCTCACCGGGGCCGAACACGTCTTGCTCATGTCTGACAAGGGGATCTACGCCGACGACGGTGGCCCAGCCTGGGTGAGGGTGCACTCGGAATGCCTCACCGGCGACGCCCTGGGATCCCTGCGCTGCGATTGCGGGGACCAGCTGGCGGCTGCCCAGGCTCACGTCAACGAGCACGGCGGGGCCATCATCCTGCTTCGTGGCCACGAGGGTCGAGCGACCGGTCTGCTCAACAAGATTGCGGCCTACCGGGCTCAGGATGGTGGGCTCGACACCGTCGACGCCCAGACCCACCTCGGCCTGCCCGTCGACGCTCGCGAGTACGGCGCGGCCGTGGCGATCCTGGCTGATGCCGGTGTTTCTGCCGTCCGCCTGCTCACGAACAACCCTGCCAAGGTGGATGCTCTGCGTGAAGGAGGACTTGAGGTGACGATGTCGCCTCTCGAGATTCCGGCCCGTCCCGAGGACGAGCGGTACCTGCGTACGAAACGCGATCGGATGGGACATCTGCTGGCACTCGACCACGACATGCCCGAGATCACCACGCCCGACCTGAACCATCCTGAACCCGCCCGGAGCACCCAAGGAGAATGATCATGAGCTCTCGTACCAATGTGGGACCTGCTGCCCCTGACCTCAGCAACCTCGACGGCAGTGGCCTTCAGGTCGCCGTCGTCGCATCGCAATGGCATGACAAGGTCATGAATGGCCTGCTTGCCGGTGCCCTGCGTGGCCTGGCCGACGCAGGGGTGGACGATCCCGTCGTCGTCAGAGTGCCGGGATCCTTCGAACTCCCGGTGGCCTGTGCCGCCCTCGCCGGCCGCTTCGACGCCCTCGTTGCCCTCGGCGTGGTCATCCGGGGAGGAACCCCGCACTTCGACTACGTCTGCGACGCCGCCACGCGGGGCATCACGGATGTCGCCGTACGCACCAGGACCCCCATCGGATTTGGCGTCCTGACCTGCGATGACGATGCCCAGGCTCTCGACCGCGCGGGGCTGGAAGGATCCCACGAGGACAAGGGACATGAGGCCGCTCAAGCCGCAGTCGCCACCTTCACGGCCCTGTCCGCCGTCACAGCCTCGCGCCCCACACAGGCCTTGAGGGCTTAGGGTGGGGGCGTGACCGTTCGTGTTGTCGTGCTCGTCTCGGGCACCGGAACCCTGTTGCAATCCCTCATCGACAACCTGCCCGAAGAGGTGACCATCGTCGCCGTCGGCTCCGACCAGCCTGGCGCCGTCGCCCTGCAACGAGCCGAGAAGGCCGGCATCCCCACCTTTGCCGAGCCCCTCCCCAGGGCCGACGCCGACCAGCGGGTCACCATGAGGGAGGCCTGGGACGCGCGACTGACCGACGACGTCTCCCGGTTCGATCCTGACCTGGTCGTCTGTGCTGGCTTCATGAAGCTGCTCGGGACGACCTTCCTGGATCGTTTCGGGGGCCGCACCATCAATTCCCATCCGGCCTTGCTGCCGTCCTTCCCCGGGATCCACGGTCCCCGCGATGCTCTGGACTACGGAGTCAAGATCACCGGTGCCACCGTCTTCGTAGTCGACGCCGGGGTCGACACCGGTCGGATCCTTGCCCAGCGGGCCGTGCCCGTCCGGGCCGACGACACCGTCGAGTCCCTCCATGAACGTATCAAGGTGGAGGAACGAGAGATGCTCGTCGAAGTCGTCACAGAACTTGCCGGGGCTCGCCCCGGTACGCAAGAACTCGGCACCGAACCGTCCCGGAAGGATCCACAGTGAGTGAACGTCAACCCGTCCGTCGAGCCCTCGTCTCCGTCTATGACAAGTCTGGCCTTGGCCAGTTGGCCAAGGCCCTCATCGACGCCAAGGTCGAGGTCGTCTCGACCGGCTCGACCGCCAAGGAGCTGGCCTCCCACGGGGTGACGGTGACCGAGGTCAGTGAGGTCACCGGATTCTCGGAGTGCCTCGACGGTCGCGTCAAGACCCTCCACCCGAAGATTCACGCCGGCATCCTTGCTGATCGCCGACTGGAGTCCCATCGTGATCAGCTGGCCGAGCTCGACGTCAAACCTTTCGACCTCGTGGTGTGCAACCTCTACCCCTTCTCCGAGACTGTGGCGCGCGGGGGAGATTTCGACGAGTGCATCGAGAAGATCGACATCGGTGGCCCGTCGATGGTCCGCGCGGCCGCCAAGAATCACGCGAGCGTTGCCGTCGTCACCAACCCTGACCAGTACGAGGACCTCGCCCGAGCCCTGTCCGAGGGCGGCTACACCGGCGAGGAGCGTCGCGTCCTGGCAGCCCGAGCATTCGCCCACACCGCTGCCTACGACGTCGCGGTGGCCACCTGGTTCGCCACTCGCAACGGGGTCTCCGGCGAGGGAGTGCCGGCCTTCGTCGGCATGACTGGTGAGCTTATCCATCCGCTGCGCTACGGCGAGAACTCCCACCAAGCTGCTGCGGTCTACCAGAGCCCCGGCGAGCCCGGTCTGGCCGGAGCTCGGCAGCTGCATGGCAAGGCCATGAGCTACAACAACTACGTTGACACCAACTCGGCCCGTCGCGCCGCCTTCGACTTCGAGGAGCCGTGCGTCGCCGTCATCAAGCACTCCAATCCGTGCGGCATCGCCACCGGTTCGGACATTGCCGAGGCCCATCGCAAGGCCCACGCCTGTGACTCGCTGAGCGCCTTCGGCGGCGTCATCGCCACCAACCGCCCAGTCAGTGTCGCGATGGCCGAGCAGGTCGCCGAGATCTTCACCGAGGTTGTCGTCGCTCCCGGATACGATGACGGGGCCGTGGAGATCCTGTCCCGCAAGAAGAACATCCGCCTGCTGGAGGCACCCGCGCCCGAGGTGGCCTGCTGGGAGCTGCGCCAGATCGACGGTGGGCTGCTGGCCATGGAGGCGGACGTCTTCCAGGCCGAGGGTGACGACCCGAGCCAGTGGACCCTCGCGGCTGGTGAGGCCGTCGACGATGCCACCCTGGCCGATCTGCTCTTCGCGTGGAAGGCCTGCCGCTCGGTGAAGTCCAACGCCATCCTCCTGGCCCATGGCGGAGCCTCGGTCGGCGTCGGCATGGGTCAGGTCAACCGCGTCGACTCATGCCGTCTGGCCGTGGAGCGGGCCGGTGATCGCGCCGCCGGATCGGTGGCCGCATCCGACGCCTTCTTCCCCTTTGCCGACGGTCCTCAGGTCCTCATCGATGCCAATGTCAAGGCCATCGTCGAGCCGGGCGGATCGATTCGTGACGACGAGACCATCGAGGCCTGCCGTAAGGCTGGCGTCGCTCTCTACCTCACTGGAACGAGGCACTTCTTCCACTGATCCCGGCTCCTCGAGCTGACCCTTACACCGAGATGTCTGTCTCGGTGTAAGGGTCAGCTCGAGGACCAACGACACGTGAAGGGGCCCGGACCATGATGGTCCGGGCCCCGCGTGGTTCTTCGGGAAGGTCAGTCGAGCTCAGCGATGTAATCCCACAGGGCGACGACGCGCTTGCCGTCAGGTGCCCAGCGAACCATGCCCTCGCCCGAGGAGGCAATGGCGTGGATCTTGAAGGTCACCTTCTGTCCCTTGTCGATCTTGGTGGGAATCGTCGATCCCTTGACCGGCTGTGCCCAGTGGTACTCACCGGCTTCGTCCTGGACGTTGAACTGCTTGACCGACAGCGGAACCGTCCCGGTCGCCTCGGAGACCGTCACCGTCCACGTGAGGTCTGCTTCCTCCGCGCCAACCTTCGTTCCAGGCGGGGCAGTGGGACCGTTGACGTTCATGACCACCGAGTTGCCACGGTCAAGGTTCACCTTGACCTCGACTCCCTGATAGGAGAGGGCCGGCTTCTGGACGGTTCCGACGACGGTTCCCGGGACGCTCTGCGAGGGCAACCAGGAAGGCATGGACTGGGTAGCCAGCTGCTCGGCGGGGCTGCCAGCCTCGGCCGAGGTCGACGGCGCGGGCGAAGCAGCGTCGTGACCAGACGCCGAGCATCCCGAGATCAGGACGACACCTGAGCACAGACCGACGACGACAGCCCTGCGAAGGTCCGTGGCGATTGCGTGACGATTACTCATTCCCGACCTCTCAGCGTCGTTTGCGGCGGATGGCCCAGGCGGAGACGGCGGCACCGACAACGACCAGACCGGCAATTGCGGACTCCGTGGCAGCCGGGTCGGAAACCTCGCCATTACCGGTGCGCGGCAGGCTGGGGCGCGAACCGTTGCCGTCGTCACCAGGAGCAGCGCCGGGGGCAGTGCTCCTGGTGGCGGTGGCAGTCGGGGCAGCGGACGGGGTCGTGGATGCACTGGCCGAGGCGGACGGGTTCGGCTCAGTCGGCAGGTTGTTGAAGACGTCCTTGCCGAAGGTCCCCAGACCAGCCTGAGCAGCGAAACCGAGGTGGCCGTCTCCATCGAGACCGGTGGAGACAGTGCCAGCCTCGAGCTCGCGGGTGTCATTGCCCTTGGAGACCTCGAAGAGATCCTCCATGGTGCGCAGCCATGAGAAGTGGTTGTAGTAGGTGTTCGAGACGGTTCCCGGCTTGATGTACGGGGAGATGAGCACTGAACCGGTGGCGCCGCCGCCAGGGGTGGCGTCCTGGGCGTTGAAGGTGGCCAGCGGGGACTCGTCGTCAGCCAGATGGCCGGGGACACCAGTTGCCGACAAGGTCACCGAGGTGACGTCGGTGGTGGTCTTCAGAGGCTTGTCGTTGGCATCGACGATGACGAAGGAGGAGTTCGTCACACCATCCTTGGGATCGGCGACCATGTTCGGGCCCTGGTTGGCGACCTTGCCGACGTGGGCACCGTCGGGGATGCCCTCGCCGGTGACCTTGCGACCCAGATCGGTGACGGTGACCTTGCCGGTCAGCTTGGAGGTGCCAGCAGTGTTGCTGACGTCAATCGTCTTGGCCTTGGAGTAGCCCCAGCCGGCACCGGTGTTCTTGGCGCCGTGCACGCAGTTGGACTTGTCGGCGTTCACCAGATCGGTGTCCTGCTCACAGGACGGCGGGCGGGTGATGTAACCGTTGTCACCCGGTCCCGGGAACAACTGGTTGCCGTGCTCGTCGGTCTCGAGGGTCGAGTTCGGGCCGGTCGGCTCCCAGTCGACGTTCTCACCGTTGATGTTCTGTCCGGCGAGGTCGGCCTTGACGTAGTTCTTCGACATCTTGGACGGCTTCGGGAAGGTGTTGGCATCGTACTTCTTGTACCCCTCCGCGAGATCCTTGATGGTCTGCGGGGAGTAGTTGTACAGCTCCTCCTTGCGAGCGGCCTTCGCGACGTCGGTGTCATCGGTGGCGTTGTTGAACGACATGTTCGTGAAGGGTGGGTTGGCCTCGTCGAAGGTGACGTCGATGAGTCCACCGTCCTTGAAGGCATCCGACTTCTCGATGAGCGGAATGTAGTAGCGCAGCCACAGATCAGCGGCGTAGAGGCCACCGGTGTGGTTCTTCGGCGGGGTGCTCAGCGGCTTGGAGTAGTCCGGCTTGCCGTCGGCGTCGAAGAGACCAGAAAGGTTGTTGCCCTTACAGGTGGCGTCGTGGGCGTCCGAGCAGTTGTTCGGGGTGATCCAGCTGAAGGCCGGCACCTCGTCCGCGGGCTTGGCCAGATCGGCGAGAAGTCCGTTGGACGGGTCGTCGGCGTTGGCAATGTGCTTGGAGTCCGACGGAATGCCACCGTCGGCCGGCCTGGTCAAGGAGTCCTTGCCAGTGCCGTCATTGCCAATGATGGAGTGGAACCACGGGAAGGGGAAGTGTTTGGCGACGTATTGGTCGTCAGGCTGAGCGCCGGTGAAGGAGGTGATGCCCTTGGCCTTGTCCTCCTCGGTCGGCTTCATGGCCTTGGGGTTCTTGTCCGGGGTGTTCTCCAGGGTGCCGGGGGAGCCAGCCAGGCCGTCCTCGCGTCCGGAGTGGTTGCGCAGGTCCTGGGCGTATCCCTTCCACGTGACGCCGGCGGCATCGAACTGGTTGAAGAGGGTGGGGACGTCCTTGGGGTAGGTGCAACCGTTCTTGCCGTCGGCTGCGTTCGGACCGGCCAACGAGAGAACCTGACCGTAGCTGTCGTCGCGCCCGAACTCCTTGCCGGTGTGACGGTCGATGATCGACGCGTTCGAGCCGAAACTGGTGTTGGCGACGTCGCAGTCGGACTGGAGGTCCATCTCGGCGGACTGTCCGGAGACCATCGAGGTGTAGTTGTCCTGCGAGTAGTGGCCGGTGCCGAAGTAGTGGGGGAGCAGAGCGCCCTGCTTCGGCAGCTCCTTCCACAGGTAGGAGTTCTGGTTGAGCCCGGAGAAGGTGGCGTCGTAGGACTTGTTCTCCAGGATGATGAGCCAGACGTGCTTGATCTTGCCGCTGGCAACGTTCGTCGAGGTGATGGTGGTGTGTTTCTTGGCGCTGCTGGATGCGCCAGGTGTGGGCTTGTTGTCGGGCTGGGCATGGCTTGCGATCGGCGCGACGAACCCGAAGGCAGCCATGCCGGCAGCAACTGAGGCGCTCACCAATCGGGTGAGGCGAGAATGCGATGTGTGCATGGCACCGGTCTACCTGCAGGAGTCGGAGGATGAGAGAGTAGCCGGTGAACAGCGAGGGAAGTGCTGGTGAATGTGTGGTGATGACATGCCGGTGACGACGTGGGTGGCACTGGGGCGTCAAGCCTCTGCCGTGGCCGCCAGATGGCTTCGTGACGGTTACTGTCTCGGTGGCGCACCGTTCCGCTGGATTCCTGCGGACACCCTCGTCGTGCCATGGTTCTGCTGTCAGACGATGGTCACTCCGTGGCAATTGGAGGGGTACCGGGTGCGACGGGTGGAGATCGGGGACGATTTCCTGGCCGACGCTGACTCCGTCGCCGCAACCATCGCGTCATGTCGACAACGACGTGAACACCCGGTGGTGCTGAGCTGCGAGACCTTTGGCATCCAGCCCGGTTCGGCCTTGACTGACGTCCTCGAAGAAACCCGACGGAACCGCATTCCCGTGGTCGTCGATCGCACCCACTCCTTCCTGGGGCCATCGTCGTCACCGGCTGACGTCGACGTCGTCAGCATCCGGAAGCTCCTGCCCCTGCCCGAGACGGCGTGGGTCACAGCCGATCACGACCTGTCGGGTCTGGTGGGAGCACGCGATGAGGGGGATGAGCTTCTCACGGCCGCACGACGACAGTTCCTGGCCCGACGGGGACTGGTCACCTTTGAGGCGGCGGAGGACCTGGCTGACGAGCGCTGGGCCCCAGTACCACCCAATGACGACGCACGTCGAGAGTTCGAGGCGTGTGATCTGACTGGGTACGCCCGGCTCGTCGAAAGAACCAGGGACGACGTGGTGGCCGGGCTGTCCAGGACGGGGGCGATCCGCGTGGTCAATCCGGGAGCTTCATGTTCAGTCGTCCTTCAGCATCCGGATGCCGGGGAAATCGCTGACAGATTGCGAGGTGTCGGTGTCGTCGGCCCGTTGCACTGGGATCGCCCGCGTCACCTGGACGTCGAGTGGCCGGACGATCTCGTCAGCCTGCCGCCGGTCATGGACGTGAACACCATTGATCGGGTCATTGACGTTGTCACCGCGGTCGTCGATCGGTGAGGGACCGTGTCTCGTGGAAAGATGGTGGCCTGTTGAGGCCGTGACACAAGGAGGATCCATGACCGCTCAGAAACTCGACGGCAAGGCCACCGCCGCCGCCATCAAGTCCGAGCTTGCCGAAACTGTGGCAGTCCTACGCGACAAGGGAGTTGTCCCGGGGCTGGGAACGGTGCTCGTCGGGGACGATCCGGCGTCGCACCAATACGTTGCCGGCAAGCATCGTGACTGTGCCCAGGTGGGCATTGAGTCGATTCGGGTCGACCTACCGGGAGATGTCACGGCGGAGGATCTTGCTCAGGAGATTCGTGGGCTCAACGCCAATCCGCGCTGCACCGGGTACATCGTCCAGCTGCCGCTGCCTCGCCACATTGACACCAACTGGGCCCTAAACCTCATTGATCCCGACAAGGACGCCGACGGTCTGACCCCCGCCTCCCTGGGGCGTCTGGTACTCAACGAGCCGGCTCCGTTGCCGTGCACCCCGCGTGGGATCGTCGAGCTGTTGACCCGGCACGGGATCGAGCTGCCGGGAGCCAACGTCTGCGTGGTGGGCCGCGGCACGACGGTTGGTCGGCCGCTGGGACTGCTGTTGACCCGGCGTACCGAGAACTGCACCGTCACCCTGTGCCACACCGGTACCCGCAACCTCGCTGACCACACCCGGCAGGCCGACATCATCGTCGGCGCGGCCGGGTCTCCGGGACTCATTGATGCGAGCATGATCCGCGAAGGAGCTGTGCTCGTCGACGTCGGTGTGTCGCGGTCGGCGGAGGGAAAGATCCAGGGAGACTTCGCCCCTGACGTGTGGGAAAAGGCCGCGTGGGTTTCCCCAAACCCGGGCGGAGTCGGTCCGATGACCCGCGCCATGCTGCTGTCCAACGTCATCGACAGGGCTGAGCGGCTCGCTACGGATCCTTCATGAGCCGACAGACGGCTGATGTGCCCACCGGAGGTGCCACCCGACGACCGCGACGCAGTGACCGTCGTGCCGCGTCGAAGGGGCACCTGGAGTCCTGGTGGGCGTTGACCGTGTGTCTGCTGGGGGTCGCCGCGTCCGCAATTGTCATGGGGACGGGGCACTGGAGGCGCGGGGCGGTGGTCTTCGCTGCCTCGGTGCTGCTGGGAGGTGTGCTGAGGGCTGTGTTGCCTGACAACCTCGCCGGACTGTTGGCAGTACGGGCACGGTGGGTGGATTCGGTGCTCCTGCTGGGGCTGGGAGCCCTCATGGTCGTCGTCATCCTGACGAGGTGACAGTTCCGGCAACGCACGTGCCACCAGAAACGCACCTGCGCTGGGAGTAGTGGCGCAGGTGACTGTTGGCTCGATGTGCGTCCAGGACACTCAGCTCAATGTGCGTCCAGGACGCAACGACGCCGACGGGCGAAACTGCGGGCCGACGTCAATCCCTCACCGGTCGGTCCGGCGATGGTGAAGGTGGCGAACCCCTCGCCGTTGATGCCGATTCCGGCGTAGGACGGCCCGTTCTTGACGAAGATCGTCGTCTGGATGCGGCGGGCCATGAGGTCGAGCCGCGACACGTCCTTGGAGTGCATGATCGCGGTGTGGCGGTTGCCGTGCTCCAGTTCCACGGCCAGGTCGATGGCGGCGAGATAATCGGTGGCGGGCACCACCGGGACGACCGGCATGAGCATCTCGACCTGGACGAAGGGGTCCAGCGGGTCGGTGATCATGGTGATGAGTCGGGTGTCCTGCTCGGGCTCGATGCCTGCTGCGCGCAGGATCTTCTGAGCATCCTGGCCCACCCACGTGGTGTTGGGCTTGGTGCCTGAGGGATCGAGCAGCAAGGACCGCAGCTTGACGAGATCCTCGCGATCGCTGATGATCTGGGCGCCATTGGCCTGCAGCGCGGCCATGAACTCTGGCAGCACCGAGGCGACGACGATCATCTCCTTCTCAGCAGTGCACGGCAGGTTGTTGTCGAAGCTGGCCCCCTGGACGATGTCAGCGGCGGCCTTGGCAATATTGGCGGTCTCGTCGACGACGACGGGCGGGTTGCCCGACCCGGCACCGATGGCCTTCTTGCCGCTCGAGAGCACCATATTGACGATCTGCGGCCCACCGGTCGCCACCAACATCGTGATGTCCGGGTGGCTGATGAGCTTCTTGGTGGTCTCCGGGGTCGGGTTCGCGATGAGGGTGATGAGGTTGGCGGGGGCGCCGGCTGCCATCATCGCGCGGTTGAGGACGTCGACCAGCCAGGCACTGAGATGACGGGCCCTCGGGTGGGGGCTGAAGACGACGGTGTTACCTGCCGAGAGCATGCCGATGGTGTTGCAGATGATGGTTTCGGTGGGGTTGGTCGTCGGAGTGATGGCGCCGATGACCCCGTAGGGGCTGTACTCGAGGGTGGTGAGTCCGTCATCACCCTGATGGGCCTCCATGACGAGGTCCTCCACACCAGGAGTGCGAGTCGCAGCGTAGCGGTTCTTGAGCACCTTGTGATGGGCGTTGCCCATCCTGGTCTCCTGGACGGCTGCGCTGGCCATGTACTCCAGGCGGTCCTGCTGGGTCGCGGCCTCACGGACGGCGTCGACGAAGGCGCGGCGCTGGGCCAGGGAGCACTCCGAGAAGGCGACGAAGGCCCTGCGGGCGGCGCCCACTGCAGAATTGACATCGTTGAAGACTCCGGCGAGGTCCTCGACGCTGGGTTCAGTGACGGGACGTTCGGCTGTGATGGTCATGGCTGCTGGCTCCTTCGGGTGTGGAGTCCTGGGGAGATCCGCCTCCTTGCGGTGGACACCAGGACATCTGATGCCTCGACCATAAGAATGGCCAATCTCGTTCGTCCAGAGCTAAACCAAGAACGGGTCCGAGGTGCAGCGGAGGCAAACCTGTGTGTGCACTGATGTGCATTTCAAAGGAAGAATCAGTTGTGGCCTTTGCCACTGTTCTCCGAAGGCGGTAGAACCTCGTCAAATCCTGTTGTAACAGGATGACAAGCATCATTGCGAGCAGTCTCGGTGGTTTGAATCACTGCACGTTCGTGCAGGGGTGTGGTGCATCTCCCCAGACGGACGACAACCTGCTCATAATGCCGAAAAATGGCGTCACAACGCGCAGAACGGGCCCGGAACCGAAGTTCCCGGGCCCGTCCCTCAGTGATCGGTCGATCAGATGAGGCCGAGCTCCTTGACGGCGTCGCGCTCGTCGGCGAGCTCCTTGACGGAGGCGTCGATCTTGGCACGCGAGAAGTCATCGATCTCGAGACCCTGGACGATCTCGACCTTGCCGTCCTTGACGGTTACGGGGAAGGAGGAGATGAGTCCCTCAGGCACTCCGTAGGAGCCATCGGACGGGATGGCCATGGAGACCCAGTCACCCTCGGTGGTGGAACCCATCCAGTCGCGCATGCACTCGACGGTGGCGTTGGCGGCCGAAGCGGCCGAGGAAGCGCCACGGGCGTCAATGATGGCGGCGCCGCGCTTGGCGACGGTCGGGATGAACTCGTTCTCGATCCAGGCCTCGTCCACCAGATCGGTGGCCTTCTGGCCAGCGACCTCGGCGTGGAAGACGTCGGGGTACTGAGTGGAGGAGTGGTTGCCCCAGATGGTCATGTGACGCACGTCGTTGACGGTCTTGCCGGTCTTGCGGGCCAGCTGAGTCTTGGCGCGGTTGTGATCCAGACGGGTCAGGGCGGCGAAGTGATCGTTCGGGATGTCGGCCGCGTTGGTGGCGGCAATGAGGGCGTTGGTGTTGGCGGGGTTGCCGGTGACGAGAACGCGAACGTCGTCGGCGGCGACCTCGTTCAGGGCCTTGCCCTGGGCGGTGAAGATGGCACCGTTCTTGGTGAGCAGGTCGGAACGCTCCATACCGGCCTTACGGGGCATGGCACCGACGAGGAAGGCGGCGTTGGCTCCGTCGAAGACCTTCTTCGGGTCGTCGCCGATCTCGATGTTCACGAGGTTGCCGAAGGCGCAGTCGTCAAGCTCCATGACGACACCCTCGAGGGCCTTGAGGGCCGGGGTGATCTCGAGAAGACGAAGCTCGATGGGGGTGTCCCCGAGCAGCGAACCGGAGGCGATACGGAACAGCAGGCTGTAGCAAATCTGGCCGGCAGCACCGGTGACGGCAATCTTGACTGGGGTCTGGGTCATGGATCTCTCCTTGAAAGTCCTCGATGACACTTGGCTATTTCAAAGCCTACTCGCGGCGGCAGCGCGAGATTGGTCGGGGGAGTCATTCGCATCAGGAACAGGTCGCTGCGGTGAGAATTCTCCCGTCGTGCGCCCAGCGGTTGCGCGGGCCCTCAGCTGAGGATGACGGTACGCATGCCATCCAGGAAGGTGCGATGTTCGGCGAAGAGGCGCACGGCCTCGTTGAGGGTCGCCGACTCGGTGTCCTGTCCGACGGCCGTCAGTTGGGCGACGGTCTGGGAATGATCGACGCGCTGGACCCGCTGCTCGATGATGGGCCCCTCGTCGAGGTCGACGGTGACGAAATGGGCCGTGGCGCCGATGAGTTTGACCCCGCGGGAATGGGCCTGGCGGTAGGGGCTGGCCCCCTTGAAGCCGGGAAGGAACGAGTGGTGGATGTTGATGCATCGGCCCGACAGCTGCTCGCAAAGCTCGGGCGAGAGGATTTGCATGTAGCGGGCCAGGACCACCAACTCGACGTCGAGATCGTCGACGGTGCGCAGTACCTCCTCCTCGAAGGCTGGCTTGGACTCCTTGTCGACCTCCTGCCACCGGAACGGCACCCTGTGGAACTCCGCCAGGTTCGCGAGATCAGGATGGTTGGCCATCACCTGCACGACGTCGATGGGCAGCCGGCCGGTATCTCGGTTGAACAGCAGGTGCGACAGACAGTGAGGTGCCGTGGACGCGAGGATGAGGGTGCGGACCGGACGTCCCAGCTCGTCGATGCGGAATGTCGCGTGGTAGCGCTCAGCCAGTTCCGCCACGGCGGATTCCAGGTCAGCTCGGCTGCTCACCGACTCGACCTGCAACCGGATGAAGAAGTTTCCGGTGTCGGCGCTGGTGAATTGCTGGCATTCGGTGAGGTTTCCGCCAACCTGAGCACACGCCCCGGTGACGGCATGGACGAGTCCTGGCTGATCGGGGCTGGTCCAGGTGACGACGAGCTCGTGGGGTTCCGACATGACCGGTACGGTAGTCGGCCCAACCCCATGGGGAGGGTAGTTTCGAGGAGCGGATTGAGGGACGGCTGCGGCCTTCGGGGTGTTCCGCAATGTTCCATCGCTGCTCGGGCTGTTTTGTCCACTTCCTCCACTATTGTGATGAACAGTGCCGCACCGGGCCTTCGACGGCCGCATCGCGGCGTTCCCTCGACCACAGGAGTTCGTGCATGCCCACCATCGTCTGGACCAAGATCGACGAGGCCCCCGCCCTCGCGTCGTATTCCCTGCTGCCCATCGTGGAGGGATTCCTCGACGAATCAGGTATCGACATCACGACCTCGGACATCTCCCTGGCCGGGCGAATCCTGGCTCAGTTCCCGGATCGTCTGGCCGAGGGTCAGAAGGTGGCCGACCATCTGGCCGAGCTCGGCGAGCTCACTGGCTCCCCTGACGCCAACATCATCAAGCTGCCGAACATCTCCGCCTCCGTCCCACAGCTCAAGGCCGCGATCGCTGAGCTGCAGTCCCGGGGATACGACCTGCCGGATTTCCCGGACAAGCCCTCCACCGACGAGGAGAAGGAGACAGCCGCCCGCTACGCCGCCGTGCTCGGCTCGGCCGTCAACCCGGTGCTGCGTCAGGGTAACTCTGACCGTCGTGCCCCCGCCGCCGTCAAGGCGTACGCCAAGGCCCATCCGCACCGCATGGGTAAGTGGTCCGATCAGGTCAAGGCTCGCGTCGCCCACATGGATCATGGGGACTTCTTCGACCACGAGGAGTCCTTCGTCTCCAAGGGCCAGGACCTCGACATCGTTCTCGTCGGGGCTGACGGCTCCGAGACCACCCTCGCCAATGGTATCAAGACCCTCGAGGGAGAGGTCGTCGACGCCACCTACATGTCCGTCGATGCCCTCGACGAGTTCTATGCCTCCTCCTTGGCCCTGGCCAAGGAGGAGGACCTGCTGTGGTCGGTCCACCTCAAGGCGACGATGATGAAGGTCTCCGACCCGGTCCTCTTCGGACACGCGGTGCGTACCTTCCTGGCCAACGTCTTCGACAGGTACGGCGATGATCTCGACTCCGTCGGGGTCAACCCGGATCTCGGCCTGGGCGATCTCTACGCCCGTCTGGAGAAGCTCCCGACCGACCGCGCCGCAGAGGTCAGGGCTGCCATTGATTCCGCCTTCCAGGCCCGTCCGGCCCTGGCCATGGTCGATTCCGACCACGGCATCACCAACCTGCACGCCGGCAACCTCGTCATCATCGACGCCTCGATGCCGGTCGTGGTCCGCGACTCCGGCTGCATGTGGAATGCCGAGGGTAAGCGTCAGGAGACCCTCGCCTGCATCCCCGACCGCAGCTACGCGACGATGTACGCCGCGATCATGGACGACTGCCGTCAGAACGGCGCCCTCGACCCTGCCACCATGGGCGATGTCCCGAACGTCGGCCTGATGGCCCAGAAGGCCGAGGAGTACGGCTCCCACCCGACGACCTTCACGGTCGTCCACGATGGCCGCGTCGAGGTGCGGTCCGGAGACGAGGTGCTGACGAGCCAGCAGGTCGAGACGGGCGACATCTGGCGCATGAGCCGGGTGCGCGACATCCCGGTGCGCGACTGGGTGCGTCTGGCCGTCGAGCGAGCCCGCATCACCAACACCCCGGCGGTCTTCTGGCTCGACGAGAATCGCGCCCACGACGCCCGGGTCATCGAGAAGGTCAAGGCATACCTGCCCGAGCACGATACCGAGGGTCTGGACATCCGCATCCTTGCCCCGGCCGAGGCCATGAAGTTCACCCTGGAACGCATCCGTCGCGGAGAGGACACCATCTCGGTGACCGGCAACGTGCTGCGTGACTACCTCACGGACCTCTTCCCGATTCTTGAGATCGGCACCAGCGCCAAGATGCTCTCGGTCGTCCCACTGCTGGCCGGTGGCGGCCTGTTCGAGACCGGTGCTGGTGGCTCGGCTCCCAAGCACGTCGCCCAGTTCGTCGCTGAGGACTACCTGCGCTGGGATTCCCTGGGCGAGTTCTGCGCCCTGGGCGCCTGCCTCGAACACATCGACCAGACCACCGATGGCACCAAGGCCGGAGTTCTCGCCGCCACCCTGGACAAGGCCATCGGTGCCTTCCTGGAGAACGACCGCTCTCCCGCACGCAAACTCGGTCAGATCGACAACCGTGGTTCGCACTACTGGCTGGCCCGATACTGGGCTGGCGAGTTGGCTGCCCAGAAGGATGACCCCGAACTCGCCGACCGGTTCTCCGACGTGGCCACCGAGCTGGCCGTCCGCGAGGCCCAGATCCTTGACGAGCTCAACGGTGTCCAGGGCAATCCGGTGGACATGGGCGGTTACTACCACCCTGACGAGGAACTCGTGGAGGATGCCATGCGCCCCAGCACCACCCTCAACGCCATCATTGACTCCCTGTGAGCACTGGCCGGACTCCGGCCGTGCCTGACGACGTCGACCGATGTCGGTGGTTCATCACTATCGGCGTCGGTCTTCTCGTGTGGGTGACCCAACGCCTCGTCCTTGTTGCGGCCCTGGCGCCGGACGGTGAGGTCATTTCGCGCCTGACCCGATGGGACGGGAAGTGGTACTCGATCATTGCTGTGGGCGGATACCACTGGCCACACACCGTCTTCGGGCACACTGACCCGTGGTCGTCCGATCTCGCCTTCCTACCAGGCCTGCCAGCACTGGGCCGAGCCGTCATGCTGACGACGGGTCTGTCCGCTCGACCGGCCGTCTTCGTCGCCGGACAGATGGGGTTCTTGCTGGCCGCCGGGGTCGTCACCGCCATCGGTCTACGGATTGCGGGGCCGACGGCGGCCGTCATGCTGGTGGTGTGCTGGGGAGCCGCGCCGCGAGCCGTTGTCGAGTCGATGGGGTACACCGAGGGGTGGTTCATCGCTCTCGTCGGGCTGGGATTGTTGGCCATCCTGTCGGAACGGTGGCTCCTTGCCGGAGCCTGCGTCGGAGCCGCGGGGCTTTTCCGGGCATCCGTGGCCCCGGTGTGCATCGTCTTTGGACTGGCATGGTTGACGAGCGTGTTCTCCACGGTGCAGCGCGACCAGCGGTGGCGTCGCTTCGTGGGAATGGCGCTCAGCCCACTCGGATTGCTGACATGGTTCCTCCTCGTCGCCTGTCGAACTGGCAAGTGGAATGGCTACCTACTGGTCCAGAAGGCCTGGGGGAGCGAGATGGGTACCCCAGCCGATACCTGGACATTCGTTCAGGGGAAGCTGTCACAACCGCCATGTGACTGGCGGTATTTTGGTCTCGTCGCACTGTCATGGTGCCTGTACCTCCTCCTTGGCCTCGTCACGGCGGTTCACCAGGAGAATGTCTGGCTGACGGTTTACGTTCTCGTCACCGTGGTCTTCGTGGGGCTCATGCAAGGATTCTTCAATGCGAAGGCTCGGTTTCTCCTGCCCGCGTTCCCGGCATTTCTGCCGGTGGCGAGACTGTTGTCCAGCTGTCCGCGATGGGTCCAGGTGATTTTCGTCTTTGCTGTGACGGGGCTCTCGACGTGGTGGAGCTTGGACGTTCTGAGCGGCAATATTTCGCCCTGACCACTTCTTCCTTGGAGTTTTGCCGCGCAGAACCCTTATTCTTGGTCTTATGCACAACGATGACCGGGAGGGCGATAGTCCCGACACCTTCATCCTTGCCTCCATGACGAGAGGAATGGTGAAGGTCCGTGGCTGACGTCCTTGAGAACGCCGCCATCATTCTGCTGTTCATCCTCCTGGGAGGAGTGTTCTCGGCTGCCGAGATGGCGCTGGTGAGCCTCCGCGATTCCCAGGTCAAGCAATTGGCGGCCACCCGTGGATCGCGCGGCCGCTCGATCCAGCAGCTGCAATCAGATCCCAACCGCTTCCTGTCTGCTGTCCAGATTGGCGTCACCCTGTCGGGTTTCCTGGCCTCGGCATTCGGTGGTGCCACACTGGCGAATCAGCTCGCGCCGGTTTTTGAGTCCTGGGGAATGTCGGCCTCCGTTGCCGGCACCGTCGCCCTCGTCATCATCACGATCATCATTTCTTATTTCTCGATCGTGTTGGGAGAGCTGGTCGCCAAGCGGCTGGCCATGCAACGAGCCGAGGGATTCTCCCTGGTGCTGGGCCCGATGGTCAACGGCATTGCGACCCTGTTCCGCCCGATCATCTGGTTCCTGGGTGTCTCGACCGATTTCGTCGTCAAGATCCTTGGTGGTGACCCCGCAGCTGCCCGCGAGGAGGTCACCGACGAGGAGATCCGCTCGATGGTCGTCTCGTCGGCCACCTTGGGTGACGAGGAGCGCACCATCCTCGACGAGGTCTTTGCCGTCGGGGAGAAGTCCCTGCGTGAGGTCATGGTGCCCCGAACCGAGGTGGACTTCCTGCAGGGGTCGATGAAGGCCGTTCAAGGGGCCCAGGTGGTCCGGGACGGATCCCACTCCCGCTACCCGGTCATCGACGGCTCGGCGGACCGAGTGCTCGGATTCGTCCACGTACGTGACCTGCTCGAGCTCGATCCCCAGATCCGTAACAGCCGGGTGTCCCAGCTCGTGCGCACCGTCGTCTCCCTGCCCGACACCGTGAAGGTGCTCAAGGCCCTCACGGAGATGCGTCGAGCCCATGCCCACCTGGCCATCGTCCTTGACGAGTACGGCGGCACGGCCGGCATCGTCACCCTGGAGGATCTCGTCGAGGAGATCGTCGGCGACATCACTGACGAGTACGACACCGTTGAGCCCTCCGATCTGGCCCACGTCCGACAGCGTGACATCGACGGTCTGACGACCATCGAGGAGTTCGCGGAGAAGGTCGGTCTGGTGCTGCCCGAGGGGCCCTACGACACCGTCGCCGGATACTTCATGGCCCAGACCGGACAGGTTCCTGTCAAGGGGGCCCAGGTCGACGTCCACCTCTACCCGGTCGGTTTCGTGGCCGAGGAGGAGAACGAGGACGAGGAACCCACTCCCAATGTCGAACTGACGGTGACCGAGGCCGACGGTCTTCGTGCTGCATGGCTGAGGATTCGTAGGCTCGACGCGCCGGCTGCTCCGATCGTGACCGCTGGAGCCTCTGCTGCCCCGCGCCCCCAGCGGGAGGCGGCAAGCGCGTGAGACGACCTGCGTGGCTCGGCGGTCGGGGGAAGGACGCTGACGGGGCGGTTCTGCTCACCGGCCCGGAAGCCGAAGAACTGCTGAAGGCGGCCGTCGAGCACGCCGACGGGATCCTGCTGGAATGGCACCTCGACCATGTCGACGCCAACCCCGGCCAGTCCACCACAGCGACCTACCAGGCGCGTGTGCACTGGCCGACGGGGGAGCGGCAGGAGCTCTTTGGTATGAGTGCTCGTGCCAGTGGTCCTGCGATGACCGATTCTCGCGCGGACATCTACGTTGACGGGTCGCGGGAGGTCGCCGTGTGGCGGTACCCCGACGATCCCGACCTGCCGGGGTTGTCCCGGGCCGCCTATCCCGAGCAGATGGCGGCCATCATCTCGGACCTGGGGTTGGTCGACGGTCGCGTCAGTGCCGATCAGATCAACCTTCGGATGATCGGGTACCGGCCCAGGCGTCGCGCGGTGTTATGTGTGGAGGTCGCCAACCGACGCCTCTACGTCAAGGTGCTACGCGATGGCATCTTCCAGGCGACCGTGGCCCGACATGATCTCCTCACGCGTGCGTCCGTGCCGAGTCCCCGCGTCGCCGGGATCACTGACGACAATCTGCTCTTCCTGACCGAATTGCCGGGGCACCCTCTCAGCAAGGCCCTCTTCGAACTCGGGAATCCTTGCACCGCCGAGAGTCTTGTCGGGCTGCTCGACCAGTTCCCTCCGCAGGTGTGCGACCTGCCCCGACGATCCTCGTGGAGTGACTCGGTGGACCACTACTGTCGCATGGTCGCTGCCGCAATGCCCGATCAACAAGCTCGCCTGGACAGGATGGCGCGGATCATTTCCCAGGGGTTGATGGGTGTGCCACAGGGCAACGAACCCACCCATGGTGACTTCCATGAAGGTCAGATCCATGTCTGGAATGGTCAGGTGTGCGGGATTCTCGACGTCGACACCATCGGACCGGGCCGTCGGGCCGACGATCTCGCCTGCCTGGTGGCCCATCTGTCGACGGTGCAACACATGAATGCCGTCCAGGCCGACCGGGTGCGGCAGATCTTGGCGGCCTGGGTGCCCGTCTTCGATTCCCGAGTTGACCCGGTGGAGCTGAGATTGCGCTCCGCCGCGGTGGCGATATCACTGGCCACCGGTCCTTATCGCAGCCAGGAGGCGAACTGGGGCCCTGAGACGCTGTCGATCATCGACGCGGCGGAGGCCCTGATCAATCAGGTCGCGTGATGGCCTCATTCGTCCCATGAATTGGACGCACCGGCGAGAAGTGGGGTGGCATTTTCCCACTTCCTGGGCTCAGTTTGTCCGTTGAGGTGTCGATTCCGCTACGGAAGGGTTACAGTTTGATGGCCCGATCGGCGAAACCTGCCACATGGGCTCCCCATTCGTCGGATCATCGTCTGCTCCAGGAGGCAGTCCGTGAAGAAGTCACACCTCGCTATTCCCGCTGTTCTTGCAGCCGCAGCGCTGTCGCTGTCGGCGTGCGCGCAGGCTCCGGATGCGTCCTCGGGGTCCTCGTCGAGTTCCACCGCCACCTCGGCGAGCGCAAAGGACAACTCGGACTCTGGTGAGTTCAAGGCCTGCATGGTCTCCGATTCCGCCGGTTTCAACGACAAGTCCTTCAACGAGACCTCTATGCAGGGCCTCAGCAAGGCCGCCAGTGACCTCGGTGTCAAGACCGCCAAGGTGGAGTCGAAGGACGACAAGGACTACGCCACCAACCTGCAGTCCATGGTTGACGCCAAGTGCTCGATCATCGTCTCCGTCGGATTCCTGCTCGAGAAGCCCACCGTGGCTGCTGCCAAGGCCAACCCGAACGTCGAGTTCGCCATTGTCGACGACAACCCTCAGGGTGCCCCGTCGAACTTCAAGCCGCTGATCTTCAACACCGCTCAGTCCTCCTTCGAGGCCGGCTACCTGGCCGCCTCGCTGACCAAGACCGGCAAGGTTGCCACCTTCGGCGGCATGAAGATCCCGACCGTGACCATCTTCATGGACGGCTTCGCCCAGGGTGTCGATTACTACAACAAGCAGAAGAGCAAGTCGGTGCAGGTCATCGGCTGGAACGCCGAGAAGCAGGACGGCCAGTTCGTTCCGCAGCCCAACCCGTTCCAGAACGTCTCTGGTGGTAAGACAACCGCTCAGGCCCTGCTCAACCAGGGTGCGGACATCATCCTCCCGGTCGCTGGTAACGCCGGCAACGGCGCTCTGCAGGCCGTGAAGTCCTCCGGCGGCAAGGCCAACGCCATCTGGGTCGACGGCGACGGCTGCAAGACCCAGCCCTCCTACTGCTCCAACATCATCACCTCGGTGTACAAGGGCATGGACGTCGCCGTGTTCGACGCCATCAAGGCTGCCAAGGACGGAAGCTTCGACAGCAAGCCGTACATCGGCTCCCTCGAAGACCATGGCACCGGCCTGTCCCCGTTCCACGAGTTCGACTCCAAGATCCCCGCTGAGGTCAAGGACGAGCTGAAGACGATCAAGGCCGACATCACCTCCGGCAAGATCAAGATCACCTCGAAGGCTCAGCCCAAGTGAGCGTGAAGCGCGAACTCGGTTCGCGCAGCTCCTGAGTTGCCAACCACGTGAGCCGACGACGCGCCGATCTCCACGGGAGGTCGGCGCGTCGTCGTCGGTTCACACGACATCAGGGAACAGACGTGGAAGGATCTGCCCCGTGACAATGAACACCACCGCTGTCCCACCCGGCGATCGCGCTCCAGTCAAGGAAGGACTGAGTCTGCGCGGAGTCACGAAGAGATTCGGGACGCTTACGGCCAACGACCACATCGACCTCGACATCGTTCCCGGGCGCATCCATTGCCTGCTCGGTGAGAACGGTGCCGGCAAGTCGACCCTCATGAACATCCTGTACGGGCTGCTGCCCTCGGACGAGGGATCGGTCTACATCGATGGCGTGGAGCAGCACTTCGACAATCCCAAGCAGGCCATGGCGGCCGGTATCGGGATGGTCCACCAGCATTTCATGCTCGTCAACGTGTTCACGGTGGCCGAGAACATCGTGCTCGGACGAGAGGAATCGACTGCCGGTGTGCTGTCGATGGGACGAGCCCGCTCGAAGGTGCGCGAGCTGTCTGATCGCTATCACTTCGACGTCAACCCGGACTCGGTGATCGAGAACCTGCCGGTCGGCGTCCAGCAGCGCGTCGAGATCCTCAAGTCCCTGGCCAATGACGCCAAGTACCTCATCTTGGACGAGCCCACTGCCGTGCTCACCCCGCAGGAGATCGACGAGCTCATGGCCGTCATGAAGACCCTGCGCGACGAGGGCCGAGCCATCGTCTTCATCACCCACAAGCTGCGCGAGGTCCGTGCCATTGCTGACGACATCACGGTGGTTCGTCGCGGCAAGATCGTCGGCGAGGCCTCTGCCGATCAGTCCGAGGCCGAGCTCGCCGAGATGATGGTGGGTCGAGCCGTCAAGCTGGTCGTCGACAAGGACGAGGCCAGGCCGACCGGGCCACGTCTCGAGGTCGAGAACCTCACGGTGGCCGATGACCTCGGATCTGTCGTCGTCGACAATGTCTCTCTCACCGTCGAGGGCGGGGAGATCCTTGGTGTCGCCGGTGTGCAGGGCAACGGCCAGACCGAACTTGCGTCGTCCCTGCTCGGTCTCATCAAGCCGACCTCAGGGTCCATCCGCATCGACGGCAAGGACACCACCGGCGCGGCCCCGATCAAGACCATCGGAGCTGGCCTGGGATTCGTGCCTGAGGATCGTCAGCGTGACGGTTTCGTCGGGGAGTTCTCCATCGCGGAGAACCTCATCCTGAACCAGGTGGGTGCCTACTCCAAGCACGGCAACCTTCAGCTCAGGCGCATCGCTGACAACGCCCGCGACCGCGTCGAGGAGTTTGACATCCGTACTCCCTCGGCATCGCTTCCAGTGTCCTCCCTGTCGGGTGGTAACCAGCAGAAGGTCGTCCTGGCTCGCGAGCTGTCGCGCCCGTTGAGCGTGCTCGTGGCATCACAGCCGACCCGTGGGGTGGACGTTGGCGCCATCGAGTTCCTGCACCAGCGGATCGTCGAGGAACGGGACAACGGCACCGCCGTGCTCATCGTTTCCACCGAGCTCGACGAGATCGAGGCGTTGTCGGACCGCATCGCGGTGATGTACCGCGGCCGTATCGTCGGCATCGCCCCGACGGGAACTCCTCGCGACGTCCTCGGCCTCATGATGGCCGGATTCAGTTATGACGAGGCGTGTGACAGCGTCGCCAAGGGACACAAGGAGGTCTCGGAATGAGTACCGAATCCCCGAAGCCCACCCCGTCGAAGGAGACGACGGCGCCTGCCGCGACCAAGGTGGAGCCCAAGCCGCCTCGCTCCTTCCGGTGGAATGACCTGTGGGTGACGATTGCCGCGTTCGTGCTGGCCTTCATCGTCTCGGCCATCGTCATGGTCGCTGCGGATCCGGAGATCAACAAGGAGTGGAGCTATCTCTTCTCCCGTCCTGACGCCCTGACCGATTCCTGGGCTCAGGTCTCCTCGGCCTACGCCGCCCTGTTCCAGGGAGCCTTCGGGTCCTGGCAAGCCCTCACTGCGACGACGGCCCAGTCCGCGCCGCTCATCTGTGGTGGTCTTGCCATCGGTCTGGGCTTCAAGGCTGGCCTGTTCAATATCGGTGGTCAGGGCCAGGCCATTGCCGGAGCGACGCTGGCTGCCTGGGTGGGATTCAACTTCCACTCCCTGCCGCTGCCCATCCACCTGCTGTTCGCCGTGATTGCCGGTTTCGTGGGCGGAGCCATCTGGGGTGCCATCGCCGGCGTCCTCAAGGCCCGCGCTGGCGCCAACGAGGTCATCGTGACGATCATGCTCAACTACATCGCCAGTGGTCTGTTGGCGTGGTTGTTGACGACGAAGGCCTTCCAGATGCCTGGTCGTACCGACCCGATCGCGCCGATCGTCGACTGGAACGCCACCTTCCCACGGCTGGCCGGGTCCCAGTTGCACCTGGGATTCTTCCTGGCTCTGCTGCTGGCCGTGGGCACCTGGTGGCTGCTGGATCGCACCCATCTGGGCTTCCAGATCCGCGCAGTCGGTGCCAACCCGAATGCCTCGGCCACTGCCGGTATGAACACCAACTCGATCATCGCCTGGACCATGGTCATCTCCGGTGGCCTGGCAGGTATGGCCGGGGTCGAGGTCGCCCTGGGCCCGATCTCGGGAGCCACCCCGACCCAGCTGTCCATCGGCCTGGTCGGAACCATCGGCTTCGACGCCATCACGGTGGCCCTGCTGGGCCGCTCCAAGCCGCTCGGTATCGTGCTGGCCGGTCTGTTCTGGGGAGCCATGAACCAGGGTGGTCTGCGCATGCAGGCCATGACCCAGACCTCTCTGGACCTCGTCCGAGTAATCCAGGCCGTCATCGTCATGTTCGTGGCAGCGCCGATGCTGGTCAAGACGATCCTGCCCTTCCTCAAGACGCGCAAGGAAAAGCGAGGCAGGAAACGTGACCGCGGTCCGGTCCCGGCTGACACCACCACGAAGGGGGCCCTGGCATGAGCTCGGCATCGCGTTTTCCTCGTCCCACCACGTCCGACATCACCAAGACTGGTGTGGAGCTGCCCCCCGAGGCCAGCGAGGGCCTCGACAAGGAGCTGGAGTTCGAGCGGGTGGAATCCCGCGAGGGTCGCACCCACCGTCTGTCGGCGGGCGTGCTCATCGCCATCATGGCGGTGATCCTGTTCTTCCTGCTGAGCAAGACCTCCGGCAAGGCCCACTTCGCCTTCACGGATGCCCTGGCCGGCAAGGAACTGGGAACCCTGACCGTCTCCGGTTTCCCGATCGTCCTCGTCAGCGCCATCGCGTGTCTGTTGGCGTCCGCTGCCTTCTTCATGGGCCGTAGCCGTCACACCCTCACCGTCACCGCCGGTGTGGTGGCCGGCGTCGCGATCATCATCGGATTCCTGAGCTGGGCGGCCGCCGGCCGTGAACTGCCCTTCCAGGTGGCAAGCCAGTTGCAGGGCACCTTGTCGGTGGCCACCCCGCTGGTCCTCGGTGCCCTCTGCGGTGTCATGTGCGAGCGTGCCGGCGTCGTCAATGTCGCCATCGAGGGTCAGATGCTCACTGCAGCCTTCGCTGCGGCCCTGGTCGGATCGATGACCCACTCGGTCTTCACGGCCATCGTCGCGGCGATCATCGCCTCGGTGCTGACTGCCGCCCTGCTCGCCGTCTTCACCATCAAGTACTTCGTCGACCAGGTCGTCATGGGCGTGGTGGTGAACCTCTTCGCATCCGGCCTGACAGGCTTCCTCTACACTCAGCTGCTCTCGCCCGAGGCCGAGAAGTACAACACTGCGCCGATCATGGAGGCGGTGCCGATTCCGGTGCTGTCCAAGATCCCGTTCTTCGGCCCCATCTTCTTCGACCAGACGATCTTGGTGTACATCGGCTTCCTCTGCATCCCGCTGGTGTGGTTCCTGCTGTGGCGCACCAAGTGGGGTCTGCGGGTGCGTTCCGTGGGTGAGCATCCCGAGGCTGCCGACACCGTCGGTATCTCCGTCGCCGGTGTTCGCTGGTCGGCCGTGCTTGTCGGTGGCGTCTTCGCCGGTCTGGGCGGTGCTTACTTCACCATCGGTACCGTCGGATCCTTCTCGAAGGACATCACGGTGGGTAATGGCTTCATCGCCCTGGCGGCCCTCATCATGGGCCGCTGGCGTCCGGGCCTGGCTGCCGTCATGGCACTGTTCTTCAGCTTCGTGACACAGCTGTCCACCGAGCTGTCGACGATCAGCGCCCCGATGCCCTCGCAGTTCCTGCTCATCCTGCCGTACATCGCGACGATCGTCGCCGTCGCCGGGCTGGTGGGCAAGGTGAGGTCGCCAGCAGCCGACGGCACCCCGTACATCAAGGAGTGACGTGGACGTCAACTGGGAGGCGCTGCGCCGTCGCGCCCGTGAACTGACCAAGCGTGCCTATGCGCCGTACTCCCACTTCCCGGTAGGCGCGGCCGGACTTGCCGAGGATGGTCGCGTCGTCGTCGGGTGCAATGTCGAGAACGCTGGCTACGGCGTCACCCTGTGTGCCGAGTGCGGGTTGATCAGCGATTTGGTGGCCGGGGGAGGGGGACATCTCCTCGCCTTCTGCTGCGTCGATGCGATGGGTGCGACGATCATGCCGTGCGGACGGTGTCGTCAGCTGCTGTGGGAACATGGCGGTCCGACGATGCTCATCGACACCCCGGCAGGGGTGCAGACGATGGCCGAGGTGCTGCCGCAGGCATTCGGCATCGACGACCTGGACCGAGTAACCAACCAACAGGAGAAGTCATGATCGTGGCCGCCGCCGACGGGTCCTCCCTCGACAACCCGGGACCAGCCGGCTGGGCCTGGTACATCGACGACGACACCTGGGCTGCGGGCGGTTGGCCGCGCGGCACGAACAACATGGGCGAGCTCATGGCCGTCCTCGACCTGCTACGGTCCACCGGCGGCCTCGGCGAGCCGCTGACAATCCTGTGTGACTCCCAGTACGCCATCAATTGCTGCACCAAGTGGATGCCAGGATGGAAGCGCAAGGGGTGGCGCAAGGCCGACGGAAAACCCGTCCTCAACCGTGACCTGCTCGAGCAGATCGACATCCAGCTGCGTGGGCGTGACGTCACCTTCGAGTGGGTCAAGGGGCATGCGGGCCATGCCCTCAACGAGGCCGCAGACATGCGAGCCCGGGCCGCTGCCACCGCTTTCCGGGACGGCACCCCGGTCGACCACGGACCGGGGATGACAGTTGCCGACGATTCCGTCTCGGCCGGATCGGACCGGTCCCAGGAGGCCGTCGAAGCCCAGTCAGAGCTGTTCGACCTTCCGCCCGCCCCCGCCAATCCCGACCAGGTGCTCACTGCCGAACTCGTCGCCTTGGAGCGCCGACTCGTCGACCCCGACCCCTACCGGCGTCAGAGGGCGTTGACCGAGCTGCTCGACGAGGACTTCGTCGAACACGGGGTGAGCGGGAGGATCTGGACGAGGGGCCGTGTGCTGGCCGAGGCCCGAAGCCAGACACTTGGAAGCCGTGTCGGCATCGAGGCGCTGGGCGTGGTGAGGCTGTCCGAGCAGACCGTCCTGCTGCGCTGGCACCACCGGTCCGGGGCGCGGGAGTCGTTGTGCGCGTCGCTGTGGCGGCGCGGCCCTCATGGGTGGAAGCTGATCTTCCATCAGGGTACGGTCGTACGAGATGGTGGGGGATACCGGTAATACACATATCTGCCGCCATGAGGTGACTGTCCTGTCTTTGGTCGGGGAGAGCGTGGGCATGGTGCACAAGCGGTTCTCGAGGCGTGACTGGTTCATGGGGGCCACCCTCATGGCTCTCACCGGATGCGCGGAGAAATCCAGTGAGGGGCTGCGAGCGGCTCGTCCGGCGAGGAGCCCGGGGCGACGACCGCCCCGAATGAGACGCCGACCCGCCGAGGGGCGGCTCCCGGGTCACCGACCTCCGCGACCTCGCCCGTCCATGTCGACGACTGGCAACCGGTGCGCGAGCACTGGGCCGAGTTCGACCTGGAACCCTTCCACGGCACCGTCCAGCATCTGTTCATCCACCAGATCATCCCCTTCCCCCACGTGGCGTTCGCCAGCGAGGAGGGGCAGGACTTCGACGACTGGTACATCACCAGGTCGGAGGCCGTCGCCCTGCTCGACGAGCTGCGCGCCCGTCGCTACGTCCTCGTGTCGCTGGCCGACTGCTTCGTGCCTCGCGGTCACGCTGTGGTGCCCAACCCCGAGCTGCGCGTGCCTCGCGGTCACAATCCCCTCGTCCTGTCGATCGACGATCTCAGCTTCAACCGTTTCCTCCTGGGCAAGGGGTTCATGGACCGGATTATCATCGACTCGACCGGGCACCTGTCGAGTATCGGCAAGGACCCGTCGACCGGCAGACAGTTCAAAGAGCCCACGAACTGCATCGTCGGACTGCTCGACGGGTACCTGCGTGCCCATCCTGAATTCAGCCTCAACGGGGCGGCCGCGACCCTGGCTCTCACTGGGTACGAAGGCATCCTGGGTTACCGAACCGACCGTCACGAGCGCAACCGGGCCGCCCAACAGGAGGCCGTCAAGCCCATCATCGCCCTCATGAGGAAACGGGGGTGGACCTTCGCCAGTCACTCCTACGGACACATCGACCTGGGTTCGAAATGGATGACCCGGGAGTGGGTTACCGATGACACCGCCAAATGGAAGCGGGAGGTCGGCGAACTCCTGGGCCCCACGTCCCTGTACATCACCCCGTTCGGTTCTCTGGCCGCCTTGGACGGCCCCCTCATGAAGGTCATCCGCGAGGCTGGTTTCGACGTCATCTGCGACGTGTCCGACGGCACGACGGTGAATCAGCGGCCCGACCTCGGCCTCGTCGTGCAGAGCAGAGTGCACGTCGACGGATACGGGATGCGTCACACCCCCCACATCTACCGGGGCTTCTTCGACGTCGACAAGGTCTTCGACCACCGTCACCGGCTGGCCAGGTGGGGCCACCACCACTTGTGACGGCCCACCGACGCCGGTGACGCCGGCCGCGGGACGATGCGGCCGCGAGGGTGCGTTCCGATAGACTTCGCACCATGTGTGCCAACATTCTTGCCGCCGTCGCGTGGCCCTACGCCAATGGGCCTCGACATATCGGCCATGTGTCCGGATTCGGTGTCCCCTCTGACGTCTTTGCCCGGTACATGCGAATGTCGGGTCACCGAGTTCTCATGGTCTCCGGCTCGGATTGCCACGGCACCGCCATCTCGGTCAAGGCTGATCAGGAGGGTCTCACGGCCCAGGAGTGCGCCGAGAAGTATCACCGCATCATCGCCTCTGACCTGCAGGGCCTTGGCCTGTCCTACGACCTGTACACCTCGACGATGACGGACAACCACGCTCACGTCACCCAGGAGATCTTCACCCGCCTCCACGAGAACGGCTACGTCGTCAAGAAGACCGAGATGGGTGCTTTCGAGCCGTCCACCGGCCGCACCCTGCCAGACCGTTACATCGAGGGCACCTGCCCGATCTGTGGGTACGACGATGCCCGCGGTGACCAGTGTGATGACTGTGGTCGTCAGCTCGACCCGGCCGATCTGCTGAACCCGCGTTCCAAGACCACCGGGGCCACTCCCGAGTTCCGCGAGACCGAGCACTTCTTCCTCGATCTCCCCGCCCTCGCCGAGTCCTTGACGGCTTGGATCGACACCCGCACCGATTGGCGTCCCAACGTTCTCAAGTTCTCCCACAACCTCCTCGAGGAGCTGCGCCCGCGCGCCATCACCCGTGATCTTGACTGGGGCGTCAAAGTGCCGGTCGAGGGCTGGGAGAACGAGCCCATGAAGCGCATCTATGTGTGGTTCGACGCCGTCATCGGCTACCTGTCGTCCTCCATCGAGTGGGCCCGGCGCATCGGCAAGCCAGATGCTTGGCGCGAGTTCTGGAACGACGATGATGCCCGCTCCTACTACTTCATGGGCAAGGACAACATCGTCTTCCACTCCGTCATCTGGCCCGGCATCCTGCTGGGCACCAACGGACGTGGTGACAAGGGAGGCGAGCCCTCCGCGGAGCTCGGCATCCTCGACCTGCCGACCGAGATCGTCTCCAGCGAGTTCCTCACGATGAGTGGTTCGAAGGTCTCGAACTCGCGTGGTGCCACCATCTTCGTCGGGGACTTCCTGCGTGAGTTCGGACCAGACGCCCTGCGTTACTTCATCGCGGTGGCAGGCCCGGAGAATCAGGACACCGACTTCACCTGGGAGGAGTTCGTCCGGCGGGTGAACTTCGAGCTGGCCAATGAGTGGGGCAACCTCGTCAACCGGTCCATCTCGATGGCCTTCAAGAACTGTGGTGAGATCCCGGCTGCCGGTGAGCTGACCGACGCCGATCGCGAACTGCTGGACGCCTCGGCTGGCGGATTCGACACCGTCGGGGACCTGCTGGCCCACGCCAAGTTCAAGGCCGCCATCACCGAGGCTATGAGGATTGTCGGACTGGCCAACGCCTACATCTCCGCCCAAGAGCCCTGGAAGCTCAAGGACAACCCGGAGCGCCGCGACACCGTGCTGCACGTGGCTCTTCAGGTCGTCAGTGACGTCAACACCATGCTCACCCCGTTCATGCCGCACTCGGCCCAGAAGATATACGAGGCGCTGGGGGGCGAAGGCGTGTGGGCGGCCCAGCCCGAGCTCGTCGAGACCGACGGTGCTGCCCCCATCCTCATGGGTGACTACGCTTCGGAGAAGGCTTCGTGGGGGCGTCGCGAGATCGCGGTCGGAACCCTGCTGGCCAAGCCCAGCCCGATCTTCCGCAAGCTGGACGCCAAGCTTGCCGAGACTGGTCCGGAATGGGCCCCGGTCAACCCGCAGTCCTGATACACGGATCTGCCAAAAACCGACAATGGCAACGTCACCATCGTCGGTTCCGGGCAGTTTCTGGCAGCTCCGTGTAGTACCCGGCGGGTACCGGCTGGGGGCGAGAGGTCAGAGTTGGCTGGCCAGTCGCTGCAATTGGCAGACGATGAGGGCGCACGCCTCGGCGTCGGAGTCCGCCCGGTGGTGATTCAGGTGGTAATTCGGTTCACAGGCCTGAAGCACCGTCGGAAGCTTGTAATTGGGCAGACCACGGATGAGGCGTTGGGCCGTCCGGTAGGAGCAGAAGAACGGGGACGGCAGGGTGACAGTGCCGAAGTACTCGTCGAGCTGGCGCCACACCCGGGAGTCGAACAGGGCATTGTGGGCGTAGACGGGGGAGCCGGCGACAAATTCCGAGATCTCGTCGGCTACCTCAGGCCACATCGGGGAGTGCTGGACATCTGCCGCGGAGATGCCGTGCAGGTAGGTGAACTGGAAAGCGTCCCATCCGGGAGGAGGACGCAGCAGGGAGTTGAATCGGTCGACGATTCGGCCTTCACTCACCCTGACCATGGCGAGCTGACATGCGGACACCCCGCCCTGCCGGTTGGCCGTCTCGAAGTCCACGGCGACGAAGGTGTCGCAGGCCATCTGTTCCGGTGAGGGAATCAGTTTGGAATGTCGGGGCGTCCGTGTCGCGCGGCCCTTCCGGATGGGGGCCACGGCGTGCGGCGCCGGGGGTTGACTGACGACGGTCCAGTCCAAGGACATGGTGTCCTTCGTCCGTCTGCCGGCTTCCACCAGACGTCTCCATTCCTCGTGATATTCCGTGGCGTCGCGGCCCTCCACCTTGGCCCACAGTTCCTGGGCCCTGGCCCGACGTTTCCACAGGTCTAGGTGTTCGTCGATCCGGGAGGACTCGATACCCAGGTTGAGCCAGAACTCGATCGTCCGCGCCTCCTCGGGGTAGTACCTCATCCGGCGGAGGATCTTCGCCACCTCGATGACCCAGGACTCGTCGGCGGTGTCAGGGGCCTCCTGCGCCATCGAGAACATCGAGAACATGCATCCGGATGCCAGGACCAACGCCTGCTCGTAGTCACCCTCACGCTTGAGGGCCGCGATCTCCTGACGCCACCGGCCATTGTCTCGGCCTCGGTACATCGGGACAATTCGGTCGGAGTCGTCCACCATCGCGGAGAGATCGCGAAGGTCTTTCGGTGTCGCACGCTCGGGATGACGCAACAGCCTGCGCAGCCACTGCGGCACTGTCATGCTCGATGCCATGCTGAACGCCCTTCCAGAAACCATCACCGGTCAGGTGCGACCAAGGATTCCGCTCAGGGTATTCCTCGGGGCCGACAGCGTCCCCGTGAGTTGTCACGCCTCCTGCTTGTGAGCCTGACGCATGACCATGAAGGAACCGAGCAGCCCGAGCACCAGGAAGAGGGCCGAGAACCCGATCGACCATGCCGCTGCGTGAGCAAACCCGGTCTCCAGGCCGTGAATGACGGCGTCCCGGGAGTCGCCCAGTGGACGGACGGACGGGCTGCCGGGAGGGGCATTGCGCAGCCCGGTGATGGCGGATCCAGCCGAGTCCTGGGTGGCCCGGACCAGCTTGTCGAGCACCTTGGTCGGCACACCGCTGATCGAGGACACCTCGTCAGGGATGGTGTGGCTCATCGCAGAGCCAAGGGCGGACCCGGCGATCGCGGCACCGAAGGCCGAGCCGAGCTGACGCACCGTCGATTGGGTGGCCGAGCCCGCTCCCGAGTGCTCCTGGGGAATGTCATGCAACACCGTCGAGGTGAGCTGAGCCGATGCCAGGCCGAGGCCAATGCCGTAGACCACCAGGGTCAGCATGACGAACCACGTCGATGCCTGGGCGCCGACCGTCCAGGCCAGCAGTCCGACGCCGACGACCTCCAGGGTCAGTCCGAGGACGACGACGCCAGGAGCTCCCACACGGGCTGCCAGGTGACGGGCCGAGGCCCCGGAGAAGAAGGCACCCAGGGCCATCGCGGCCAGCACGACACCAGTGCGCACCGTCGACAGACCGACCGAGTTCACCAGGAACAGGGGCAGTACGAACATCAGCGAGAACTCACCAATGGCCACCGTCGCGGCGGTCAGGTTGCCCCAGGAGAAGGTGCCGACACGGAACAGGGTGAGGTCGATCAGGGCGTCGCGGCCGACCTTGGCGCGGTGGTTCTCCCACCCGATAAACAGTGCGATGAAGACCAGACCGATGGCGATCGCCCACGGCACCGGGGACATCGACCAGCTCTCCGGCCACGACCAGCCGAAGACCTTGAGGGTCTCCTTCTTGGTCCACCAGCCGAGCGAGGTGGCCTCGATGAGGCCGAAGACGAGCAGGCCGAAGCCGAGGGCCGAGGTGAGCAGACCGTCGACGTCAACGCCCTTCCCGGCCTGCTTGCCACGAGTCTGTGGCACCCATGCGGCGATTCCCGCCAGCACGAGCAGACCCAAGGGCAGGTTGACCCAGAAGATCCAGCGCCAGGAGGCGTACTCGGTCAGGACTCCACCGAGCAGCGGGCCGAGAGCGGCCATACCGCTCATGACGGCGCCCCAGATGCCGAAAGCCGCGGCGCGGTCCTTGCCCTGGAACAGCGAGTTCACCGAGGACAGGGTGGACGGCAGCACCAGCGCACCACCAACACCCTGGACGGCGCGCGAGGCGATGAGTGAACCAGAACCGGACGCCATCGCGGCGAGCAAGGAGCCTCCGATGAAGAGCACGACACCGGCGGCGAAGGTGGTACGACGGCCAACCCGGTCACCGAGACGCCCGGCGCCAAGCAGCAGAGCGGCGAAGATGACGTTGTAGATGGCGCTGACCCACTGTGCATCAGTGAGGTTCAGGTTGAGGGCCGAGATCATCGTCGGCAGGGCGACACCGACAATCGTCCCGTCCAGGATGATGAGTGAGAGCCCGGCGGCGAGGACGGCGAGGGCCTTCCAGCGTCCGGGGACGGGCTGGGCCGCGGTGGCGGCGGAGGAGCTGTCTGTCACGGCATTCCTTTCGACCCCACCGACACTACGGAGCACGAGGCTCCTCAGCATCGATCAAAAGGTTGAAAACCCTCCGGCACTCAACCCATGGTGACTAGTCCATGAGGGACGCGACGGTGGCACTCGCCCGCCTCATGCTCATCGGCTGGAATCCCATGACGATGGCCCGTGATCGCAGTGCAGGCTCTGCCTGGCACAGGGCCAGACCACGACGAATCAGCACGGGTGGGGACTTGCGGTGCTGTCGCAGATCGCGGATGAGACGACGAGCGAAGTTGAACCAGCGGGGACGATCCAACCAGATGGGCAGGACCTCCATGCCGGCTCGCAGGCACGGATCGAGCAGGTCGAGGGCGAAGATCCCCTCGGCGACGACGGCTGTCGCATCTCCCACATCGACGACGTGGGTGCCATCGGCCCGAGACCTCGAGATGTCGTAGCAGGGAACGACGGTCTGCCCGTCGGCCGCGAGCTCACCGAGGGCTTCCACGGCCGCTGGAAGGTTCCAGGAGGCGACGTCGTCCCAGTCGACCATGCCGCGCACCCGGGGGAGGCCGGGCTCGTCATGATCGTGGTAGAAGTCGTCAAGGCGCAGTTCAGGCAGCTCAGCCATATGGGTCAGACGGGATTTCCCGGCCCCAGAGGGTCCTGCCAACAGGATGATCGTACGCGCCACGGCTGATCAGTCTATCGGTAGGCCCATCATGACCATGGAGCGCCCACGAATCTGCCGACGATGGAAGAGGCAGTACCGCCTCAGGGGGTTGGTCTCGCAGGGCTCTCGCCGCCAACCGCATGGCGTGGCTCAGTTTCCTGGTGAATTCGCTGATCCCGGTGGCACGGTGTCGTCGCCCTCGACCACCATGGGAGTCCAGAGTGTCACCAGCTTCCACCGCCCCCACCGCCGAAGCCGCCGGAGGATCCCGAGGAGAATCCGGAGCTGGAGCTCGAGGTGCTGGACGACGCTGCTGCCGTCATGGACGACGACATCGCTTCGGTCATGTCGTTGAAGGCCGAGGTGAAGGACCGGTTGTGGTGATAGCCGTAGCCGTACAGCGGGTACCACATCGGGTCGGGGGACCAGCGTCCCTCAGCCTCGAGCCGTTCGAACAGGGTGACCCAGCGGTCGACGATGCCGAAGGCCGCGGCCCAAGAAAGGTAGGCCGAGAAGATGTCGAGGTCCTCCTCGATCTGGATCTGCTCCGCCTCGATGGTAGCCAAGTAGTCGCGGAATCCCCGCACCTGATCGGTTACCGCGGTGCCCAGAGCGCTGCGAGGTGGTCGGACTTTCCGGGACAGGCCGAGGAAGAGGATACCGGCCACGAACGTGACGAAGGTCAGGACGAAGTAGACAATGGCGCTTCCGCCTCCGAGAAGGAAGGGGAATCCGGAGACGAACCCGAGTATGCCGAGGATGATCAGGGCGACCCCGATGGCGACGATCCCGAGCCGTGCCTGGCGATGGGACTTCGTGAAGTAGCCGGCCTGGTCGTTGAGCTCGTCGAGGTCCTTCTTGGCGTTCGGCAGAGCAATGTTGCCATTCTGGCGACGCAGTTCTCTGGTGGTGATGCTGTTGCCGCTGCCGATGAGGGAACCGAGGAGACGAGCTTCCCAAGGCGCCAACGAGTCCTCCCCGCGCAGCCAGTTGAACCGCCACTCCGGCTTCTTGAACACCAGGCCGGAAGGCTCTTCCTGGTTGATTGACAGATGGTGTCGAGCGACAAGGTCGAGCATGCCGGCGCTGACGGTATTGGTGTCGGCATTGCCGTTGAGGAGGGCTCCTGCTTGTGCCGGGGTGATGCCAGCCGGCGGATGGACGAGGATGGGCGCCTCGACCTTTCCTCGTCGACGCCGGACCTGCTGCAAATCAGGTGCCGGAATGAACCCAGGGGCTTCGTCGGCAAATTCCATGTCGCGCTTGCGGAACAGGGACGCCCCGAGGCCGATGAGGCCTAGTGCAACGATGGCGACAACGTAGGGGATGACGGTGAGGTACCGCGGGAGGTCGGCCCGGGAGCCCGATGTGGCCTCGGTCACCGTGGCGTCAGCAGCGGAGGTGAAGGTACCGGCAGGGACACCGGCCACCACCCGCCAGGTCTTGTTGGCATCAATCTTGCGGGCCGAGAAGGTAACGGTTTTCGTGCCCGTTGAGGAGGTGTCGCATTCGCCGTCCTCGACCTCACAGTAGACCTTCGTCACATTGGCGGGTGCCGTGATGGTCACCTTGGAGTTGTCTACGGGAACGTCCACATTGGTGAAGATGCGCCAGTTGATTTCGTCGAGGTGAGATTCCTTGTTGTCCCGACCGATGAGACCGTGAACCATGTAGGTGATCCGGTATTTCTGCATACCGGTGACGGTCTGGTCCTTAGACCCAATGCGCAGCTGTAGTGCGCCGCCATTCTCCTTGTGGAGGTTGGCCGGAGCTCCCGACGGGCTCGAGGCATGAATGTCACTGTAGGTGACATGGCGGACGTGGCCGGGATTGTCGGTGAGTGACTGTCTCGTGACGAAGGTCAGGTAAGGCCCGTGTCTGTCCGCGTCGGCGAAGTCGTAGGTGAGGTCAAGGGTGACTCGAGCGTCGCCGTCTCGATCAAGGGTGGCGTTGACGTTGTAAGCCGTGATGCGTTCGTCGCCCTGGGCATGGGCCGGAACGGCCGGTACCACGGCGACAAAAAGCGTCAGCAGGAATGCTGTTAATACGGCGAATGGGGTACGTCGCATGGAATCAGTGTGAGGCACCCTCATTCGACCGACACCCTTTCTGAAGAGGAGTGGTGGTCAGTGAGTGGACTTGGGGATCGCTATCCGAGATGTTTTTCGTCTCCCAGGTGAGGTGGTGCCGCTGACCTGATGACCATTTCCCGTGGCCCTTCGGAAGCATCCTTGTCGAGACTGACCTGGGCGTCCCCACCAGCGTCGAGAACGGTACCGGCGTCATATTCGGTGATGCGTGACAGCTCGGCGGAATGGGTCATCGGAGGCAGACGGTCGGTAGGAAGGCGAGCTATCACGGCACACCGGGGATGTCGCACGATCGACGATGTAGGGGCAAAGGGTTCATTCGCCGCGTACAAGTGACCTCACACGGTGAGAAAGGGGAATCTACTGGTGGCTATTACGGCTTATGTGGAAGGACCCTTTTCATGGGTTCTGATCCGGAGCCATTGCGCCCATACGTCGAGCATCTCCAACGGATACGGCACCACCGATACCTTCTGGAACACCGGGCTGCGCCCCTTCGATCACCCGGCGATGGCTGATCCGGACGGGGAGGCCGCCCCGGACTCGATTCGGGGCGGCGACACTGGGTCGGAATTCCTTGTCAGAATCGCGTCAGATCCCGAGCGCCTTGGCCATCTCCCCGCGCAGGGCGACCATTTCGGCGTCCAGCTTGGACTTGGCAGCCGGCAGGTCGGTCGACGACTCCTCAGGAGTTGCCCGCACCTCGAGGTAACACTTGAGCTTGGGCTCGGTGCCGGAGGGACGAGCAACGACGTGGACGCGAGGTCCAGCCAGCTCAATGGCGTTCTGCTGGGGCAGCCCGGACCCATTGCTGGGGTCGTCGAGGTCGCAGACGTCGACGGGGTCGCCCAGCAGGGTGGCCGGAGGCTGGCTGCGCAGACGGTCCATGGCGTCGGAGATGATCGACATGTCGGTGACGCGCACGGCCAGCTGACTGGTGCGGTGCAGACCATGGGTGGCCCAGATCTCGTCGAGCCGCTCCGAGATCGTGGTGCCGGAGGCCTTGAGCTCACCCACCAGACGCATGATCGTCGCCAGGGCAGTGATGCCGTCCTTGTCCGGCACATGGGAGGGGTCGCAGCAGTAGCCGATGGCCTCCTCATAACCGAAGACGAGGCCGGGAACGCGGCCAATCCACTTGAAACCGGTCAGGGTCATCCGGTGCTCGCGTCCTGCTGCCTTGGCCATGCGTCCCAGACAGGTCGACGAGACCACCGAATTGGCGTAGACCCCGTCCAGACCACGACGCAGGGCATCGTCACCCAGCAGGGTTCCGAGCTCGTCACCGGTGAGCATCCGCCAGTCACCGTCGATGACGGCGGCAACGGCACAACGGTCGGCGTCAGGGTCAGAGGCGATGACGACGTCAGCGTCATGTTTGCGAGCCTGGGCGATGGCCAGGTCGATGGCGCCCGGCTCCTCGGGGTTCGGGAAGGCCACGGTGGGGAAGTCCGGGTCTGGGTCGAGCTGCTCAGCGACACCGACGAACTCCGGCAGACCGGCTGTCTCGACGAGGTGACGCACGACGCGGGTTCCGACACCGTGCATGGCGGTGTAGACCCAGGTGACGTCCGGATTGGCCGTGGTCAGTTCGGCAGCACGGGCGACGTAGGCGTCGATGAGTTCGTCGCCGATGAGCTCGATGTCGTCACCACGCGGGATCGCCCCGACAGGATCGGCCGACACGACCTCGATCTCGTGGGCGATCTCGGTGTCGGTGGGAGGCACGATCTGGGAGCCGTCGCCCAGGTACACCTTGTAGCCGTTGTCGGCCGGCGGGTTGTGGGAGGCGGTCACCATGACGCCGGCAACTGCGCCGTAATGCTTGATGGCGAAGGCGGTTACCGGGGTCGGGATGGGGGAGTCGGCCAGCAGGGCGTGGAACCCGGCCCCCGCCATGATCTCGGCTGTGTCGCGGGCGAAGACGTCGGAGTTGTGCCGGGCATCGAAGCCGATGATCACCGACCCCTCCTTCTCGCCGTGGGCACGCAGCCAGGCTGCGAATCCGGCAGCTGCATGCTGGACGACGACTCTGTTCATCCGGGACGGTCCGGGTCCGAGAGCGGCACGCAGGCCAGCGGTACCGAAGGTCAACGGGCCGGAGAAGGCCGACTCAACGGCCGCGACGGCCTCGGAGTCACCGTGCTGGGCACGGGTGAGCAGGTCGGACAGTTCGGTGCGGGTGGCCTCATCAGGGTCCTGGTCGAGCCAGGACTGAACCTGGGTGACGAGTTCGGGGGACAGCCCCTCGGATTGTGTGGTGGTCATGGTTCCTCGATGGGTGTGGGGTGGATCAGATGGCAGCCGTGATGTCAGCGAGCAGACCCGCCAGCCGGGGGGCGGCCTCCTTACCGGCGGCAATGACCTCGGCGTGGTCCAGCGGGGCGTCGGTGACACCAGCAGCGTGATTGGTGACCAGGGACAGGCCGAGCAGGTCGAGTCCGGCTTCCCGGGCGGCGATGGCCTCAAGTGCGGTCGACATGCCGACGAGGTCGGCGCCGATGGTGCGAGCCATGCGTACCTCGGCAGGAGTCTCGTACTGGGGGCCGCGGAACTGGGCGTAGACGCCGGTCGGGGTGCCTGGGGCGACCTTCTCGACGACCTCGAGCAGTGTCGGGGTCCATGCCCTCGACATGTCGATGAAAGTGGCGCCACGCAGCGGGGTGGCACCTGTGAGGTTGATGTGGTCGCGAATGGCGACGACGGTTCCCGGGCCCCAGGACGGGTCGAGGCCTCCGCAGCCATTGGTGAGGATCATCGTGCTGGCGCCAAGAGCCGCGGCGGTGCGCACTCCATGGACAACCGGTTCGACTCCACGTCCCTCGTAGAAGTGGGTGCGTCCGGTCAGAACGACGGCGGTCCTGCCGGTGGGCAGCTTGACAGCAACCAGGTCGCCGCCATGCCCGGCAACGACCGGTGTCGAGAATCCAGGCAGTTCGCCGAGCGGGATCCGTCCAATCATCTCGCCAAGGCGATTAACTCCGGCGGACCAGCCCGAGCCGAGCACGAGGCCCACATCGACGCTGGTGAGCGAGAGGCGGGAACGGATGGCATCGGCAGCATCGCGGGCGATGGCCTGGGGATCGGTGAAATCCGGTGTCGTCATGGGGTCAACCCTAGAGGTTTTCGCCGATCCGGGCGCGCGAACCCCCGGCCCATTCGCAGCCGTCTTCCGAGTCCGGAGGAGCAGCGTCGATACGTGTGTTGGAGCAACCTCATTGTCGGGGCAAGCAATTTCTCTCGATGTCAACAGAAATCTCGCCATGGCTGAAAGAATGCGGCCATGACGTCCATGGTGATCATTGGAGCTGGGCCCGGGGGCTATGAGGCCGCCAACGTAGCGGCGGCAGGTGGCGTTGACGTCACCGTCGTGGAAGAAACCGGCATCGGAGGAGCTGCCGTCCTCACCGACTGTGTTCCCTCGAAAACCCTCATTGCCACTGCCGAGGTCACCGCGGCCCTGCGGCGCGCACCCGAGCTCGGCCTTCGCCAGACCCACAAGTTCGAGGTCGATCTCGACGCCGTCAATTCCCGCGTACGCCGTCTGGCTCAGGCCCAGTCCGACGACATTGGTCGAGGCCTGGAGCGCAAGGGAGTGCGCCTCGTCAGTGGTCGTGCCCGTCTGGCCGCGGGTGCCCCGGGCCACCTGCACCGGGTCATCATCAATGATGACGAGATCATCGACGCCGACATCGTCCTGCTCGCCACCGGCACGACCCCGCGTGAGCTCCCGGCGGCTCGCTGCGACGGGGACCGCATCCTCACCTGGAAGCAGGTGTACTCGATGACGGAGATCCCCGAGCACCTCGTCGTGGTGGGATCGGGTGTGACAGGTGCTGAGTTCGCGTCGGCCTACGACTCATTGGGATGCCGGGTGACCCTGGTGTCCTCGCGTGACCAGGTGCTCCCCGGCGAGGACCCCGACGCAGCTCGTGTGTTGCAGCAGGTCTTCGAGTCTCGCGGCATGCAGATCCTGTCCCGCTCTCGCGCGGTCTCTGCGGTGCGTGACGGTGATGGTGTCGTTGTCGGTCTCGAGGACGGCCGGACCGTGCGCGGATCCCACGTTCTGATGGCCGTCGGGTCAACGCCGAACAGCTCGGACCTCGGCTTGGAGGAGGTCGGTGTTGCCGTCGGTCCGCGTGGTCACATCACCGTTGACAAGGTCTCGCGCACCAGTGTGCCGGGCATCTATGCTGCCGGAGACTGCACCGGTGTCTTCGCCCTGGCATCCGTGGCAGCCATGCAGGGGCGCATCGCCGTGTGGCATGCCCTGGGCCAGGCCCTCCAGCCCCTCGACCTGTCCTTGGTGTGCTCGAATGTCTTCGCCTCTCCCGAGATCGCCACGGTGGGTGTGACGCAGACCGACGTCGACTCCGGAAAGGTCCAGGCCCGATCCACCCGACTCGACCTGTCGACTAACCCGAGGGCCAAGATGCAGGGAATCCAAGACGGTTTCGTCAAGCTCTTCTGCCGTCCTGCTACCGGCAACATCATTGGTGGCGTCGTCGTCTCCCCGCGGGCCAGCGAACTCATCCATCCGATCTCGGTCGCGGTGGGCGAGCGGATCCCCGTCGACGCCTTCCAGCACGACTTCACCGTCTACCCGTCCCTGTCGGGATCGGTGTCAGAGGCTGCCCGACGGTTGCAGAACTTTGTGGAGTGACGTCGTGGTGTGAACCTGCCACGAGACACACCGTGAGAAGGCCCCCTCGACGAATCGTCGAGGGGGCCTTCTGGGGGTCGACAATGGATCAGAAGTCGTCAAAGAGGGCTGAGAAGAGCCCCAGACCAACAAGGCCGAGACCACCGACGGCCAGTCCGCTGATGACTGGGTCGGACTCATACCGGCGGTAGTAGCCCTGCACCCACGGCGCGTAGTCCGGGCCAGCCTGCCAGTAGGGCAGCTGGGCGCCATTGACGTCGACGGTGCGGATCCACGGGGAGCGCCCCTGCTGGATGCGCTGGGCGTCGGCGGCGCAGGCCGGAACCTTGCGCGCGACTCCGCCGTCGGGGGAGTACATGACGTCAGTGGTCGACGGGCCGTGAGCCGGGTCGAAGAAGCACGGCGGACGCACCTCGGGAATCGGCTCGCCATTGGCGCGGGCCTGCACGCAGGCGATGGAGTGACGACCCTCCTCGAGGGTCTCGGTGACGAGCGGGATCGAGCGGGTGCCCTTGTCCTGGGCCATGAGTGTCTTGGCGCGGTCGTAGCAGTCCAAGGCCGTGTTCCAGTCCTTGCGACCCTCGGCCGACACCTCCTTGCCGATCATCTCCATGTCGAGATCGCGCAGGGCCTCGCCAAAGGTGGTGACGTCCTCCTCAGTCTCCTGGCGCATCTGCGAGACCTTGGCCTCGATGGCTTTGGCGCGTCGGGCCTCCATCTCGCGGGACTGACGCTGGGCACGCATCAGTGATGCCGTCGTTGCCACAAGCCCCACGAAGAACAGCAGGAAGAGCAGGAGGTCACCGGACATGATCACCAGAATGCTCTCTGAAATGGACACTCACAAGAAAAATCACGCTGCAAACCTCACTCATCGACGATCTCACAGATGACCTCGCCCGAGGCGACCGTCGAGCCGACCGTGGCATTGAGGTCACGGATGACGCCTGAGCGATGGGCGGCCAGAGGCTGCTCCATCTTCATGGCTTCCATGACGACGATCTGGTCGCCCTCGTTGACCTGCTCGCCCTCGACGACATTGACCTTGACGATGGTTCCCTGCATCGGGGATGCCACCGAGGTGCCGGTTGCCGCAGTGTGACGTCCCGCGCGGTTGCGACGGGTGGGGCGACGAGACTTCGTGCTGGGGGCCTGACGGGCGCCGTGCAGGGATGCCGGGATGCGCACCTCGACCCGCTTGCCGTTGACCTCCACGACAACCTCGTGAGGGGGCTCGGTGTCGGCGGACTCCCCCAAAGATCCGGTGTAGGGCTCGATCTTGTTGTCGAACTCGGTCTCGATCCAGTCGGTGAAAACGCCGAAGTGACCGTCGGTTGCGGTGAAGGCAGGGTCCTTGACGACCGCACGGTGGAAGGGGACGACAGTCGGCATACCGTCGATGACGATCTCGTCGAGGGCCCGGGCGGCGCGGGCCAGAGCCTGCTCGCGGGAGTCCCCCGTGACGATGAGCTTTCCGACGAGGGAGTCGAAGGCTCCCGGAACAGTCATGCCGGAGTGGTAGCCCTCGTCAACGCGGATACCGGGGCCACACGGCGGCTGCCACGAGGTCAGGGTGCCAGGCGCAGGCATGAACCCCATGCCGGGATCCTCGGCGTTGATGCGGAACTCGAAGGAGTGGCCGCGCAGTTTCGGATCCTCGGGCTCGAGGTGGCCGCCCTGGGCCACGTGGAACATCATCTGCACCAGGTCGACTCCGGCAACCTCCTCGGAGACCGGGTGCTCCACCTGCAGACGGGTGTTGACCTCGAGGAAGCTGATGGTCCCGTCCAGGCCGACGAGGAATTCGCAGGTTCCGGCACCGACATATCCGGCCTCCTTGAGGATGGCTCGGGAGGACTCGTAGAGACGGGTCAGCTGCTCGTCACTGAGGAACGGCGCCGGGGCCTCCTCGACGAGCTTCTGGTGGCGACGTTGCAGGGAGCAGTCACGGGTCGAGATGATCTGCACGGTGCCGTACTGGTCGGCGACGCACTGGGTCTCGACGTGACGCGGCTTGTCGAGGTAGCGCTCCACGAAACACTCGCCGCGTCCGAAAGCAGTGACGGCCTCGCGCACCGCAGACTCGTAGAGATGGATGACCTCGTCCATCGAGCGGGCGACCTTGAGGCCGCGACCGCCGCCTCCGAAGGCGGCCTTGATGGCGATCGGCAGGCCGTGTTCCTTGGCAAACTCGACGACCTCCTCCGGGCCGTTGACCGGGTCGGCGGTGCCGGGAACGAGCGGGGCGCCGACCTTCTGGGCGATGTGACGGGCCTGAACCTTGTCGCCGAGGGCCCGAATGGCCTCCGGCGGCGGGCCGATCCAGACGAACCCGGCGTCGATGACAGCCTGGGCGAAGTCGGCGTTCTCGGAGAGGAACCCGTACCCGGGGTGGATCGCGTCGACCTCGGCCCGACGGGCAATGTCGAGGATCTTGTCCACGTCAAGGTAGGTCTGAGCAGGGGTCACACCGTTGAGGGCGAAGGCTTCGTCGGCAAGCTTGACGAACAAACCCTCGGAGTCGGAGTCCGCGTAGACAGCCACGCTCGTAATACCGGCGTCCTCGGCGGCACGGATGACGCGCACCGCGATCTCGCCACGGTTTGCGACGAGTACCCGCTTGATGGTCCTGTCCACGGTTCCTCCGATCGGCTCTCGGGGCGGGTGCCCCTCACGGTGAGTCTAAAGGGTCAGCGTTCGTCCATGGTCACTGTCCACGTCTTCTGGCTCCGAAAGTGCCGTATCGACGTCGCGTGGTACACCCGGAAGATCCGATGGCAACGGCCAGGTGTGGTGGCAGCTCCTGCTCGGATTACCGGGATTGCCATCGCGAATGCGCCGCGAGGCCGTCGTGACGGCTCACTCGGCCGCTAGCCTGACGGTCATGGCGACACCGCAGTTCATCGTGGACCTCAGACGTCACATCGGTCATGACCCGTTGTGGCTGTCCGGTAGTAGCGCGGTCGTGCTGCGCCAGGGGCCACGCGGACCCCAGGTTCTGCTCGTCAAACGTGCCGACACCGGAGCATGGACACCGGTCTGCGGAATCATCGAGCCGGGGGAGAGACCTGACGAGGCCATCCTTCGAGAGATTCGGGAAGAGACCGGGGTGACGGCGGAGATCGTCCGCCTGGTCCGTGTCAATGTCGCGGCCCCCATCACCTACCCCAATGGCGACCGCTGCCAGTTCCTCGATCACGACTTCCTGTGCCGATGGATCAGCGGGCAGCCGCGAGTGGGTGACGACGAGTCCAGCCAGACCGGTTTCTTCGACGTCGACGACCTGCCCGAGATGGCCCCGCGTCATCGCCGTCGCATCGAGACCGCGCTGCACTCGTCTGACCACGTCATCTTCAGCTCGGATGGGGATGACGACGGCGCTCTACGTGAGGAGACCCCATGAGTCTTTCCCACCTCTCCTCCCGGGTGTGGCAGCACGGGAAGGTCGTTGCCGAATCAGTCCCCCTGGAAACTCTGAGCGACGAACTCGCCGATGATCAGACACTGAGCTGGTATGACCTCACCGCTCCCGATCGCGAGGCCATCGACACCCTTGCCGACGAACTCGATCTGGAGTTCCACACCGTCGAGGATGCCGAGGCCCCCGGCGAGCGTCCGAAGGTCACCCGCTATCCCGACCATCTCTTCCTGACGACCTATGCCGCGACGATCGGCGAGACGAATGACCCCAACAGTCGCCTCATCGTGTCACGGGTCTCGGTGTGGGTGTTCGAACATGGCGTCGTCAGTGTCCATCGCGACGACCTGCCCGAGGTCAAGGAGATGCTCAACCGCCTCGACGCCAACCCCGATCTGGTCTCGAACGGCCCGATGGGCATCGTCCATGCCATTCTCGACGTCCTCGTCGACGGTCATTTCGACGTCGTCCAGCACCTGGACGACGTCGTGGAGCTCGTCGAGGATCAACTCTTCGACGACTCGATTGACACCCAGAAAGTGCAGTTGCGGGTGTATCGGCTGCGCAAGGAGTTGGTGCAGTTTCGTCGAGTCGTGCTCCCGATGCGCGAGATCGTCTCGACAATCAGCCGTCCGAGCAGGGAAGCCATGGCTGTTCCCCGGGTCCTCGAGCCGTACTTCAACGATCTGTACGACCACTCCATGCGCGTCTCGGAATGGTCCGATTCCCTGCGGGACCTCGTCGCGACGATCTTCGAGACGAATCTGTCCATCCAGGACGCCAAACTCAACACCGTCATGAAGAAGTTGGCCGGGTGGGCTGCCATCATCGCCGTCCCAACCCTCATCACGGGGTGGTTCGGACAGAACGTTCCCTTCCTGGGTGATGGCCGACCGTTGGGGTTGTGGATCTCCGTCGGGCTCATCATCGTGTCGAGCCTCGTGCTGTACCTGGTTTTCCGTAAGGAAGACTGGATCTGAGGAGACCAATAGGCGTCTGACAGTGCAGAACTCTCGTCCTCAGATTGCATCAATTAGGTAAGACTGCATGCCGTACCGGCACATGTGAGACACCCCGCGGCTGGACAGATCGTGCTGCGCCAGATTGACCTCGGGTCGTCTCTGTCCATCGTCATCGAATTGTGCAGCGGGGTGCTTTCCTGGCCCTGCCGCTTACCGGAAAGGACCGCGGACGGCCCAAGAAGGGACCTCCTGACGCCGCCATGGGCGGTTCCGTCAATTTCAGACGGTGTCGTGGTCACTCCCCGGCAACTCCCGACATCACCGGGCAAGACTCCTAAACTGGCCGACGTGACGAAGATTGCACTAGCCATTGCCGGGTCCGAGGCCTCCGGTGGCGCCGGAGCCCAGACCGACCTCAAGACCTTCCACCAGCTCGGGGTGTTCGGATGCACGTCCCTGACCTGCATCGTCTCCTTCGACCCCGACAACGACTGGGGACACCGATTCGTGCCGGTCGATCCTCAGGTCATTCATGATCAGATCGAGGCCGCCGCCGCCGTCCACGGCCAGATCGACGCCGTCAAGATCGGCATGCTCGGTACCCCGACGACCATCGGCGTCGTCGCCGAGGCCTTGGAGGCCTACAAGTTCCCCAAGGTCATCCTCGACCCCGTCCTCATCTGCAAGGGCCAGGAGACGGGTGCCGCCCTCGACACCGACAACGCCCTGCGTGAGCAGATCCTGCCGCATGCCGACGTCATCACGCCGAACCTCTTCGAGACGCAGACCCTCGCCGGCGTGGACGAGATCACTTCGGTCGAGGCCCTCAAGGATGCTGCCAAGAAGATCGGTGACCAGGGAGTTCCGGTCGTCATCGCCAAGGCCGGCACCCTGTTGAACACCGGCACCGCCCTGGACGTCTACTACGACGGCCACGACTGCGAGGTCCTCGAGGTTCCCGCCGTCGGTCAGGAGCGCGTCTCCGGTGCTGGCTGCACGCTGGCCGCCGCGATCACCGCGGAGATCGCCAAGGGAGCCAGTCCGCTGGACGCCGCCCGCGCCGCCAAGCAGGTCGTCGTCTCGGCCATCGAGAACCGGATGCACGGCAACGCCCCGTTCGACTGCGTCTACCAAGGCAATTACCGGGCCTGATCATTCATGACTTGACCCCGGCGGATGTCCGCCGGGGTCAAGTCATGTCTCGGTCCGTCATGATCACAGAAGTTGGGGTCAGCGTCGGAAGACCGGACGCACCGACAGCTCCTCGATCATGGCCTCGGGGCTGGCCTCCAGAGCCGCGCGAACGGTGACGGCGACGGACTGTGGCCGCAGGTGCTCCGAGGCGTCGTAGGGACGTCCGGCTTGGGCCTGCAGTTCCACCTGCATGTCGGTGTCGACACGACCGGGGTGGATTGACGTCACCCGTACGACACCACGCTCCTCCTCGCGCAGGGCATGTGTGAGGGCACGCAGGGCGTACTTCGAGGCCGCGTAAACCCCACCGCCAGCCGGGGTCCGCAAGAAACCAGATCCGGAATTGATCATGACGATGTCGCCATGGCTGGTCCTCAGCAGGGGCAGCACGAGGCGAGTGAGGTCGGCGGCGGCGACGACATTGATCTCCAGCACTCGACGCCACTCCTCGCGGGTCTGGGCTGCGGTCTCGCCGGGAGACGCGGCGCTCACCCCGGCGCTGTTGACGAGAACATCGAGACTGTCCAGCTGAGACACGGCTGCCGCGGTGGCCTCCTCGTCAGCCAGATCGACGACGAAGGGGGAGGCGTCAGGCAGTTCAGAGACCACCTTCTCGACGGCCTCGCGGCGGCGTCCTCCCACGATGATGTGGTGGTCTCGCCCCAGTTCCTCGGCGATCGCCCGTCCGATGCCGCGCGTCGCCCCGGTCACGAGGACTTTCTTGGTGTGCTGGTCGTTGTGTGAAGTTTCCGACGTCGTGGGGGTTTCCATGACGCAACCGTACTCGTCTTGCCAGCGAGCAATCCCGGGTTGTGGTTGGCTACCGTCATGGCAGAAAGCACGTGCGATGTCAGATCCGAAGTCGGGCGGTTGCGGACAGTCATCCTGCATCGCCCCGGCGACGAATTGCGCAGACTGACCCCTCGCAACAACGACAAGCTCCTCTTCGATGCAATGCCGTGGGTCGACCAGGCCCAGCGTGACCACGACATTTTCGCCTCGATCCTTGAGGACCGCGGCGTCGAGGTCCTCCTGCTCGGAGAGCTCCTGTGCGAAACCCTTGACGACGAGGTTGCTCGGCAGCAGGCCCTTGACGATCTGCTCACCGATTTGAGATATGGCGACGGGCTGCGCAGATACCTGCGTCAGCGTCTGTCAGAGCTGTCCAGCGAGATGTTGACGAAGGTGCTCATGGCTGGTCTGTCCAATGGTGAACTGGCCACCGTCGAACCCGCTGCACCCCGCAGCCTGGTGACGAGCCTGCTGGCTCCCGAGGACTTCATCATCGACCCGCTTCCGAACCTGCTCTTCACCCGCGACTCCAGCGTCTGGGTGGGTAACCACCCGGCCGTGACATCCCTGACGATGCCAGCACGGCGCCGCGAAACCCAACTGACTGACCTCATCTATCGTCACCATCCGAGGTTCCGGGGGCACGGTGACTGTTACGGCTGGCGGCTGGAGAACCTGGAAGGTGGGGACGTCATGCATCTGGGTGAGCAGGTCATGGCGATCGGTGTAGGGGAGCGCACCACTCCGTCGGGGGCCGAGCGTCTGGCGCGTACCGCCTTCGAGCTGGGAGTGGCGCACACCGTGCTGGCAGTGCCGATCCATCAGCAGCGCGCCACCATGCACCTGGACACCGTGTGCACCATGGTCGACGTCGACGCCGTCGTCATGTACCCGCAGATTGCCGACAGTCTGACGGCTGTTCCGCTCACTCCTGTCGGTGACGACATTCGTATCGGTGAGCCGACACCGTTCCTGACGGCCGCCGCCGACGCTCTGGGGATCGAGCGAATGCGCGTCATCGACACTGGCCTCGACCCCGTGACCGCTGAGCGTGAGCAGTGGGATGACGGCAACAACACCCTCGCCCTGGCGCCACGCGTGGTAGTGGCTTATGAGCGCAACACGAACACCAATGCTCGTCTGGAGGCCGCCGGCATCGAGGTACTGACGATTCCGAGCTCGGAGCTGGGGTCAGGACGTGGTGGCCCACGGTGCATGTCGTGCCCGGTGCTGCGCGACGAGCTGTGAGGTGACATCAGCGATAGCATCACCGGCATGAGGTCCAGAGCAGCGATCGTAGCGACGGCACTGCTCGTCGTGGCAGGGTGCGCTCCCTCGCACGAGGGAGCCGTGCCCACCCCGGCCATCGGTTCACCGACCCCGGCACGGGCTGGGGAGGAGACCCTGGCGAGCCTGGGGTTCGAATATGGTCCGCGGAACTTCCGTCTACCCCAGGGGCTTGACGTCACGATGCGGGTCGATCACGTCAACAACATCACCCTGCTCACCCAGCCCGACACTTCCGGAAAGGTGCATGACTTCCTGGCACAGAACCTGCCTGCGTCGGGGTTCACGGTGACCGGGGATGGCAATGGGTCATTGACGTTCACCTCGAACCGCCCCGACACCACGGGCTGGACCGGGGCGTTCACGAGCTCCGATGAGGCTGCCGGACTGACCCTCCGGCACGGCTGAGCATCGGTCCCGCGCGGGTCAGCGCCGCGCATACCCTGGCTCAGGACAGGTGCCCGCCCTTGGGCCCGTTCCACAGCGAGGACCATTCGACGTCAAGATCCATGAGCATCTGACGCACCAATGGCAGGGAGATGCCGGTGACGTTGTGGGGGTCGCCATTGATACGGGTGATGAAGGCGCCGCCCAGGCCGTCGATGGTGAAGGCGCCAGCCACCTTGGCCGGCTCGCCGCTGCTGACGTAGGCGTCGATCTCGGCGTCAGTGAGATCTGCGAAGGTGACGACGGTTTGGCCGACGCGGGTCTGCTCGCGGATCTGACCGTTCTCGATGACGGCGACGTGGTGTCCGCTGACGAGGACGCCCTGGTGACCTCTCATCCGGCGCCACCACTGCCGGGCACGGTCAGCGGTGTGGGGCTTGCCGAGGACACGTCCGTCGAGATTGAGTACGGAGTCGCAGGCCACCACGATCGTCCGGTCGGCGGGGTGCTCGTCAAGGGCCCCGGAGCCGATGACCGAGTGGGCCTTGAGGCGGCACAGCCGGGCCGTCATGGTGGCAGCGTCCTCCCCAGGAAGGCGGCTCTCGTCAGCTCCCGAGGCGATGACGACAGGTTCGATGCCGGCTGAGCGCAACATACGCAGTCGGGCAGGCGATTTCGATGCGAGAACGAAACGGGTCGTCATGTCAGTAACGCCGCAGAGATCCCCGCCAGGCCGCCTGGCCGGGCATGAAGGGTTCACGGATGGTGCGCCAGTAGGACTTCCAGCCGAAGGCGATCGGCCGGTCGTCCGGCACGTAGGCGTCCGGGCCCGGACGGGTGAGCTCGGTCAGCACCGCGACGAGGGCACCAAGCTCCTCGTCGGTGAGATTTCCCCTGGTGACCTTGATCGGATCGTCGTCCATGGTGTGCTCACTCACAGTGGGATGTTCCCGTGCTTCTTGGGAGGCAGCGCCTCGCGCTTGGTGCGCAACAGACGCAGGGTACGGATGACCGAGGCGCGGGTCTCGTGCGGGTGGATGACCTGGTCGATCCATCCTCGCTCAGCTGCCTGGTACGGGTTCGACAGGGTCGTCTCGTACTCGTCGATGAGCTCCTTGCGTTTGACTTCCGGATCGGGATCGGTGGCCAAGGTGCGGCGGTGCAGGATGCTGACGGCTCCTTCAGCACCCATGACGGCGATCTGGGCTGTGGGCCAGGCGAGGTTGACGTCGGCTCCGAGGGTCTTGGACCCCATGACGATGTAGGCGCCGCCGTAGGCCTTGCGGGTGACGACGGTCAGCAGCGGCACGGTGGCCTCGGCGTAGGCGTAGATGAGCTTGGCGCCACGACGGATGATGCCCTCGTGCTCCTGCTCGACGCCGGGCAGGAATCCAGGGGTGTCGACGAAGGTGAGTACCGGGATGTTGAAGGAGTCGCAGGTCCGGACGAACCGGGCAGCCTTCTCGGAGGCATTGATGTCAAGGGTGCCGGCGTTGACCATTGGCTGGTTGGCGACGATGCCGATGACGCGGCCCTCGATGCGTCCGAATCCGCAGATGACGTTCGGGGCGAAGAGCTCGTGGATCTCCAGGAAGGTGTCCTCGTCGAGCACGGTCGTGATGATCTCGTGCATGTCGTACGGACGGTTCGCGGAGTCCGGGATGAGGATGTCGAGCTTGCGGTCGTGGTCGGTGATCGTCAGGTCGGCCTCACCGTCGTCGTAGAACGGCGGATCCTCCAAGTTGTTTTGTGGCAGGTAGCTGACCAGGTCGCGGACGAACTCCAGGGCGTCGTCCTCGTCATTGGCCAGGTAGTGGGAGTTGCCCGACTTCGTGGAATGGGTACGAGCGCCGCCCAACTCCTCGAGGGAGACGTCCTCGCCGGTGACCTGCTTGACGACGGCCGGGCCGGTGATGAACATCTGGGAGGTCTGGTCGACCATGACGATGAAGTCGGTGAGGGCGGGGGAGTAGACGTGACCGCCAGCTGCGGCGCCCATGATGATGGAGATCTGGGGGATGACGCCGGAAGCCCTGGTGTTGCGACGGAAGATGTCGCCGAACCTGGCCAGGGAGGCCACGCCTTCCTGAATACGAGCGCCGCCGCCCTCGTTGATGCCGATGAGGGGGCAGCCTGTCTTGACGGCGAAGTCAATGATTTTGCAGATTTTCTCGCCGTAGACCTCACCCAAGGACCCACCGAAGATCGTGACGTCCTGGCTGAACACACAGACCGGACGACCATGGATCGCACCGACACCGGTGATGACGCCGTCGGTGTAGGGGCGCTTGCGTTCCATGCCGAAGTTCGTCGAGCGGTGACGAGAGAACTCATCGAGCTCGGTGAAGGAATCCTCGTCCAGCAGCCGCAGGATGCGCTCCCTGGCGGTCATCTTTCCGGCGGCGTGCTGCTTTTCGATGGCCGAGGGGGATGCGGCATTGACGGCCTCGTCGATCCTCCGACCGAGGTCGGCGATCTTTCCTGCCGTGGTGTGGATGTCGATCTCCATGAGTTGAGACTATCCGTCACAGGCGACAAGCGTGGCGTTGGGCCGCTTTCCGGGATGGGTTGCGGCCGTGCGGACCGTGGTCGTCACGAGCTTCCGGAAGCTCCACGGCATCATCGGACCGGTGACTGGCTGGTCGTCTGGGTCAGGGATGAGCTGGCGCGCAGCACGACGGCTTACGGATAGTCTGGACGGGTGCCTTCCACACCTGCCGCCATTGCTGATCGCGTCATCGAGCTTGCCGGGAACACGATGTTCACCGGGCCGTGCGGGGGAGGGGTGGCCTGCGTCGACTCCACCGGCTCGACCAATGCTGACATGGTGTCCTTCGTCCATGCCGGAGGAACCTCGTTCCGTCTCCTCGTCGCTGATCACCAGGAAGGCGGACGAGGACGTTTCTCACGCAGTTGGCACGACGTCCCGGGAACGAATCTGGCGATCTCTGCCCTGGTGCCCAATGATCGTCCCGCCCAGGACTGGGGCTGGCTCTCGATGGTGGCCGGACTCGCCGTCGTCGAGGCCATCGAGGAGGTTGGCGGGGCTGATCGCTCCCGGGTGACGTTGAAGTGGCCCAATGACGTCCTGGTGGATCTTGGCACCGACCATGGTGGCAAGGTGAGCGGGATCCTGTCGGAGCGCGTCGACGGACCGGCTGGTCCTCACGCCGTCATCGGGATTGGGATCAACGTGTCGATGGGGACCGACGAACTGCCCGTCCCGACGGCGACCTCCCTGGCGTTGTGCGGGTTGAACCACGACAAGAACGAGCTGTTGGCCAGCCTGCTAGTCCACCTCGACGAATTGCTGACGGTGTGGCTGGCGACCGGAACCGTGCGAGACCAGTACGTGGCGCGGTGCGACACCATCGGTGCCCCGGTGCGACTGACCTTCGACCCGGAGACCATCGGTGGCGGTGACGAGGCCGTCGACGGTGTCGGCGTCGACGTGGATGTCGACGGTGCCATCGTGGTGGAAACCTCGGAAGGACGTCGCACCTTCAACGCGGGAGACGTCAACCATCTGCGCACGAGGTGAGTTCCACCACGGCACCCTGAACGTCCCGACCACCTAGACTGCTGACCATGACGACCCACATCCTGGCCCTTGGTGGCGGCGGTTTCTCGATGTCGAACCGTGGTGAGCCCACCGCTCTCGACCGTCACATCCTTGACCTGTCCGGAAAGTCCTCGCCCTTGGTGTGTTTTGCCCCCACCGCGGCAGCCGATGACCCGGTTTACGTCAATCGTTTTCTGGCCGCCTACTCGGCGCTGGGTGTGCGGACCATGGTGCTGACCCTGTGGCAGGGGGCTGCGGAGTCGGTGGAGCGTCTTTCCCAGGCTGACGTCATCGTGTCGGGTGCCGGTTCGGCGGCCAACCTCATGGCGCTGTGGCGGATGCACGGGGTTGACCACGTCATCCGGCGGATGATGTCGTCGGCGGACGACGTCGTGCTCGCCGGGGTCGCAGCCGGTGCGGCGTGCTGGTTCTCCGGCTGTCTCACTGACGCATTCGGTGACCTGCGTGCGTGGCGAGGCGGAATGGGTCTGCTCGACGGGTCGTTCTGCCCCCACTTCGACGGTGAGTCGGAGCGCGCCCCAATCTACGCACAGTCGGTTGCCAATGGGGTTCTCCCCGCTGGTTACGCAGTCGATGACGGAGCAGCAATCCATTTCGTCGACGGTGAGTTCTCCGTCGCCGTTGCCGAGCGTGAGGAGGCCACGGTCTCAAGGTTCTCCGCATCCGAGGAGCCGACCTCGTCGGGAATCCTGCGCGAGGAGCTCGACGTCACCGTGCTGTGACATTCCACGGCTGCTGATAGTCGTCGAGGTCCTCGTCGCCGTCATAACGCCCGTCGGTCAGGTCCGCGAAGAGGTCTGCCACTCGGCGGGCGCCCGGGACGTCATCGAGGACCAACTGGTCTGACGGTGTGGTGAGGATGAGTTTTCCACAGCCCATCATCCGATCGACGACGTCGGCCTGCCAGGACACGTCGACGAGGCTGTCAATCATGACGTCGTGACCCCGTCTGACGATGACGCCATGACGCAGCATCACGCGTCGTTCAGTGATCGTCATGGTGGTGGTGAACCACTTCAGCCACGGAATGATGGTACCGACGATTATGAGCGCGACTGCGACGACCGCGACGATTGGCCAGTACCGGGCTCGTATCTCGAGCGTCATGAGTCCGAGCAGCGCGGCAGCCCCGATGACTGCGACGAACCCCATGACGACAGGCCAGAACAGTGCTTTCGCGTGACGGCGGGAGTGCACCAGCACCGTCTCGTCACGATTGCGCCGCAGTGGCTGTCCGACTCGCACCATGTTTCCAGTATGGACGACCCCGCAATGTGAACGCGTGACGTGCGGTCAGTGCCAGGCATGAGGTACGAGTGGGTGCCATGCCCTTACACGTGCGGTCTGTGCCCCAGACAGTCCTCCTGCGTGTTCACGTCACCTTCGAGAGTGTCCGCACCAGCCTTGACCCAGCCGTCCCGGGGCCCTCACCTGGTTGGGGAGGGCGGCTGCGGCCAGCTGTCCCTGCAATACTCGTGGAGAACCCGGAAAGACGGCTGCGCTCTGCTTGATGAGATGGCAGCAGCCCTTCATCTTTTCGGCCGTTCCACGGGCGATCGCTGATAACCCTCGGCCGGTGTCCGGATGGAAAGCCGACGCGAAGACGATCCGACAGGGAAATCCACGGGTGGAAGATCCGGGAGAACAGCTCTTCCGCGGTTCTGTGTCCGGTGGCCGTTACGATGAAGGTCGTGACCTCCTACACCATTGGAATCATTGGCGGCGGGCAGCTTGCCCGCATGATGCACCAGGCTGCGATCGGATTGGGGGTGCGCACCCGTCTGCTGGCCTCCGACCCTGACGAGTCCGCGGCCCAGGTGATGTCTGATGTCGTCATCGGCTCCCATCTCGACCACGACGCCGTCATGGACTTCGCAGCTGGGTGTGACGTCGTGACCTTCGATCACGAGCACGTGCCGACCGTCCTCGTCGAGGAGATGGAACAGGCAGGGTGTGCTGTCCGCCCCGGATCGGCCGCGATGGTCCATGCTCAGGACAAGGTCGTCATGCGTGAATTCATGGCGAAGGAGGGATTCCCGAACCCGGCCTGGAAGGTCTGTGACACCCCTGACGATCTCGTCGCCTTCGGTGCGGACCACGGCTGGCCCGTCATCGCCAAGACGTCTCGCGGCGGATATGACGGCAAGGGAGTCTTCAAGATCGACGGACCTGACGGTGCCGGGGAACCCTTCGAGGCTGCCGGAGGACTGGCCGACGGCAAACAACCGATTCGTATTCTCGCCGAGGAGTTCGTTGATTTCCGACGCGAACTCTCTGCCGTTGTCGTCCGCTCCCCATCGGGTCAGGGAGCCGCCTATCCGGTCACGGAGACCATCCAGCGTCACGGGGTCTGCGCCGAGACCATCAGCCCGGCACCGGACATGTCCTCGGACCGCCAGGTGGAGCTGCAAACCATGGCCCTGGACATTGCTGGGCGCCTCGACGTCGTCGGTGTCCTCGCCGTTGAGCTCATGGAGCGCGAGGACGGTTCCGTCATCGTCAATGAGCTGGCGACCCGCCCCCACAACACCGCCCACTGGACCATCGACGGTGCTGAGACGAGCCAGTTCGAGAACCACATGAGAGCCGTGCTTAACCTTCCGCTCGGTTCACCGGCCCTGACTGCCCCCGTGGTCGTCATGGCCAACGTCCTCGGCGGGTCTGAGGAAGACCTGACCGGGGCTCTGCAACACTGTTTCGCTCGTGACCCGGAACTGCGCGTCGAGTTGTACGGGAAGTCCGTGCGACCCGGCCGCAAGGTCGGTCACGTCACCTGCCTCGGTGACGACGTCGAGACGACTCGTCGCCGGGCGCGCCATGCCGCCGCCTACCTCATGGGAGAACACGATGCCTGAGACCACCGCCAACAGCCGTAAGCCGCGTCGCGGCAAGAAGGTCGAGACAGCGGGCGGAACCGCTCGCCGGTTGGCTGGTGACGCCACAGGCCCGCAGGTGTCGATCATCATGGGCTCGGACTCCGACTGGCCGACGATGGAGCCCGCCGCCCAGGTGCTCACCGACTTCAACGTGGGATTCGAGGCGGAGGTCGTCTCGGCTCACCGGATGCCCGAGGACATGGTTGAGTTCGGCCGTGGCGCCCACGAGCGCGGTATCAAGGTCATCATCGCCGGTGCCGGTGGTGCTGCCCATCTACCCGGCATGGTCGCCGCGCTGACCCCGCTGCCGGTCATCGGAGTGCCGGTTCCGCTGGCCCATCTCGACGGCATGGACTCCCTGCTGTCCATCGTCCAGATGCCTGGTGGTGTACCGGTGGCGACGGTCGGTGTCGGTAATGCCAAGAACGCCGGTCTGCTGGCCGTGAGGATTCTGGCCGCATCGAATCCCGAGCTGTGCGACGCCATGGTCAAGTACCAGACCGAGCTGCACGACATGGCGGCCGCCAAGGGGGAGAAGGTGCGCACCCACTCGCGCCCCTGAGCGAGCCATCGATACGCGGATGGCCCCGAACTGTTGCGGTCCGGGGCCAGTTCGCTGCTTCCAGACCCTTGGTCAGACCAGGGACAGGGTCAGCGACATATCAACCGGGCGGGCGTACAACCGGTGGGACATGATCGGCATCGGGCCGCAGGAGGTCGATCCCAGCGGGGCCGAGAGGGCGTCCAAGGTCAGCCAGGTGTGCCCGTCGGGCTCCAGATCCCAGGTATGGGCGGCGCTGAACAGGGCCTTGGACGTCCACGGGCGAACCGCGAATGCCGGCCAGCCACCATCAGCGGCGACGCGCAGACCACCGTCGGGGCCGGTGATCGTAAGCTCGTGGACACCCTGACGAAGACCATTCTCCTGAGGCATGACGTAAGGCGTCTGGAGGCTGGCGACGTCGGAGTTCCAGCGGCCCCAGGTGGCGGCGTGCTGGGAATCCGGGTAGTTCTCCGTCGGACCGAGTCCGAACCAGGACACGGTGCTCCACTCATCCGGCAGCCCCATGGTCACGCCGATGCGACCCAGCATTGCCGGCCAGTGCCCCTGCGGTTCGACGTGGAGATCGAGATGGATCCCTTCGGATCCCTCGTCGGCCTGGACGGCTCGCCAACTCCACGTCGTCGTCATGGAATCTCGAGCAGCTGCCGCGGCACTACGAGTGCCGACGACCAGGTCATCTCCCTCCTCGCGCACCGAGACCGTGGTGTGGACGAGCCGGTCGAGACCGGCAGCCAGCGCGGAGCCACCAATTTTGTTACGAGCCAGGCTGCTGGCCCGGTCGTTGTCGATCAGGGCGCGGAAGAGATCGAGAACCGGTGCGACGATGCCGTTCCCGCCCAACTCCACGAGACGACCACGACGGTCGAAGCGAGCAGGTCCGAGAACCCAGCCGCTACCGTCGCGACGCGGGTGGGACGATGCCGGAGGACACGGACGGGGGAGAGGCTCAGGGATCAGCAGGTCCGACGCCCGTGCCACCACGTGGCCCGCCTGAGCCCAGATGGTGTCCTTGACCAACCTGGCCTCGACGACGACGACCATCCGGTCGGAGATCTCGTCGGGAACCGGCACGGATCCGGTCCAGGACTGATGAGCGGGCAGTGCTCCGATGTCCAGAACACCTTCGTCGGTGACCTTGCCGTCGTCGACGAGTTGCCAGACGAATTCGAGATCGGACAGATCGGCGAAGTCGAGGCGGTTGATGACGGTGATGCCGTCGCCGGCGCGCAAACGTGACCCGTCGACCTCGATGCGCACCGCACCCATCGTCGCCGTGAACTCCAGCAGGCCAGGCGAGGGGGTGCGATCGGGCATGACGAGCCCGTCGCAGACGAAGTTCCGATCGTGCAGCACCTCACCGAAGTCGCCGCCATAGGCATATCCGCGTCCGGTGTCGATGCCGTGGTCGACCCACTCCCAGATGAATCCGCCGTGCATACGATCGCGGTGGAAATGCGGGTCGAAACAACGTTCCTCGTAGTCAGCGAGCTCACCCGGGCCATTGCCCATGGCGTGGGCGAACTCGCACATAAAGAAGGGAAGCTCGAGCTCGCGGCCGGTTTGCGGAACAGGCTCGGCGCCCGGCATGACAGTACGGTCGCGGACGGCCTCGACCCACTCCATCCTCGGATACATGACGGTCCACACGTCGGAGATGGTGTGGGTGTAGTCGCCCTCGTAATGGGTGAACCGGGACGGGTCGCGATGCTTGGCCCAGTCGTTCATGAGGCGGATGCCCTCACCGCAGTGGGACTCGTTGCCCATCGACCATCCGATGATCGAGGGGTGGTTCTTGTCCCGTTCCACGGTGCGCTGGATGCGGTTGAGCAGGCAGTCGTACCAGCGGTCGTCGCCAGCGGGGTTTCCGTCCCAGCCACCCCACTCGAAGCCGTGGGTCTCCAGGTCGCACTCCAGAAGCACCCAGATGCCGTACTCGTCGCACAGGTCGAGGAAGCGGGCGTCCGGTGGGTAGTGTGAGGTGCGGATGGCATTGACGCCGTGACGCTTCATGAGTTCGAGGTCGGCGCGCATGGTCTCCTCGTCGAGGGCGCGTCCGGTGTGCGGATCCCACTCGTGGCGGTTGACACCGCGGAAGACGACCTTGTGTCCGTTGACGGTGATGACGTCCCCGTCGATGGCGACGGTGCGGAATCCGATCCGCAGGGAGACGGTCTCGGAGCCCGTCGAGACGGTGGCGTCGTAGAGCATTGGGGTCTCAGCGGTCCAGGGTTGCGCGTCGGGGACGGTCACCTCGGTGTTGCAGGTGGTGGTGACGCCGAGTTCCGGGATGGTGACGGTGGCGCCGTCGGCTCCGTCAATAGTGATCTTGGCGGCGCCGTCCTCCCAGGATGCGTGGACGAAGAGGTCGTCGATGCCGTCCTGCGGGCGTGCCAGCAGCGTGACCTTGCGGAAGATCCCCGACATCCGCCACATGTCCTGGTCCTCCAGGAAGGTGCCGTCGGACCATTGACTGACGGCTACTGCCAGCACATTGCGGCCGGGGCGCAGTTGCGCAGTGACGTCGAACTCACTGGTGAGGCGCGAACCCTTGGTCCACCCCAGTTCGACTCCGTTGAGCCAGACGCGGGCGAAGGAGTCGACTCCCTCGAAACGCAGCAGCACCCGGTCAGCATTGGTGAACGTCTCACTGACCTGGAAGGTGTGGCGGTAGCACCCGGTCGGGTTCTCATCGGGAACGACGATGTCTTCGCCGGAAGCCGGGACCGGAATCGGGTAGTTGACGTTGAGATAGGCGGGGCGCCCGAACGGTGCTTCGCCTGCCGGGTCGGTCATCTGCCACATCGAGGGAACGGCGAGGTCGACGAAGTCGGTATCGTCGAATCCAGGGTCGAAGAAACCTTCCGGTACGTCAAGGGGGGAGTCGACGAGCTGGAAACGCCACGTTCCAGACAGATCGAGGGTCGGGGCATCGGTGTGCAGGTGAGCCCGTGGGGCCACAGGCCCCTGCCACGGGACGAGGTTCGTCAGGGCGGCGTCGATCCCCGGAGCGGTGTCGGCATTGGCAACCATGGACACCACCATAGAACCTGATGATGAAAACGTGTACACCGCGATGTCAGAAGGTGAGCACTGAGGTGATTCGAGGTGTGGTCTCACTCGGCAGGCTGATGATGCCGTGGTGGTCCCGGAAGATGCGTATCGCACAAGCAGGTGGGATGGCAGTGCCGCCACGGTTTTCCGGAGCTACCACGGCCTGCTCACGTGATCAGGGCTGGGACGGGCGAGCCAGGCCGTGGTAGTGCGACCGAGAGGAGAGTTGATGGAGACACCGACCTCGGCGTTTCAACGTCAGATCAGGACAGTTCGGTCACCTTTGAGGTGTCACCGCTCCTCAGCTCATCCCACAGCCGAGCCGCTTTCCTGTCATTCCACAGCACCGAGGAACCGGCCGAGGTGTTGGCCGAGACCGTTGACACCGGGACCGTCATCTTGATGCCGTCGTTGCCGGAAACCTTCATGAGACCGCGAGCGGTCTTGAGGGCAGTCAAGGTCGAAGTGTCGGTGCCGAGCTTCACCGCATCCGAGGCCGCCATGTTGAGGTTCCAATATCGCACCGGGTTGATGAGGGTCCACGGGCTGAGGGCCTTCGTCGCGACTTGGGAAGCCACCGTCTGCTGCCTCTTGACGCGCCCCAGGTCGCCCTCGGGATCGGCCTTTCGCATGCGGACATATCCCAGGGCCTGAACTCCGTCGAGGGTCTGGGTGCCGGCAGGAAGGTTGGTGTGGGAATCCTTGTCGACCATCGGATTGTCGAGGGTCACCTCGACTCCGCCGACCGCATCGACCATTTCCACGAAGCCACCGAACCCAATCTCGACGTAGCCGTTGACACGCAGGTCGGTGGCCCTCTCAATCGTTTGGACCAGTAGCTTGGCGCCACCAATCGAGTAGGCGGCGTTGAGCTTGTTGTGATGGTGCCCCGGGATGGGCAGGTACGAGTCGCGCGGCAGGGAGATCAGGACGTTCTTTCCCTCCGGCGGCATGTAGAGCAGCAGCATGGTGTCGGTGCGAAGACCACTCTCGGTTCCGGTACCGAACTCCTTCTGCTGTTTCGTCGTGAGGTTTTGCCTCTCGTCGGTGCCGACGAGGAGCACGAGGGTACCGGGATGGCTTGCACCCCGCGGACCGTCGGGGGTGGCATCGACGGTTCCGGTCCGACTCAACGCATAGGACGGTACGGCGACAAGCCACACCAACCACGCCAACAACAGCACCATGATGACCTTGAAGGGGTGCCGACGCTTGCGAGGGCGTGGTGCGGGACGACTCGCCCGCTGCCGCAGACGAGGAGGAGGGGCTTGACGCGGGGGCCGACGGGCTGGTTGGGCACTCGGCCGGTACGGATCACCAGTGGGCCGTGGGGATGACGTCGACCGTGGGCGCGGTCGGGTGGATCGGTCGGCACCCTGCCGGGATTGCGGACGTCGACCACCTTGCGATCGACCCGCCCCACTGTGGGGTCGGCCCGATTCGCTGTGCGGTGCATTTATCGGATCGATACGGGTGGCGTCAATGGCGTCAACTCCGTATAGCCAGTCCAGGTCGGACTGACGAGATCGCTTGTCGCGGGGACCGCGCCCAGTGTCTCGATTAGGCATGAATTCCACGGTAGTCGCAAGGCCATGCAGATTCCTGAGGCTTATTGGGCGAGTCCCGTGTGCCTCAGGATTCACAGTTTCTTCCGAACTGGCACAATGTCGTCCATGTCGTCATACCTCGCGCCCCCGGTCAGTGTTGTCATACCGGTGAGGAACGAGGAACGGTACCTCGAGGAATCGGTGGCCGGTGTCCTCAATCAGGGCTACCCGGGACAGATGGAGGTCATCCTTGCCATCGCTCCCAGCACTGACCGCACCGCTGAGATCGCTCAGGAGCTGGCTGCCCGGGACGATCGCATTCGGGTCATCGACAATCCCGGCGGCACCACCCCCAAGGCTCTCAACCTCGGTGTGGCCGCTTCTCAGTACGAGATCATCGTGCGCGTCGACGCTCACGGTGAGCTCGGCCCGGAGTACATCGCGACGGCTGTCGAGTTGCTGGAGCGAACCGGGGCGGCCAATGTCGGTGGAGTCATGGACGCCAAGGGTCGTACCCCCTTCGAGCAGGCCGTCGCCGTCGCCTACACCTCGAAGCTCGGCTTGGGGAGCAGCGCCTTCCACCAGGGAAATGCCCCTGAAGGGCCAGCGGAGACGGTCTTCCTCGGGGTGTTCCGCAAGGCGGATCTTGAGGCCGTCGGCGGCTTCTGCCCCGAATTTGATCGCGCTCAGGACTGGGAGCTCAACTACCGCCTGCGTCAGTCGGGACGAGAAGTGTGGTTCAGCCCCGATCTTCGGGTGACCTACCGCCCCCGTTCCACCGTCAAGGCGTTGGCCCGGCAGTTCTTCCGCACCGGCCAGTGGCGTCGTGAAGTCATGCGGCGCCATCGCGACTCGGTGAGTCTGCGCTATCTGGCCGCTCCCATTGCGGTCACCGGAGTGGTGACGGGAACCGCCCTCGGAATCGTCGGAATCGTCGAGGCGGTCAGGGGCAGGCCGTGGCTGAAGCGTTGGCCACTCATCGGATGGGTGGCCCCGCTGGGTTATGGAAGCATCATCGGGATTGGATCGGCGGCGATGAAACGCGACATGGATCCGGGCGTCCGGGCTCGACTGCCCGTGGTGTTGGCGATCATGCACATGAGTTGGGGAGTCGGATTCCTCGTCGGTCTCGGCGAGCGTTCCGAGGACTGATCTCACACCTCGACGGCTCCCTCTTGAGTGGTGATGGCAGCGACATCGTCGCTTGACTCGACCAGGACGAGTGACCCGCCGCCGAGCAGGCAGCTGACGAGGGTCGTGGCGACGAGTTCCCCGCCACCGACCCGAATCCGTTCCGGGGAGAGCAGCACCGGTCGGTCCAACGGCACGACGCCGCACAGCTGCTCGCCGGTCCATTCCTGGCATCCCTTGAGCCACACTGACCCGGACGTGGCGGGTCGTGCAGTGACGAGGTCATCGGGGCCAGCCAGCACGTCAGCGTTGTCGATGGCCCCCGGAACGAGGTTCTGGCACGGGGTTGCCAGTGGCGTGAGGCTGCACTGGACGAGGACCTCGGGGGAGTCAACAGGGTCGGTGTCCGGGCCGATCACTTCCACTGTGGCTTCGTCCAGCCCGGTGAGGTCAGCCCGCAGACCGGCCCACCAGGAGGACAGCAGCCACACACAACTGGTCCAGTGGCCAGGGCGCTGCCCGAAGACCGACAACCTCGCGACGTCTCCTGCCGCGATTCCCTCGGAGTCGAGCAGGTGAACCGATTTGGTCACCCAGGTCAGCAGGGTGCGGGCGGATAATTCGCCGCGATCCGCGCCGTCGTACCAGGTCAGGATCGGCAGCGCACCGGCCTCCTTGCTGCGACGCCACAGGGCGGTCAGCGGGTCAGAACTGCGGGAGATGGTTGGTCGGGCCAGGGAAACCATGACAACCATTGTGAAGGATGAAACGCTGTGGTGCGTCCAACACGGTTGCGTCGGTGTGGCCAGATACTCTGTCGACATGCAACACGTACTTATCCTGGCCGGCGGGTCTGGCACGCGCCTGTGGCCGCTGTCTCATCAAGGAGAGCCCAAACAGCTGTTGGAACTCATCGACGGGATGAGCCTGCTGCGGATGGCATACGAGCGGGTGGCCGGTCTGGTCCCGGACACCAACATCGTGGTGTGCACCGGAGCCTCGTATGCCGACACGGTGGCCAAGTTGTTGCCGGAGATTCCGGCCGAGAACATCCTCGGTGAACCGGTGGGGCGTGACTCCCTCAATGCCGTGGCATGGCCGGCCGGCATCATCGCTGACCGCGATCCTGATGGCGTCATGGCTGTCGTCACGGCTGACCACATCATCCGTCCCGCTGACGACTTCCGTGCCGCTCTGCAGCACGGATTCGATCTCGCCACGGGAGACCCTGCCGCACTGGTGACCTTCGGAGTTGTTCCCACCGAGCCGAACACCGGTTTCGGTTACCTCCACCGGGGCGGCCCGCTGGAGTCGTATCCGCGTGCTCACAAGGTTCTCGAGTTCGTCGAGAAGCCCAGCCCGGAGCTTGCCCGCGAATACCTCGATTCAGGCGAGTACTGGTGGAACTCCGGCATGTTTGTCTGGCGGGCCTCGACCCTGTTGGACTGCTTGTCCCATCTCAAGCCGCAGACCCGGCGCCAGGTCGACGAGCTCGTCGCCGATCCCTCCCGGATCGCAGAGGTCTACCCACTCATGGAGAAGATCTCCGTCGACGTCGCGGTGATGGAACCGGCTTCCCGCGGTGGATGCGGAGTACGTGTCGCTGCGATTCCGCTGGAGATCCAGTGGTACGACGTCGGCTCCTACGAGGCGTTGGCCCCCCACCTGCCTGATGACGGCGAGGGCAACCACGTGACGGGTCTGACCGTCACCGTCGACTCGGACGGGAACCTGCTCATCAACGACCGCCCTGACGCCGTCCTCGCAGTGGCAGGTCTGCACAACATGGCCGTGGTGAGCACCGATCGCGCCACTCTGGTGGTGCCGTTGTCCCAGTCCCAGCAGGTCAAGGCTCTGGTGGCCGAGGTGGCCGCCCAGGCGGGAGGGCGATTCGCGTGAAGAACGCCCGGGAAATTCGCGAGCCCATCGCATGGACTGTCATCGTCATCAGTATCGGATTCCTCGTAGCCGTTCTGGTGCGGGCTGTCACGATGATGACCCACGAGCACAGTGGGCTTTTCGGAATGGCTCGTAGCTTGTCGGGAAGCTCGCTGGGCATCGGCATGATCCTGCTGCTGGTGGCCGCAGTCTTGGTGTGCCGGTTCATTCGTCCGGCGACTCCTCATGCCGAATTGCTCGGCAAGGTGTCTGCTCTCATCGTGGCCATCGCGGCCGGATTCGACCTCATCCTTGCCCTGCTCGCTCCCATTCATGGTCCTGGGGGATTCCTGGGAGCGTCCCTGGGGCTCTTCGGTGACCTTCTGGCCATTGCCATCAAGGTTCTGGCCGCGTGGGTACTGCTGGTCTTGACGCGGCCGGAGGCATCCACCTCCGACGGTGTCGAGAACTCCGACGAGGAGCCCGAGCCGGAGGATTCGGAGCCGGAACCCGCAAGTCAGCTTGTGGCCACCCAGGAAGCTGACACTCCCGCTCAGGAGGAGTTCAGCTGGCCCGAGGGGGTCGGTGCGGTCTGGACGAGGGCCGGTGATGCCGCGAGTGGAGCAGGCGCATCCGCATGGGATCCGGCGCAGACCAGAAACGCTCAGAATTGGGCGAGCGATTCGACATCTCAGCAGACCGGAGGAAACTCGGAAGACCACCAATGGTCGAACGACTGCGAACGGCGCTGAGAATCAACCACAGGTCTGCCTTGATCCCCGGCGCGACACGCCAGTAGTTGTGGGGTTTTCCCGAGACAGAGTCGCGCGCTGAATCTCACACGTGTAATTTGTGCATCGGCGCGGAACCCGCCGCGTCTGATCTCGAGGAGCTTCCCCCATGGACGAGATTCTGACTTTGTTTGCCGGAGGCGGTGACGACGAGCCGGAATGGCACGACAAGGCCTTGTGCGCTCAGACTGATCCGGAGGCATTCTTCCCTGAAAAGGGCGGATCCACCCGTGAAGCCAAGCGCATCTGCGAGTCCTGCGAGGTGCGTCAGGAGTGCTTGGAGTACGCCCTCGAGAACGACGAGAGATTTGGAATCTGGGGCGGGTTGTCCGAGATGGAGAGGCGTCGACTGCGCAAGCGGGCGTGACCATCCTGGCGGCACACCACGGTGGGGATGACGGCCCGTTAGAATTTCCTGTCTGCGCGGAGGTGTCGTCGGCGCGATTGGTATGTGTGATGATCAGTCGTGTACATATGACGTGCACGCCGAGCTCCATGACGTCGACGAACAGGTGGCCTGCCAGGTGAGTGACGAGAAGTACTCTGCGGAGACCGAGCCCGACGAGGGTCGTCGGCCTGACCTCGGCGATGCTCCACGCACTGCGGAGGGGCTCACGGACTGGACGATTCCCGTCATCCCATCGGTGCGTGTCGATCCGGGGGACTGGGCATGGGCGCATGAACGTCGTGAGCCTGCCGTCCCCGACATCACCGCTGACGAAGTCGCCGTCATCCTGCTCGTTCACCAAGCGGCAGATTGGTTGTCGCGAACTCTCAACGCCTTGCGTCGCAGCGACGAGAGGGCTGCGGTCCAGATCGCGGTTGACCTTGGTTCCACCGATGAATCCACGAACTTGTTGGAGGAGGCTGTCGGCGAGGGGCTGCTGGAAGAATGTGTCACGGCCAGCGCCGACACCACGCCTGGTCAGGGCGTCAACCTCGCCCTTGATCGTCTTCCCGACGATGTCACTCACGTTTGGATCTTGCATGACGACGTGGAGGTGGGTCGGGACTCCTTGAGTTCACTGCTCCATGAGGCTTCTCGCAAGCCTCACCCTGACGTCCTGTACCCGACCTTGCTCAAGCCGGCTCGGCACAATTACCCCGAGTTCATTGACGAGCAGGGCCAGAGCGTCAGTACTGGCGGTACTCGGGTTCTTCCCGTCGTTGACCGCGGTGACATTGACCAGAAGCAGGCTGATCCCGGCCCCGTCCTGGGGGGATCGACGGCTGGGATGTTCGTCCGGCTGGAGGTGTGGAGTCGGCTCCACGGATTTGATCCTGCCCTTCCGCTCTTCCGTGACGGCGTCGACTTCGGATGGCGTGCCAACGAGGCAGGCATGGTGGTGCGCACTGCGCCGACCTGCACCATCCATCACCGTCAGGCCGGTCGAGGGTGGCAACGTGAGTCGAATCTGGCCCCTCGCCCGGACGTCACCGACCGTCTCGCCGGCATGCGCATGGTCGCGGCCCGTACCGGTCACCCGACCCGCACCAGTTTCGCCTTGTTGCTGGCCAGCGTGTGGCGATTCATCGTTCTGCTGGTCGGCAAGGCCCCTTCCCGTGCTGCCGACGAGTGGCGAGCCGGCTGGCAGCTGTGGAAGACCCGTTCAGTCACCCGCGAGATGTCGCAGCGGTTGCAGGAATTCCATGCTCAGTGTGACCCCGACGATCTGGAGAACACCAATCGTCTGCTGCCCAGCCGACGCAGTGTGTGGGCTCGAGCCGTCGACCGTTACGCCGGGGATCTCTCCGACCGGATGCATCCGTGGCGAAACGAGGACGGAACGACGATCGACGATCTCACCGGCGACGATTTCACCGCCCGTGACCATCGCTTCGTCGTCAACCCGTACACCGTGATGGTCGGGCTCATGGTGCTCTGCGGGCTCATCGCCTGCCGGGGCCTCTATGGGCCGGGCAGTGTGACCTCGACGTGGTTGGCTCCGGCTCCGCATGGGCTGTCCGGTGCCTGGCACCGGTGGCTCACCGCTGTTCCGGGCGTGAGGGGAGCGAATGCCCCGTGGCTTGCCTGGCCGGCCTTCGGCTCGGTCCTGACGATTGGCGAGCCAGAAGTCCTCGTCCGCATCCTGCTCGTCCTGGCGCCGCTGCTCACAGCGGTGTCGGCACATCGTCTCTTCCGTCGCGTCATGGGCGTCGGCGTGACGACCGTGCTGCTCTCCAGCTTCTGGGGACTGTTGCCGATTCTCACCGGAGGTCTGGCACGCGGTTCGGTGACGGCCGTGGCACTGGGCGTCATCCTTCCCCACATGGCATTGCATACTTGGCGTCTGGTGAACTCCGAGACGATTGACGTCGCCGAGCTGCGTGGTGCTGGTATCGGTACCCGTCAGGTTGGGGGCGTCTCTTCCGCAGGTGGCCTGGCCCTGTGGTCAGCTCTGGCGATCAGTTTGGTCCCGGCGCTGTGGATCTACCCGCTGGCGGTTGCTGTAGGCATCCTCATGACCCGGCCGCGCCGTCCGCTGCTGGCAGCTATCGTCGCGGTGGGGCCGCTCCTGGTCATCTCGCCGTGGATTCCACGGCTGTTCAGCGAGCCCGGACGGATGGTGACTGGGGCCGAGCCGCTGTTGAGCCCCGTCGTCGAGACGCGGGCCGGGTTGTGGCTGTTGGTCGGACGCTCGATCGTCCCGGGCACGGCTCCTACCGCGTTCACCCTGATCGCGATGATCCCGTTGTGGATCGCCGCGTTGTGGGCGGTGTGGCGCCTCGTCATCGACCGGTCGGCCTCCATCGGATCCCTTACCGGACATCCGAGTGGCCGGGTGCTTGCCCTCATCCTCGTCTATTTGGTGTGCCTCACCCTTGCCGGTGTCGGATCGCGCGTCCTGGTTGACGTCTGGGGTGTGCAGGTTCATCCGGCCATTGAGCCGTGGCAGCTCGTAGGCGTCGGCGTCCTGCTCATGCTCATCGCAGCAGCACGCCAGTCCGCCCTGCTCAAGCGGGCTGAGGTTGATCATCATCCCGCTGACGAGTCGCCGACCTTGGGAGAGCTCCTCGTCGGTATTGGTAACCGGTGGTTGCCCTGGGTGATGGCAGTCTCCGTCGCCGCAGGTGGCGTCTGGTGGTTGGTCGGTGGCGCTCGTGGCCCGATGTCCACCACTGACGAGATGCGTCCCGCCTATGTCACTGCGGTGGAGGGCTCGCCGCGCCAGACTCGCACCCTCATGGTGAATGTGCATGGCAGCGATGCCCGCTGGGACCTCGTCGATGCCGAGAACCCGAGCTGGGGAAGTGGCGAGCGCCCCGCCATTTCCTCGGACAGCCGGATCGCCAATCCAGCTTCTGACCTTGCTCTGGCAGTGGCGACAGGTGCTGTCCCTGACGACCTCGCGAGTCGCCTGTCCGCACTGGGAATTGGCCATCTGTGGCTGCGTGGGGCAGGAGCCGACGTTGTGGCCCAGGTAGGCAATACGGCTGGTCTGACAGCCGCTATCACTGATCCGACGACGACCGTCTGGACGGTGGATGGGCAGCCGTCCAGGGCCGTCGTCGGCGCGCCCGGGGGAGACCAGGAGCCAGTGGTCGGGAAGGTCACCACGTCAGGCACCCTGACGATCCTCGAACCCCGTGACGACCGCTGGAAGGTCGAGGTGGGTGGCACGAAGCTTCAGCCGGCTGCTCAGCACGAGATCGGGGTGTCCTACCAGGTCGGCTCGGCTCGTGGCGACCTGACCTGGTCGATGCCGACCCAGGGATGGGCCTGCGCGATTGAGGTGGTGGCTCTGGTCGTGTTGATGCTGGTCGCCGGCCCCCAGTACGCCCAGCGCAACCGTGTCGCCGCCCCGCGCCGTTCCGTCCCTGCCCGTCGCCGGAAGGCGCGCCGTAACCATCGTCAGGAGGAATCATGAGCGATCGTCCACGCCGCGCCCTCACCGATGACGAGGAGCCCGAGGAGATCTTCGAGGCCGAGCCCGGCGAGGCTGGTCCTGCCCGACGAGCTGTGGATGCTGAGGATGCCGGCGACCAGCCGGTGGTTCGTGCTGCCCGGGCCATGGATCCTGACGACGTCGCCACTCCGGATGAGGACGACCTTGACGGAACCGACGGCGATCCGTCGACAGCATCAGCGGTTGAGAGGCCGACCATTGACGACAAGGCAGGACACCACTGGAAGGGTCCGGTCTGGGTGGTGACCTTGGCCGTGGCAGCCGTGGCAATCTCATTGTTGACGACGGCGATTCCGGAGTCCCGACGCACGGCTCCGGCGGCTCAGTTCGTCTCGTCCGGGCGAACCCTCGTGTGCCCGCCCTCCCAGGGGAAGGCCAGTCTCGCCGCTGGCTCCGTGGGCGGCAGTCTGCACGTCGGCACGTCCGCGGACAAGCTGTCCGAGACCTCGGTTCCTGCCGTGACGAAGATCGACAACTCGGCTGGATTCGTTCGTTCCATGGCAGGGCAGCATCCTCCGACGGGATCGGTCCTGTCTGCCGACCATGGCATGACGACGTGGGTTCCTTGCGTAGGGACTGCCACCGATGGTGCGGTGAGCCTCACCAATCCGTCTGCCTCCGATCTCGTGGTCGTCAACGCGGATACTCGGGTGGCGACTGTCGACGTCACCTTGTTGGGTTCCAAGGGAGAAATTGACACCGCCGGCATGCGTGGCATTCGGGTGTCTCCCGGCCAGACCAAGGTGCTGCCACTGTCAGTGTGGAACAACGACACCACCCCTGTCACCGCGTTGATCGGCTCCAGGGAGGGGAGAGTCGTCGTCGGCGCCCGTACCTGGGCTCCCAAGGGCCGCGAGACGATCGCGATGGCCCCAGCCTCCAAGACTGTCTACTTGCCAGCGGTCCCGGCGAAGGTGTCCACCGCAACCCTCGTCATCTCCAACCCCGGCACGACCCGGTTGGGTGTGTCCGTGACGGCACTGGCGGGGCACGGTCCGTTCACCCCTGACGGTGCTGACGAGATCGACATCGATCCGCGTTCGACGATTCAGGTCGATCTGTCAAAGGCGTTGGCGGGAGAAGCCGTCGGCCTCAAGCTGTCGGCCCATGATCCGCTGGTGGCCAGGTTGTTCGTGCAGGGAAAGCACGGCACCACCGATTACGCCCTCGTCGGACCCGGCTCGTCCAGCAAGGTGCTCGAACAGACCCTTGGCGCCGGTGGCACCCTCGAGCTGTCGAACCCTGGTGGGGAAGCCGTGACGTTCACAGGCACTCTGACAGCTGACGGCGGGAAGAAGACCGCGGTCAATGGGACGGTTCCGGCAGGATCCACCTGGTCAGGGAAGGTTCCAGCAGCAGGTCACCTGCACGTCGTCGGGTCGGCTCCACTCGTCGGCGGTGTGGTGTCTGGCAGCGGCCTGGCCGTCTTGCCGTTGGACGCCATCGCCACGTCGACGAACGGACGCCGCGCCACCGTCGACCCGCTGCTGCGCTGACAACAGTTGGCCTCAGCCGTCGATATCCGGGTCGATCTTCTCCACCGGAAGGCCGGTCAAGGCCGACAACTGCTCGACCAAGGTGCGATGGACGAGGATGGCCAGTCCACGCCGACTGGCAGTCCTCAGTTCGAGGGGACGTCGGTAGATGACGACCCGGGCAGGGGAGTCGTCACTGCCGTCGACCGCCGACGACAGCGGAACCCGTTCCTCGGTCCAGTCCGGCATCGTGGGGACGTCCTCCGCCCCTACGACGACGTTGTCGAGAATCCCCGGACACGACCGCTGCACCTGGCGGACGGCTTCGGCCAGGCAGGCCGTGAAGAACTCAGCATCATTGGGGTCGATGCGGTCGATACGCCCGCCATAGGCACGCGGCAGGACGACTGGCCCACGCTGCCCACGACCATGACGGTTTCGACGCTTGGACATGACACCACTGTATTGCGGATGTACCAATGGTGCGATCAGACGAGTCCGGGCCACCCCCTCCGCAGGTGCAGGTCACATGTCCCTGGTGCACACACGCTCGCGCAGCCCCGACCGTATGTGTCGGTACCCGCGTGGCACCACAGGGAAAACAGGACTGTGGCGTACCGTGCCCTGGGTGAGAGAGTGCATTCGACCCGGATGTTCCCGACCGGCAGTCGCGACGCTGACCTACGTGTATGCCGAGCGCACCGCGGTCCTCGGCCCTTTGGGACCCAGCCGTGAGCCCGGCGCCTACGACATGTGCGCGGAGCACGCCGAAGCCCTCTCAGCCCCGGTGGGATGGGAAGTCATCCGACTCCCGGGCATCGATGATCCTGCGCCGGCACCGCCGGTGGACGACCTCATGGCCCTTGCTGCGGCTGTTCGCGAGGTGGGAATGCTGGAAGACGAGGTTGTCCCCGAGCCAGACCCGGCCTCGGTCCATGTCCTGGGTCGTCGTGGTCACCTGTCGGTGATCACGGACGCCAGCCACGACGTGCGAAGCCACTAGGATGACGGTCATGCCTGATCTACCGCTGGCCCCTGAGGCACTCGACCTCTCACCGGCATTCCTGGAGGTGGCAGCCTGCCCGGCGTGCCACTCCCGGTTCGCACTCGACTTCGACAGTGGGGAGCTGGTCTGTTCCTCGCCGTCCTGCGGGCTGGCCTTCCTGGTGCGCGACGGTGTGCCTGATCTTCGCCTTGACGCCGCCCGTCAGCGCGGGGCGACGAGGACCGCTGACGCGCAGGACGCCGAGGCCTTCGAGCCCACCCGTCGTCATGAGCTGAGACCTCGGTGACTTTCGACGACTCACGTCTCGACGCGCCGCTCGACCCTCTGACCGAGGGGGTCTTGCGACATCTGGCGAGCACCGGTGCACGTGTCCGTCGCGACTCGGCCAACCTCGACGAGGTGCGTCGAACCGTCGGTGAATGGGGACAACCCAGGGGAGTTCTCGTCGTCGGTCCGGAAGCCCGTCTGGTGCGCTCAGTTCTGGAGCCCGTGTGCCCGGTCCCCCTCGTCGCGTGGCCGTTCCGTCGTCTACCGGCATGGGTGGGTCCCCTGGATCTCGTGGCCGTCCTCGACACCGATGGACGATGCGCGGCCCAGGTGGCAGAGGCGCGCCGTCGCGGTAGCGCCATCATCCTGGCCTCCACCGGGGACAGCGAATCCTGGCGAGCTGCCGGTAACCATGGCACTGCCCGCATCCAGATGATCTCCGAGGATCCCATCTCAGCCGCAGTTTCCGCGCTGGCAGTGCTGGGCGATCTGGGGCTCGGTCCTGCCGTCGATCCCGGCCAGGTCGCTCGGGTGGCAGACATGGTGGCTGAATCGGCCTCACCGCATCGCGATCTGGCGGTCAACCAGGCCAAGGACCTTGCCTGTGCCCTGGCTGACGCCGAACCCCTGACCTGGGGCGGATCGGTGCTGGCCGCACGCGCTTCTCGTCGCCTGGCCGAGTTGATGCGTCGGGCCACAGGCCGAATCGCGCTGTCGGCTGACGCCGCCGCGCTGCGTCCCATCATTGAATCCGCTCCCAGACGAGATCTCTTTTCCGATCCTGATCTCGATGGTGAATCGCGTCGACCGGTACTTGTCGTCATGGATGACGCCGCGACCGAGCACGAGGTCACTCGTCGGGAGTTGGAGCAACTTTGTGCCGTCCACGACGTGAGGGTGCGCAGCGTCACCCTGCCGTTGGGTATTGATGAGAGGTCCTCCTCGATGGACCGTTACGTTGCCCTCCTGCTGCAGGGAAGTTTCGCCACCGTTTATCTTGCCCTTGGGCTGGACCGTCTGGAGGAGATGTCATGAGTCAGTCCCACGTGGCTGGGGAGCCGGACGAGGCCGAGAAGCCGGAGAAGGAGGGCGGAGGCCGCAAGGCGATCATTGCCGCTGCCTCTGCCAACCTCGCGATTGCCGTGACGAAGGCCCTCGCATGGGCCCTGACCGGCGCATCCTCGATGCTTGCCGAGGCCATTCACTCGGTGGCCGACACCACCAACCAGGTCGTCCTCATGGTCGGAGGCAAAGCTGCCCACAAGAAGGCCGACGAGGACCATCCGTTCGGTTACGAGAGGGCCCGGTACATCTCCGGCTACATCGTCGCCGTCGTCATCTTCAGCGTCGGTGGATTGTTCGCCCTGTACTCGTCGTACCAGAAGATCCGCGACACTCTCGCCGGTCAGCCTGACGAATTGCTCGACTCCCAGTGGTGGTGGGTGCCGCTGGTCGTGACCGTCATCTCGGCATGTGCCGAGGGTGCTAGCCTGCACACCGCTCTCAAGGAGAGCAAGCAAGATCGTGAGGGCATGACGATCCTGCAGTACATCCGCAAGGCCAAGGCCCCGGAGTTGCCGGTGGTCATGATGGAGGACTCGGCTGCCGTCCTCGGTTTGATCTTCGCGTTCCTCGGTGTCGGCCTCACCATCCTGACGCACAACCCGATCTTCGACGGTATCGGTTCGGCCTGTATTGGCGTCCTGCTGGTCGTCGTCGCAGCCATTCTCTCGCGAGAGATGAAGTCCCTGCTGGAAGGGGAGTCGGCAACTCCGGAGTCACGCAAGGCCATTCACGACGCGCTCGTGAGTGCTGACGGCGTCGACTCGGTCATCTACATGAAGACGGTCCACCTGGGTCCCGACACCATTCTGCTGGCTGCCAAGATCGCCGTCGATCCGGGCGACTCCGCACTCGAGGTGGCACGCATCATCGACAATGCGGAAGTGGCCGTCCGTGCTGCGGAACCACTTGTCGGCCCGCTCTTCCTCGAACCTGACATTCGGTACGGCGATCGTCGCATTAGGGAGGATGAGAAGCGTCCGGAGGATCAGGTATGAGCAAATCTGTCCTGGTGCTCAACGGCCCGAACCTGGGACGACTGGGTCGCCGCGAACCCCAGATCTATGGGGCGACGACTCACGCTGCCCTGGCGGCTCGGCTGATCGAGTACGGCCGCGAGCTCGGGCTCGACGTCGAGGTGCGTCAGACCGACTCCGAGGAGCGGATGATCGGGTGGATACATCAAGCTGCTGACGATCGCATCCCGGTCGTCATCAATCCGGCTGCCTGGAGCCACTACAACATCGCAATTGCTGATGCCCTGGCCCAGGTGGAGGCACCCTGCATCGAGGTGCACATTTCGAACATCGCCACCCGGGAGGAGTTCCGTCACCACAGCGTGGTCTCGGTGCATGTCACCGGGACGATTGCCGGCCTCGGGCTGAAGGGCTACGAGTTGGCCCTCGCCTGGTTGGCGACGGTCTGACGCCGACGCGCTCTCTCCGACGTGACCGAACCTGTGTGACGATGGTGCTGGGGGACTCAGCGCTTCATCGACTCGAAGATCTCCTTGCACTCCGGGCAGACGGGGAATTTGTCCGGATTGCGGGAGGGCACCCACACCTTGCCGCACAGGGCGACGACAGGGGTCCCGTTGACCATGGCGTCGGTGAGCTTGGCCTTCGGGACGTAGTGGGAGAAGCGCTCGGCGTCACCGTCATCAAAGGATGGACGAGTCTTCTCCTCGACCGCCGTACTGGAACCTGGTGCCACCTGTGTGCTCATGGTGGACCAGTGTACGTGGCAGACATCATGCCTGACCACGGAGGACGACGAGTCCAGCTGGCAGCGGACGTAATTAGCATCATGGGCCCATCGTGGGAGAATGGACCGGTGACGAATGCGACTCCTCCCCCCATGGGCTGGTACCCCGACCCTGCCGGAAGTGATCAGGAGCGGTATTGGGACGGCGAACGATGGACCCGCAATCTGCGGAATCCGCCGGAACCCGAACCGCGTCATGTCACCGGTCATGTGCCTGAGACGCTGGCCCCGGTCTCACGGGTACCGTCGTCCCCGCGTCAGACGACCGCTGCGCCGCGGCACGGAGAGGTAGCGCCGCCGCGCAACAAGTGGGGCACCACCGCTGACGGTGTGCCCCTGGCCGGGTGGTGGTGGCGAGCCTTGTCGACCGTCATCGATTTCGTCCTGATGTGGGCCGTTGTTGGCATCACCATGCACGAGAAGATCGCCAGCATTATGGCCAGCTACCAGGCGTTCCTCGACGAATCGATGCGCAGGATCAGCGCGGGGGCGAGCCCGTCTGACGTCATCACCACGCAGTCGCTGAGTGATGCAGGGTTCGTCTACGACATGACGAATCTTGTTGGTGCCGTCATCATCGCCCAGGCGATCTACCAGTTCATCATGTTGGCGACCTGCGCCGGTTCGGTTGGCCAGCTTGTCTGCGGGCTGCGCGTCGTGACCACTAATCAGGGCAAAGACCATCGCCGACTGGTGTGGTGGCGTGCCCTTGTCCGTGCCACGGCCTGGGCCTGTGTGGAGATTGGTAACCAGGTCATTGTGTTGTTGACTCCGTTCAGTTATCTCATGCCGCTGTGGCAGCGGTCTCGCCAGACCATTCACGACGCCATTGCCGGCACTCAGGTGGTTCGTCCGGTCCGCCAGCTCGACGCCGAGTGAGTTTCGTCTAGACGGGGCGACGATGTCGTCCCCACAATCCGTCCGCATTGATCCCGCCCCCACGCTGGGGCACCGAAAGGCCGTCATGTCCTTGACAGATCCCCACCTGACGACCCTGGCCGATCACTTCGGCATCGCTCGTGATTACCACGACTGGAAGGGCCAGTACATCGAGGTTGAGGAGGCGACCGTCATCGCCGTCCTTGCCGGGCTCGGGATCGATGCGTCGACCCCGGAGCTGGCCGAACAGGCATGCCGAGAGGTCGCCAACCGCACCTGGCGTCGTGTCCTGCCTGGAATCGTCGTGCTGCGCGAGGGGCAGGAAGGACGCGTCGACGTCCACGTCAATGCCGGGGAGTGGGTCGATGTTCACATCATCTGTGAGGACGGTCATCATCGTGGGTGTTGGCAGGTCGACAACTGGAACCCGGATCGCCGGGTCGAGGGACGCTGGATCGGTGAGGCCACCTTCGGCATCCCGGCTGACCTTCCGCTGGGTTACCACACCATCGTCGCGACGACGGCTGATCATCGCGCCACGTCGACCCTGGTGGTTTCCCCGAACTGGCTCGGTCTGCCGAGGTCAATGGGCTCGTCCCGGGTCTGGGGCCATGCGGTGCAGCTGTACTCCACGCGGTCTCGGGGGTCGTGGGGAATGGGCGATCTGGCGGATCTGGCGGATCTGTCCACCTGGGCGGCAACCCAGGGTGCGGACTACATGCTCGTCAACCCATTGCATGCCAGCCAGGTCGTCTCCCCGATCGAGCCCTCACCGTATCTGCCCTGCAGCCGTCTCTTCCTTAACCCGCTGTACGTGCGCCCTGAGATCATTCCTGAGTTCTCAGACCTCGACTCCTACGAGTGTTCCAAGGCCCGCTCCGCCCAGGCTCATGCGGCTGCGACCACTGAGACGATCGACCGTGACCGTTCCTGGGACTCCAAGCTGCCGGTCCTCGAAGCCGTCCACGCCCTCGGTCTGGAAGGGTCGCGAGAGCTGTCCTACCAGGCCTTCCGCAGGCTGCGCGGCACCCGTCTGGTCGATCTGGCCACCTGGTGTGCGCTGACCGAGGTCTACGGCAACGACTGGCATGAATGGCCCGAAGGGTTCCAACGTCCCAGCAACCGAGCCGTCTCGGAGTTCGTGCGCGCTCACGAGGATCGCGTCGACTTCTTCATGTGGCTGCAGTGGATTGCTGACCAGCAGCTCTCGGCCGCCCAGTCGGCCGGACGTGACGCCGGGATGTCCCTGGGCCTCATCTGTGACATGGCTGTCGGCGTCTCGGGTGCCGGAGCAGATGCGTGGATGCTCGGTAAACTCTTTGCCGACGGTGTCTCCGTCGGCTCCCCGCCTGATGCCTTCAACCAGGCCGGTCAGGAGTGGGGCCAGCCGCCGATGCGTCCGGACATGTTGGCCGACATGGCCTACCAGCCCTTCCGTGAGATGGTGCGGGCGGCCCTGCGACATGCGGGCGGTATCCGTATCGACCACATCCTCGGCCTGTTCCGGCTGTGGTGGGTCCCAGCCGGTCTTGGCCCGTGCATGGGAACGTACATCCGGTACGACCATGAGGCCATGGTCGGTATCCTGGCCTTGGAGGCCTACCGTGCCGGCGCCCTCGTCGTGGGCGAGGACCTGGGCACCGTCGAGCCGTGGGTGCGCACGTATCTGCGTGAGCGGGGGATCATGGGTACTTCGGTGCTGTGGTTCGAGAATGGCGAGGACGGCCATCCGCTGGCTCCCGAGCAGTGGCGTGAGTACGCCATGAGTTCGGTGACCACTCATGACCTCCCGCCCACCACTGGCTACCTCGCTGGTGACCACGTCGAGGTGCGTAACGAGCTCGGACTGCTCACAGAGTCCTTGGAGCACGAGCGGGCCGAGGCAGCCCGTCAGACCGAGACCTGGATCGGCATCCTGCGGGCGCGTGGAGTGCTGGAGGGGGACGACCCCTCGGAGGAAGAGATCGTGTTGGCGATGCACCGCATGCTTACCCAGACGCCGGCTAAGGTCCTCAACGTCACCCTCACCGATGCCGTGGGGGATCGACGTACCCAGAACCTTCCTGGCACCACCAATGAGTACCCGAACTGGCGGGTGCCTCTCAGCCATCCGGACGGCTCGCCGATGTGGCTCGAGGAGGTCTTCACCGATGAGAGGGCCGCGCGACTGTCCGGGGTCATGAACGAGAAGTGATCGGCTGACTTTGGTCGTAGGAGATGTGAAACCGGGGTCCGACGCCTGATGGCATCGGACCCCGAATGCTTGATCACGGGTCAACAACCCGTGTCAGTCGCTCAGTCGGCAACGGCCTTCTTGAGGGTGCTGGAGGCCGAAATCTTGACGGCCTTGTGAGCGGGGATGGTCATGGACTCGCCGGTGCGGGGGTTGCGACCATTGCGAGCGGGACGCTCGACGGCCTCGGCGGTGAACAGACCGGGAAGCTGCACCTTCTCGCCCTTGGCCAGGGCACTGGTGATGACGTCGGTGAGAGCCTTGACGGCCTCGTTGGTCTGGGCCTCGGTGAGCGAGGCCTGCTTGGCGACGGCCTTGATGAGCTCGGACTTGGTCATGGGGTCTCCTCAGATGGACTGTGTGCGGTTTTCGGCTTCTTGCCGTTTCCCTACTCAAGGACATTAGCGGGTGTCGGTCCTCAGTCAAGCCCAGATGCGCTTCAACAGCAGGCTTTCCACTCATTTCGGGCCAGTGTTTACCCGGTTGTCACACTTCGAGTAGTTGGAGCGGCCGGTTGAGCCAGTGCCGGAATACTCAGGACAACGAGGCGCCGAGTACGGTATCAGCGCCGTCATTTCCCTGCTTCACCATGATGGTCGGAATGGCCTGGTCGCCGCGGGAGATACGTCGTCCGGAGATCGGTAGCTCGGCTATGGCAGCCTGGTGACGCTTACGTGCGGCCTCCAGAGGCTCACGGCCCACGACGTCGCCATTCACGACGAGGGGGACGATGAGGTTGCGGTCGTCAGCGTCGGCGGTCGGCTGCTGGCCCACCCCGACGACCTCGGCGGTGGCGGTACCACCTGAACCGATGCGTCGCACCGCGTACTTGCGTCCTCCCACGGTGTTTTTGTGGGAGGACTTCTTGGCCACCGGCAACAGCTCGGCGTCCGGGTCGTTCGAGGTTGCGCGGGCGACCAGCTTGTAGACGAAGGAGCAGGTCGGCGCTCCCGAGCCTGTCACGAGGGAGGTTCCGACTCCGAAGCCATCGACGGGAGCGCCACGCAAGGCGGCAATTTGCCACTCGTCGAGGTCGCTGGTGACGATGACGCGGGTGTTCGTGGCACCGAGGTCATCGAGCAGGTCGCGGACTTGCCGGGCGACGATGGACAGGTCGCCGGAGTCGATACGGACTGCGCCGAGGCGTCCCTGGGTGAGGCGGATGGCCGTCCGCACGGCGTTGTCGATGTCATAGGTGTCCACCAGCAGGGTGGTCTTCTCCCCATAGGCGGCGAGCTGGGCACGGAAGGCATCCTCCTCGGTGTCGTGGAGGAGGGTGAAGGCGTGGGCAGCGGTGCCGGAGGTGGGGACGCCGTAGCGGATGCCGGCAGCGAGGTTCGAGGTCGGGCCGAATCCAGCGATCCAGGCGGCGCGAGCAGCGGCGACGGCGGATTCCTCATGGGTACGACGAGAGCCCATCTCGATGATGGAGCGGCCCTCGGCCATCATGACCATGCGGGAGGCCGCCGAGGCGATCGCGGAGTCATGGTTGTAGATGCTCAGCAGCAGGGTCTCGAGAACGCAGGCCTCGGCAAAGGTGCCCTCGACGGTGAGGAGCGGCGATCCTGGGAAGTAAAGATCGCCCTCAGCGTAACCATGGATGGATCCGGTGAAACGGTAGTTCGACAGCCACTCAGCCATGTGCGGGCCGACGACCCCGGTCTTCTCCAGGAAGGAGACCTCCTCGTCGGTGAAATGAAAGTCCTCCACCGCATCGAGGACACGTCCAGTGCCGGCGACAACGCCGTAACGGCGGCCTTCGGGGAGACGACGTGGGAACAACTCGAAGACGCAGCGGCGGTCGGCGGTTCCTGACGCCATGGCAGCCTCGATCATAGTCAGCTCGTAATGGTCGGTGAACAGTGCGGTCGACATGGGCCACAGTTTAGGGGGATGGGGCGTCCCCGTTGGCGGGGTTCAGGTGCCCCCGGTGGTGACAGAATGGGCACATGTCTGCAACCACCGTGGAACCCATGGCACGGACCGACCGTCTCACCGATGAGGAATCGACGTGGACGACCGTCGTCTGGGACGACCCGGTGAATCTCATGGACTACGTGACGATGGTGTTCATGAGGTATTTCGGCTACCCGCGCGAGAAAGCCGTGCAGCTCATGATCCAGGTCCACAACCAGGGCCGGGCGACGGTGGCCGAGGGGTCCAAGGAGGAGATGGAGATCGCGGCGCACGCCATGCATGGCTACGGATTGCAGGCCTCGGTCGAAAAGGGCGGGCAGGAATGAGGATTGAGGGTACCCGGAATCAGTGGGTCTGGTACCTGGAGCGCCGCGAGACCATCGGCATCGAGATCGCCCTGGGGCACTACGTCGAGGCCTTGTCGCGGTTGCGCACCACCACCGCTCGTGACAGTTCGGGGGCAGACCCGTTCGCCTTCTGGGAGAGCCAGTTTTGCGGCCCTCAGGAGGACGACGAGGTGCGTCGCGCCATCCTGCCGAGCGCCTACCGCGACGACGACGCTGCCGACGCTCAGTTTCATGCCAGTCATGACGCCGAGGAGGTCGCCGCGCGCTGTGAGGATGCCGAGGCCTTGCGAACTGATCTGGAGGCATTGCACCGAACTGGCCGTGTCCCCATGAATCCGGTGACGACTCAGCGGTGGCTTCGTACCGTCAATGCGCTGCGGGGAATGATGGCGGCCAGGTTGGGTGTCACTGACCAGATCACCGCTGACGAGGTCGCCCGGGTCGCCCAGGAGGAGCTGGAGGCCGAGGAGGAGTGTGTCTACGAGTGGCTCGGTTTTGTCGTCGAGGTGCTCGTCGAGGTGGAGTTGTCGGAGTAGGGCTCAGATCTCGTGGACAGTCACCGGCTCGCGCAGCCTCAGGCTGAGCTGGTGTTCCAGCCGCTGGTGCAAGGTGATGAGAGCTGCCGGGCACCCCCGGCAGGCACCTTTCATGGCCACGGCGACGGTGCGTTGCCCGTTGTCGACCGTGACGTCGACCAGTTCGATCGACCCACCATGCATGGCAGCCACGGCACCGACAGGGCCAGCGATGAGTTCGTCGGCGCACCATCTCAGGGTCTCGGCTTCGTCGAGGATCTGGGCATCGGGTCCACCGCTCCAGTCGTCGGTCCTTTCGAGAGCCATCGTCAGAGCGGTCCGGAAGTCGCCACCGATACGCTCCCAGCTGTCCTCGAGGACGGTGGCGATGACGGCACCAACCGTCACCTCGACGTGCACCCGTCCCAGGAACTCGTCGAGACCAGGCGCGCTCACCAATTCACCGGCGAAGGGTAGGCTCACCCCCGACACCACCCAACGCAGGGTCGCGGGGTCAGCCGTCGCCTCCGGGTGAATGGCCGTGGAAGGACGCGAGGCAAGCTTCATCAGATCACCAGATTCGTCACGAGACGACCGATGAGGGCCATGATCCACGCCAGCGCGAACATGTAGCCGAAGGCGACCGCCGGCCACTTCCACCCGCCGGTCTCTCGTTTCATGATGGCAATGGTGGACATGCACTGCAGGGCATAGGCGAAGAAGAGGATGAGGGCAACGATGGTTGCCGGGGTGAAGATCTTTTCGCCCTCGTGGTCGCCGTGCGTCCACGTCCAACGGTCCAGCTGTTGGGCCACCTCGGCATCGTCCTCTGGGTCGGTGGCTGAAGCCATCTGGCCCAGGGTGGAGACGGCCACCTCTCGAGCAGCCAGTGATCCGATGAGGGAGACGTCAATGCGCCAGTCGAATCCCAGCGGTTCGAAGACCGGCTCGACGGCCTTGCCGACACCAGCAGCGATGGAGTGATCCATGGTGTAGGCCGCCACGGCGACGTCATCGCGCGGGTCGACACCCGCTTTTGACAGCTCGGAGTCAGACTGCATCGGGAAGGTCGTCAGGGCCCAGATGACGATGGTCGTCAGCATGATGATGGTGCCAGCCTTGTGCAGGAAGGCCTTGGTGGGCTCCCACATCGCGATGCCCACCGAGCGCAGTGTGGGAATCCGATATGGCGGCATTTCCATGTAGAAGGGCAGGAGTATGCCGGAGCGATCGGTGATCTTCTTGACGACCCAGGCCGCCGTCATCGCCGACACCGCGCCGAGCAGGTAGAGCAGGAACATCGCCACACCTCGCCCGGAGAACGGGCCGATGCGGGTGGCGTCGGGGATGAGCATGCCGACCAGCAGCACGTAAACGGGCAGTCGGGCCGAGCAGGTAGCCAGCGGGACGCCGAGCATCGTCGCGATGCGGTCCTTGGCCGAGGGGATGGTTCTCGTGGCCATGACCCCGGGGATGGCGCAGGCGAAGGAGGACAGCATGGCCACGAATGCTCGTCCCTCCAGCCCGGCACGGCTCATCACCTTGTCCATGAGGAATGCTGCCCGTGACATGTAGCCCACGGCGTCCAGCAGGGCCAGCAGTAGGTACATCAGCAGGATCTGTGGGACGAAGACGAGTACGGCTCCGACGCCGCCGATGATGCCATCGCCCAGCAGACCGGCGAGGATCGGGTTGGAGACGTGGTCGTCAACCCAGCCGCCGAGCCAACCGAAGAAGCCATCGATGGCGTCCTGGAAGGGCGCTGCCCACGTGAACAGTGCCTGGAAGAATAGGAACATCACTAGGAAGAAGACGATCGTTCCCCACACCGGGTGCAACAGGACCTTGTCAATGCGCTCGGTGCGAGAGTCGGGCTGGGGATCCTGGTACCCCGCGCTGGCAAGGGTCGAGTCGACCCATCCGGTCAGCTCCTCTGCTGCGGTGGGCGGCGGAATGGGGGGACGGCTCCAGGTCTGCCACTCGCTGATGAGGTGACGTAGTTCCCCGATGCCGATGCCACGGTTGGCGACCACGGAGACCACTGGTACGCCCAGTGCCTGGGACAAGGCTGCGGTGTCGAGGCTGCCGCCGCGGCGTCGCAACTCGTCAGCCATGGTGACGACGACCGCTGTGGGGAGGTCTCGCTCCAGGGTTTCTGCGAGTAGCAGCAGGGATCGGCGCAGGGCCGTCGCATCGGCGACCACCAGAACGGCGTCAGGTGCCTGGACGCCCTTGATCGTCCCATCCAGAGCCTCGGCGACAATGGCCTCGTCGGGGGAGATGGGGGTCAGTGAATACGTCCCGGGAAGATCCTCGATGCCGTACTCGTCACCGTCGATGTGGCACACACCGGTGCTGCGGGAGACGGTGACGCCGGGGTAGTTGCCGGTCTTGGCGTGCAGACCCGTGAGGTGGTTGAAGATCGACGTCTTGCCACCGTTGGGAGAGCCGACCAGAGTCAGTTTGGGTGATCCCGTCGACAGCTCGACGGTGGGATCGGTGTGGCACGTGACGGTTGTGGGCATGGGCAGTCCTCGAATGGGCGCGTGTCATCGCGCAGGAAGGGTTGGAAGGGAAGTGGACTGTCAGGCGGCTGCGACGGACAGCTGAGCCTCGACAACAGGGCGCGATGCGGTCTGTGGAACAGGGCGGACCATGATCATGTCAGCTTGGGCTCGACGCAGACACATCTGGACGTCGCAGATGTGGAAGACCATCGGGCCACCGAAGGGTGCCTGGCGAATCTTGGTGATGTCGCGGCCCTGTCCGAACCCGAGCATGTGGAGCCGGTGACAAATGTGGTCAACACACTCGGGTGCAATGGACTCGATGGTCGCGCTCTGGCCAGCGGCCAGGCGGCTGAGCGGCACGATGGTCTCCTCATCTGCGGTGCCGCGGTGTATCTGCTTCCTCATCTCGTCTCCTTCGTGATTCCATGACGGCGTCGGAACTCCCGGTGCAGCCCAAAGGATAGTCAAGCCTTACCTCATTGTCATCACCGGGGGTGTTTTTCGGCATGTGGACGTCATGAAAACCCTGTGGATGGCCGGTTGGCGGCGAGGGCGGGGTAGTCTTGCCAGCCGTGACCGAACCTGATTCCGACGTTGTCGACTCACCGATCGGCATCTTCGACTCTGGATTCGGAGGGCTGACGGTGGCCCGATCCGTCGTCGACCTCATGCCCAACGAGGACATCATCTATCTGGGCGACACGGCCCGCGCACCCTATGGCGAGAAGACGATTGCCGAGGTGCGTCGCTACGCCCTGCAGTGCCTCGATCGACTCGTCGCTCACGGCGTGAAAGCCCTGCTCATCGCCTGTAACACGGCGTCATCAGCAGTGTTGAGGGATGCCAGAGAGCGCTATGACGTCCCGGTCATTGACGTCATCATGCCGGCTGCTCGCCGAGCCAGTTCGGCCACCCGGAACGGTCGCATCGGCGTCATCTGTACCGAGGCCACGGCTCGCTCCCTGTCCTACGAGGACGCGCTGGCGGCGGTGCCTGGCATCACCCTGACGACCCAGGCCTGTCCGAAATTCGTCCCCTACGTCGAGGAGGGAATCACCAGCGGACGGGAGTTGGAAGCCATCGCGCGGGACTACCTGGAGCCGATCCGGGAGGCCGGTTGCGACACCCTCATCCTGGGCTGTACCCACTACCCGCTGCTGGCGGGGCTCATTTCCTATGTCCTGGGCGACGACGTCACCCTCATCTCCTCCTCCCACCAGTGTGCGCGGGCTTCCTATTCCTTGATGGCTGACTCGGGGTTGCTGCACTCCGAGCCACGCGAGTCCATCCGCTACTTCCTGACGACGGGCAATGCAGAGCGCTTCGAGAGATTGGGACGGCGGCTCATGGAGGGTTTCGTCCACGACGTGCAGTCGGTGCACGATGACCGGCATCCTCTGGGGACCGTGCGGTCGTGCGCGACTGAGTGACGCCGCTGAGTGACCTGGGGAGCGTACCGTGTCGTAGCCCTGATTCGTGTCAGTCCCTCCCACTACCCTTGGCAGCGTGAGTGAGACTTCTCGAATTGATGGACGCCGCCTGGACCAGTTGCGGGACGTCAGGATCGAACGCGGCTGGTTGACCCAGGCCGAGGGATCGGTGTTGGTGAGTTTCGGACGCACCACTGTGCTGTGCAATGCCTCGGTCACCGAAGGGGTGCCGCGCTGGCGCAAGGGATCCGGGCTCGGCTGGGTGACCGCTGAGTACGAGATGCTGCCTCGTGCCACCAATGAGCGCTCCGGCCGTGAGTCCCGCAAGGGCAAGGTCGGCGGGCGCACCCACGAGATCTCCCGGCTGGTCGGACGGTCCCTGCGCGCCGTCGTCGACGACAAGGCACTAGGGGAGAACACCATCATCCTTGACTGCGACGTGTTGCAGGCCGACGGCGGCACCCGCACCGCCTCGATCACCGGCGCCTACGTCGCCCTGGTCGATGCCGTGAACTGGCTGCGGGAGCGCGGCAGTCTGGCCGGGGAACCCATCACCGGATCGGTGCAGGCCATCTCGGTGGGAGTCGTCGGTGGCACCCCGATGCTCGATCTCGCCTACGAGGAGGACTCCCGAGCCGACACCGACATGAATGTCGTCATGAGCGGTACCGGCGACTTCGTCGAGATCCAGGGCACCGCCGAGGGAGCTCCGTTCAACCGTGATCTGCTCAACCAACTGCTCGACCTCGCTGCTGGTGGTTGTGCCACCCTCAAACAGGTCCAGTCCGAGGCCTTGGGGGTGAGTCTGTGAGCCGCATCGTGTTGGCCTCCAACAACCCCAGGAAGCTGGTCGAGCTGCGTCGCACCTTCGAGTCGACCGGCACCCCGGTCGAGGTCGTCGGTCTGGCGGAGGTCAGCGACGCTCCGGCTCCCGCCGAAACCGGCACCACCTTCGTCGAGAACGCCCTCATCAAGGCGCGCGCCGCTGCCCGTGACACCGGCCTGCCGGCCCTGGCCGACGACTCCGGCCTCGAGGTCGACGCCCTCAACCGGATGCCGGGCATCCGTTCGGCACGCTGGTCGGGGCCGCAGGCCAACGACGAGCGCAACCTTCGACTGCTGCTCGAGCAGACCTTCGACCTTGCCCCCGAGCGCCGTCGTGGCCGTTTCGTGTGTGCGATGGCCTTCGTCGACCCCGACGGCACGCAGATCACCAAGGTCGCCACCATGGAGGGTCGGGTCATCTCCGAGGCCAGAGGAGCCAACGGGTTCGGCTACGACCCGATGTTCGTTCCCGACGCGCAGCCCGGCAACCTCACCAGTGCCGAGATGACCGCCGAGGACAAGGACGCCATCAGTCATCGTGGCCAGGCGGTGCGAGCCATCGTCCCGGCCGTCGTCGCCCACCTGGAAGGCCACTGAGATGCAGGTGTACCTCGACCTCCTGCAGCGCATCCTCACCGAGGGGGTGCGTCGCCCCGACCGTACCGGCACCGGCACCCTCAGCGTCTTCGGCCACCAGATGACCTTCGACCTGCGCAAGGGTTTCCCGCTGGTGACGACGAAGAAGATCTACACCCGCAGCGTCTTCGGGGAACTGCTGTGGTTCCTGCGCGGGGACATCAACATCGGCTGGCTGCACGAGAACAACATCCACATCTGGGACGAGTGGGCCGACGAGGACGGCGACCTCGGCCCGGTCTACGGCCACCAGTGGCGTTCCTGGCCCGACACCGATGGCGAGGCGATCGACCAGATCGCCCGGGTCATCGAGCAGATCCGCACCAGCCCGTGGTCGCGTCGGCACATCGTCTCGGCGTGGAACGTGGCCGAGATCGACCAGATGGCCCTGCCACCGTGCCACACCCTGTTCCAGTTCTACGTCACCCCAGACGAGCAGGGGGAGCCCACCTGGCTGAGCTGCCAGCTCTACCAGCGCTCCGGCGACACCTTCCTGGGGGTGCCCTTCAACATCGCCTCCTATGCCCTGCTCACCCACCTGGTCGCCTCGGTGACCGGTCTCAAGCCGCTGCGGTTCGTCCACACCCTGGGTGACGCCCACCTCTACCTCAACCACCTCGACCAGGTGCACGAGCAGTTGCAGCACCAGCCCCGCAGTTCACCGCAGCTCACCGTCAACCCGCAGGTGCGTGAGATCGACGGGTTCGAGCTCTCCGACATCAAGCTCACGGGGTACGACCCCTACCCGGCCATTCCCGCCCCGATCGCCGTCTGACCGGCTCGTCAGGAGGATTCCATGAAGGTCGTCGCCATCGCTGCCGTCGCCGACAACGGCGTCATCGGCTCCGGACAGGACATGCTGTGGCACATCAGCGCGGACTTCCGCCGTTTCAAGAAGGTGACGATGGGCCACACCCTGGTGTTCGGCAGGCGCACCTTCGAGCAGGTCGGGAGGCTGCCGGGGCGTCGCCACATCATCTGCACCCACGACCGGCAGTGGTCGGCCGACGGAGTGGACGCCGCCGCCAGCCCGCGTGAGGCCGTCGAGATGGCCCGGGACGCCGGTGAGACGATCTGCTACATCGCCGGTGGCGGCCAGATCTACGCCGATGCCCTCGACCTGTGCGACGAGCTCGACATCACCGAGGTGCATCGCAGCCCTGAGGGGTCGGCGCGGTTCCCGACCATCGATCCCGCGGTGTGGGCCGAGACCCGGCGTGAACCCCGTGACGGATTCGACTTCGTCGGTTACCGCCGCGTGACGTCGTGAGGCCGACGGCGTCGATCCTCCATCTGGACATGGACGCCTTCTTCGCCTCGGTGGAGCAGCGCGACAAGCCCTCCCTGCGCGGCAAACCGGTCATCGTCGGCGGGGTCGGCGGCCGGGGAGTGGTGGCGACGGCCTCCTACGAGGCCCGGGTGTTCGGGGTCCACTCCGCGATGGCGGGGGCACAGGCCCGTCGGCTGGCACCGCACGCCGCGTTCCTGTCCGGGCGCTTCGAGGCCTACCGGGAGTCGAGCAGGGTCGTCATGGCAACCTTGCGGGAGCTCTCCCCGCTGGTCGAACCCCTCAGCCTGGACGAGGCCTTCGTCGATCTGGAAGCGGGGGCAGTGCCCGTTGACGACCTCGATGCCCTGCGCCAGATGGCGATCGAACTGCGGGCCCGGGTGGCCGAGCGCACCGAGGGACTTGGCTGCTCGGTGGGGATCGGATCGAGCAAGTTCATGGCCAAGGTGGCCTCCGAGATGGCCAAGCCGTCGCGGGGGCATGCCGATCAGGTCGCCTTGGTCGCTCCCGGAACCGAGGCCGAGACCATCGCACCCTTACCGGCACGGGCCATTCCCGGCGTCGGACCGGTGACCGCAGAACGTTTGGAGACACTCGGGTTTCGCACCATCGGTGACGTCCGGGCCGCCCGTCGGGCGGAGCTGGTGCACGAGTTGGGTCAGGCCGCCGGGGCGAGCCTGTTCGCCCTGGCACGGGCTCAGGACGATCGCCCGGTGAGCGTCAGCCGGATCGCCAAGTCCATCTCGGTGGAGGACACCTTCGAACACGACCTCACCGATCGCCGGGAGTGCCGGGAAATCGTCGAGCGGCACGCCGGGCTGGTGTGTGGTCGGTTGAAGCGGTCCGGCCATTTCGCACGCACCGTGATGCTCAAGGCGAAGATGGCCGACTTCACGGTGTGGTCGCGGTCGGTGACGTTGAGCGGATCCACCGACTCACCGGAGCGGATCGCCCGCCTGGCGGTGCGCATGCTCGACTCCCTCGACCTGCGCGAGGGAGTGCGACTGCTGGGGGTCGGGGTGTCGAACTTCACCACCTCGGCCCAGGAGGAGCTGTTCGACCTGGACGGTGAGGGCCAGCTGCGTGACGACCCCGTGGTCAGCGAGGGCGTCCCACTGATCCAGCCAGGGCCGTTCGGGCGGCGGCGATCCTTCGACGGCAGACGGTGGCCGCCGGGCGCCGACGTGGTTCACGACGAGTACGGCCGCGGCTGGGTGTGGGGATCGGGCCACGGCGTCGTCACGTGCCGGTTCGAGCACCGCGGCAGCCCGATCGGCAGGGTGCGATCGATTCCCGAGGACGACGCGGCCCTGCACCCGGCGCACCCCCTGGGCCTGGCATGGCAGCCGCCGGAGGAGGGGGAGAGGACTTCATCGGGGGACGAGCCCTCCCACTGATCTCGCGAGGCGGATGCTCACAAGCCCGACTCCCGTGGTGGATGCCTGTGTCGATGAGCGTTTTGTGAGCGTTTGGGGGGGTGGGTATGGCATCTGTCGGGACGGGTGTATCTTTTTCTCTGTCAGCCCAATGGGTGGGTTGATACCCAGGTGATGTGGGGAAGTCGGTGGGAATCCGGCGCTGTCCCGCAACCGTGACCACATCTTGTGTGGAAGTCGGAGTACCAGATCACCGCGGGGATTGGTTTCCTGTTCCGTCGAGGGTTACGGATCGACACCGACGCATGTCACGCCTGTGCTGCCCCGTGGCTCCCCTCGGAACGCTCCACGATCAAGGAGTGGCCATGGCAGTAGAAGCAACGACGACGTGCAAGCGTGTGGTGGGCCCGGTGGTGGCTGCCGCACTGATGGTAGGTGCAGTGGGGGTGACGGCGGCCCCTGCCCAGGCAGCTCAGACGTCTGGGCCCGCCGACTATGCCACCCAGGCCGGCAGGGCGGCCGACTACATCGATGGCCACAGTGCCGATCTGACCAAGGACAAGTTGGGGCCGCAGTTGGATGGGGCTCTGGCGTTGGTGGCTGCTGGCAGGAAGGATTCGCCTACCGTCGCCAATGTCAAGGACACCATCAAGACCCAGGGGCCGAGTTACTGCACTAAGACGAATGTGGGTGGGTGTGCGAAGGTGACGATCACCCTGCTGGCTCTTGGTGAGTCGACCACCTATAACGGGTTCGACTACGCCAAACCGGTGACCAAGGCGTCCCAGTTCAAGGAGTACCCGACGAATCAGGCGTTGGACATGATCGCTCTGGAGCGGTTGGGCAAACCGATCCCGCAGAAGCTGCTCACGGCGGTCACCGATTATGCGTCCACGACTCCCAAGTGGGAGGATCCGGACACCGATGGTCTCACGCTCACGGCCCTGTCTCATGTGGAGTCCCCGGACAAGCAGAAGGCTGTCACGAGTCTTGTCAAGCGTCTCGATGCTGACAAGCAGGATGGTGCATGGGGTTCCAAGGGCAAGGGCCCGAATGTGAACACCACCGCGTGGGTGGCACCAGGACTGTACCGTGCTGGCGATGCGGATCACAAGGCGCAGGCGGTGGCCGGCCAGACGTGGCTCGTGAAGCAGCAGCAGGCTGACGGATCATTCCCCGGGTACTCCCCGATGATGGCGACCACGCAGGCGGTTCCCGCGCTGCGTGGTCTGCAGTCCTATGACAATGTGGGTGCCAATCAGGCCAAGACGGTGCAGATTCACTGATTGGTGATGGTCCAGGTCATCTGTGACCGGATGCGGGAGGGTAGTCCCCGGGACTACCCTCCCCCACGGTTCATTCTTCTTCGGTCACGGGGCTGGTGGATTTGAGTTGTTGGCACTGGAGGATTGATGAATCGGCGGCGCTGGTGGGCGTTGGTGTTGGTGGCCATTGTGGTGTGTGGGGTTATGGGTCCTGAGGTGGCGGTGGCGGATATGGATGAGAACCATGCCTCCGCCGGGCAGGGAACGTGGCCTGAGAAGCATCAACGTTCCTTGGATTATGCTGGCGACGAGCTTCCGGAGGGGACGTGGCGGGACGGATGGTGCCGACGTGGTGAGCAAGGGTACACGGTCGTTATTGATTATTCCCATGAGCCTCCAGAAAGGCGTGGGGTGCTCACCGCCGCGCATACCCGTGAGTTTGGACCCACTGCTGCTGATGGCTGGATTGTTCGGTGCTACGAAGGACCGCTGGTATATAAGAAGCTGGTATATAAGAAGAATACACCGGTGATTTACGAGGGGGACGCGTGGGATGATGTCATTAGGTTGGTAGGCTTATATGGCCAGCGGTTTAAGAATTATGTTTATCCACCGGGTACCGATGAGGTATCTAGCGCGCGGATGACGACGGACCCACAGATTCTCGGATTGAGGCGATTCGCGAAGGGTGATGTGCTGGGTCCTATCCATCAGTGGAATGGTGGGGTGTGGATTCGCCCAGATGCCGACGGGGGCTGGGCGAACGGGTGGCCGAAGTCGGGAACTCCTAGGAACGGGCCATGGCCCTCGAGCGCAGACAACCGGCTACTTCCCGTGAGTGACGATGGGGGCGTGCTGTCTGGTGCTAAGCCGCCTGCCGGGTCGATCCTGTATGTGGCCTTCGGAGACTTTGGGGCATCCAAAGACTGTAAGCGCCCCGTTGAATACTTTGGTGCTGCGTCTCCTTATATATGTTTGGGTGAGGCGGCGTTGCATCCGAAGACCTACCGGGATCCGCAGACGCATCAGCCGTGTCCGGGGTGGACGTTGACGCCGCAGTTCTCGGATGGGACTGTGAATGGGTGTGTGCCGAAGAATCCTCGGCCGCGGCCTTCTACTCCCACGGGTGGTCCCACGCGGGATCCGGGGTCGGGGAACGGGCCGCATCCGCGCAGGCCGCGGCATGTTCACAAGCCGACTCCTCCTGTCAGGCCGCATCCTGGCCAGCACCGTGCAGGTGTGGGCGGGGCCCTTGGTCGCGATGGCACTCCTCATCATGGAGTCTTCCATCGGAACGCTCACAAGGATGTTCATGCGGGTGACCGGGTGAGCTCACAGGTGCGCAAGGCTGCGCGCACGCCTTCCCCATCGGCTCCTCCGTCCACGTCTGCCACACCGTCGGTGTCCGCGTCTCCGTCGCCCTCGGTGTCTCCATCCGCCACATCGTCTCCGTCTGTTTCGGCTGGGGTGGTGGTGTCGCCGTCTCCTGGTGATGGTCGGGTGTGGGGTTCTGAGCAGCAGGGTCCCTCGGCCTCGGATGGTGCTCGTCGTCGGGTACCTGGTTGGGCATGGGGTGCCGGTGCAGGTGTGCTGGTGGCTGCCGGTGTCGTGGCGTGGTGGATGACGCGGGGTAGGCGTCGTGACCGTGAGGACGATGAGGTGGGTACCGACCTGTTCGAGTGAGACGTCCGCGGCGGGGCGCATGTGTGTTTTGTTGTTCGATGAAGGCTGCCACACGTGAAGGAAATGTGTGGGTGAGAAAGGTGAATCAATGGGCAAGACGATGATGAGGTGGGTGATGGGGGGTCTGGCTGCCGTGATGGCGGCCGGCGGTCTCGTCGTGCCGGCATGGGCCGATGACGATGATGTGAAGCAGATTCCGACGGCGTCGGCGGATCAGTGGCATCCGGGCTGGTGTGCCAAGGGTGAGGAGGGGTACTCGGTTCTCATCGATTTCGCAGCGCTGGATCCGAAGGATCGCGGTGATCTCGCCCCGACCGCATCGAAGCTCACCGACGCCCATGCCAAGGACGGCTGGCTGGTGCGCTGCCACAAGGGCCTGGAGCCGATCAAGACTGTCGAGCGTGACAATCCAGAGAGATGGGTTAACGCGGAATACTGGGCTGCAGCGGTGGGTATTCCCGGGAAGGTGAATACCCAGCGGCATGCCGAGTGGAAATCTCGTTTTTTGGGGATCACTCCTTGGTATGGTATGACCTCGAATGACGAGCGGATTGATACGGCGACAATGTCGGTAGTTCCTGACAAGAACGGTACCCTGCCGCCATGGCCAGAAAACGTTAAAAAGGGTCATGACTATCCCGGTAAGCCGAACTCGAATTATTATGGGAATTATCGTGGGATGATCCAGAAGCCGGTGAAGGGAATGGCTGTGGCCGTCACTGCTTTCCCTCTTGGATACAAAAATACCGTTAATGAATATTTCGCTGGTGACAACCCGAATCGGCCCGAGCACCGGCCCCAGTACGGCGAGGCCCCCGCACCGACTCCGGAGCCGACGGTGAGCCCCACGCCGACGGCTGGGCCGACAGCGGATCCGACTCTGACGCCACTCCCGACTCCGGACCCGGAACCCAGCGAGACCACCGATCCAACCCCCGAGCCGGAGCAGATTCCGACGGCCTCGGCGGATCAGTGGCATCCGGGATGGTGCGCCAAGGATGAGGAGGGGTACTCGGTTCTCATCGACATGGCGGCGTTGGATCCGAAGGACCGGGGTGATTTGAATCCGGCCACGACCACGTACACCGACGATCATGTCAAGGATGGCTGGCTGGTGCGCTGCCACAAGGGCTTGGAGCCGCTCAAGTACGCTCCAAGTGGCGAGTGGGGCGCAAAGTTCAAGGCGGCGAACTGGGCTGCGAGTGTGGGTATCCCCGGGACACGGGACCTCAATGGGTGGTACCACTTCCTGGGGATCACTCCCAACGGGGATGAGACCTCGGACGGTGACTGGATCTTGGCGGGTGCGGTGACGGTGGTGCCCGACAAGGACGGCGTCCTGCCGCCGTGGCCGGAAAAGGTTGTGGAGGGGGAGTCCTATCCGGGTGCACCGATCAATGATCCTGACGTGTTCCCGTCGATGACGGACAAGCCGGTGAAGGGGATGGCCGTGGCCATTGGCTTCGAGCCTGATGGGCACTCAGGATATCCGAATGATCCTGACAAGAAGTTCTATTTCGCCGGCGACAACCCGAACCGACCCGAGCACCGGCCCCAGTACGCCGACGCTCCCGCACCGACTCCAGAGCCGACTCCGACTGTGGTGCCGACCCCGACGGTGAGCCCCACACCGACGGCGTCCCCGACCGGCACCCCGACCCCGACCGGTACCGTCACGCCGACCCTGACGCCATTGCCCACCCCGGACACGAAACCCAGTGGGACCACCACCCCTGCTCCGAATGCGTCTGTGAATCCCCCCGATTCGACAGTGCGGCCAGCCGATGGCCGAGATGGCCACGGTGACGCGAAGGCACCTGCAGTCCCGGGGTCAGATGCCGGTTCACTGGCTGCTCCCGCACTGCCCGCCACCGGAGCCTGACCAGGCGACGGTGGTTGGGACACCCGTAAACGTGTCATCTGTTGTGAAAGGAAGAGATGCAATGATGACAGAGAAGAAGATGGGAATGTCGACGATGAGCCGACGAATCACCGGCCCGCTGGTTGCTGTGCTGCTGGCCGCTGGTGCCGTGACCGGGACGGGGGCGGCCCAAGCGGCTGGGCCAGCCTCCGGGCCGGGATGGCATGACGGAGCTTGCGCTGCCAAGAAGGGGCAGACGGTTGTCGTGGACTTCAGCAAGGATCCTAATCAGCAGAAGCCGACTGTGGAGGGTAACTGGCCCGATGGCGCGGCGAAGTCGCGGATTCTGGTGCGGTGCAATGAGAACGGCAAGTGGGCCAACCCCGATGGTGATGCCCGGACCGAGCCGCTCAAGGCGGTGGGAATCACCTATTCCCCGGAGGGGGGTTTCATCGACACGGTCAATGGTGTTCACGACGATCAGGGCAAGAATGCCTACTGGATGTTCTCTTGGGCCAGTGAGTCCAACAAGAACTGGGATCTGTGGGCCCCGCCGAAGCAAGGCGTTGGCACGTGGGTGGGCGTGACCTTGGGCGGAAAGGAAGTCCCGTCGATCGACCCTCCTGTCAAGAAGTAAGTGAGTAGTGGAAGGGGATCGGCGAGGTCTGGGGGTCTCGCCGATCCCCTTCCGTCATGCCAAAGGCTGCACGGTTGGGGTTGCAGAGGGGATGGATTGTGAAGGCCCGTAGAACGGTATCGTGGATGGCTGCTGTGGTGACTGCTGGTGTGGCAACTTGGTGGCCGGTTGTGGCACATGCGGATGCTGGCGTCTCGGGTCGGCTATGTGCTGATCCCAATTATGAGTGCACTGTGAGCGTGTATGGAGGTGATGCACGGGAGGTGTCCTATTCGGGGGTCGACGTGACCGGGAAGCCGGGCACCCGGGTGCGGTTGGCGGCCTATTACGTGCGTACCGACGATCACGGCAAGCTGACCAAGCTGGAACGCTTCGTCGTGGCCGACAAGCCGGTGGTCGTCGGGGGCACCGGGATCGTGGGCACCAGTTTTGGGTTCCCCACCGTTCAGGATGATCCGGCGAAGATACCCAGCGCGTGGGTTTTCGTGGGGCCCGATGACGTGACCATGGACAACCTCGACAGGGCGGCAGGCAGTTTCGTGCCCTACGGAACGATGAAACCCACCGTGTTGGGGGACGGCTGGGGCTTGGAGAAGCCCGTCGGCCAGACGATCGCTCTACGCGTCGTTGGAGCGATGGCTTGGGCATACGAGATCGACTATCAGAATGATGCGGGGCGCTGGGTGAGTGTGACCAAGGTTCCGAAGCCTGGTCCTAGGTATTGTGAAGGTAACAGTGTGGAGTCACGCTGGGATGATCCCACTACTGCTTGGATTTGCTCGGACAACTACGCCAAGCCGGTTGATATTGGCTACGAGCTGCCTCGTGGCCTGAAGCATCACCGCTACAAGATGCGGATGACCACCTATGGCGGTGACGGGTTGATCGTGGTCCACAGCTGGGACGTCGTTCCCTCGGACCACCCCGTGCAGGCCCCCTACAAGGGCACGTTCCGCGAACCGCGCCACAGGGGCGCGTCGAGTCTGGCAGGAGCCGAGGAGAGGCATCCGAGCAACCGAATCGTGCAGGGGGCCGTCGGCGCAGGAGCCGTGGTGGCCGCAGCGGCGATGGCCGGTGCCGGATGGCGAGGACGCCGAATCATGAGAGGACGAGCATGAAACGCGTGCATCCCCTGACGGCCCTGCTGTGGGTCGTCTCGCTGGTGGCCGTGGCGTGGATGGCAGATCAACTCGTGGTGTCACTGACGGCTCTGGTGGCGCTGTGCGTGGTCGCGGCGGTGGCAGGTGGTCCCCGGCGGGCCGTGTGGCGGCCTGTCCGCGAGATCTGCGTGGTGCTGGTCGTCATCTGGGCACTGCTCCTGGCCGGTGTGCTGGGTCATGTGACGACCACCGGCGGCATCGTGGTGACGTTGCCGTCCATCCTGATCGGCAGCCAGCAGATCGGAGGTGTCGTCCACGTCGGCCCGACGCTGAACGCCGCCAATCATGCCGTGCAGGCGTGTGTGGCAGTGGTTGCCGGGGCGGTGCTGGTGCAGTTGCGCCCCGCCCACGACTGGCTCGACCTGGCCATGTGCTGGCTGGGCCGGGGAGCGCGGGTGATGGCTCCGGGGATGTGCATGGCAGAGGGCGTCTCGGTGGCGGTGGCCGATCGGGTCCGGCTGCGCCGCGGCGGCCTGCGCACCTCGCGTCTGCAGGCCCTGGTCGACGGCATCGATCGTGGCCGCGAGATCGAGGATCGATGGGAGGAGGCCCGGCTTGTGAGATCGCCCCGGTCCTGGTGCCGGGTGCTGGGAGTGGCCGGCACACTCGTCGTGCTGCTGGCGTGCGTCCGTCAGACCATGACGGGCTGGACGCTGTGGCAGGTTGCCGCCGTGGACCCATACTGGGACCGTGCCCTGATGATCGTTGCCGGTCTGTGGGCGCTGGCCGGTCTGGTGGCGCTCATGGTGCACGGGCTGCCCGGGGTGGGGCGGCTGCGACTGGTGGACGTCGCCCTCGTCCTTGCGGCCATCGCAACGGTCGTGGCATGGCTGGTTCGGGGGTGGACGGGGGATGCTGCTGCGTTGGCGACGCCCAGCGGGATGCCCGTCGTGCTGTGTGTCGCCGTGGTGCTCGGTGCGGTCGCCGTGACGGTCACCTTCAACGCTGGAGGTCGACGTGCTCGAGGTTGAGTCGATGTGTGTGGACGTCTCGCGGGTCGGCCGGATCCTGGACGACGTCAGTGTGTGGGCAGGGCAGGGAGTCACCCTCGTCACGGGCCGCAGTGGCTGCGGATCGACGACCCTGTTGCGTCTCGTCGCAGGGTACCGGGATCGGCAGGTGGTGCGCCGACGGGGCGTGGTCCGACTGTCTGGGCGGCGGATCGACCAGATGAGTCGTGCCGAGCTGCGTCCCCTCCTGACGATGGTGGGGCACCGTCCGCTGGGAGGCGTGATCGACCTCGAGGGTCTAGCCCATGACGTTGAGCTGCGCAGCGTCATCGAGGAGTTGGGGCTCACCCGGTGGTGCGGCACACCAGCGGCACGGATGCCGGCCTGCGTGGCGGCCCGCATGGCACTGGTCGAGGGCATCGCCTCCGAGGCACCGGTGCTGCTGCTGGACCAGGTGTTGGCACCCATGACGTCGATGTGGCGGTCTCGTGCCGCCTCCTGCATCGCCCGTGTGGCCCGGGCGGGTCGGATCGTCGTATGGGCCGAGCATGCCCTGGAACACGCCCTGGGAGTGGCCGACAGCGTCGTGGAGATCGTCGACGGACACGTCCAGCAGACGGCTGCCCCGTCGTGGTCGTCCAGCCAGCTGCCCCCGACGCCCCTGCAGCAGATTGCTGCCCGATCGGGTGAGCAGTTCTTCACCGATCCGGCCCAGGCCCGCGATCTTCTCGCCGCGGAGGCGGTCACCGCGATGTCATGTGCCCACCCGCAACAGTCCGAGGGGTCGATACTCGCCCGCGTGGACCCGGCGGACCTGCGGCTGTCCGGCACATTGGTTGACGTGCGTGCCGGTCAGGTGCTGGGGGTCGTGTCCCACGACCCGGTCCAGGCGCATCGGGTGGCACGTCGTCTGGCTGCCACGGTGAACCCGTCCTGCCCGGAGGATCGTCTGCTGCGCACCCTGCTGCGTCAGACGAGTGTGCGGCGAGCCTGCGAGCTGGTCGATCGCCGATCCGATCGCCCGATCGGGACGAGCATGGAACTGGCCGACGAGGTGCTGGGGCCGGTGGGTGCGCGTCGCGGTGTCGAGCACGGCGAGGGCCAGCAGCGTCTGCTGGCCGACGTGCTGGCGTGCGCAGGTGGTGAGGTCGTGCTGTGGATCGACCCTGGTGGGGCGGTCGACGCCGCCAGCGGTGATCGTCTGGTGAAGGCGGTGCGGCAGCGGGGGGCGGCCGTGATCATGGCGTGTCGGGACGTCGACCTGGTGGCCCGATGGTGCGATCGGGTGCTGGTCGTCGATGAGCACGAGGTCGTCGCCGACGGACGCCCCGGCTCCGTGGTGGACGATCTTCCGTGCCCACCCCAGGTGGCCCAGGTGTTCCCCGGCTGTCACGTCGTCAGGGCGACCGATCTGACCCTGGTCCCGGGGGCCGATGCCGTTGCGGAGGGAGGTTGGGCCCATGCGCAACTGGTGTAGTGGAGTCGTCACGGCGATACTGGCTGTGGTGACCGGGATGTGGCTCGCCATCCCGCTCATCGACTCGATGCGAGCGGGGACTCGACAGCAGGCCACCGTCGAGGCCCAGGCGATGACCGTGTTCCTCACGGCCGGTCTCGTGCTGCTGGCGGTGTGTCGATGGATCGATGACGGCCGTCGGGTCTGGCGGGTCGGGCTGCTGGTGTGCCTCGTCGTGGTGAATTCGCTGGTGCGGGTGACGATGTCGCCGCGGGTGTTCGGTGTGGAGCCGGTGTTCATCCTGCCCTTCCTGGTCGGGGTGTCGGCAGGGCCGTCGGCGGGATTCCTCGTGGGAGCCGGATCATGTCTGGTCTCCAGCATGCTGGTGGGCACGGTTGACGCGCCGCTGCCCGGACAGATGCTGGCGTGGGGGCTCACCGGGCTCATCGGCTCGGTGCTGGTGCGGGTGCCGGCCAGACCGGCATGGTTGGTCTCGTGGCCACTCGCCGTGCTGTGCGGCCCCGTGCTGGGCGTGATGCTCAACCTCATCGGCTGGCCCACCGACGAGGCCGGTACTGTCGGGCAGGACGGGTCCGACGCCTTCGTGACCGGCCTGTCGAGCACGCAGACGATCCAACGGCTCGTGCGCTACTCGGTGCGCACCTCAATGGGGATCGACCTCACCCGTGGCGTGTGCACCCTGCTCGGCGTCATCATCATCGGCCTGCCGACGATCCGGGCGCTGCGCACCGCCTGGGGCAGTCCCGACCGGCGCACCGACGAGGCCCCGGCGACCCGCAGCACACCGATCAGTTCCGAGGCACTCGAGCGACGGGAACAGGCAAGGACAAGGACGAAGGCATGGTTCACGGACCAGGAGGACACAGCGTGAGCGCAGAGACGACCATGAACATGGCGAAGGTGGGCTGGACGGCAGGAAACCGTCCGCGCCGAGGCGAACCCGACGGACATGGCGGGTTCGGCAGGAACGGTGGGCGCTCAGGGAACGGTACGCCCGCCACGAGGGGCGAGGCCGGTACGGCAGGGTCGGGAATCGACCCCACGGAGGTGGACCGGGCACGTCGTCTCGTCAAGACGATCTCGCGAGCCTTCGACTCCAAGGTCGTGGGTCAGGAGGCATTGCGCACGGCACTGCTCGTCGGACTCATCGGCGGGGGTCACGTGCTGCTGGAATCGGTGCCGGGCCTGGCCAAGACGCTGGCGGCCTCCACCCTGGCCTCCACCGTCGATGCCAGTTTCTCGCGCGTGCAGTGCACCCCCGACCTGCTGCCCAGCGACATCATCGGCACCCAGGTGTTCAACCCCGGCAGCAGCACGTTCACCACCGAACTGGGCCCGGTGCATGCCAACGTCGTGCTGCTGGACGAGATCAACAGGTCCAGCGCCAAGACGCAGGCCGCCATGCTCGAGGCCATGCAGGAGAGGCAGGCGACGATCGGGGGCAAGACGTACCCCATGCCCGACCCGTTCCTGGTGCTGGCGACCCAGAACCCCATCGACGAGGAGGGCACCTACGTGCTGCCCCAGGCGCAGATGGACCGTTTCCTGCTCAAGGTGATCGTCGACTATCCCTCACCGGCCGACGAGGTGGAGATGTTGCGCCGCCTCAAGTCCGGCGCGCTCGAGTCACGCACCGTGTCTGCGGTGGTGAGCCGCAACGACGTGCTGTGGCTGCAGGGCCTGTCGCGCCGTGTCCACGTGGACGAGTCCCTGCTGCACTACATCGTCCAGATCGTCCATGCGACCCGGCACGCCGGCGACTACCTTCCCCAGGAGCAGGCCCGCTACCTGGAGTACGGCGCCAGCCCACGTGCCACCATCGCATTCGTCGAGGCAGCCTGCGCCCACGCACTCATGCACGGACGTGACCACGTGATCCCCGACGACGTGCGGGCGATGCGCCACATGATCCTTCGTCATCGGCTCATCCTCACCTTCGAGGCCGTCGCCACCCAGGTGCCCGTCGAGGAGATCATCGACGGCATCTTCGGCGCCGTGCCCACTCCCTGACCATGGCGTACCTCACAGCTGTCCAAGGACGTCTGGGGCTGTACCCGAGACGTCTGGTCATGGGTCTGCTCGACGGTCAGTACGCGTCGATGACCACGGGGCGCAGCATGGACTTCGACGATCTGCGCTCCTATGTGCCCGGCGACGACGTCAAGGACATCGACTGGAAGTCCTCGGCGCGTGCCGGGGAGCTGCTCATCAAGAGTTACCGGGCCGAGCGCAGGCACACCCTCGCGTTCGTCGTGCCGACCGGTGGGTCGCTGGCCAGTGCCGCCACGCTCACCCACTCCAAGATCGACGTGGTGCTTGCCACGATCGGGGTGCTGGCATGGGTGGCGTGCCACCAGGGCGACTACGTCACCGTCGTGGCCCCCGGTCAGGACGGTCCGAGCGTGGCGCGACCGTCGTACCGGGACACACAGATCGAGCACATGCTCGCCGGGCTCGACGCCGGATGTCGTCTGGAGGCACCCGATCCCGATCTGGTGGAGCTGCTCGACCTGACCGCCTCGGGGCTGCGTCGTCGCTGCATCGTCGTTGTCGTGCTGGACGACTGGGATCCCCGTCCTGCAGACATCGATGCCCTGGCGAGTCTGTGCGCCCGCCACGAGGTGCTCGCCATCGAGGTGTCCGATCTCGACCTCACCGATCCGGCCCTGGCCGCCGTGCCGACCCGTGACCAGGCAAGTGGCCAGCCCGTACCGGGATTCGTGGCCCGGGACCGGCAGGTGCGTGAGCAGGCCGTGGCCGCCCGACAGGAGCGAGCCAGGCGCCGCGGCCACACCCTGGACCGGCTCGGCATCATCCACGAGTCCGTTGCCGACGTGGACGACTCGATTGCCGCGATCGTCCGACTCCTCGAGAGGATGCGTCATGCCTCCCGTCACTAGTGCCTCACCAGGGCTGTTGCCCGTGCTGGACCTGTACCCGCCCGTCTCACACGACTCGAGATGGTGGTGGGTGGTCCTTGGCTGCCTGGTCGCAGCCGCAGCCGTGCTGTGGGGGTGTCGTCGCGTCCTGACGAGAATCGACGTCGCAGCCACGGCAGAGGGACCGGCAACGCTGGAGACGATCCGTGCCACGGCACTACGAGATCTCGATGCCGCCGCCGACGCCTGCCGACGTGGTGAGCCAGACCGTGCCGTGTGCCGAGACATCAGCATGGCCCTGCGCAGGTTCGCCGCGCTCGCCTGCGACAGCGACCTGGACTACGAGGGGTTGGACGAACTCTCTCGCCATGCCGAGGAGGACCCGCGGCTCGATCCGGTCGTCGCGGTCGTCGAACGGTGCTATGCGGTGGAGTTCGACCCGAAGGGCCACGGCGTCGATACCGACGAATTGCTGGCCGATGCCGTGAGGACGGTGCGCTCATGGACCTGATGTGGTGGTGGATGTGGCCGATCGTCGTCGTCGCGATCGCCGTGACGGTTCTCATCGCGCTGGTGCTGCGCCGTCACGAGGGCATCGAGCGGCTCCCCGTGGCGCATGTCGACCGACTGCGTGCCCTGCCTGCCTACCAGGACCACGCCCGGCGACGCGTTCGCTGCCTGGTGGCCGAGGTGGTGTGCTGGGCGGTGGCGGCCTGTGGAGTCGGTCTGGTGGCCGCCAGATTGCAGGGGATCGACGATGACGATCGTCAGATACGTACCCGTGACGTCATGCTGTGCCTCGACGTGTCCGGCTCGATGGAGGGGGTGGATCGTCAGGTCATCAACACCTACATCCAGCTGGCCGATCGCATCACCGACGACCGGATCGGATTCGTCATGTTCGACTCCTCGTCGGTGACGGTGTTTCCCCTCACCCACGACCGGGACATCGTCAAGACTGGGTTGAAACAGGCCAGGGACCAGCTCGACCGGGCCGACCTCCCCTCCGGGGTACGCTACGGTCCGGGCGGGTCGCTGGTCGGTGATGGCCTGGCCTCCTGTCTCAGCAGGTTCGACCAGCTCGATCAGCCCCGGTCTCGAAACGTCGTACTCGCCACCGACAACATGAACGCCGGCCCCTCGGTCTACACCCTGCCCCAGGCCATCGACCTGGCGGTGCGACGGCAGGTCATGGTCTTCGGCATCGTCCCCGAGAACACCGATCTCGATGCCCGAGCGGCCGGTGACGAGTTGCACCAGCAGGTACTGCGTACCCACGGCCAGACCCTGACGATCCCCTCCGACGGGCAGGCCGATACGGCAGACATCGCCCACCGCATCCAGTCACAGGCCAAGAAGGCGGTCATGGCCATGGCTACCCACCGCTCCTACGACAGGCCCTGGCCGGGGGCGCTCATGGTCGGTATCGGGGCGCTCGGTGCCATGGTTGCTCGGCGACGGGAGGAGCGATGAGTTTTCACCCACACCCCCTCACCGTGGGGTTTGCCGTTCTCCTGCTCGTCGTCGCCGTGTGGTTCGGGGTGCGCAGTCGTCACACCCGCGGCAGGATCGCCACGATGGTGCTGGACATCGTGCTGGCCGTGCTCGTCGGACTCATCGGGATGCACCCCGTGATCGGTGAGTCCGGACGGGAGAACTCCACCGTGGACGCCGACATCGTCCTCATGGTCGACACGACCACCTCGATGGCAGCCCGCGACCACGGGAGCAAGACGCGTCTTTCCGGGGCGATTCGCGACATCGCGCGGCTCGCCTCGGCCTTCAGCGGTGCCCGGTTCACGCTTGTCACCTTCGACAACGAGGCCCGCGTGGCGGTGGCCTCGACCACCGACACCGGCACGATCGTCTCCGCAGTGAACTCCCTCACCTGGCGTGAGGACACCAAGGGCACCGGAACCGACATCGGCGTGGGGGTACCTGCCGCCGTCGAAGCCCTGCAGAAGGCCCGAGAATCGGCGCCTCAGGCCACCAGGATGGTCTTCTACCTGGGCGACGGGGAACAGACGGCCACCAAGGCCCCCGGCTCCTTCGCAGCACTCAAACCCCTGGTGACCAACGGTGCCGTCTACGGCTACGGCACCGCCAAGGGGGCACCGATGGCCCGCTCGGCCTTCGACTCCAACGACGTCACCTACCACGGTCGCACGGCCATCTCCCACGCCGACCACACCACGCTGACCAGCGCCGCTCGTCAGGCGGGTCTGTCGTTCGCCGCTCGGTCACCCGGCAGGACGCTCACCCCGCCCCAGATATCGCTGAACCGCACCAGCCATGAGGAGCAGGTGAACGCGGGCACGGACCTGGCGTGGATCCTCGGCCTCGTCGCTGCGGCCGACGTCGCCGTCCAGCTGACCATGAGCGCCCGCCGACTGCGCCGGGCACGAAAGGACGTCCCATGAGAGGCCCTCGCCACACACGTCAGACCGATCCCCGACGCTCCTGGCGAGAGGTGATGAGCCAGAGCCGGGCTCGCCGGGCACGCCGGCTCACCGTCGGGGTGACGGCGCTGCTCGTCGCTGTTCTCGTGCTCACCGCGTGCCGACTCGCCGCCACCTTGGTGTGTGATCGGCTCGGCAGCGGGGCCTTCACCTCCCAGCAGTACGACCAGGCCGAGCGCTACTTCGGGGCGAACATGAGGTTCAACGTCACCGAACCGTGGATCGCCAGCTACGACCGCGGAACGAGCCGGGCTGCCGAGAGCAACTACGCCGACGCCGAGGATGACCTTCGCACGGCACTCGACAAGGCACCACAGGAGTACAGGTGCCGGGTGGGCATGAACCTGGTGTGGACGATGGAGGAATCGGCGACGATGCAGAACCTCAACCGTGGCACGGCCAAGGCCGGCACGTTGAGGGAGGCCAAGCACATTGCGCAACGGCTCAGGTGCCATGGCAGAACCACTGCGCCCCAGTCGCACGTGCGGCAGACCTCAGCTGATCAGAAGACCGAGCAGTCCACCACCATGAAACGCCTCGACCAGGAAATGGATCAGGCACAGCAGGGCTCACAGTCCCAGGGAAAAGAGCCACCCAAGACGAAGGATTCCGAGCAGCAACGGCAGAAACATCTGTCCGCAAGGAACCAGCAGGCTCTCAACGAGCAACGCCGTAGCAGCCAGGACCAGAACGGATCGCCCCAGCATACTCCGAGCGCGTCCACGCTCCGGACGGCCGGTGGAGTTCCCGATAGAAAGGGTTGGTGAGATCTGCGGCGTCGCCAGAGCGTAGCCCCTTCTCTTGAACGGTGCTCATCAGACTCACTCTGTGTCTTGGCGGGGTTGCCTCCGGCGTGCCCACCACCCCCCTGCACCCAAGGCGATGACCGCCACGATCACGCCGATGGTGGTGAGAGGACCCGATCCGTGCCCCCGTTCGGGAGGCATGGCGGGTGGTTTGCGAGCGGTGGTGATCTGTCGAGGAGGGAACCCTTTCCCGGTGCCCCATCTCCACCCCTCGACGGAGCCTGCGACAGGGTGATACTGCGCTGCCCCCTTCGAGGAGAACGTCCACCGATCCGAGGGGGAGGTGGCGTGCCAGTACGACCAGAATTGACGAGTGGACTTGTCATAGCCGCCATGCGAGCAGGCGTCCTCGGGACGGCCCTGGAGCTCGCAGACGAGGCCGGGCTGGGATGGCGGCTGGCGAACATCGACGCCGATCTGGTGCAGGGCATCCATGCCGTCGGAGGGTCGCTGCGCGCACCCCGCAGTGAGGGGTTCGTCGGGCATGTCCACGACCACCCACACTCCATTGTGAGCGGTGCAGTCGGCCGCCGTCGTTGGCGCTGAAGCTGACGGAGTTGGTTGTCCGAAGGCAGCCGGAGCCGGTATCCAGCAGGCCATCACAGTGGCCAACGCGATGACGGTACGAGATATCGCGGAAGCGCAAGAGTTTGTGTGAACTCGACGAAAACACATCATGGATCCAATATCTCCCAACACATCGTGACCAGGTGAATCCGGGGTGCGCTGGAACCCTGGTGTCACGATGATGAGAGGGGCCTTGCGCTCTGCTGTTGCGGTGTCGGGTCGGAAAAGATCGGCACTGGCCACTGCTCCGTCCTTACCGGGGATCATGAGGCCTTGGACACTGATGTGGCCGCCGCCAGTCTGGACGAGGCTTGATCCGACAGCTCCAACCACGATGAGTAGGAGACAGATAAGGACATGTACCGCTGATCGTGATCGTCGCATCGCGGTTGCTGAGTGCATCATTGCTCCTTGTTGTTGGTTCCTGTGGGCACGGACTGCACAGGAGGCGGCAGTGCCATCGAAAGCGGCGTCGCCAGCTGAGGCAATGTTAGTATTGTTTCTGTCAACGTCGATGACGTAGTTAAAGTTTCATAACGGTGATGGGTTGACGAAGGAGTCATCATGACAGCTGTGCTGGCGGTGTGTGCACTGCTCGTGACGGTTGCGGCCGGTTGGTTGCTGGTCAAGAGATACAAGCCAGTGCTGGTTTTGCTTGGAGCCGGACTGTTGCTGCTGCTCATCAGGGTGATTCTCAGGCCTTCGGTTCCGCTGCTGGAAGGCAAGGAGAGTTCTGGCAGCGTCTGGTTCGACATCGTCGGGATGATCGAATCCATCGCGAAGGATCAGCTCACTGGCGTTGGACTCATCATCATGGCTGCCGGTGGTTTCTCGGCATACATGAATCGGGTGGGGGCCACGGAAGCGCTTGTCCGACTCGTCATCACCCCGATCACCAAGCTGAAGCAGCCCTACCTCATCCTCGTGCTGGCCTACGTCATCGGACAGCTCTTGTTCATGGTCATTCCGAGCGCCGCCGGTCTGGCCATGCTGCTGGTTGTCGTCATGATGCCGATCATCGTTGCGGCTGGCGTGAGCCCGGCGGCCGGTGCCGCCGTCATTGCGACGACGAGTGCCATGCCCATCGGACCGGCCACTGGAACCGAGATCCTGGCCGCCCACACAGTCGGTCTCTCTCCTGCGGTGTACTTCGTCAAGCATCAGCTGCCCGTGGCAATTCCGACAATCATCGCGGTTGCCATCACCCATTTCTTCGTCCAGCGCCGTCTGGATCGCAAGGGTGAGGACGAGGCCGGAGAACGCAGTGATGAGCACAAGTCCTCGGGCCGCGTGGCGCCGACGTGGTACGCCCTCTTCCTGCTCCTGCCGATCATCCTGTTGGTCGTCTTCAGTCCGCTTGCTGTCAAATCCATCCAGCTCTCGACGGTGTCAGCGTTCCTGCTGGTGTGGGTGCTTGCCGTCATCGTCGAGCTCATTCGTAACCATGACCGTTCTGCAGTGCTGACCGACGCGAACACCATGTTCGTCGGCATGGGCAACATGTTCGCCAAGGTGGTGTCCCTCATCATCACGGCGCAGCTCTTCGCCGAGGGCCTCAAGCAGGCCGGCGTCATCAAGTTGCTCGTCAGTGGGGCCGAGATCGGTCTGCCGTTGTGGGGAATGGCGATCTTGTTCACCCTGGTCGTCGGTCTGGTGACCTTCCTGACGGGTTCTGGCGTCGGGTCCTTCACGTCCTTCGCATCGCTGGCTTCCGGTATCGCCAGCGGCTTGTCAGGCAACGCGACGAACCTCGTGACACCGATGCAGTTCGCCGGTGGCTTGTTCCGCTCGGTGTCGCCCATCTCGGGTGTGGTCATCACGGTGGCTGGAGCTGCCGGGATCTCCCCGATGGCCGTCGTGAGGCGGACTGCGCTCCCGACGCTCGTCGGTTTCATCGTCATGATGGCCTCAAGTCTCATCCTCATCTGATCCACGGGTAATATTCATGGCTGCTAGGGCTGCGTCGGCGGTCCTAGCATGCTCTCAACCGCGGAGGAGATGACGATGGCTGAGTCGACGGGCTCGGCGTGCGACGGCCTGTACGCCCGGTTGGGGGAGTTGCAGGCGATGACGCCGACTGATGCTGTCATTGCTCAGTATTTTGAAGATTCATTTCCCCATCTGGCTCTGGAGAACCTCGACGAGATCAGTGCTGCGACAGGTGCGTCAACTGCGTCCGTGACCCGTTTTGTTCGCAAACTCGGGTACGCCAGTTTCCGTGACTTCTCACGCAGCCTCCGCGACGAAGTGGCCGTCAATTTCGATCTTCCCAGCGATCGCACCACGAATGGCCCCACCATCAATGAGCCCGGGGCGATGTGGCGCTCCAAGATGGATGCTGCTCGTCGCAGCATCGACGTCGGCCTCAATTCCATGGACGGGGAAGCTTTCGACCGCGTCGTCGAGGTACTTCGCGACGATTCACGCCCGCTCTACCTCGTTGCGGCTGCCAGCGGCCATCCGCTGCTCGATTACTTCCAGATGTTGGTGCGTTACTACCGTCGCGAGGTCGTCCTGTTGGAATCGACGGATCGGATGGCCCATCAGCTCATCGATCTTCCCGACGACGCCATCCTGCTGGCCTCGGTATTTGACCGGCATTCGCGGATGGTTGAGTCGGTCCTGCGGATGTTCCATCAGCGTGACATGACGACGATCCTGCTGACGAACCGTTCGTCGACCCCGATGCGTCGTTACGCAGATCATGTCCTGCTGGTCGCATCGGAATCCTCGACGGCCTTCCGCTCCCGGGCCTGCTATCTCATCCTGTTGGAGTCGCTGGTGGCCGCCTTGGCCCCTGCAGACCCAGAGATGGAACGCTCGCGGGTCGAGAGGATGCAGGAGCTCTTCGACGAGCTGGGAGTCTTCATCACTCCGTGACACCGGTTCCAGTGTGCGGCTGACCAGCAGCAACACGCCGTGACAGTTCCGCAGACAGACCGGTGTACGACGACGGGTCGGACAACTCGTCAAGGTCGATGCCATCAAGTTTTTCGGCGATCTCCGGTCGGGCATCGACGAACTCGCGCAGGCTGGTTCCGGCAGCTCGATAAGCGGCTGAGAATTCCTGGAGGAGGTCGTGTGCTCCTTCGTGACCCAACCGCGATGCAAGCTCCATCATGATTCCCTCGCTGACGAGCAGAACTCCTTCGCGACGGGCATTGACGTCGAGCTGGCCGGCGTTGAACTCGAGCACGTCGAGGAGTTCGAGGAGCTTCTGTCCTGCTCCGTCGACCGCCGCGAGGATGCGGGGGATGGCGTCGCGTTCGACCTCGAGCTGACGATGGTCTCGCTCAAAGTCGCCAGGGGGGTTGGTGAGGACGGTCGCGGCGGCACCAGCAGCCATACGAGCGGCTGCCGTGATTTTCATCGTGGAGAAAGGGTTGCGCTTCTGCGGCATGGTGCTCGACCCGGACAGATGGGGGTCGAGGGCCTCAGCGGCTTCCTGGAAGTCGGTGCGCTGCATGTCGTAGAGGTCCTCGGCGATCTTCGCGAGGGTCTGGGCGTGGATGGCAAGGTTACATGCCAGCTCGGTGAGTCCGTCGCGGGAAGAGTGCCAGGCGATGAGCTCGCACACCAGACCCAGCTCCTTTGCGACTCCCATGGCGACGGTGGTGCCGTGTTCCCCCATCGAGGCATAGGTTCCAGCAGCTCCCGAGAACTGCACCAGGAGACAACGTTGCCGGGTTTCGGTGAGACGATCACGGGAACGTTCGAGATCGGCGGCCCAGCGGGCGAACCGCATTCCGAGGGTGGTGGGGACGGCATGCTGACCATTGGTGCGTGCCACCATGAGGGTCTTGGCATGGGCACCGGCAAGGTCACGGATACGCGCCAGGAGCTTGTCGGTGCAGTCGTCGATGAGGTCCAGGGAGTCCCGGATCTGGAGGCCGCGGGCAGTGTCAAGGATGTCCTGGGTGGTGGCACCGTAGTGGACCCAGGGACGGCGGTCGTCGTCAAGGGCGGAGCGCAGCGCGTCGAGGCCAAGAGCGAAGGGATTGCCCGTCCCCCCGCCGAAGATCTGCTCCATGGCGGCATCGGTGGCCTGAGCTTGCTCGGTGATACGAGCCCCGGTTCCCTCCGGGATCATGCCGATCGCGGTCTGGACTCGAGCCAGTGCAGCCTCGACGTCATACCAGCTCTGCACTGTCGATCGTTCTGACCAGATCTCGTCCATCTGGGCTGTGACGTAGCCACGGCGGGTGATCTGGTTGTCGAAGGCTCCGAACGCCATTGTTTGCCACCTTTAATAACTAGCTGGGGTTGAAAGTTATTTTACAACGATGACGGGATGGGGGGCATGCGGTTCGTCGTCATTGGTGCGTTGCGCTGGCCGACGTGGGAGGTCCATGGGCTGTCTCAGCCCTGGTGGAATGAATCGACGGTTACTTTCGCCTCTGCCAACGAGACGCCGGTACGTCTCTGCCGTGGTGACGACGACGATGTTCGTCACACGGTGCCGGAGAAGGGACTCGAACCCTCACACCACAAGGCACAGGAACCTAAATCCTGCGTGTCTACCAATTCCACCACTCCGGCATAGGGGGCGTCGCGGCCCCCGGGCCACCGCAGGCCCTCGGTCTTCCCGAATCAGCAGTCGATCTTGAGCTCCCTGCAGAGCTTGTCGACATGGCCCTTGGCCCGAACATTGTACTGGGCTTCAATGATCCTGCACGAACCGTCCGCACCGACATCGACGACGAAGGTGGAACGGATGACCCCGACGATCTCCTTACCATAGACGTTCTTGGCTCCGTAAGCGCCGTAAGCCTTCATGACGTCCTTGTCCTCGTCGGAGAGCAGGGTCAGCGTCAAGGACTCCTTGGCGACGAATTTCTGGAGCTTGGCAACCGGGTCGGGCGAGATGCCCAGTATCTCGTAGCCGGCGCCCTCGAAGTCGTCCAGATGGGCCGTGAAATCGACGGCCTGAGTGGTACACCCAGGCGTCATGGCTGCGGGGTAGAAGTACACGATGACTTGCTTGCCAGCGAAGTCGGAAAGGGTGATCTGATTGCCGTCAGCGGCGGGCAGAGTGAAATCAGGGGCCGCATTACCGGGCTCAAGACGGGTGCTCATGGCCTCAACGATATAGGCTGTTGCCAGACCAGCGCCGCGCCTACGTCGGCGCAAAGCGCAGACACGGCACCAGGAGGGGTCACATGGCTGATAGCAAGTCGAAGGCGAAGGACGAGCGCTCCGCTGATGAGATCAGGCGGGACATTGCAGCGACTCGTGCTCGTCTGGCGGCCGGGGTGGAGGGCCTCGTGGAGGAGGTGCATCCGGCCACCCTCAAGCGCGAGGCCACCGATCGCGCCCGTGACTACGTGCAGGGCGAATTCGAGCAGGTCAAGGGCCAGGTCAAGGGCGAGCACGGCTGGCGGATGGATCGTATCGGCATTGCCGGGGGTGCGCTCGCTGCCGGCATCGTCGGCATCATCGTGCTGCGCGCGATCGTCGGTCGCGCCACCGGAACCACTGCTCGCCGCAAGCTCGAGAAGTTGCAGCTCTCCGAGGCCAAGCGGGTTCGCAAGGAGGCTAAGCAGCGTCGCAAGGACGATGCCAAGGCTGCCAAGAAGAACGCCAAGCTCGGTAAGAAGAATGCCAAGAAGTACGGCAAGCTCGACACCGATGACTCGTCGGTGAGTAACCTTGCGGAGAAGATGCTGAAGCAGGCTGCTGTGCTGCGTGCACAGGCCGCTGCCGAGCGTGAGGAGGGTGCTGCCTGATCGGATCGGTTCGGCATGAGCTGATCGACCGCACCGATCCAGTATCAATTCGGCCCCGGTCCGTCGTGGACCGGGGCCGAACTATGTTGTGTCCGGCAGGTATCACTTGAGACCACCGGCAGCCAGACCAGCGACGATCCGGCGCTGGAAGACCAGCACCATGATGACCAGCGGCACCGTCATGATGACGCCGGCGGCCATCTGGGAACCGAACGGGGTGTTGAACTGGGAAGCACCGGTGAACTTCGACAGCAGCACCGTGGCAGGTTCCATCTTCGGGTCGTTGATCATCGTGACGGCGACGAGGAACTCGTTCCACGCACCGATGAAGACGATGATCGCCGTGGTGAAGATGCCGGGGGCAGCCAGCGGCAGGATGATTTTGCGGAATGCTTGGGCGGGGGAGCAGCCATCGATCATCGCGGCTTGCTCCAGCTCGTCGGGCATCTGCTTGAAGAACGTCGTCAGGTTCCACACGGCCAGAGGCAGCGAGAAGGACAGATCGGGGATGATCATGGCTTGGTAGGTGTTGATCCAGTGCCATGCCGAGAAGTTCTTCAGCAACGGGACGATGATGGCCACCAGTGGGAACATCGACGTCGCAATGATGAGGATGAGGAATCCGCCCTTGCCACGAAAGTCCAGCCGTGCGAGGGCGTAGGAGGCGAAGGTGGCGATGAGCAGGGCAATGATCGTCACCGAGATCGAGACGATGAGCGAGTTCCCCAGCCCGCGCAGGAAGTTGTTGTTTGGCTGGAAGACGGCCTGGTAGTTTTCCAGCGACGGGTGAGCTGGCCACCACGTGTTGTCGAAGATCTCGTTGTCAGGACGCAGCGAGGACACGACCATCCAGTAGAAGGGTGCCAGGCAGTAGACGACGATGAGGACGATGCCGATGACCGGCAGTACCTTGACCCAGGCGTTCTTGTGGTGGGTCTCCTGATCGATGGCTCCCGGTGCAGTTGCAGTAGCGGTGCTCATGACGACACCTCCTTGCCACTCGAAGCTGCGGCTTGTGCAGCGTTGGCCTTCTCCCGGGCACGACGTCCACCAGGGCGTCCGCCATTGACGAAGGTGGTGGCCTTCATCTTCTTGCGCTTGTGCTCGTCACCGACGAGATCGGCGCCGAGGATCTTGATGAAGGCAAATGCGATGATGAACACGTAGAGGAACAGGATGATCGCGTACGCTGCGGCCGCACCGTACCTCAGGTTCGAGGCCTCGTCCTGGACCAGCATCGACAGCGTCTCGACCGACTTCCTGCGCGGGCCGACGAGGATGAACGGCAGGTCGAACATGCGCAGGGCATCGAGGGTCCGGAACAGCACGGCGACGACCAAGGCCGGTTTGACCAATGGCAAGGTGATCGAGACAAATCTCTTCCAGGCATTGGCGCCATCGACCTTGGCGGCCTCGTAGACCTCGGTGGGAATTACCTGGAGACCTGCCAGTGTCAACAGACCGATGTACGGGGCGGTCTTCCAGACGTCGGCGATGATGATCGACCACTTGGCCGTCCAGTTGCCCGAGGCCCACATGATGTGCTGACCGAGGATGGCGTTGGCGACACCGTTCTGGTTGAAGATCCATCCCCACAAAATGGCGGAGACCGCTGTAGGGATGGCCCAGGGGACGAGGATGGCGGCTCGGACGACGCCTCGTCCAGCGATCGCCCGATGCATGATGAGCGCCATGATGACGCCCAGGACGGTCTCGAGAACGACCGTGACGACACCGAAGAGGGTGGTGTTCCAGAACGCGTTCCAGAATCGATCTCCGGAGCCGGTGAAGATGTCGGTGAAGTTCTTCATCCCGACGAACGGCTCGGTGTCGTTGACGAATCCAGTTTCGGGATCCAGACCGGGCTGGCCATAGAGGGCCTGCTTCACCGATTGGATGACTGGGATGACGATGACGATCGTCAGGGCGATGAGGGTTGGCGTGATGAGAGCCAAGGCCAGGTGTTCCTGGGCCCTGGCCCGAGAAGACCGGTTGTTGGTCTTCTCCACTGCTGCAGTGGTCATGTGAAGCTCCTTGTCCCCGGCGTTGTCCGTCGGGTGGTGCGAGCGATGTCATGGATACGGCGGGGTGAGTGACCCGCCCCGCCGTATCCGTGTGGTTAGTTCTGCGTGACGATCAATTCTTGATGATCGTCTTCAGCTTGTCGGCCAGCTGCTTGGCAGCGCTTTCGGCGTCCGTCTTGCCCTGGAGAGCTGGGTAGATGGCGTCCTGGATGGCCGCGGTGACGTCACCGTAGGCGACGGCATGCGGACGGCCCTTGGCGCTGTCCAGAGAGGCCTTCAGGGTCGGCAGGTACGGGAGCCTCTTGACGTTCTCGTCCTTGGTGTACAACTCGCCGTAGATCGGTGCGTTGGACTGCTTCTCGAGGTTGTACTGCTCGGACTCCTGGTTGGTCCACCACTTGACGAACTTGAGGGCCGTGGCCTTGTTCTTGCAGTTGGAGGTGATGGCGCAGTTGTGGCCGCCCAGGGTCGGCATGTAGTCCTTGCCGTCGATGGAGGGCAGCGGGGCGACGCCGAACTTGTCGGGTCCGAGTTCCTTCATGTCGTTGCCGTACTGGTAAGGCCAGTTGCGCAGGAAGAGGACCTTGCCGGACTCGAAGCCGTTACGGCTGTCCTCCTCCTTCCATTCCAGGGCTGCGGTCGGGATGAGCTTGGACTTGAAGGCGTCGACGGCGGTCTGGATGCCCTTGATGGACTCGGGGGAGTCGACGGTCACCTTCCCGGAGTCGTCGACGATCGCACCACCACAGGTGTTGATGAATTCAGAGATGTTGCAGGTGAGGCCCTCATATTTGGCCCACTGGCCACCGAACCCACCGATGTCCTGCATGCCGGGGAGCTTGCGGACGGCCTCGGTGGCCTTCTTGACGTCTTCCCAGGTCTTGGGAACCTCGACCTTGGCCTTCTCGAGGAAGTCCTTGCGGTAGTACATGATCGAGGCGTCAGTGGCATACGGAACGGCGAACTGCTTGCCGCGGTACGAACCGGTCTCCCACACCGAGTCAATGACGCCTTCGGGCTTCATGTCCTGCGGGATCTCCACGATCCAGCGGTTAGCCGCGAACTCGGCAACCCACACCAGATCGAGGCCAATGACGTCGTAGGCGGCAGAGTTCGTCTGAGCGGCGTTGATGAAGGACTGACGCTGCTGGTCGGCCTCCGAGGACAGCTCGATGAGAGTGACCTTCTCCTTGGGGTACTTCTTGTTCCACTCATCGATGCGCTTCTGGACCATTCCACCGGAGAAGTCCTTGCCCTGCACCCAGCTGATGGGGCCCTCACCAGTGAAGTCTGCGCCCTTGGCTGCGGGCTTATTGGATCCGGAGTCCTTCGAGTCTCCGTTGGAACAAGCTGCCAAGGCACCGAGCGCCAGTGCTCCGACGGAGCCCTGGATGAAGGCCCGGCGGGAGTGTGTGTAGTGCGTCATGTGACTTCTTCCTCCTTGAACTGGGCGATGTCGACAGCGACATCACGTACGCATCAGCGATTTCCTACGGGTGCGATAGGTCATAACCTCAGGCAGGACATTACACCGACTGTCCGGCATGTGTGCACGTCGTTTTGCGATGAACCCGAATGATTGTGCACGACAAGTGGGATTGAGGGGCGTTCCCTCCACCGGGGTGGTCAGAGCGGTGTTGGTAGATGACTGGATCAGTCTGAATCGTTGTGGAAGGAGGGTATTGCTCCGAGCGGTGTCCTGGGATTGCCGTCTGCTGGTGACTGGACAATCTCTGGCCTCGGGAGAAGGTAAATTAGGAGTACAGGATGCGAACATGAAGGAAGCCGTTCCATCCTGTCTCCAGTATGGAACGGCTTCCGTTTCGGTGCGCCGCCAGGGACTCGAACCCTGAACCCGCTGATTAAGAGTCAGCTGCTCTGCCAATTGAGCTAGCAGCGCCGGCGAGAAAAAACATTAGCGGACTTCGGCCAAGATGCAAAATCGAGGTGACGAGTTCATGGCCGACCAGTGCGTGCGGCATCGATTCGACGCTGTCTCAACGCCGTGATCTCGGGCAGGTCGAGGGGCTCCAAATGGCGTCCTAGGGCTATTTCGAGCACATGGTCGGCGAGCTGAGGGTTGCGTGCGAGAACTGGTCCGTGCGGGTAGATGCCGATGACACGCCCCTGCACGGCTCCTTCGTCGCGATGGTTGCCGTTGCCCCAACCAACCTCGACAGCAGCCAGCGGCTTGGCGTCAGAACCAAGTTCTGTCCAGCCACCGTGGTTCTCGAAACCGGTGATCGGGCAGGTGTTCCCGTCGGGCTGGGTCCAGATGTGCAGAACCTCCCCGACGGCACGCTCCGGGCCGCGTCGGGTCTCGGCGTCGAGAAGCCCGAGTCCCGCAATGACCTCGTCACGGGCTCCGATGGTGAAGGACCTGCCGCAGATCTGGTAGCCGGCGCACACCGCGAAGAGCATTGCGCCGTCGTCGAGGGCGGTGAACAGTCCGCCATCGGCCTTGAGTTCCCGGACAGCGGTGATCTGGGCGGTGTCCTCGCCGCCTCCCAGCAGATAGACGGCCCCGTCAGTGGGCACCTTCTGACCGGGCTCGACGGTGACGAGCTCGGCGTCGATGCCGCGCCATTGCAGCCTCTTGGTGAGGACGACTGCATTGCCGTGGTCGCCGTAGATGCCCAACAAGGACTGGTACAGCAGGACGATCTTGGGACGGTCGGTGTTCATGTCAGTCCTCCGAGTCGGCGCAGTTTCTGGAAGGGGGTGTAGGTCGACAGCACGTCGACGGGATGGTCAGAGTCCCATTTGCCGGCCAGCAGTGGGGAGCTGAGGGCCTGGGCGAGACCCTCGATGACGACGTGCTCCACTCCGGCGTATTGCAGCCTGACGGCCAGGTCGAGGGCACGCGGGCCGGTGCAGATGACGGTTCGTCCGACCAGCTGCTCGTAATCAACGTCCCACAGCCAGGAGACGTCCTTACCGTCGGCGGCCACCGCATCGATGGCGAGTACCAGCGGATCGGAGGTCGTCAGCGGCAGGGATTCGGTCCAGCCGGCGGGATTCTTCGACAGCAGTAGGCGGCAATGGGTGCCGCTGATGGTGCAGGTGGCATAGCGGCCGGCGGGGGACTCCACCGTGGCGATCCCGCGCAGCGCGTCCTCGGGCTGGATGCTCATGTGGATGGCCGCGGCAAGGGCACAGGTGGCGTTGGTGAGGTTGAAGGAACCGGGCACCTGGACATCGAGGTGGAATCGTCTCCCGGAGGCCTCGACGGCGTCGTGGTCCTCTACCCACCAGTCGGCAGCAGGCTGACTCAGCTCACATCCGGGGCAATCCCATCCGTCCTCGCCATGGGTGAGGACGGCGTCGCAGTTGGGACACAGCGTCGAGTCAGCGGTCCAGCGAGGCTTGGTGTCCACCCAGATGACCTGACGAGCCTTCTGGCACACCCACACGATGAGTGGGTCGCAGGCATTGGCGACCACTGTCGGGCCATGCTCGGCGGCCCCTTCCAGGGCAGCGCGCCAGTCGCGTCCCAGGAAGGTCAGTTCGTGGTTACGGTCGAGCTGGTCACGGCTGAAGTTGAGCAGGACCAGTACTTCCGGGTTGCCCATCGCGACGACGTCGGCGACGACTCTCTCGTCGGTCTCCAACACGGCGATGGTGGCGTCAGGGGCTTCTCCCAGGGCCGAGACGATGCCGTGATGCAGGTTGGCCCCATCGGCATTGGTGACGACGTTTCGTTGGCCGTCAGGAGTCCCAGCTTTCACCGCGGCGGTGAGGAAATGGGTCGTCGTGGTCTTGCCGTTGGTGCCGGTGACACTGGCGACGCGACGGTCTGCCAGCAGCTCGGGCAAGGCGCGGGGAGCCAACGTCATCGTCACCCGACCACGGATTGATGCTCCTGAGCCCCTCCCGGCCAGGCGAGAGGCTGTTGCAGCTGTCCTCCCGGCCAGCAGGGCCAGTTGCAGCCGCGGGGAGGTGCGGTGTCTTCCAGGTGACGAGGTCATGGTCCCAATCATGGCAGGAGGGGGGGACGGTCCTGGTGCGATTCGCCGACGACGAGGAGGTTTCTACGGTCTCCAAAAACTGGTTGACAAGGTTGTTCGTTGTTGTTCCAGATGGGTGTCGGGAAACCTGTCGGGCACGCGTGTCACGGTAATTCCCGTCAGCTACGAGGGGCTGACGAGTGCCGGACGAGGGGGTGCGTAATGGTTGACATCGAGGAGTTGGTGAGCCGTGGTGTCGATGGTCTGGAGGTTCCCAACGGACATGCCATCCACCCGTTGCTTCAGCCTCTTTTCCCCGGTGGACTCATGCCCGCGGTGTACCGGCTGGATGGTGCGTCCTCAGTCGGGCTGGGGCTTCTCACCCATGGCTGGTGTGGGGTGGTCGGACTTCCCGAACTCAGTGTCGAGGCAGCTCGGCAGTGGGGGGTGGAATTGTCGAGGTTGGTGCTCGTGCCCCATCCGGGGAACTGGCTTGAGACGGTGGCCACCCTCGTCGAGGGCCTTGACGTCGTTCTCGCCACGGCCCCACCACCATTGCCGATGGCGGCCAGCAGACGATTGACGGCCAGGCTGCGTTCTCGGGGCTCGACCTTGGTGGTGCTGGGACCGTGGCCCAACCCTGCTGCTCGAATTGACGTCCGCACCATGGGGTGGCAAGGGCTCGGCCAGGGGTATGGCTGTTTGTCGGCTCAGGAACTTGAGGTGACGGTGGTGAGGCATCACCACAACCATTCCGTGCGGCTCGTTCGTACCGGTACCGGGGTGCATCCTGCCGAGGAGGTGACTGATGTTTGCTGAACGGCTCAGTGCAGCCCCGGTTCGTGTCCTCATGGCAGTGATTCCCGGGTGGCGAATCGTGGCGGCGTCTCGACGTCAGTCTGGGGATGCCCCTCTTCTGGTCGTCGATCGCGGGGTCGTCGTCGACTGCTGTTCCCGAGCAGCCGAGGAAGGAGTGGTCCCTGGTTTGCGAGTGAGAGCTGCCCAGTTGCGCTGTCCAGACGCCGTTGTCGTGTCTCACGATCCTGCCTCTGAGGAGGTCCTCTTCGACGAGGTGGTTCGCGAGATTGAGAGGTCAGTGGCGCCTTCGGTCCACGTAGTGCGATCAGGGGTGGCCGCGGTGGCTGCTCGCGGAGTTGCTCGTTTTTATGGTGGGGAACGCGCCGCTGCGCAGCGCATGTCCGAGGTGCTGACTCGGATCGGGTACGCGGATGCGGGAATTTCGGTGGCGGACGGACTGTTCGCAGCAGAGGTGGCTGCCACCGATGTGGCCGGCCCCGAGAGTCATGACCCGAGGATCCTCAGTCCCGGGACGTCCAGGGACTTCCTGGCTCCCCGCGACGTCTCGGTTCTGGCGCGTACCGGACAAGCCGATGAGGCATTGGTTCGGACCTTGCGCCAGCTCGGTCTGACGACTGTTGGCTCCTTCGCCGGTCTGGACCGTCAACATGTCGTCCAGCGGTTCGCGGAGGTTGGTCAGCGCGCCCACGATTGGGCACGTGGCATGGACGCCGCTGTGCTGTCGGCACACCGGCCCGAGGACGACGACGCCATGGAAGTCGTCCTTGACGATCCGGAACCTTTCGGCGCACAGGTGGTGACCGTGGTGCGTCCTGTGGTGGAGGAGTTCATGGCAAATTTGGCAGCCGACGGCCGGGTATGTTCCCAGGCCCGCATTCTCATCCGAGCCACCACGGGATTGTCTGAGCGCACCTGGCGTCAACCGTGGCAGTTCAGCGGTGACGATCTGTTGGCTCGGCTGTCGCGTCAACTCGATGACCTTCCGCGTGGCATTGACGAGTTCGGTGCTGATGAGTTCTGCCAGTCTGGCGTTGAGGCGGTGCGGATCGTTCCCACCATCCATCGTGCGGGCGAGGCGGCCGAGGGATTGTTTGGGGCCAGGCCCGCCGAGCATCTCGTCCACGTCATCTCCCAGTTGCAGGAGAGGCTGGGCCCCGAAGGGGTCCTGGTGGGAGAAGTCGCCGGTGGTCGGATGCTCAAGGACCGACGCCGACTGGTTCCTTTCGGGACGGTTGCCGAGGACGCGCGTCCGGTGGATCGCCCCTGGCCGGGCCACCTCGACGGTCCAGCTCCCGGGATCGTGTATTCCCGTCCGCTGCCAGCCCGGCTGGAGACGACCGACGGCATGCCACTGACGACATCGTCCGACCTACCGTCGATCAGCCCGGGATGGTTTCACGACGGCACGTCGCGACGGCGCGTCATCGCATGGGCCGGGCCATGGCCGGTGCACCAAAGGTGGTGGAGCACCCCGGCCGTCTCCGTGGAGCGAGTGCAGCTGGTCACCGAGGACCAACAGGCGTGGGTGTTGGCGGGATCGGCTGACCGCTGGTGGGTCGAGGCTCGTTACGACGAGGCGTGATCGGGGTGAGTTACCACAATCCTCCGATTCCGTGGAGAGAGTTGGAAAGACGCATCTCGGGACGGCGTCCTCCCAATGGTCATCAGGACAGCCATGCTGATCAGACCGGCTATCGCCGCGTCCGTAAACCCTTTGACCGTCATCCCCTCCGACCCGAGGGGCCGGTGGTGCCCTATGCCGAGCTGCACTGTCACTCCTCCTACAGCTTCCTTGACGGTGCCTCCAGCCCGGAGGACCTCGTCACCCGGGCGGTGGAGTTGGGGTTGTCAGGGCTGGCCCTGACCGATCATGACGGCCTCTACGGAGTCGTCAGGATGGCTGAAGCGGCTGAAACCTGTGGCCTTCCCACCATCATCGGGTCGGAGTTGTCCATTGGAGTGCCGGAGCCTCAGAACGGGGTGGCTGATCCGGTGGGCAGCCACCTGCTCGTGCTGGCCAACGGTCCGGAGGGGTATCGCCGCTTGGCAGGCGCCCTCACCGACGCCTATCTGGCCGAGGGAGGGCAGAAAGGTCATCCGGTCCATGATCTTAATCATCTGGCCGAGGTGGCCGACGGGCACTGGACTGTCCTCACCGGGTGTCGCAAAGGAGCAGTGAGACAAGGGCTGGCCAGGGGAGTGCCGCAGGCCGAGGCCGAGCTTCATCACCTGATTGATCTCTTCGGCACTGACAACGTCCTGGTCGAGCTGACCGATCATCGCGCTCCCACCAATTCCCGTGACAACGACGTCCTCGCTGAGCTGGCGGGTCGTCACGGCCTGACAACAGTGGCGACGACAGCTGCCCACTACGCCAGTGCTGAACAGTTCGAGCTGGCCTGCGCTCTGTCAGCGGTGCGAGCTCGACGCAGTCTTGACGAGATGGACGGCTGGCTTCCTCCTGGCCCGGTGGCGAGGCTGCGTAGCGGGGTGGAGATGGCAGATCTGTTCAGCCGTCATCGAGATGCGGTGGACAACACTGTGGCGGTGGCTGAGAGGACGGCTTTTCAACTGAGGTCGGTGCGTCCGGGTCTGCCCGATCAGAAGGTGCCCGAAGGTCACACTCCCATCAGTTGGCTGCGTCATCTGGTGGAGGAGGGGCGTCAGGGCTGCTATGGGGACGATCCGGCGGCCAAGGACCGACTGGCCACGGAACTCGATCTCATCGAAGCCCGAGACTTTGCCGGCTACTTCCTCATCGTCTCCGACATCGTGGAGTCCGCCCGGTCCCGGGGGATCTTGTGTCAAGGACGTGGATCAGCAGCGGCCTCGGCGGTCTGTTACGTGCTGGGCATCACCGTCGTCGATCCGGTGTTTTACGGCTTGCCCTTCGAGCGGTTCCTGTCGGTGCTGCGCGAGGAGGAGCCTGACATCGATGTCGACTTCGACGCTCGACGTCGTGAGGAGGTCATCCAGTACGTCTACGCCAAGTACGGGCACCGCGACGCTGCCCAGGTGGCTGACGTCATCACCTATCGGCCGCGCAGTGCCATCCGGGACACGGCCAAAGCCCTCGGTTATTCCCAAGGGCAGCAGGACGCGTGGTCGCGTCAGATGGAGAGACGATCAGTGGTGCCGGGCTCCCGGAGCTCCGAGGGCCCCGAGATTCCTGCCGACGTCGTCGCCCTCGCCCAGCAGGTGATGGGGCTACCGCGTCACCTGGGCATCCACTCGGCCGGAATGGTGCTGACCCAGGAACCAGTGGAACGCATCTGTCCGATCGAGCCAGCCCGGATGCCTGGTCGCACGGTGCTGCAGTGGGATAAGGAGGACTGTGCCTGGATGGGGTTGGTGAAGTTCGACCTGCTGGGGTTGGGAATGCTCTCGGCACTGAGTATTTCCTTCGATCTCATCTCCCGGCACTGCGGACGCTCTTGGACCCTGGCGTCGATCCCGCGTAATGAGCCCGGGATCTACGACATGTTGTGCCGCGGTGACAGCATCGGTATCTTCCAGGTGGAGAGCCGGGCCCAGATCGGCACCTTGCCTCGGCTCAAGCCACGGTGTTTCTATGACTTGGCCGTGGAGATCGGACTCATCCGCCCTGGCCCGGTGCAGGGAGGGGCAGTGCATCCCTACATCAGACGACGCACGGGTGCTGAACCGATCACTTATCCCCACCCTCTGCTTGAACCAGTGCTCAAGCGCACCCTGGGGATCCCGCTCTTCCAGGAGCAGCTCATGCAAATGGCTACGACAGTCGGTAACTGCACGGCTGCTGACGCTGACCTGCTGCGTCGAGCGATGGGGTCCAAACGTGGGGTGGAGCGCATTGACTCCCTGCGTGCCAAGCTCTTCGAGGGGATGGCAGCCAATGGGATTGACGACGTCACTGCCCGGGACATCTATGCCCGCATCGAGTCTTTCGCAAATTTTGGATTTGCCGAGTCTCATGCCTTGAGCTTCGCCGGACTGGTCTATACCTCAGCCTGGGTCAAGCTGCATTACCCAGCGGCTTATCTTGCGGCCCTGCTGCGCAGCCAACCGATGGGGTTCTATTCCCCGGCGACTCTGGTGGCTGATGCTCGACGACATGGTGTGGTGACTCGACGTCCAGATCTGACGAAGTCGTCAGTAGGAGCTGACATGGAACTGCTGGGTTCCCGTGACGGTGGTGTCGAGACGGGGACGGACGACTGCCTTCATGACCACGAGGAGTCCGAGATCGGTCCTTTTGATCCCAGACGTGATGACGGTGGCCATCGTCGAGACACCTACTTCGCGGTGCGGTTGGGCCTCTCTGACGTCTCCGGCATCAGTGCCGAGACAGCCACCCGGATTATTGAAGAGCGGGACCGCGAACCTTTCACCAGCCTCGACGATCTCGCTCGTCGGGTTGAACTGAGTGAGGAAGAGGTGGAGGCCCTCGCCCTGGCCGGTGCTTTCGACGACCTGGTGGGTTCCAGACGCGGTGCTCTGTGGCAAATCGGTCAGATCGACGGTGTGGCACCGGGCCAGCTGGATGTTCAGGTGGCGACCCAACCGCCTTTGCTTCCCGAACCCACTCAGCTGGATCTCCTAGGTGACGATATCCGTGCCACCGGAATCAGCACAGCAGACCATCCTGTTCGCCACGTCGGGGGCGTCCTTGATCGACGAGGTGTGGTGCGAGTTGACCGGCTGGGTGACGTTGAGGCTGGACGACGTATAGAAGTTGCTGGAGTCGTTACCCATAGACAGAGACCTGGGACGGCTGGGGGAGTGACCTTCCTCAACTTGGAGGACGAAACCGGTCTGCTCAACGTCATCGTCACCCCGGGGGCATGGAGGCATCACCGACGTGTGGCCCGGACGTCGCGAGCCTTGGTGGTGCGGGGGATCCTGGAAAGAGGCGACGAGGGGGTGATGAGTTTGCAGGCAGATCGGTTGGAAGCACTTGACCTATCGGTATCCACGAGATCCCGCGACTTCCACTGAGCCGGTCCTGACAAGGGGTTATAACGACAGGGGCGGCCGAATTTGCATCGACGCTCAACCATGTGTAATGTTTCCCGAGCTGTCCGGGCTGCTTCAAGCGGTTCTCGGATGGCAACCGAACTGAATCCCAACTCAACGGATTTGACGGCGAGGAACGGCTTCGGTAAGGTTGATTGGGTTGCTGCCTTTGTTGGTGGTGGTCTGATTGTGGCTGGTTTTGCTGGCTGATCTTGAAACCGCGGGTTTTGCGGGGTTGGGGTTGGTGTGGTAGGGTTGGTCGGGTCGCCTTGGGGTGGTCCTGCTTGTTGGTGGGGTTGTTCTGGTGGGTGTGATGCTTGAGAACTCAACAGTGTGTCTTTGATAGTCAATGATTTTTTGATGCATCTATGGATGTGTCGGATTTGTTTATGAATTCCTTTGTGATTCTGGACATGGACTGATTTTTTTGGTCAGTGTTTGGGGTTAGTGTTTTGGATTCTCTTGTGACACCGTTGCCTGCATTGTGTGTGTGGGTGGGTGATATTTTTTCATTGGAGAGTTTGATCCTGGCTCAGGACGAACGCTGGCGGCGTGCTTAACACATGCAAGTCGAACGGAAAGGCCCCTTTGGGGGTACTCGAGTGGCGAACGGGTGAGTAACACGTGAGTAACCTGCCCTTGACTTCGGGATAACTTCAGGAAACTGGGGCTAATACCGGATAGGAATCCTTGCTGCATGGTGGGGGTTGGAAAGCTTCGGCGGTTTTGGATGGACTCGCGGCTTATCAGCTTGTTGGTGGGGTAGTGGCTTACCAAGGCTTTGACGGGTAGCCGGCCTGAGAGGGCGACCGGCCACATTGGGACTGAGATACGGCCCAGACTCCTACGGGAGGCAGCAGTGGGGAATATTGCACAATGGGCGGAAGCCTGATGCAGCAACGCCGCGTGCGGGATGACGGCCTTCGGGTTGTAAACCGCTTTCAGCAGGGGCGAAGCTTTTGTGACGGTACCTGCAGAAGAAGCACCGGCTAACTACGTGCCAGCAGCCGCGGTGATACGTAGGGTGCGAGCGTTGTCCGGATTTATTGGGCGTAAAGAGCTCGTAGGTGGTTGATTGCGTCGGAAGTGAAAACTTGGGGCTTAACCCTGAGCGTGCTTTCGATACGGGTTGACTTGAGGAAGGTAGGGGAGAATGGAATTCCTGGTGGAGCGGTGGAATGCGCAGATATCAGGAGGAACACCAGTGGCGAAGGCGGTTCTCTGGACCTTTCCTGACGCTGAGGAGCGAAAGCGTGGGGAGCGAACAGGCTTAGATACCCTGGTAGTCCACGCTGTAAACGGTGGGTACTAGGTGTGGGGTCCATTCCACGGATTCCGTGCCGTAGCTAACGCATTAAGTACCCCGCCTGGGGAGTACGGCCGCAAGGCTAAAACTCAAAGGAATTGACGGGGCCCCGCACAAGCGGCGGAGCATGCGGATTAATTCGATGCAACGCGAAGAACCTTACCTGGGTTTGACATGGACTGGGAGTGCTCAGAGATGGGTATGCCTCCTTGTGGGGCTGGTTCACAGGTGGTGCATGGCTGTCGTCAGCTCGTGTCGTGAGATGTTGGGTTAAGTCCCGCAACGAGCGCAACCCTCGTTCACTGTTGCCAGCACGTTATGGTGGGGACTCAGTGGAGACCGCCGGGGTCAACTCGGAGGAAGGTGGGGATGACGTCAAGTCATCATGCCCCTTATGTCCAGGGCTTCACGCATGCTACAATGGCCGGTACAAAGAGTTGCGAGCCTGTGAGGGTGAGCGAATCTCGGAAAGCCGGTCTCAGTTCGGATTGGGGTCTGCAACTCGACCCTATGAAGTCGGAGTCGCTAGTAATCGCAGATCAGCAACGCTGCGGTGAATACGTTCCCGGGGCTTGTACACACCGCCCGTCAAGTCATGAAAGTCGGTAACACCCGAAGCCGGTGGCCTAACCTGTGTGGGGGAGCCGTCGAAGGTGGGACTGGTAATTAGGACTAAGTCGTAACAAGGTAGCCGTACCGGAAGGTGCGGCTGGATCACCTCCTTTCTAAGGAGCACTTCATTGTCAGGACTCATCATTGCTGTGTGGCTCGTTGTGAGTCGTTGGTGGATGGGTTAGCTTCTTGTGGAACATTGGCGTGTTCATCGTGTGGTGGACGGTCTGGGGCATGCTGTTGGGGTTCTGGGGTATCACACTGGTGTGTGGTGGCCTGGTGCGGTGATGCTGCGTCTGCTGTGTGGTGGGTGTGGTGTTGATTCGTGTGGTGGTTGAGAACTGTATAGTGGATGCGAGCATCTTAATTTTTTGTGTCTTGTGTTGTTGTGCAAGTTGTTAAGTGCGATCGGTGGATGCCTTGGCACCAAGAGCCGATGAAGGACGTTGTAACCTGCGATAAGCCCTGGGGAGTTGGTAAACGAGCTGTGATCCGGGGGTGTCCGAATGGGGAAACCTGGAATGTCCGGAGTAGTGTCCGGTGACCCTGCCCTGAATGTATAGGGGTGTGGGAGGTAACGCGGGGAAGTGAAACATCTTAGTACCCGTAGGAAGAGAAAACAACCGTGATTCCGTGAGTAGTGGCGAGCGAAAGTGGATGAGGCTAAACCGTGTGTGTGTTCAAGCCGGCAGGTGTTGCATGTGCGGGGTTGTGGGGGCCTTTGGGTTCTGCTGCCGCAGGATTGGCCAGTGATAAATGTTGCGTGAAGGTGAAGCGTCTGGGAAGGCGTACCGGAGTGGGTGAGAGTCCCGTAACTGTAAGCGTGGCACTGGTGAGGGTTACCCCAAGTAGCGTGGAACTCGTGGAATTTCGCGTGAATCTGGCGGGACCACCCGTCAAGCCTAAATACTCCTTGGTGACCGATAGTGGATCAGTACCGTGAGGGAATGGTGAAAAGTACCCCGGGAGGGGAGTGAAATAGTACCTGAAACCGGTCGCATACAAGCCGTCAGAGCCTTGTGGGGTGATGGCGTGCCTTTTGAAGAATGAGCCTGCGAGTTAGTGATGCGTGGCGAGGTTAACCTGTGTGGGGGAGTCGTAGCGAAAGCGAGTCCGATAAGGGCGTGAGTCGCGTGTTCTAGACCCGAAGCGGTGTGATCTATCCATGGCCAGGATGAAGCGTCGGTAAGACGTCGTGGAGGTCCGAACCCACTTCAGTTGAAAATGGAGGGGATGAGCTGTGGATAGGGGTGAAAGGCCAATCAAACACCGTGATAGCTGGTTCTCCCCGAAATGCATTTAGGTGCAGCGTTGCGTGGTTCTTGTCGGAGGTAGAGCACTGGATGGTCTAGGGGGCCTATCAGCTTACCGAAATCAGCTAAACTCCGAATGCCGGCAAGTGGAGCGTAGCAGTGAGACGGCGGGGGATAAGCTTCGTCGTCGAGAGGGAAACAGCCCAGATCATCAGCTAAGGCCCCTAAGTGGTAACTCAGTGGAAAAGGATGTGGAGTTGCGTAGACAGCCAGGAGGTTGGCTTGGAAGCAGCCATCCTTGAAAGAGTGCGTAATAGCTCACTGGTCAAGTGATTCCGCGCCGACAATGTAGCGGGGCTTAAGTTATCCGCCGAAGCTGTGGCAAACCCGTGAGGGTTTGGGTAGGGGAGCGTCCTGTGCGAGGTGAAGCTGCCGGGTGACCGTGTGGTGGATTGTGCGGGAGTGAGAATGCAGGCATGAGTAGCGAATGACGGGTGGAAAACCCGTCCGCCGATTATCCAAGGGTTCCAGGGTCAAGTTAATCTGCCCTGGGTGAGTCGGGACCTAAGGCGAGGCCGACAGGCGTAGTCGATGGACAACCAGTTGATATTCTGGTACCGGCTTGTCACCGTCCGTGTCGAGGTGTGTGATGCTAAGCGTGCGAGCCTGCCATTGTGATGTCTTTGATGTTGTGGTGGTGTGGTGAGTGTGTGAACCGATCATGTAGTAGGCAAGCTGCGGAGGGACGCAGGGAGGTAGCTCATCCCCGGCGATGGTTGTCCGGGGCTAAATGTGTGGACCGTCTGGTAGGTAAATCCGCCAGGGTTGTGGTTGAGGCATGATGGCGAGCCCACGGAAAGTGGGTGAGTGAGTGATCCTGTACTGTCGAGAAAATCTTCGTGAGCGAGGTGGCTGGTCCGCCCGTACCCTAAACCGACACTGGTGGATAGGTAGAGTATACCGAGGCGATCGAGATCATCATGGTGAAGGAACTCGGCAAAATGCCCCCGTAACTTCGGGATAAGGGGGACCTGAACTGTCAAGGCCTGTACGGCTGGTAGCGGTGAGGGGCGCAGAGACCAGGGGGAAACGACTGTTTACCAAAAACACAGGTCCGTGCGAAGTCGTAAGACGATGTATACGGACTGACTCCTGCCCGGTGCTGGAAGGTTAAGGGGAACTGTTAGCGTTGGCGAAGCGGTGAACTTAAGCCCCAGTAAACGGCGGTGGTAACTATAACCATCCTAAGGTAGCGAAATTCCTTGTCGGGTAAGTTCCGACCT